>Ga0302157_10003464_pt1 | contig 17754 bp, 22 predicted proteins | sample I_Bog_N3_3_FD_193502 | JGI IMG/M metagenome (GOLD analysis project Ga0302157, IMG submission 193502) | Peat permafrost microbial communities from Stordalen Mire near Abisko, Sweden - I_Bog_N3_3 | ecosystem: Environmental > Terrestrial > Soil > Wetlands > Peat | place: Sweden: Abisko, Stordalen...
CAACGATTCGCATGCCATCAGCCTGCGTGCAACCCCCGAAGCGAATGGCCGCCGCCGGCGGCCTGATCACCGCACACAACTGGCCGAGCGCAACCGGTCGGCCCAAGCCGGGAGATCTTCCAGCGACGTCGGCGCCACAGCATGCATCGCGTTGGGAACGGCGCATCCAGCACCCTGACCAGTCGCGTCCGTGGCTCGCACCTCGAGTTCATGCTGCAGAGAGTCAGCAAGACGTCGTGCGTATTCAGGCTTGGTCAAGCGAATCCAACCGACGGCAAAGGCGTCGGCGAAGCTCTCACGCCACTGCCGCGTGGACTCCTTCTTGGTCGCGACGAAGTAGTCGTGCACGTTGGCAACGCCGGCGGCATCGACCGGCGCCAGCGATGCGTACGGCGTGCCGGCTGCCCGAGCGACGTTCTCGTCCCGTGAAATATCGACGCACCGCCCGACTTCGTGCGCGACGGACACCCAGAAGACGTCCTGTCGGTACTCGGTTGCTTCGGCAACGCCCAGGAAGCGCTCGGTGATGCGCGGCGCCAGGCTCAGTACACAGTAGCCCGGGTGGACCTCGACGCTCGCTGGCGACCCGTCGGCCTGTTTATCGACTGCGCGAGCACCGATCCGGTCGGAATCGTCAAGCTCGAGCGAGACACCCCAGGCCCGGCCGGCCGTTGCAGCGAAATACGGGAAGCCCGCAGGCGAGGCGGCGAACTCATGTCGCTCATCGACGAAGGCCTGGCGCGCGTCCTCGCCAAGCTGCCCGACCCGATCGATGCCGAAGTGCCACACGCAGAACCCGCCCGCAAGGATTCCGCCAACAAAGATGAGCGGCCACAGCAAGACGTGCCGTGTGGCACTTCCGAATGCCCCAATGGCCGCGAAAAGCCCGGCAGTGGCTCCCAGGATCACCACCGAGTATTCGACGCTCGTGTTCGGTACCGGTAGTCGCGCGTAGAAGCTCGCGTAGACCATCGCGCTGCCCCAAAGCAGCAGCCCGCAGACCGCCATCGCGGGGCCGATGTAGGGCCAAGTTCTCTGGGTCGAGGACGTCGTCGCCAGAAGGCGCTTGAACACACTTCGGTACTGAGCCATGGGATCGTCACTCCAGTGAGAAATCGGAAATCGATTCTGTGCCGATTCCGCGGCGCGTTCATCGCCGCAGGGAAGGGGCTTTCGCCACCGAGGGCCGCGCTCAAAGCGCGGCATGGTGGGCCGGCAAGAAATGGCCCAGTCCGAGCCTAGCAGCAAGACTGAAAGGACGCCATCGATGAGCAGCGAGCCCCATCAGCCAGGCCAGTATTTCAAGGCAGGGGCGGCTGTGAACGTCGGATTCGCGCCTCATCGACGTGCCATTTCGCCGGTCAAGCTCTCGATGCTGGCTCTCGGGCTGTGTCGTCATCTGATTGTGCGAGCGCTCGTCTGACCGAGCTCACTACGCCAACGACCGTGGCGACGTCCGCCATCACCTCGTACTGCATCAACACGCCCTTGCGGCCGAGTGAGGCCTCGTATTGCGCCGGCTGCTTCGCGACGCGTTTGCCAACCGGCGTCGATGCGGCGCGCAGTCGGCGGATCAAGTCGCGGGCATCGCGTGCGTCGGCCTCGGGGAGGGCGCCCATGGTGGTCATCGCCTTGGGGGTGAATGCAACTTTCATGGGGCGCTGATTGTGCACCGGCGATCCAGCCGCGCAAGCCGAGTCAGGCTCCGCGATGGAGGCACCGTGGTCGGCACAGCGCGCCGGGAGCGTGGCCCACCGCTTTGGTGCACGTAACCAGAACAGGCTCCTGCCAAGAGCGACACCGGCGCTGCGGCGCCATCAACCAGTCGACGGGGCAAGTTGTGCACAGACGCTGTGGATAAGCCAGTGCGTGAGTGTCGCGCGGGGGCAGCCGGGCCGCATAGAGCCTCGGTGTCAAGAGGATTGCCACAAAACGAAGCACCGTCGGGCAACGAAATTTGCGGCCATGTGACAACGCGCCAATAGCCGACCACTCTGCGGGGCGCAGATCACCGTCACCGGGGTGGCGGTCTCTTGCAGCACCGCGTCGATTCGGTGCATGTGCCGGATCAGCGCCTCGCCGCGCAAGGTCTCAGTGATCAGGATCAGCGTGCCTGCTCGTGCGAGCTGCTTCCAATGATCAAGGAGGGGATCGTCCTCGAACGCTGCGTGCTGTCGGTCTGTCGGTCTGCTGGGCTCGCCATCGCTGTTTCCGTGACGCCCGGCGTGGCGCGAGCGATTCAATCTATCACCGTGCTACTGCGCATGTTGTCGCGCAGCTGGCGGTTAGTCGATGGCAGCGAGATACGTCGTGCCCTATTTGGCGGGCACCAGCCACGTGTGGTGTCGTGGGCGCTGCAAACAGTGCAGTCATTCATGCTCGCCGCCGGCGAGCGCACGGCCGCCGTCGCGGCCGCGGCAAGCGCGGGTCAAGGCCGCGGGTCGCTTGGAGGGTCTCCAGGCCGGCACCGCAGCGTCCGAGCCGAATTCGCCGCCCAAGCCGCGCAAGGTAGCCCGAGGCGCTCAGCGTCAAGAGTGCGCTGCGCCGGTGACGGCGCCCGTTCGGTACGCGCCTTCGGCTTGCGTTCCGCATGCGGCCTTCGCCCCCGCTCTTGACGCCGAGCTGTCTCCTCGGGCTCTGGGCGCGATACGGCGACGAACTCAGCAAGACGATGGATGCAAGGGGCCCAGGCCTCGATCCCCACCAAGGGGTCATTCATCCGGCTCGGAATCTTGCAATCCGATGGGCTCGAAAGGCCGCAACTCCAACCTCAATCTGCAAAGGAAATCTCATGTCGAATGACGACCTCAAGATCACCGCGACCCCGGTCGCAACGTCCCGCCGCCTGAGCGTGCTGCCCAAATTCTTCGGCCTGAAGATGATGCGGTTCGAAGCGCTGGTGTACCACTTCGCCGGAGAGCTCGCGTCTGAGTACGCCGGCGGGCTCTGGGAGTTCTACGAGCTGTCCAACGGTGGCTTCTACATGGCCCCGCAGGGCTACCCCAGCCTGACCATCTCGGTGGACGGCAACGGCTACACGGGCACGGTGTCGGCGGACGCCGCGGGTGTCATCGTCACGCTCTTCGCGCTGTGCCATCTGGCCAATGAGACCCATCGCGACGAACACAGCGAGCTGTACCACCGCCTGCGCGAGTTCTCCTTCGAGCACGACGAGTGCAGCGACATCGTCGCCGCGATCGACTGATCCTCCAGCGCTACCGGCCCACGAGGCCGGTAGCGGTCGAAGTCTGCCTTTCCCATCACCCGACAACGACGCCTTGCCGCCCGAAGGGGGCAAGGGGCAACCACCCAGGACACATCATGACCAACGCCATCCCTGCAGCGCAGCCCACTCCGGCGCTCGCCGGCACCACCCCGGCCATCAGCGAGGTCTTGACCGCGAACAAGGCGCTCCTCCTAGCGAGCCTGGCCAAGATGGGGGCGACCCGCGCCGTCATCGACTACAGCGGCAGCGGCGACGACGGCGCGATCCAGTCTGTATGCGTCGAGGTGCTGGCAGGTAGCGCCTATGACAGCTCTGCAGCTGTCAACGTATTCGTCGTGCGCTCCACGTTCCAGGGCGGGGCCTGGAGCAGCCGCGTGGCGCTGGAAGAACAAGAGATCGACGCGGCATTGTTGGAGTTTGCGGACCGCGCCGTGGACCGACACCACCCCGGCTATTGCAACGGCGATGGCGGGGAGGGCGAGGTGATCTTCTGCGTTGCCGATCGCAGCGTCCGCATCGAGCACCGCGACTTCTACACCGAGTGCGACAACACGGACACCGAGCTGTGAACCGCCCCGTGTGCGTCTCCATGGCCAGCTGGCCAGGCCTGCGGCATGAAGAGGTTGCCCAGCGCCTGGCAGCAGAGGTGCGCGAACCGCTTTTCGGCAGCCTGAAACTCGACCATGTCCAGCTCGTTCCGCAATGCTTCGGCCTCCTAGACGAAGCGGTCATCGACGGGCTCATGCAAGCCTTGCCGAATTCGCGGCTGCGGCTGCACGCCAGCGTGCGCGTTCAGCGCACGGGCGAGGTGGTCGATCTGATCGCATTCGATGATCGACGGGCGTGGTTCGACCAGGCCGCGCGCCTGAGCCGCCGGCTCAGGGCACCGGCCTACAGCGCGCACCCGGGGCGCCGCGAGCAGGGCACCTTGCACGACCTGGTCGACCACGCACGACGTTGCGCCGACCTGTTCGATTGCCCGGTGGCCATCGAGGGGCAATACCCGACGCGCGCCGGCGCCGGGCGCGAGCTGCTCGTCTCCAACTGGGCCGACTACCGATTCCTCTTCGACTCTGGCGTTCCTTACGCTCTTGACCTGTCGCACGTCAACATCCTCGCCCAACGAACCGGCGCCGTCGAGCTCGGATTGCTGAGCGAGATGCTCGGCTGCGAGCGCTGCCTGGAGGTTCATGTCAGCGACAACGACGGCAGCCGCGATGAACACCGGATCTGCGAGAGCTGGCCGTGGTGGTACAGCCTCCTTTTGGAGGCGCACAGCCAGGCCGTGATCTTCTCCGAGGGGGTCCAACGCAGGCGTCCTGCAAGCACAGCTAGCGCGCCCTGAGCGGATGCGAACGGGCCCAGAGGGGCCTCGCGCGCGCTGCGCACCGGTTGCAGCGCGGCCGACGCCCCTGTTCGGGGAAGGGTCCGCCCGTCTCGAATAAAACATTCGCGTTCATCGGACAGGGGGTGACTGCCAGGCCGCGGAGCGCTACGATCGACCCGACGGTCGAACGGTTTGCCTTTCGGGGCGGGTAGGGGAGATTCATGACGCGCTATCAGTTTTCAGCGGACTTCGTCAGCGACAGCGCCAACCCGGACTGGGCCGCGATCCTCGGGCGTGCCCACGCCGACAAAGTCAGGCCGCTTTGCCTGTGCAAAGCGACGGCCCCGCAAGCCATGTACGTTGCGATCGCCGGCAACGGACACGCGATCAAGCGCATGCCCTACACCGGCCCGCTCCACGCGGCCCACTGTGACCACTACGAGGCCCCGCCGGAACTGTCGGGGCTCGGGCAAGTCTCGGGCACGGCGATCCGCGAAGACCCGGACGAAGACACGACTCTGCTGTCGCTGGACTTTTCGCTGTCCAAGGGCCGCGCCCGCAAGGCGCCAGACGGCGAGGCCGCGGAGCACGACAGCGTGCGCAGCGACGGCAAGAAGCTCACGCTGCGCGCAACGCTGCACTACCTCCTCGACCAGGCCGGGCTCTCGCGCTGGTCACCGCGCATGGAAGGCAAGCGGTCCTGGTACATCGTTCGGCGCGAGCTGATCGCCGCGGCCAACAACAAGGTGACCAAGGGGCTCGCGCTCAACGACGTCCTGTTCATTCCCGAGCAATTCAATTCGGCGATGGAGCACGAAATCGACGCGCGCCGGAAGTTCAAGCTGTCCAGACTCGCAGCTTCGAATGCCTCGCGCATGTTGCTCATCGGCGAGTTGAAGGACGTGCAGAAAATGCGCGTGGGGAGTGGATTCCAGGCCATCGTCAAGCATCTTCCGAAGATGCCGTTCCGGGTCAATGAGGATCTGTACAAGAGGATCACGTCGCGATTCGAACTCGAACTGGCCCTGGTCAACCAGATCGAGGCCTCGAAGATCCTGCTCATCGGCACATTTTCCGAGCCCCGCCCAGGGATCTTCGACCTGGAAACCGTTAGCCTGATCAATGTCAACGCCGGCTACATCCCGTTCGAGTCCAGCGACGAGTTCGACCTGTTGGAGGCGCTTGCGTACCGGCGCTATTCCAAAGGCCTGCGGTTCAACCTGCCGGGCAGCGCCCCGATCGCCAGCGTGATCCTGCACGACACGCCCGAGCCGACCGCGCTCTACGTCGTGCCTGCGGACGCCACCGAGGCTGTGACCACGGCGTTTGGCGAACTCGCAGCTGACTCCGGCCTGGCGCAGTGGATGTGGAATTGCGCAGACGGCGAGATGCCACCGCTGCCGCTCAGCGCTTCCGAAGTTGCCGATGCCAAGCATCAGGCAGCGGCCGGCGTGCGGCCGACACCGCTGCCGACAAGCGAGGCGGCGCGGGCCGGCTCGCCGGCGGCGGCGCGTCACCAGGCGATCCCGAAGCCGGGCACGGACACACTCTTCGGCGACGAGCTCGATTCGGCCCTACCGCGCTGACCTACCCCCGGGGCTACGCGTTTCTTGCGGGCCTGCGCCGCGAAGGCCCCGACCCCTTCTTTTGGGGGAGGGCATGCAGCAGCCTTCGATGCACCATGGCGGGTTATGAAGGAGAAGTTCCGATGCTCGAAATGAGAGATGCCCTTTCCCGCCCCGACTTCGACGAGGTGACGGTGGAGGCACTTCTGTCCTCGCTGTCAACCTCCGACTGGCTCAAGCGCGCGCTGCATACAGCGCTCAATCGTGACGTCGTTGACGCCGCCAACGATGCGGAGATCCTGGCGCGCGTACTGTCGGCTCGCGCCGAGCAGGCCTTGGCATCCAGCGCTGCGCTGCGCGGCGGCTACGCTGGGCGACACTTCTAACGCTGGTGCGAGGCATCGTCGCGCTGACGGAACTTGGAATGCAACCCGGCCGCGCCCGCGCCGCCCTGAGCGATGAGCAACCAGTTTCGCGCGGTGATGGCGAAGAGCGGAATTCGGCGCGAGATTGAGGCGACCCGCAGCAGGGGAGCGTCTCGCGCTCTCGGAACGCGAATGCACCGCGCCGGATTCCGCTCGCGCCGAATCTCTGCGGCCAAGGGCTCGGAAACGCTGTCGGGAACCAACGCACAGAGGGCCGGTGGCCCGGTTGGCCGGAATCCACTGAGGTGAAAATGATTTAATACGGTCATACCAGATCCCTTGACACCAAAACTCGGTATGACCAAAATAGCCCACGTGAAGAAACCGGACCGGGCCAAGCCAGGTCCGAAACCCAAACCGGAAGCCGAGAAAGTCGTGAAGAAGACCGTCAGCTTGAAGCCGAAGACCTACGAAGGTCTGGTGGATCTAGGCGACGGTGTTTTGAGTCGCGGCATCGAGGCGATGTACGAATCGGTAGAGCACCGTCGCAATCGGCGCAAGACCTGAAACAGGCAAAGACTCGCTCCCCATGCAAACGCTTGGAATCCTGTCCTTCATGCTGCGCTGGCATCTGCCCAAGACCCTTGGCGGAGCAGCCATTCAGCTCGACCCCCTCAACGACAAGTAGCCCAACTTCAGGAGATCGACATGCAAATCAACGTCCTCGGAACGCCCCCCACAAGCGAAGCGCTCCGCGCAGGATGCGTGGAAAACGAGCAGCGGTGGAATACGTACATCCGGGGCAAGCGCATCGTGCCATTCGCCTACGGCGTGTCCGGGTTCTGCATCTTGGCTGCGATCTATCTCGACAGCATGTGGCAGTCGACGGCGGCGGTCGTGTTGGGCTTGGTCATCTTTGCGATTCTCGCGAAGATCGGCTGGGAGCGTCAGACGCCGCGTCCAGCGTTCGATGCGTCCGCGTTCGAGCCGGTCGGCCCGTATTTCGCCGAAAAGGTACTCAACGCCATCGAGTTCGATCCTCGGCTGGACGCCTATCGGTTGGCAGTGGTGGGTCAAGGTCGGGAAATGACCGTGCTCGAGGCCCAGGCCTTCGAGGACTGGCGGAGCGACGGGTTCCACAAGAGCCAGGTCATGGCCACCGTCCGTGCTGCAACGCCCGTGCGCGGCTCGAGCGGAGGCGCGGGCCCGGCGGCCGCCTGACGAAGCCAACCATGCGAACAGAACCAACAGCAACGAAGCTCGACGTCAAGAAACTCGATTGGCGGGGCTGATTCTTGGCCTCGCAATGGTCGTGATGGGTTGCTACGGCATCACGATCGGCGCTCCCCTGGAGACCTCTGACGCTGACGTAGTGCGATGGGGAAGCTTGGTCCTTGCAGTCTTGGGCGTGTGGCTGCTCTGGACTGGTGTAAATGATGCATATGAGGCATCGCGAGAGTGAAAGGAAAGCTGCATGAGCACACACGAAATTCAGATCGCAAAAAGAGGCGGCTGCGCCGATGACTCGGAGAGCAAATCCGGGACGCTACTCTCGATGCTTTCGGTGGCCGTAGCCCTGACTATGTTGGTCGCGATGGGACGGAGCGCCTACACGGCCGGCCGCTGGAACGAGGCTGTAGACGCGGCAACACTCAAAGCGTTACCCGTCCCGGTAAGGGAACGAGCTGCGAGGATGCCTGCCCCTGGATGCGACGACTGCCTATTCGTGGCACACAGTTCCAGGCCAAACTACGTGACCAACGGCGACATAGCCGTTGCAGAGCGCGCAGTAGAGCGCCAGATCGAAGATGCTCGGGAAGACGCTTACGAAGCGAAGAGGCGGCAGGAGCAGGCTGGGGCGCTCGGAACTGCGGCTGCGACCAACTGATCGGAATAACATGCGATTTGTCTTTCTATGTGCCGCCATCGTGGCGACCTTTTTCATCCTCTCGCGCAGCCAGGTGAACGAGCATGCGCGATTCGTCACCAGGAGCGGAGAGGTGATCGAGGGAACTATCAGTCGCGATTTCTTCTCCGGCGACTTCGTGATCAAGGCACCGAGCGGTGTTCGAGACGTACCGCAGGAGCAATTCGGGGCCATGACCTACGAGGGGTCAGCGATTTCGACACCGGGCGCGTGGCTCGGAGCCCTGACGATCTTGATTGCGGGTTTGCTCGCGATGTTCGGGCCATCTCGTGGCAGCGGTCATCTGTGGCGGCTAAGAAGTAACCGCGGCAAGATCGGTCACGAAACACTCCCACCGTCCAAGCGCGAAAGCTGATCGGAGATCCCATGCACCTTGAGCTTGTCACGAGCGATAGCCAGCCAGACGCACAGGCGCAATCGGCGCAGCTTGTGACGACGAGGCGGCTCCTGCTATCCCTCCTGGTGCTTGGTGCAGTCGCGGCATTTGTTGGCTGGCTCTTCTACATCCAGGCGCCGGCGACGGCCGGCGAGATCGCCGCGGTCGATCCTGCCTCGTGTGAGGGCAACCTGCTGCGCTTTACCCTTGCCGAAGGCACCGTAGCACGAGCCGACCTGATGGTCGGTCGGTATGTCTGCGCGCAGCGCAAGGAGGACGGCGCAATACGTAATTCGCAACAGGCCGCTTTCGCTCACGGTCAGGCGAACTGAAGGCCACGGAAAACATGGCTCGCTGGCGAGGGCGGTGACCATGGCTGTGCTGGGTGCCATTCAGGGCTGACCGGGAAGACTCGAAAAGGACGAAACCATGAACGGGTGGATGTATGTGAGCGGCGGAGTAGAACTCCTCCCAGCGCGCCGAGGCGATTTCAACGGAGTGCCGCCGTACGCTCAAGCGGCCCAGTTGCGTGGGTCTTCGGCTGGCTAAGCGTGAGAATAGCGCTCCGTGGGCTGTCCTCTCCGAACATCAACCAGTGTCGATCTCCCGACATGAGTAGCGACGCAATGCCTCGCGGATGGGTCAAGCCCGCCAGGCCGCGCACGATAGCGGAGATCAAAGCCCTTATCGTCGAACGCCAACGCGAGATCGCTGCCCTGGAGCTTGAGATGTTCAATCTACAGCAGGGCCCGCGATTGGACGCGCTGGTCAAGATCCGCAACATCATGCGCGCCCAGCAGCTGACGGTCGAAGACATTTGCCGCCCGCCACAACGGAAGGCACGATGAACGACTTTGCCGTTCTCAGCAATCCAGAAGTGGAGGCGTGCGAGGCGCTCGCCGAGTACCGGGCCGCGATTGCCATGACGAACCATCGCAGCGCCTGGCATCGAATTCTGTGCTGGTGTGGTGATCCGCAAGCGCGGCGCGCGGAGCACGCCCTGTTGGTTGCGCGGCGTCGAGTCCGGGGAGTCGCCCGTCGCTCCGATGCCCATCGCCACGCCATCCGCGTCATCGGTGGCCAGCAGCTCCGATCGAAGCTCGCGGAAGACAGCTTCCTATCAGACCTGTGCACGTAGAGACAACACCTCGCCGGCACCGCTGCGCGCTGCGTTGGCCGACTGGGCCGGCCACGCAGATCCTGTCCTCACCCTCACCCTCACCCCAAGCTCAGCCATGAACAGACCAGGCTTCGAGGCGCTTGACGCGCAAGGACTGCCGTACCTAAGGCCCGCCATGATCGTAGCGGAACTTCCCTCGCCGGAAGCCCGCGCCCAGGCCGTTAACGAGGCCTGCGCCGCGCTCGCGGCACAGCTCGGGCTGACGGCACTCAAGGCCATCGGTCCCACCAACCCCGTGCACCTGGCGTTCAACATGACGCGGGCACAGGCCAGGAACCACCCGCATTCGAAGGTGCTGTTACTCCCGGCGGACAACCTGGGGCTGGACCTCTGCCCCAGCTATTGCTGAACGCACCCAGCAGCGCGTTGAGCGCCGTCCCGCGTCGCGCGCCAGGCGCACTACGTGTCCCAGTTCGCCCAGAATGCAGGGGGCGGCTGCGCGCCATCCGGCTGCGCCCTCACCGTCTCGAAGCAGGAGGCCCTGTGGTCAAGAAGTCCTACCCTCGGAAGATCCATTGCGTCGAGACGCAGATCCTGGTCATCACGCCGGCCAAGAATGCCGCGCTCGACGAGCACGGCGTGTTTCGTTCCTTCGACGATCAAGAAGAGGATCTCGGCGAGCTCGGCCTGCGTCCCCTTTGGGTCTATGCGCTGGTAGCGCCGGCCTACAAGCAGTATCGGCGCGTGCTCGTGGATCCTCTACGTCCGCTGGCGGTCAGCGAGCTCCTGCACCGTGCATGGCAGCCCGACGCCGATCTCGGCCTGCCGCTGACCCTCCAGGCTCGCTCCCAACTGCTCGCCTCGAGCCGCGGGTTCGCACAATGGGTGCAGTACCAACAGATCCGGGTCGAACCGGTACCTTCGGTCAAGGTGCTCACGGCGTTCGAGCGAAGCTCCGCCGACGTCGCGTTCGCCGCGCAGTTCGACCGCTCCCGCGATGGCTCCGTTGACCTGCCATGGTCGCTGGCCGCTGCCAATGCAAGCCTGCGCCGGTACGACTGGGAATGGTCACACCACATGTCGAGTCCGTCGAAAACCAGCATGGAGCGACTCACTTTTTCCGCGTGGCAACAGCGCGCCCGTCGCTGGTGCACGCTGGCGGCGCTCGACGACGACTGGGACACGGCCGCCCTGGGGCCCTACAAGCCGCCCAAACGACCCGACCCTGAGTTGGCTGTGCACCTCGACGACGACGAGCCCGTCTGGCACGTCGCCGGGGTCGCCCAGGTGGTCGAACAGTGGCCGGGGGGCGGGACCTCGCTTCTTGCATCACTCGGCATCCGCCGCGCCGATTTCGACTTCTGGCGCAGCGGACGCGCCCACCTCTCCGATGCAGATCGCCTCGCCCTATCGGATGCCCTCAACATCGTGTTCTTGCCGGAGTACAACGACTGGGAGTTCGATGGCGGCAACCTGCTCGTGGCTACGACCACCAGCGCCCTCGAGGCCGCCTACGAGGAACTCACGCACGGCGGCGACGTTGAGTACGCCTTCGAGGTCCTCGGGCCTTCGGGCGAGCGACCCCCGATGCGGTGCCTGCTCTTCGGCGCCTGCGGTGGCCTGCCCTGCGTGGTGTTGTTCGAGCCAGGTGGCCCCGGCGAGGCCGCCCTCAACGCCAAGTCGCTCATGAACCTGGATGAGCCCCAGCGCGTGACCAAGGCGGTCTGGGCGACCGTGAACTTCATCATCAAGAACCGGCTGGACTTCGAGAATCCTGGCCGTGTCGGCGAACTGTTCGAGTCCCAGCATCGCGCCTGGCTCGATACAAAGCAACGCTGGTGAGCGCCCGGCTTCGCGTCCCGCCTCTGCACCGATCACGCTCCTAGTCCCTGCAGGGCGAGTGCGTCCCCGGCCTGGCGGCCGGGCGCGGAGCTGTGGGTATCGCTTTCGCTCATCCCTCGGCCAGCCTCGGGACAGGCCTGCGGCCCGCCCGTCGCATCGCTGACGCCTTCGCGCCTGTGGCGCTGCGCGCTGACGCTTGCCGGCTTCGCCCGATGCCCGGCCTTGCACGGGCGCTCCCGCCGTCGCGGTCGCAGCCAGGCGCGGCAGGCGCCGCGCATCACCTTGAGACATCACGAGGCGGCGCCTCCCCTACCCGCCGACTTCCTCCGCCCAAGCCGCGCAAGGTAGCCCGAGGCGCTCAGCGTCAAGAGTTCGCTGTGCCGGTTGCGGCGCCCGTTCGGTACGCGCCTTCGGCTTGCGTTCCGCATGCGGCCTTCGCCCCCGCTCTTGACGCCGAGCTGTTTCCTCGGGCTCTGAGCGCGATACGGCGAAGGAACTCAGCAGGACGATGGAAGCAAGGCTTCGGCCACGTGATCCCTCTCAAGGGATTCAACGTTTCGGCTCGGAATCTTGCATCCGATGGGCTCAAAAGCCGCAACGCAACCACACAAAGGAAATCATCATGCAAGCACTCGCATCTCGCTTCGGTCGCAACGTCAACTCGTTCCGTTCGGACGCCCCGCTGTCCGACGACAAGATCCGCAGCGTCGCGCCCTCTATCTTCGCCGACAGCGCCCACGAGAGCCGTTCACAGCGTTACTCGTATATCGCCACGATAGACATCCTCAACGGCCTGCGCAAGGAAGGCTTCGAGCCGTTCATGGTTGCGCAAACCAAGGTTCGCGACGACGCCCGCCGCGAGCACACGAAGCACCTCATGCGCCTGCGCCACGCCAGCCAGATCACGGGCGCAGAGGCCAATGAAATCGTGCTTTTGAACTCGCACGACGGCAGCAGCGTTTTTCAACTCATCGCGGGCCAATTTCGCTTTGTCTGTGCCAACGGCATGGTCTGCGGCGACATCGACAGCGACGTGCGTGTGCAGCACAAAGGCAATGTGGTCGAGCGCGTGGTGTCGGGCGCGTTCGAGGTGCTGGACGGCTTCACGCGGGTTGTTGAAGAACGCGAAACCATGAAGGCCCTCACCTTGAGCGCCGACGAGCAGACCGTATTCGCCAAGGCCGCGATCGAGCTGAAGTACGACACCGAGCTGGCGCCTGCCCCGATCACCGAAAACCAGGTACTGGCCGCGCGTCGCATGGCAGATCGCGGCAGCGACCTCTGGACCACGATGAACAAAGTCCAGGAGAACCTGGTTCGTGGTGGCCTCGACTCACGCACCGCACGAGGACAACGCACGCGCACCCGTCCTGTGGCCGGGATCGACCAGGGCGTGAAGCTCAACCGCGCCCTGTGGGTGCTTGCCACCGAGATGGAAAAGCTCCGCCGCTGATTCATTGAGGCCTCGAAGGCCTCTCCCATCACCTCCGAGTCCGGGGCAGGGACTGCCCCGGTTCATGACGCAAAACCACCGCCGCCAACCATCATGCGCAAGCACCAAGAATTCAACACCCTCGACGCCGTCGCAACAGTCGGACTCGACCGCTCGCAACCGTCGGTGAGCAGGGCGACGGCAGACGCCGCGCAGCGCGCCGAGCGCCGCTTCGGCAACGCAGGCGTGCTGCGCATCAACCGCGCGCACATCGCCCGGTGGCAAGTCACGAGCGACAACGTGCGAATGCACGAGGCCATCGTCAACGCGCCGGGCGCCCTGCTGGTGCTCGACTCGCGCCCCTACGTCGAGCACCTGTGCGAGTTCGGCATCTTCTTCACCCTGTCGCCGCTTTGACAGCCGCACGACGCCAATCCCAGGAGTACCAGCCCATGACCGCTACGCCGTCGACCCGCAACCTGCGCTTTCGCGCCCAGGTCTTCCGTCTGTACGAAGCGCTTCGCCGGGGAGAGATTTCCGACACCGACCTCGTCCGCACCGCGCAGGCCTCGGGCACTTGCGTGCTGACCCTGCGCGCGGCTGCCCTGCGCGTGCTCATCGGCCGCGCGCCGCTGAGCGTGACGCTTGGCCGCCCCTACATCGGGCGCCGCGCCGCAGTGCGCGTGCATCACGGGATCTGAGGCCCGGTGCCTCACCCAACCAGCAGGAGATCGACATGCCCGAGCCCTTGGATGCGCCAACCGTGCACGCCATCGCCACATTGCGCAACGCGTGCGCGGCCGTTCAGGCCGCCCTGGCGGCCGACCAAGCGACGCTCGACGACACCGTCCTCGACCAAACCTCGGCATTGGCTCACGGCGCGGCCGTGATGGTGCAGCTCATTGCTCAACGCAGCCGGCTCGCGCGAGCCAATGGTCGCGCCTCGAAGCGCAACCACCGAGAGCACGGGTTGCTACTTCGCGCCCTGCGCCGCCTGACCCATCCGGCCTCGGACGACAGCGACCTGGATCACGCCTTGCGCGTGCTCGCCGTACTGAGGCGCCGCGGCGCCTGAGCGCTGCTGCGCGCGCGCCCTGGCCTGTCGTTGGTGTGATCCGGCGCTGCCGGCAGCCAAGTCGAGAGCCTGTGTTTGCGTCGACCCCTGCAGATCTCAGGCTTGCCCGCTCCCCAGGGGCTCAGGCCGCCCCTGAGCCGCTGGGCCGACCTGGCTCGCCGACGCAGACGGTGGGCCTGCTGGCGAATGCGCCGGCTCTGAAGTGCGCCGTCCGCCGCCTTGAGCGGCGGCCGGCGAGAGATCGGCTCGGGCGGGGCCTGCGGCACGCCCTCGCCGCGCTGCTGACCTCGGGTCGTCAAACCCGTTGCATGCGGTCGCTTCGCCTTGCGCTGCGCCCTGCGTCCAAACAGACCTGCACGTTCGGGCCGCCACTTTTCGACGCATAGCGCCACGCCGCCGCCGCGGGGGCGTAAAGGCTGCGCCCCCGATCCGCGCCCGTTCGGGTCTCGGCCCTGCGTGCCGAGCTTCCGCATGCGGCCTGTGGTCGGGCACCCCCGCGTCGTCGTCCTGTCGCTCTTTATGCGCCGGGCGGCTCCGACGAGCAGGTTTTAACGCAGCGCTACCAGCGCAGAAAGGCACAGCCATGACCGCATGCAACACACGACCCGAGGACAGCAGCAACCCGATGGGGGCCCACCCCCATACCCCGGGGGCTCACCAACTAGCAGGCGCAGATTGGATCGAAGTTCCCGAACTCCAGGTGCGCAAACACCTCCTGGCCGGGGCCTTCTATCTCAGCAAGGAGGCCGAGACGCTTCTCGCACACGTGGGCCTTCCGCTCGACACCGTGCTGTGCTGGTTCAACAAGCCGCACGCGCCGGTGGAAGTCGGCGACACCTTGCTGATGGGCAACGGCCTGGAAGCCTTCTTCGGCTTCGATGAGTCGCAGCCCGGCGCGCGCGCCTTCTTCGTCGAAATCGACCTCAAGACCTCGCCGACCCGCCACTGATTTCCCACGCAGCCGTTGCGCGCGCTGCGCGGCGGCACCCACTGCCCTACCAACCCCAAGGAGAACCCTCATGTACGATTCCCAGAAGACCGCCCGTGGCGACAACGCCACCGATGCCCGCACCGACGCCGAGGCCCCGAACACCGACGCCGGCCCGGAGGACGGCGAACTCACCTACATCGCCCTGTCCAAGCTCGACTTCGACGCTGACAACGCGCGCAAGTCCGGTGGCGCGGATATCGACGCCCTCAAGGCGCTCATCGCCTCGCAGGGCCTCTTGCAAAATTTGGTCGTCTGCCCAGCGCTGACCAAGCGCGGCAAGTCCACGGGCAAGTTCGGCGTGATTGCCGGTGGCCGGCGACTGCGCGCCCTGCGGGCGCTTGCCGCAGACGGCACCATCGGCAAGGACGAGGAAATCCTCTGCCGCATCGTCACGCGCGATCGCGCCACCATCGCCAGCGTGGCGGAAAATTCAGGCCGTGAACCCATGTCCAACGCGGACACCATCGTCTCGTTCGCCGCGATGGTGCGCAACGGCAAGAGCGTCGAAGACCTCGCAGTGGCCTTTGGGGTCAGCGCGGTGACGGTGCAGCGCCGACTGCGACTGGCCAACGTCTCGCCCAAGCTGTTCGACCTGTTCCGCGAAGGCGGTATCGACCTCGAACAATTGATGGGCCTCGCCTTCACCGAAGATCACGCGCGCCAGGAGGCGATTTGGGATGCCGCGCCTGGGTGGCAGTGCACTGGCCCTCATTTGCGCCGCATGGCCCTTGGCCAAGCGGTCAACGCCGCGACCGACAAGCTCGCCCGCTATGTCGGCCTGGACGCTTACATCGAAGCCGGCGGACAAGTGCTGCGCGACCTGTTCAGCGACGACGACCAGGGCTACTGCGCTGACCCGCAACTCCTGGCGAGTCTGGCCGGCGACAAGATCGCAGCCGAGCGCGATCAGCTTCTCGCGGGTGGCGTCGCCTGGGTCGATATCGTGGACGACTACGACCACCGCGCGCGGCAGAACTACGTCCCGGCGCCGACCTCCCAGCGCGAGCCGACCAAGGCCGAGAAGGGCGCGCTCAAGGAAGCTCAGCGCAAGCTCGCGGCCGCAGCCAAGGCTATGGCGGAATTCGAGGACGCGAATTCTGAAGTCAGCGAGGACGACGTGGACCAAGCGGCGTACGACAGCCTCGAAGAAGCGGTCAACACCGCCGAGGCCGAAATCGAGGAACTGCAAGGCAATCTGCGCGTTGTCGCCGAGGATGTTCAGGCGCTGTGCGGTGTGGTGCTTGCCGTCGAGAGCAACGGCCAACTTCGCGCGTACCGCAACCTGGTGCGCAAAGAGGACGCCAAGAAGGCCACCAACGCCGCCAATCGGAGCACGAGCACGACTGCCGAAGGCGGCCAAGGCAGAGCCGGTGCCGAAGGCTCGGACGGTGCCGACGCCTCCGAGGCCGCCTCGGGACTTTCCGACGCGTTGACGCGCCGGCTGTCAGCGCAAAAGACCGTCGCCCTGCAGGTCGAAGTCGCCCGTCATCCCCACGTTGCGCTCGCCGTCCTGGCCGAGTCACTCATGAGCGACCTGTGCATCGGGCCGCACAGCCACGGCGTCAGCAACATCACCGCGCGCAGCCGCAAATCCGACCTCACGCTCGCCGACGCCTCCATCGAGTCCAGCAAAGCCTGGGGCGAACTCGGCGTGCTCATCGCCTCAGTCGAGGCTCAATTGCCCGAGGATGACGACAACGGCCTGTTGCCCTGGCTGCTCGCACAACCCCTGGACACGCTTGTCCACCTGCTGGCCCTGTGCACCGCACTGACCGTGTCGGCGGGCGGCCTGCGCCGCGAGAGCGCCGATCCGATCATCCAGGCGGTCGACCTGGACATGACGAAGTACTGGACTGCCTCCGGTGAAGCCTACTTCAAGTCGGTGTCCAAGGCCCTCATCGCCCAGGCCATCGCCGAGGTCGATCCGGAGACCGCGAAGACAGTCGACAAGCTCAAGAAGGGGGAGGCGGTTGCTGTCGCAGAGGCCAAGATGAAGGACACCGGCTGGCTGCCGAGCCCGCTGCGTCGCGACTGAGCCCCGAGGGGCGGGGCAGGAGCGGCGCTCCTGCCCCTTGAGGGGGACGCCCCAGCGGCGTCGTGCTGGGCTCTGACCTGAGTTGCCCGCGCGGCGCCGCCTTTGTCGCATCGAGCGACTCCGGCCGCGTGCTCTCTTCGGTGCTTCGCCCCGAGGGCGCTGGCCCCAACCCCGCGCTGCGCGCCTTCCAGGGCCTACGGCCGTTGTTCTACTCGAGCCCGGCCCTTGCTGGGCAGGCTGAACATTCCCCCCACGGCGGTGCCAGTTGGCCTGGCGTCGCGCTCGCGCGACAGGCCTGCGATTCGCCCACGCGCGCGAAGGCCCTGCCGCTGGCCTTCGCGCGAAGGCTGCGCCGGCGGGCTGCGGCCCGTCGGCGTGGTGTCGATGGGCGAACACGGCCTGCGATCGGCCGTTTGCCCGAGCGGCTTCGCCGCCCGTACACTTCGCCTGCTGGCCGCAAATTTCCTCCCTAT
>Ga0302157_10003471_pt1 | contig 17741 bp, 20 predicted proteins | sample I_Bog_N3_3_FD_193502 | JGI IMG/M metagenome (GOLD analysis project Ga0302157, IMG submission 193502) | Peat permafrost microbial communities from Stordalen Mire near Abisko, Sweden - I_Bog_N3_3 | ecosystem: Environmental > Terrestrial > Soil > Wetlands > Peat | place: Sweden: Abisko, Stordalen...
GACCCTGGAAAAAATCATAACGACTTAAGAGTTTTTGCGGCGCGAAGCCGCTGCAAAAACTCCGTTGGACTGAACGCGGTCGGAGCCGCGGGTTCCGCTTCAGCCTATGGAATTTTCAGTTGGGATCGAGGCCTTGAAGGCGGCTGCGACGGCCAAGTCGAGGCCGCTGGACGGTGTCTTCGTCGCCATGGCGGCGATTGGCGAGGGTCGTGCGGATCCGGCAGCCTTCGTTTCGGGCTCACGAGCCGGGAGATTGGCGTCGCCGGGCCAAAAGGATTCGTGGCATGCCCGCGGCATGCAGTGACGATCTGACGCTCGTGTCGAGAGACGGGGTTCGTGGGTCATGGTCCTTGGGCTCGTTTCGGGGAGAGCCGGCGGACAAACAGGAGAAGGCCTTTGCGGCAGCAGGGACAGACCCGAGGTCCGTGCGGCCGTTCCGGATCGGCGGCGTCCGCGCGCATCTGGGTTCGAAGCGGCGTCGCCTGACGGCCGAAGAGAAGCAGCAGACGGGCGCGAGCGGCGTCTTTGCGCTTGGCGGGATGCCACAAGCCGAAGTAGCGGACCTTGTGGAAGCCCTTGGGCAGGACGTGCTGGAGGAAGCGCCGCATGAACTCGGGACCGGGGATGCGGCTGGTCCTCCACCGGTTGGATTTGCGGTGCTTGTGGCGGATGGTGACGGCCTCGTCGTCGAGACCGACGATGCGGGTGTTGGTGATGGCGACGCGGAACACGTAGCGGGCGAGATAATCGAGCACGGCCTGCTCGCCATCGCCCCAGGGCGTGCAATGGACGACCCAGGGCTTGGACCAGGCGGCGTCCGGCACGACCAGATCGGGACGCCGCTTTTGCAACGCGGCCCTGAGCTTGCCACGCACCAGCTTGGCCAAGGCTTTTACGGGAAACAGGAAGGCTTTCCGGACCGGCCTCCAATCGGCGCCGTCGTCGGAAACGCCGCCCCCGGTGACCAGACAGTGGACGTGAGGGTGGAAGATGAGTTGCTGGGTCCAGGTGTGCAGGACGGCGAGCACGCCGACCGTGGCTCCGACATGGCGCGGATCGCGGGCGAGTTCGATGATGGCCTCCGCGGCGGCCTTCATCAGCAGGGCGTAGCCGTCACGCTGATTGGCGCGCAGCGTGTCGCGGAGTTCCTCCGGCACGGTCACGGTGACGTGGAAATAGTGCGTCGGCAGCATCTCGGCCTGGCGGGCCGCGAGCCAGCGCTCGGTCTGGCCGGTATGGCATTTGGGGCAGCTCCGGTTCTTGCAGGAGCGATAGGAGAACACCTCGGCGGCGCATTGGTCGCAGCGCCAGAGGCCGCCTCCGAGAGCCTCGGTGCGGCAGGACTGGATGTCGGCGATGGCGCGCCGATGCGACGGCGGCATCGAGGCGCCATGAGCCGACAGGTAGTCGCCGGCGAAGCGGCGAAAGACGTCCGCGACCTCGATCACGACGGATCGGCCGCGTCAGAGGCCGGTCATCAACGTGTCGAGGATGCCTCTGAGCGAGACGCGGGTGGGTTCGGTGAGATGGGTGTAGATGGCGGTGGTGGCGATGTGGACGTGGCCGAGCAGGATTTGCACGACTCTGGTGTCGACGCCGTTTTCGAGCAGTCGAGTCGCATAGCTGTGCCTCAGCGCATGGGGCGTAACCCGCCGTGTGATCCCCGCGGCGCGAGCGGCGTCTTGGAAAGTGCGGCGCAGAACCTGCTGGTTGGCCGAGTTGGCGCCGGAATGATTGGGGAACAGCCAGCGCGGATGGTGATGGATCCTCCATAGCGTCCCAAGGTCGTCCAGGACGGGTCGTGGCAGCGGCACGAGCCGCTCTCTGTCGCCCTTGCCGATGACGCGAAGCCGCAGATTGGCGCGGTCGATGGCGCCGACTTCCAGGGTCGCGGCCTCGCTGATGCGCAAGCCGCAGGCGTACATCAGGGCGAAGCAGGCCTTGTGAACGGGATTCCTCACGCCGCCCAGCAACGCTCGGACCTGCTCGTCCGACAGGACCTCGGGAAGACGGAATTGCTTGGGCGGCCGGATTCTTTTTTTTCAAACAGCGCCCAGTCGCGATCGAGCGTCCGGCGGTAGAGGAATTGAATGCCGCCGTGATAGGCCTTGAACGTGCCGAGCGCCGCGCCGCGTTCGCGCAGGCCCAGCAGGTAGGCGCGCACCTCTTCCTCGCTCAGTTGATCCGGCGAGCGGCGATAATGGGCGGCCAACCGGCGAACCGAGTCGATGTAGACGGTCTGGGTTGCGGCCGCCAATCCAGCCGACTTCATGTCTTCGATCATGCGCAATCGCAACGGTGTCATTGAGGTCTCCCTGGGTTCGAGCAAGCCAGCGCAACGGCGCCGGCCCCTCCAAGAATACCCTCAACTCACACGTCACGCCGCAAGCGGCGCACCCCTACGGCGGAGCCGTTCAGTCCAACGCCGCTTATCTCGAAGCCAGCGCCGAGGAAAACGATCCAGCGCCGTCGCCCGGGCGCGCAACATGAGCCAGCTCGCGCGGGACGCAGGCATGACCCGCGAGGGCCTCTACAAGGCGCTGTCCGAGGACGGGAACCCCAGCTTCGCGACGATCACGCGGATCGCGAAGGCATTGGGGCTGCGGGTGAGGTTCGAGGCGGCGGAATAGCGACGCTCCTCGCTTCCCCCCGTCACGGCCATTTGATCCCCGTCTCGCCCGGCGGCTTTGGCGTCGCGTGTCCCACAGTCTATAAGGCGACCGGGATTTCTAGCAACGGGGACGGAAATGCAGACGACTCGGTTCGGCAAGACGGGAGTGAAGGTTTCGCGGCTGTGTCTGGGCTGCATGACCTATGGCGCGCCAAAATGGCGCGAATGGGTGCTCGACGAAGAGGCCTCCAAGCCCTTCCTGCGCGAGGCCTATGAGAAAGGCATCAATTTCTTCGACACCGCGGACGTCTATTCGCAGGGCGCCAGCGAGGAGATCGTCGGCCGCGCCTTGAAGGCGCTGGCGCCGCGCAGCGAGGTCGTCATCGCCACCAAGGTTCACGGCCAGATGGGCGCCAACGTCAATGGCGGCGGCCTTTCGCGCAAACACATTCTCGAGGCGATCGACCATTCGCTGAAACGGCTCGGCACGGATTACGTCGATCTCTATCAGATTCACCGCTTCGATCCGCTCACCCCGATGGAGGAGACGCTGGAGGCGCTGAACGACGTCGTGCGCGCCGGCAAGGCGCTCTATGTCGGCGCGTCGTCGATGTACGCTTGGCAATTCGCCAAGATGCGCGGCCTCTCCGCGGCGAAAGGCCACGCCACCTTCGTTTCGATGCAGAACTACTACAACCTCGTCTATCGCGAGGAAGAGCGCGAAATGATGCAATATTGCGCCGCCGAGGGCATCGCGGTCATCCCGTGGTCGCCGATGGCGCGCGGCTATCTCGCCGGCGCCGGGGTCGGCGCCAACGCCTCCACGGTGCGCGGACGCACCGATCCGTTCAGCGTCGCGCTCGGGCTCGGCTCAGAGCAGGATGAAGCGATCCGCCTGCGGGTGGTCGAGACCGCGCGCGATTTGGGGACCAAGCCCGCCGTCGTCGCGCTCGCCTGGGTGCTTTCGAAGCCTTACGTTACGGCGCCGATCATCGGCGCCTCGAAACCGCACCACCTTTCGGACGCACTGGCCGCGCTCGAGCTGAAGCTGGACGCGGCGACGATTGCGCGGCTCGAGGAGCCCTACCGGCCGAAGGCGGTCGCCGGGCACGTCTGACGCTGGATCGTGAGGCCCCAAGCTGGCATAGACGCTGGGATAAGCCCGGCCCCCCCGTCATGCCCGTGCTCGTCACGGCCATGACGGAAATGGCGGTTGATTACCTCAGAAGACTTTATCCTTGCGCGTACGCCCCATAAGGCGATGACGGCTACTGCAGAAGGGAAGCGGCTCTAATCCCCCGAGTTCGCCCGGTATCCGATCAATGTGACTTGTCATCCCCCCGTGAAAACGGGGATCCAGAGGGACGCGACGTGCGGTGGCCCTGGATTCCCGCTTCTGAGCTTGTCGAAGAACGAGGGAATGACACGAGCCGATCCTATTTGACCGGATTCCGCTCTCGCGCTCATGGGGACCGATCCCGGCGCGCCGATGCACATTGGCTTCACCTGCAAAAAAAGACCCATCTCCGGTATTTCCGAAACATGAAAGACATGATATTCTGAAAGAGGACGCATGACGTTGCGGCTCCCTGCGCCCGTCAGGGCGTATCGTCCGGGCGTCCCCGGGGGGCAAGAAATTTGAAGAAAATGAAATCGGGCTTGGTGGGCTTGCAAGTTATTGAAATCGCTCAATATCGCCAAACAATTCTTTGGAATGGCTTGCAGAAAAAAACGCTGAATTTGCGGAAAGTAGCAAAAAATTTGCAAAAAGGCTTGGAGGAGCGGGGACAGGCGTTAGTGAACGATCGGCCACGAACCCTCGAGCAATTGCGCCAGCTCCGGGCCATCGGCGTCAGGGTCGCGATCGACGATTTCGGCACGGGCTATTCGTGTCTGAGCTATCCGGAAATCTATCCGAACGACACGCTGAAAATCGACCGGCAGTTCGTCAGCAAGCTCTGCCGGCGCAGCGAGGCCGGGGCTACGATACGCGCCATCATCGATCTCGCCGCGAGTTTCGGCATCGAGACGGTCGCCGAAGGCGTCGAGACGCGCGAACAATTGCACGTGCTGCTCGAACTCGGCTGCCGCAAAGCCCGGGGTTACCTGCTGGGCCGCCCCGAGCGCCTCGTCGACCCTATCAAGAGCGCGGACGCCGCCTGACGGCCGCGGCTCAGAGCGAGCGCACCAGACGGAGCGCGCCGCGCGGACCTTTGATCACCAGATCCCCATTGACGAGATCCCACGCGGGCGAACCGAGCAGCGCGGAGAGAAACCCGGTTTCGATCGCCGTGGTGTCTTTGTCGCATTGCTTGTGGGTCAGGGCGTATTGACCCACGAGCAGGTGTTGATCCTTGACCGGATACATGACCGCCGACCAGGAATTGCAGCCGCCGAAGCCAGAGCCATGCAGCGCGCCGTCGATTTTCAGGCTGACGTCCAGGCTGGCGGGCACGGGCTTGCCGTTGAGTTCACGTAGCGAAAAGGTCTGATCGAGCGGAAAATTCTTCTGTAGCGGCGCCAGGGGCTTGGGCGGCGCGTCGTCGGCGCCGGCTGCCGAGGCGCCGGCCAGGACGAGGATCGACGCGGCAAGCAGGCGGGGAAGAGATTTGACCATGGCGGCGCCTTTCAAGGCAGAAGCGGCAAAAGGACTCTGCGCGCGTATAGCTAGCGGACCAAAACGACGCAATCCCGACCGAAAAAACGCTCCCGCGACCTTTCGATCTCCCCTTGCGGAGCGACGGACCCTCCCTAAATCAGGGATGCGCGGGCCGCTTTTGGACGCGCGACCCGGGGCGCCGCCAATATTGGGGCGTCTCAGGGCCATGTCGCTTCATCTGGAGGATATGTCATGCTCAACTACGACTTCGCCCCGTTCCACCGCTCGACCGTGGGCTTCGACCGTTTGCTTTCGCTGCTCGACAAGGCCGCCGGCCCCGAGGGCGCCGCGCAGACCTACCCGCCCTACAACATCGAGCGCACGGGCGAGAACGCCTATCGCATAACGCTGGCCGTCGCCGGCTTCGCCGAGGATGAACTCTCCGTCGAAACGCGCGAGAACGTCCTGACCGTCCGCGGCTCCAAGGAGACGCTGCAGAAGGGCGAAACTGACAAGCGCGAAGTGCTCTATCAGGGTATCGCCGCGCGCGCCTTCGAGCGCCGTTTCCACCTCGCAGACCATGTCACCGCGGTGAAGGCCGCTTCCGAGAACGGCCTCCTGCACATCGATCTCGTCCGCGAGGTTCCCGAGGCCGCGAAACCGCGGGTCATCGCGATCCAGACTGCGGCCAAGACGATCGACCTGACCGCGACCAAGCAGGCGGCGTGAGGCTAGCGGTTTTCTCTCCCGTCCTGAGCTCGTCGAAGGGGCGGGAGCGGGCTGTGGGCCTGTCGCAGGCTGCAATGTTTTGAAAAGTCGGGCCCTCATCCGACGCTCCGCGAACGCTTGCGTTCGCGGAGCTGCGCAAGCGGGAGAAGCGGATTTGTGGCCGCTGGCGCTTGTCGCGATCAGGGCTTCGCGGCCGGTGTCGGCGCCGGCGCCGCGCTTTGCTGCTTCTCGAGTTGTTCGCGCTGCTGGCGCGCTTTCTCTTCTAGCTGCTTCTGCAGTTCAGCGTTCTGCTGCTCGATCACCTTCGGGTCGACCGCCGGGCCGTCGAACGCGGCGCCGAAGTCCTTGATCGGCACATTGAACGTGACTTCGAAGTTGCCCGAATTGCGGGTCGCGATCGACGCCGTCGAGCCCTTTTTCAACGCGTTGAGGTTGGCGCCGCTCAATTCGACTTCGCCGAAGCAACCGTTGGGGAAGCAGACGACATAATGACCGTCGAGAGGATCGCCCTTGTCGATGGTCAGGCGAAAGCCGGGGCGAAGCAGGAGGCCGACGGGGAGCAGAAAGCGAGCGAAGCGCTTGTCCTCGCCCGTGACTGCGTAGACCGCGACCGAAAGGGTCGGTTGACTGGCCGTCTGACCAAAAAAGCGCGTCGTCGCGCAGAACTCCTTGCCGCTCGGGTCCTTGCTGCAGGCTTTCGTCCAACTGGCGTCCAGCGCGATCAGGTCGAGCTTCACTGGGCCCTGCTGCGGCTGCGGGGGCGACCCGGCCGGCGCGGGGGCGGCCGGTTTTGCGGACTGGGCGAGGGCGGCGTCTGCGCTCATCATTGACGCGGCCATCATGGCCAGAGCTCCAATTCGCACAATCGGGGATGTCATCCAAAATCCTTTCGAGATCGTCCGAGCCATTTGGGCTCGCGACCGCAGATAAGTCCCATCTCGCGACAATGCGGCTACAACGGGGCGTCCGGCGAGCGCCTTAGGCGGCGCCCTCTTTCCATATTCGTCGCGACAATCCAACCAAAATTTCGGTGGCGGACGGTTTGGCGCGGGCCTTTCGCAGCCAACGTGGCAAGAATGCCTCGCGGTTGGCTTTGGCGCCGGACGCGCGGCGAAATACCCTGAGCCATGAGATGGTCACTGATTCGCCTTGCCGTCATAGCGGTCACGCTTGCGTTCGTCACGATCTGCCCGCCAAACGCCTGCGGCGATGGGCGGCCACCGGGCGCGCACGCGATTGCGATGCACGGCGAACCCGATCTGCCGGAGGGATTCGCAGGTCTGCCCTACGCCGCGCCCGAAGCGCGCAAGGGCGGGCGGTTGACGCTCGCCTATCTCGGCGGCTTCGACAGCCTCAACCCCTTCAACGTCAAGGCCTTGACCACGGCCCAAGGTCTGAACGGCAACGTCTACCAGACGCTGATGTTCCGCTCCGCCGACGAGCCGTTCACGCTCTACGGCTTGATCGCGCAAAGGATCGAGACGGACGCCGAGCGCGCGCACGTGGTTTTTCATCTCGATCCCCGCGCCCATTTCTCCGATGGCGGCGCGATCACTTCGGCGGACGTCCTGTTCAGCTTCGAATTGCTCAAGGCCAAGGGCCGCCCTCCGGTCCGCGCCGCCTATGCGCTGGTCAAATCGACCGACGCGCCGGATGCGCTGACGGTGCGGTTCGACCTGACCGGCGCCAACGACCGCGAGGCGCCGATGATGCTGGCCCTAATGCCCGTGCTCTCGCGCGCCCATGTCGACGTGGAACACTTCGAGGACCAGACGCTCGCCATTCCCGTGGGATCGGGACCTTACGAGGTCGCCGAGGTCGTCCCCGGCCAGCGTCTGGTCCTTCGGCGCGATCCCCATTATTGGGGCCGGGAACTTTCCGTCATGAAGGGCCTCTACAATTTCGACGAGATTCGCATCGATTATTACCGCGACGCTGGCGCGATGTTCGAGGCGTTCAAGGCGGGCCTCTACGACGTCCGGATCGAGGACGACGCCTCGCGATGGAACTCGGCTTACGACTTTCCCGCCGCTCGCGACGGGCGCGTAATCATATATTCCGTCCATAGCGGCCTGCCCAAGGGCGTGAACGGTTTCGCCTTCAACACGAGGCGACGGATCTTCGCTGAGCGCGACGTGCGAGAGGCGTTGTCCACGCTGTTCGATTTCGACTGGATCAACGCCCACCTCTATTCCGGGGCCTACCGGCGCTCGCGCGGCTTCTTCGACGACAGCGAATTGTCTTCTCTGGATCGTCCGGCCTCGGAAAAAGAGCGCGAATTACTGCGGCCATTTCCCGGCGCCGTAAGCGAAGACGTGATGGAAGGCCGCGGGGCGACGCCTCCCAGCGACGGCTCCGGACGCGACCGGGCGCTCGCGCGCCGGGCGCTGGAAGATCTCGCCAAGGCGGGACTGACGCTACGCCGCGGCGCGCTTCGCGATCACGACGGCGCGCCGTTTCAATTCGAGATACTGGTCAAGAGCCGCGCCGAGGAGCGGTTGGCGCTCGCCTATTCTCAGTCCCTGGCGCGAATTGGCGTCGCGGCGAGCGTCCGACTCGTCGACGAGATGCAGTTTCAGCGGCGCCGCGGCGAGTTCGATTTCGACATGGCGATTGGCTCCTGGATGGCTTCGCCCTCCCCGGGCGGGGAACAGAGGGGACGATGGGGAAGCGCCGCGGCCGACCAAGAAGGCTCCTACAACCTGACCGGTTTCAAATCTCCAGCCGTGGACGCGATGATCGCGGCCCTGGTTGCGGCGCAAAGCCAAGACGATTTTGTCGCCGCCGCGCGCGCGCTGGACCGGGCGCTGATTTCGGCAGTTGATATCGTTCCGTTGTTCTACGCTCCTGACCAATGGGTAGCGTATAGGTCTCGAATCGCCAAACCCGCGCGAGATCCCTTGTTTGGCGTCGCCCTTGAGACTTGGTGGAGTCGCGAACCTTGAAGTCCACGGCGAAGGCCCTATCGCTGGGAAAGCTGCTGCTTCACACGGCCGAGAAGCGGCCATGGGTCGCGTTCTCGCGGCGCGCCGACGACATTCTCGTCGGGCCGGAATATGACGCCGCCGAACTCGAACGGCGCGCCGAAAGCCACACCAAGCTGTGGCTCGCCTCGGGCTTGGGGGAGGGCGACAGGGTCGGCATAGTGGCGGTTCCGGAACCGGAAATTGTCGCCGCGATCGTCGGCGCCGTGCGCGCCGGGCTCGAAGTCGTGCTGTTTCCGACTTCGCTCGGGGCGCCCGAGATCGCAGCGACCGCTGGCCTCGCCAAGGCGCTCGCGCTCGCCGGACCGGCGGAGTTCGCCGGCCTCGACTTGGCGAAGCGGCTTTCCGAGGCGCGCGCGGCGGCGGCGATGACCTGGCTGATGCTTTGGGAGAGAGAGCGTCCCAGGCTTTTTCGGCTCGACAATGGCCAACCCACAGAATCGGCGCCCGCGCCGGAAGAAGGGGAAGCCGGCCTCGCGATGATATCCGGCTCGCGGCTGATGGCCCTCGACGGACCCAGCTTGAGCGCGGTCGCCGGGGATCTGGCGGACGCCATGGAACTTCAGGCGGGCTCGACGATCCTTTCGCTCGTTTCGCCCGCCACCGCCGCCGGGCTCGTCGCGGGAACCCACACGCCGCTCATCGCCGGCGCGAAACTCGTCTGGCTGACGCCGTTTTCCGCGAAGCAGCTCGACGCGGCGCTCACCGACTACGCTCGCGCTCATCTCGTCGCGCCCGGCGCTGTCGCCGCCCAACTCGGCCGCGCAGGGCTGCTCTCGCAGGGTCGCTTGGCCTCGCTGACTCTGATCGTCGCCGAGGGGGACCCGACGCCCTATTTCGATACCGATCTGGACGCGGACCGGGTATTTCTGCTCGACTCCGGCCTTACCGGCCCCACTCCGCTGTCCCGCCTGTCGGGTGAACCGATGTCCTATGCAGAGGACGAAGACCTGAGTTAAGCTCGAGGGGTTGAAACAAGGAGTTTCCTATGGCGCCCCTGACCATCGACATCGTGAGCGACGTCGTCTGCCCCTGGTGCTACCTCGGCAAGCGCCGCCTCGAGAGCGCGCTGGAAAAGATCCGAGTCGACGACGCCGTGGTGCGTTGGCGCCCGTTCCAACTCGACGAAACGATCCCGAAACAGGGCATGGATCGCAACGACTACATGCGCCGCAAATTCGGCGACCTCTCCCGTCTACGCGACGTTCACGACCGATTGCTGACGTTCGGCGCCGAAGTCGGCGCTGCATATGATTTCGAAGCAATCGGGCGGGCGCCCAATACGCTCGACGCGCATCGGCTTATTCGCTGGGCGGCCGAGTTGAACGCTCAGGACGCGGTCGTCGACGCGCTGTTCCGCGCCTATTTCGAGCAGGGCAAGGACATCGGCGACGCCGACGTGCTGGTCCTGATCGCGCAAGATTGCGGCATGGACGGCGAAGCCGTGAGGGCGGCGCTGGCCTCCAACGCCGACCAGGAAGCGGCGCGCGAAGAAATGTATGGCTGGCGCCGCGCCGGCGTCTCTGGCGTGCCGTTTTTCATCTTCGACGGCAAACTCGCGGTATCCGGCGCCCAGAGCGTCGATGTGCTGGCCTCGGCGATGGTGGAAGCGCAAAACCGACCCGAGGCCTGAAGTCACGCTCGCCAGAGGGTGACGACGACACCGCCGGCCTGGATCAGAGAGCCGCCCACGAGGATGGGCGGCCCCGGCTTCAAGCCGAACACGGACCAATTCACCGCCTGCGCCACGACGAAGAACAGCGTGACGTAGACGCCCAACAGCCGGCCAAAATCCCACGCGGGCGCGTTTACGACTAGGCCATAGGCGAGCAGCACGAGGCCGCCGACCAGGAACAGCGCCAGGCGGGCCAAGGCCAGATGGGAGTGGAGCCCGAGGCGGATCAACGCGTCGCCGCCGACCTCGAGCAAGGCGGCAAGGAAGAGCAGTCCGTAGCCATAGAGCGCCATTTGAAGCCAATTGCCGGGAAGGCCGCGACGCCTGGGAGAAAGGCGCTAAGCCGCCACGACCGTTCGTTCCTCGAAATTGAGCTCGAGTTCCAGCTCAATCGCCGGCGCGAAATTCTCGTTGGCGCCCTCGAAAGCCAGCAAGGTCGGCAAGCGCGGCGCGAAGTCCTGGCCGTCTTCGTCGTCCCGCGCGGCAAAATCCAGGCGCGGCGCTTCGGACGTCGAATCGAAGGGCAATAGTTCCAGCCTCAGCGCCGTGACGATCGCAAACTCGACCTCTTCGGGCAGTAGCGCCCTCTCTTGGGTCGGTGAGATCGCTTCCTCGACGACGCCGCGCGCTTCCTCGCGCGCCCCCTCGCCGGCCAGCCGCCACATCAGCGAAACGACGGGCGCCAGCGAAGGATCGCGAAGGTTTTCGCATTCCTCGATAGCGCGTAGCGCCAAGGTCTTGGAAACCCCTTGGCCCTCCGACGCCACGCCCTTGGCGAGCGCGCCGAGCGCCGCCCGGAACGCCGGGAGGAACGCTTCAGGCAGGCCCGACTTCAGGTAGAGCGCCGCGAAGCCGCGTCCGCGCCATTGCGCCAGGAAACCCGCGACGCGTCCCGGCTGCGCGCCGGACATGCTCGCCAGTGCGGTTTCGAACAGCGACAGATCGCCACTGAGCACCGACCGCATCAACAGCGCCACGTTCAGAAACTCGCGTTCGCGTAAATATTCGACGAGTTCGCAGAGTTCGTCCGCCGCGCACGCTCTCGCGATCCTGACCACCGCCTGTTCGCGCGCATCGCGGCCGAGGCGCTCGGCGCGACCGGTGTCCAGCCATTCGCGTGTCAGGCCGAATTCGGTGATCGCGCTGACGCTGGCCAGAGCCAGATCGACGCGCAACGACGGCGGCAGCGCGCCGCGGCCGAGCAGCCGCTGACGGACCCCGGCGTCCTGAGCAAAACGTTCAAATATCCGGCGCAGCGCGCGGGCGTCGAGCGCCGCGCTGACGTTGCCGATCAGCGCCAGGACCGCAGAGCGCTCGCCGCAATCAGCGAGCGTCCAAAGGGCCCGGCCGGAAAGGCCGTGGCGCTGGGCGATGACGATCTTCAGCGAAGTTTCGCCCATCGCGGCGGCCTCGGCGAGCGTCGAATCGTCGAGCAGCGGCGAATGGGCGAGCACCGGACGCGCAACTTCCGCGCGGTCGGCGGCCAGCGCCATGACGATGTGCCTGGGCGCGTCCGCGGCGCCGGCCAGCGCCTCGGCCAAAGCCCGTCGCACCGGCGGGGACGGATCGTCGAGCGCCGAGGTCATCGCCAGCAGCGCGTCGGCGCGCAGGCCCTCGGGCAATTGCGAGGCCAAATAGGCGCGCGCCAGCGCGCTGATCGCGCGCACGCGCGCTTGGGTCGGTTGTTCACGCATCCACACCAGAACGCGGCGGACGACCTGGGGATCGGCAGCGGGCTGCGGCAGCGTGTCGAGGGCGATTGCGTTCACCTAGTCGCTCGATTTCGGTTGTTAACACGCCCCAACTTCTCTCAGTTACGGTAAATACGCGCTTAAATGGCCGAATCCGGCGGGCGCTTTGATGCGTCGAAATGAAACATCGCGAGCCTGAAATGCGCTCATGGTTGCTGACCCCCTGCCCCACCGAGGCTGAATTCGCCGCCGCGCGCGGGAGCGGCGCCGATGTCGTCGTCCTCGATCTCACGCGGGCGCCGGTTCGGGAACGACTTGGGGCGAAGCCTCGCCTCGTGGCGAAGGTCGGCGACGCCATCGAAGACGACCTCGACGCCGTTATGCCCTTGACGCCCTGGGCGATCCTCGCGTCGTGCCGCAGCGGCGCCGACGTCCAGCGATTGGGGGGGAAACTGGCGGTCCGCGAGGCCCGCCTCGGCCTGGTCGACGGCGCGACGCGGATCGTGGCCTGCGTCGGCGACGCCAAAAGCCTCATGAACCTCCCGAGCTTCGCCGGCGCCAGCCCACGCCTCGCCGCCCTGGTTTTATGCGCGAACGCGCCCTGGCCTCCGCTGGCGCGCGCCCTCGTCGCCCTGGCCGCCGCCGACGCCGACATCGCCGCGATCGACGGCCCGTCGGAGGCGGATTTATTTCGCCAAGAGGCGGAAAGCGCACGCGACCAAGGCTTTTCCGGCAAGATCGCGACGAATGTGGAACAGGTCGCGATCGTCAACGCCGTCTTCGGGCAAAACTGACCGGCGTCATGTCTCGATCAACAGCGCATTTACGTAATCGGCGACGTCCTCCGGCCAATGGGCGAGGCAGGCCTCCAGACCCTCGAAGTCGCCGGCGAACAGGGCGCGGGAGGCCGCCTCGAAGTCGGGGAGGTCGCCGCCGATCGCATGCATGAACTTGTAGGCGCGGTCCCGAGCGGCGCGTTCGCGGTCGGCCTGCTCGCTCTGCTTGCGCGCCGCGTCGACCAGCTTGCGCAGCGCCACCGACGCGCCGCCGGGCTGCGTCGCCAGCCAATCCCAATGGCGCGGCAGCAAGGTGACTTCGCGCCCGACGACGCCGAGCTTCGGCCGGCCGCGCCCGCGCGACTCCGCGGTTTCCAGATCGTCGAAATAGCGAGCGGAAACCTCCTCTTCTGTGCCGCCGAGGTCGAGATCGATCACGCGCCCCGTCGCATCCTCGAAGACCAGGATCGGCTCGTTGGGAATCGCGGCGTGGACGGCGACGGCGACTTCGACCAACGGGCCGGCGCAGAGCAGACGGCGCCCGACGAAGGCGTGACAGGCGACAGGCATGGGGCGCTCCGGAAGGGAAAGAAGCGCTTTTATACCAGGATAAAAATATTTTGCAATTATTATCCGGGTAGAAAACTCGGCTTCACACGGCCGCCTGGGCGCCATTCGTCGGGTCTCGGCCGCAAGAATTGTTGGCCCTTTTGCCAAAGAATCGCAAATTTTGCGGGCTTTCGTGCAAGGCTTTCCAAAGATTCCTTCGGCGGTTTTCAGGGATTTCAAGGGCTTGCAAGTCTGGCGATCGAAATTCGATTTTCTCCAAATTTTTGACCCCATTCGGATCGGGGCGGGCGGGAGCGAGGGACCGGGCGAACGCAGGCGAGACCATCATCCGATGAGCATTAGCAGGATACGTACCGTATCATATTTTCTCTAAAATAGAAAGACAGATTTGGCCGTCGAAGGGGGCGGAAGCGAGGCGAAGCGCCGTCATGGCCCGCGTCCGCGAAGCCATCCCAGCAAACGAGCCGCGGTAAGCCGCTTTAGAGCTGACGCCGAAGTGGGCGCTGCTGTCGGCGCGGAAGACGACGAGGCCGGCGCGCGCATCGTAGACCCAATCCGCCCGGCGACTGACAGAGACTTGCTCTTTATCGCTCGCACGAAGCCTATCCTGCGCATCACGTCTTTGCGAACGCTGCCCGTAGCGCGGCGTTGGCGCGCGCCTCCCCATCGCTTCCTGTCGCGCGAAGAGTCTCCTCGAAGTCGGGATCGAGCGGCAGGGTCACTTTGCGTTCTTTCGGCGGCAGGGCGCCATGCGCGGGTCGCGGCACCTCGTCGCCTTCCCGGATTTCCGCTCGCGCGAAGAATGCCTTGGTCAGTTTCGGCGCATGTCCGGGTCACATCAGGCTTTGGCGCCAGAGGCGGGCTTCGTCTCCATGGCGAGGCCTCATAGAGATGACGCGACGACCGAGAGGAGTCGGCGTCGAGATCGTTACGACCATGGCAGCGAGAATGCCGGCCGTGACAAAACGCGTTCGGCATAGACCTTGCGGCGCTCCTCCACCGTCGCGGCGCCCCCGGCGAAGATCTCCGACGCGTCGGCGAAATCGAGGCCGCGCTGCTAGAGTCAAATCATGTCCCCGTAACTCCCGTAAATCCCGTAAATCGAACGAAACGTCGATGCCCTTCCTCAAATCCTCATGCGCCTCGCTCGGCTCTTCACGCCGAACCAAAGCGCAAAATTTTTCGCCGCTAGCGGATACGATAAGGATTGAGCCGAAAGGGCTTTAACGTCCCAGGGCGGACTCGTCGCCAACGGCGTCAGATGGGACCGGCCTCTCCTTACGCGCCTTCTTGAATGCTTCCAGAATTCGCTGATGTTCGACCGGACGCACCCACATCGCCCGGACCTCGCCATAGGCCGGGAAGCCAGGATCCGTACAGGCGTCGGCCGCACGAAGGGCGAGGGCCGCCTCGGCCAGTCGTCCAAGTTCGGCAAGCGCCACTGTACGCACGCGGTAGCCGAGCGAGTTGTTTGGCGCAAATTTGATCACCTGACGCGCCGCTTCCAGCGCTTCCTCGTGTCGACCGAGAAAAAACTTCGTCAAACCGTATTCGCCGAGCCAAAGCCATCGACGGGTGTCGCGGGAATCGCGCTGCATGCCGGCCTCATAGGCCGCCATCCCCTCCTCATATCGTCCCGAAAAACTCAGTGCGGTCGCCAGCGTCGAATAGGGACGGGCGTCGTGCGGATTGAGTTCGATCGCACGGCGGGCGGCCTCCTCGCCACTCCGCAGATCGCCGCCATTGATCAGGGCGATGGCGAACATGTCGTGCGCGCTGGCCTCCAGCGGATCGAGCGCGATCGCCCAACGGGCGAACGGCAGCGCCAGCGCGACGGTTTCGGCAATCGGGCGGGTTCCGTATACCCAGCCTTCGTCGAGCAGGGACAAGGCAAGTGCGGCGTAAGCCGGCGCAAAACGCGGATCGAGCGCGACCGCGCGCCTGAAGTACTCTTGCGCGCGCAAGTTTTCGGCCGATTCCATCTTGGCATGGTGCCAATTGCCGCGTTGAAAGGCGGCCCAGGCGTCCAGGCTTTCCGGCGGCTTGCGGAAAGACGCCGCCTGTTCGGCGCCGATCACGGCCGGTTTGATCGCTGAAGCAACATGGCTCGTCACGTCATCCTGTACGGCGAAAACGTCGGTCAAATTTCGGTCATACCGGTCGGCCCAGATATGATCGCCGTTCGAGCAGTCGATCAAGTGCGCCGAGACGCGGACCCGGTCGCCGAGTTGCCGGACGCTGCCTTCAAGCACGTACCCGGCGCCAAGCTCCGCCGCGTAACTCCAGAGATCGCCGGACTTTGACCAAACGGCCGTCGAAGTGTTCAACGAGACCACCGAAAGCCAACGATTGCGCGCCAGATTGGTAATGATGTCCTCGGTGATCCCGGCGGCAAAAAAGGCCTGATCCTGGTCGCCGCTCATATTGGTGAAGGGCACGACGGCGATGCGCGGTTGCGTGGCGGTCGACGTGGCGACGGCAATCGGGGCAATTAACGGCGAGGCCAGCGACGGGGGCTCGTTCGGCGCTTCGTCATCGGCGCTCGTCTCGACCGAGGCGACGAACTGATAGCCGCGCCCGGCGACCGTTCGGATGATCTTGGCGTTCTGCGCATCGTCGCCGAGAGCCCTGCGAATCGAGGCGACCGCGACCGACAGGTTGCTCTCTTCGACCGCAATGTTGGGCCAGACGAGGCGCATCAACTCGTCCTTGGACAGCACGCGATTTCGGTTGTCGACGAGCGCCACGAGCAGATCGAATGCTCGACCGCCGAGCGCGACGTTCCCGCCGCTGGCCGCAAGTTCACGATGCGACGGCCGCAGTTCGAATGGGCCGAATCTGACACTTGGCGACAAAATGGCCATGCCAACATTTCTTGAGAGCTCAAACCGACCGTTCCCCTGAAGTCGTCCAGGGGAAATTTCGATCACGGCATCGAAATGATAGCAGCGGCGTCGGATTTGCAAGCGCGGTCTGGCGACTTGGTTCAAGAAAAGACCTGGACATTCGGCGGGCGCCAGAAAGCGGCGTCAACGCCGCTCGAAGGATCGGTCGTAAAGCAGCGCCGGCGTCGTTTCGTCGCAGAGCGGGCTCAGCCGGCCTTGAAGGTTTTGCACCGAATCGCTCGTCGAAACGAGCTTCGGGTCCTGTGGCAGTCGGACGTGGGCCACGCATAACGCGCCGTCAGGCCCCCATGCCGCCTCGAGCGTCATGCCGCGCGCCGGTTCGTCGGTTTGAATCCCTATCCGATCGAAAATGTCGATCGGCATGCCATTGCGGGTATGGCCGACTCCGTCGCCGCGATAATCGGCGCGCACCAGTCTGAGACAGGCTTGATAATAGGGCGCCAGCGAGGCGCCATCGGGCGCATGACCCCAGGGCTTGTAGCCGAAACGGATGCATTTCCCCTCGGCGCCGCCGGTGCAAGTGATCGATAACCGGCCAGGGGCCGGGACATAGCGCATGTCGGCGGTGAAGGCGCCGGGAATCGGAAAGCCGAGGCGTCTGCCGTCAGGATCCGGCTGGCAGGCGTTGCGCCATTCGCCGGTCGCGGCGTCGCGTTCGGAGAAAGTGTAGAGCATGATCTCGCCGGTTGGGTCGCGAGTGTCGGGTTCGACAGCATCGATCCTCAAACTGCGGGTCGACCCCGAGCCGTCGCCGAGGCTCAGGACGGTGCCTGGCAAACGCGATTGCGGCAGCACGGACCCGTCGGAAAGGAAGACGCGGAACTGCGTCATCTCGACATCGACGCGCAGCACGGTCCGGGCCTCCGCATCCGCGGAAGCGAGGCCCAAAGCGGCGGCAACCATCAAGATCGATATTTGCCGCCTTGACATCACTGCCCCGCGTTCGGCGGCAGCACGACCGCATCGATCGAAACGCCATTCAGGTCCCGGATCGCCGCCTCCACGGGCGCGGTAGCGTTCGGACTCACGGCGTTCATCGAGAGGCCATTTTGGGTGACCGCATTTTGGGTGACGGCATTGTTGGTAATGGCCGCCAAGGCAGGCAGCGACGCGCTTCCCACCAGGAGCGCCGACATGCAGGCCGTTGAGATGGCGATATCGCGTATCCTGATATTCATATTCGAATCTCCTCGAGGATTG
>Ga0302157_10003472_pt1 | contig 17732 bp, 20 predicted proteins | sample I_Bog_N3_3_FD_193502 | JGI IMG/M metagenome (GOLD analysis project Ga0302157, IMG submission 193502) | Peat permafrost microbial communities from Stordalen Mire near Abisko, Sweden - I_Bog_N3_3 | ecosystem: Environmental > Terrestrial > Soil > Wetlands > Peat | place: Sweden: Abisko, Stordalen...
ACAACGATCCGGCCTATCCGCTCGAAGGACGGATCTCACGCGCATGAACCTGTTGCTGGTGATTTTTGTGGGCGGCGCCTGGGCGTTCTATGTGGCTCTGCTGATCGACCGTCCCGACATGGCCGCAACCATTCACGAGCCATTTCCCAACGCGTTCCACATCGCGTTCGCGGTGTTCATGCTGGTGATGGTTTACCGCCTGTCACACCGTGAAATCATGACATCCAAGCAGTGGGCCAAGTACGGCATTGGCATCTACCTGCGCAACTTCGTCGTGGTGATGCTCGGTATCGCCCTGCTGCTGTTCACCTGCCGGGAGGTGCTGAACGGCGTCGACCCAACCGGCGTTCGCAAGCTCTGGTAGCGCGCTCCAGAGCGTTGTTTGAGCGAGCATCTTTATTCGATCGAACAGGCAAGCCGATCGGATGATGCTCTACTTCTCGACGAACGCCTTCTCGATCACGTACTGCCCTGCCTTACTGCGGCTGCCTTCGTCGAAGCCGAGCTTTTCCAGCAGGGCGACGGTATCGGTCAGGAATGCCGGGCTGCCGCACAGCATGGCGCGGTCGGTCTCGGCGCACAGGCGGGGCAGACCGAGATCGTCGGTCAGTTTGCCACTCTCCAGAAGCTCGGGGATGCGACCCATGAAGCGGAATGGCTCACGCGTCACCGTCGGGTAGTAGAGCAGCTTGGGTTTCACCAGCTCGCCGAGGATCTCGTCGTCCGGCAGCGATTCCACGAGGTCGGAGCCGAACTTCAGCTCGGCGATGGTGCGGCAGCCGTGCACGAGGACCACGTGCTCGAAGCGGTCATAGACGTCGGGATCCCTGATGATGCTGGCAAACGGTGCCAAGCCGGTGCCGGTGCCGAGCAGATAGAGGTTGCGGCCGGGCGTCAGGCTGTCCTGCACGAGGGTGCCGACCGGCTTGCGGCCGACGAACACGTGGTCACCGATCGCGAGGTGTTGCAGGCGGGAGGTCAGCGGGCCGTTCGGCACCTTGATGCTGAAGAACTCAAGCTGGTCGTCGTAATGCGCGCTGGCCATCGAATAGGCGCGCAGCAGCGGTTTGCCGTCGACTTCCAGGCCGATCATGGTGAACTGGCCGGATTCAAACCGGAACGACGGATCGCGGGTGGTGCGGAAGCTGAACAGGGTATCCGTGTAGTGATGGACGTCCGTGACAGTCTCGACGAGCAGATTCGACATGTGCATCCCAGTTCGCGGCCTGGATCGCCGCACGATAATGGCGTCAACCGAGGCCGATTTAGGCTGAAAGCCGGATCTCCCAAGATCTCGGCCTCGATTTGGCGCCTGGCTTTGGCTGAATCGAAGTGGTGCTGATGGCATAGATGTGCGCTAACCGGAAGATCGCAGGTGCGATAGCTCACATGCCCGGCTGGCCGGTCAGGCACCTCGACCGGCGGCGCGGCGGATTCGCGGTTTGGTTGGCAGCGGAACGGCATCGAGCACGGCATGCAGGCTGGCCACTGTCGCCGGCGGCAGGCGGGCGATGCTTTGGGCGATGCGGTTGGCAAGTGCGGTCTGCTCCGGCGTCAGCCCGGCGGTGTCCACGACGACGCGCGGCTTGGACAGCCGCGCGAGTTCCAGCAGTTCCTCCGAAGCATCCCAGATCAGGCCAAGCTCGGCGCAGATCTGGTGCACCAGGCCAGTGCTGGGTGCACCGCGACGGCCGTGTTCCAGCGCTGAAAGGTAGGCCGCCGAGACCTGCATGCGGTCGGCGAGCTCGGCCTGGGTGATGCCGTGCTCGGCCCGAAGTGCCCGCAGCCGGGCGCCGAACGGCGTCATTTCGGCCGCCGCAGCAGCAGCCGCACTGAGCCGGGATTGGCGGGATGCGGGTGCGTCGCCGCCAGCACCAGCGGGCGCAGTGTCGGCAGATTGAGCCACAGCGGCAGCTCGCGGCGGATCACGCCGCCGTTCTCGCCGGAGCCGCGGCCGGTGATGACCTCAACGCAGCGCACGTGATCGGCGTGCGCCGCCAGCAGGAAGCTGTGCAGCGCGTGGTAGGCGCGCTGGGCGGTGCGGCCGTGCAGGTCGAGCGTGCGGACGGCGCCGAGTTTGCCGGAGCGGAAGCGGTTCCACGAGGAATTGTCGAGCCCGCCTGGATGCTCGCCCACCGCCAGCATCGCCGGGCGTTGCTTCAGCGCCGGCGCGGGCTTGTCCGGCGGTGGCGGTATCGGGCGTTCGACGGGTGCTGCGACGGGTGCTGCGACCGGCGCCGGTGGCAGCTCCGGCAGCGTTTTCCCCGGCATCGGCTTGATCTGGCGGGCGAACAGCGCCCAGTCCTGACGGTCCTTCTCGGTCAGTCTGCTCCGCCGGACCGCCGCCACGTCACAACGCTTGCGTGTCGTCGTCGATCAGCACCACGTGCAGCCGCCGTGGGCCGTGCGCACCGAGCTCCAGGGTCGATTCGATATCGGCCGAGCGCGATGGGCCGGTGACCAACATCACGTTGCGCGGCATGAAGCCACCGGTCACGCTGTCATGGCGTTCGGCGCGCAGCAGGTCCCAGGCTTCCTCGTAGGCGCCAACGACACGGCTGGCGCGCAGCACGACGATCTCGGTGTCGCACAGCAGGTTCAGCGTTGTCGGTCGATCGGGGGCGGCCGGCAGCATCAGCGTGCCGGTCTCGGCGATGCCGACATAGCCGTGCTGGACGGAGACGAGGTCGGTCGGCGACGCGCGATCCTCGCGGATGCGCAGCAACGGCCGGCTGTCCCACGGGATCTCGCGCAGCTCCGGGTGTGGCGCCATGACGAATTCGGACGGCAGGTTCTGCGCGGCGACGTAGTCGGCCACCGCCTCCGGCACGTCGTGCGGGCTGCCGACGCGGATGTAGGTGGCGAATTCCTTGTCCAGCCGCTGCAGGAACAGCAGTACCTGCTCGGGCCGCGGAAGCCGGCTGCGGGCCGGGATCAAATGGCGCGGATGGGTTTCCAATCGCGCACGCAGGCCCATTGCCTGGTCATCCGGCAACGGGCCACGGCGCAGGCCACGGCGAATGGCGCCGAGGATGGCTTCCTTGGTCATTTCGCGGCCCTCTGGGTACGGGCATAGCGGGCGAAGAACGTATCGCCCTCCGGCGCCGGCAGGTCGCGCCCGGCGGTCCAGCCGCCGGCGAACGGCAGCGAGGCGAAGCGACCCTTCTTACCGGCGAGCAACGACAACGTCTTGGCGGCGATCTTGGTGGCGAGGCGATACAGCGCCGGGCGCCTTGCCACCCAGGCCCAGGCGGCGAGGTTTGTGCGCACCGCACTTGGCGACAGATGCCGTTCGAATTCGCGCTCGCGCCAATGCCGCATCATGTTCGGCAGCGGGATCTTCACCGGGCAGACGCTTTCGCACTTGCCGCAGAACGTCGAGGCGTTCGGCAGATGCCCGGCTTTGTCGACGCCGATCAGCGAGGGCGTCAGCACCGAGCCCATCGGGCCCGGATAGACCCAGCCATACGCATGGCCGCCGACGGTCTGATAGACCGGGCAGTGGTTCATGCAGGCGGCGCAGCGGATGCAGCGCAGCATGTCCTGGAACTCGCTGCCGATCATCGCCGAGCGGCCGTTGTCGACGATCACCACGTGGTATTCCTCGGGGCCGTCGAGATCCCCTGGGCGTCGGCCGCCGGTGGAAAACGTGGTGTAGACCGAGAAATCCTGGCCGGTCGCGGAGCGCGCCAGCAGCCGCAGCAGGCTGGTGGCGTCCTCCAGCGTGGGCACGCATTTCTCGATGCTGGCCAGCACGATATGCACCCGCGGCAGCGTCTGGGTGAGATCGCCGTTGCCCTCATTGGTCACAATGACGCTGGAGCCGGTCTCGGCGATCAGGAAATTCGCGCCGGTGATACCGACATCGGCGACCAGGAACTTCTCGCGCAGCAGGATCCGCGCCTCGTTCTGGATGTCCTTGCGCTCCGCGAACACCCGGTTGGGGTCGAGCTGGGTGTGTACCTTGCGGAAGCTTTCCTCCCAGTCCTCGCGATTGAGGTGGAAGGCCGGGCCGATGATGTGGCTCGGTGGCTCCTTGCGAATCTGCAGGATGTATTCGCCGAGATCGGTCTCGATCGGCTCGATGCCGAACTTTTCGAGGTGATCGTTGATCGCCAGTTCCTCGGAGATCATCGACTTGCCTTTGGTGACCGTCTTGGCCCCGGCCGCCTGGCAGATCTTCAGCACCGCGTCGCGCGCGTCATCGGCGGTGCTGCACCAATGCACGTGGCCGCCGGATTTCAGGACGTTGGCTTCCCAGGTCTCCAGATAGAAATCCAGATGGGCGAGGGCGTGGTTCTTGATGTCGCGGCCGATGTCGCGCAGTTCCTCGAATTCCGGCAGCGCTGCCACGGCGGCGGCACGCTTGGCCGGGTTTTGCGGACGAGTACGCGACAGCGCCTTCTGTAGACCCACGTTGGCCATCGCATCGTGTGCATTGGCCTTAAATTCGGTGCTGGTGGAAAGCATGCCGGCCTCTCCTCTGTCCGCGTGTTCAGCCGCGACTTTCGCCGATTGCAGGCACGTCCCCGGTCATCCCGGCCAGCACTTCCGCCACGTGGCGCACCTTGATGGCAGAGCCCTGGCGCGACAGCCGGCCGGCCATGTTCAGCAGGCAGCCCATGTCGCCGGCCAGCAGTGTGTCCGCCCCAGTCGCCACGATATCGGCGGTCTTGTCGCTGACCATGCGGGTCGAGATCTCCGGATATTTCACGCAGAAGGTGCCGCCGAAGCCGCAGCAGATCTCCGGCTCCTTCATCTCGGTGAGAGAGAGGCCGGACACCGAGGCCAGCAATGCCCGCGGCTGGGCTTTCACGCCGAGCTCGCGCAGGCCGGCGCAGCTGTCGTGATAGGTGGCGTTGGCGGTGAAGGCGGCGTCGACATGCGTCATGCCGCGGATATCGGTGAGGAAGCTGATCAGCTCATAGGTGCGGGCCGCCAACTGCTCGGCGCGCGCCTTGGTGTTGGGATCGTCGTCGAACAGATGCGGCATGTGGGTGCGCAGCATGCCGCCGCAGGAGCCCGAGGGTACCACGACGTAGTCATAGCCGGAGAACGCCTCCAGGTAATCGCGTGCCATGGCGGCCGCGGTGGCACGGTCGCCGGAGTTGTAGGCGGGCTGGCCGCAGCAGGTCTGGGCGCGCGGCACTTCCACGTCGCAGCCGGCCTGCTCGAGCAGCTTGATGGCGGCGAAGCCCACTGTGGGGCGGTGCAGGTCCACCAGGCAGGTGACGAAAAGGGCGACGCGGGGGCGTGGGGCGATCTGGTCCATGCAAGGCAAACTAGATCGCCGCTGGGATTTCCGCCAGCCGCCGGGTGGCGATCTCGACGTAGCTCGGGTCAATCTCGATGCCGATTGCGTCTGCCCCTTCCAGCGCCGCCGCCACCATCGTGGTGCCGGTGCCCATGAACGGATCCAGCACCACGGCGGGGTGTCGGCCGTGCAGGCGGATGCACCAGCGCGGCAGGTCGATGGGAAAGGTGCCGGGATGGTGGAATTTCTGCGATTTGCTCTGGATGGTGTCGTACGGAATGAACCAGGTGTTGCCACGGCAGCGCAGGTCGGCGGCGTGGCCGCGCCGGGCGATGTTGGACTTGTCCTTGTAGGGCACGCCGACCCCGAGGCGATCGAGTTTCACATCACCGGTCAGCGTCAGATGGAAGATGTGCTCGTGCGCCTGGTGCAGGAAGCGCTCGCCGGCCACCGGCTTGAAGTGGCCGACGGTGTCATCGCCGATCGCCACCGACTTGATCCAGGTGATGTGGTTCTGCAGCACGAACAGTGGCCGGAGCCGCACGATCAGCTCGAACGGTAGCCATGGGCTTTTCGAGGAGCCGGAGATGTTGAGGAAGAACGAGCCATCCGGCCGCAGCACGCGGCGCACAGCGGTGGCCACCGACACCATCCAGTCGAGGTAGGCGGTTTCCTCGCGGCGGTCGTCGTAGGATCTGTAGCCTAGGCCGATGTTATACGGCGGCGAGGTCACCGCCATGTCGACGCTGGCGGCGTCGAGCGTTGGCATGATGTCCAGGCAATCGCCGCACAACAGCCGCATCAACCGACGGGCGCCGCCTTCGGCAGCAACAGATAGTCGTGGCCCTGCTGGCGCATCTTGCCGGCGTGGGTCTCGGCGTCGGTGCCCCAGCCGAAGAAGATATCCGCGCGCACCGGCCCCTTGATGGCGCCGCCGATGTCCTGCGCCACCGTCAACCGTTGCAGTTTGCTGCCATCCACGGGATCGGTGGTGTCGATGAACACCGGGGTTCCCAGCGGAATGTAGCTGCGATCGACCGCGATCGACCGCCCTGGCGCCAGTGGTGCGCCCATCGCACCGGGCGGGCCCTCATCCGGCCGAACGCCGATCACCTCGCGGAAAAACACGTAAGATGGGTTCTGGTCCATCACCGAAGCAGCCTCGGTGGGATGGCTGTCGAGCCACGCCCGGATCGACTGCATCGACACCTGGTCCAGTGGAATCTGGCCGCGATCGGCCAGCACTCGGCCGATTGGCACATAGGGGCGGCCGTTCTGGCCGGCGTAGGTCACCCGGGCGATCTTGTTGTCGGGCAGCCGCACCCGGCCGGAGCCCTGGATCTGCAGGAAGAACGCATCGACGGGGTCGGCCAGCCACAGCAGCTCCAGCCGCCGCCCGCGCAGCGCGCCGGCCTCGATGGCGGCTCGGTCGTAATACGGCACAAACGCATTGCCCTGGATTCGCCCGCTGATCCGCTTGCCCCTGAGATCGTCGGAGAACGCGCCGAGATCGACCTGCACCAGATCGTTCGGCTTGGTCAGCAGTGCGACGTTGTAGCCAGCGCCCGGGCTGCGCGATCCGCGCACCTCCGGCTCATAATATCCGGTGAACAAGCCCTCGGCCTTGCCGTCGGACTGCACGGCGTAGGGCTGGAACTGTGCCTCGAAGAAGCGGCGCGCCGCCGCGTCATCTCCAGCGCGCACCGACTTGCCGGAGGCGCATGCCGCCTGCCATGCCGAAGCGGTGCCGCCAAGGCTCGCCGCGTCGCCGCTGCCGCCCAACGGCGCTTCGCCCATCTGCGCGCAACCGGCCAGGAACGGCGCCAACGCCTGCGCCGGATGATCCTCGGCCCAGCCGGGCAAGGCTGAAAAGCTCACCGGCACCAGCGTCATCGCGGATTTCGCGGCCTCGCCCGAGGCCTGCGGATTCAGAGTGCCCGACGGTTGGACGCACCCCGCCAGCGCCGACGCCATCAGGGCGCCGGCCAGAACCCATAGCCTCATGCGCTACGCGCCGCCACCAGCCGCCAGGCCGGATCGTTCTGCGAGAGATCGCGTTCGAAGGTCCAGAGGTCGGTGATCTCCGTCACCGCATCGGCGCCGGCGACCGGCAGGCCGTTCGACCCCAGCGTGACGCTGACCTGGTCGGAAACGAAGCGAACGGTGAGCTCGGCGGTGGTGCCGGCCAGGGTGGCGTGCTCGATGGTGGCTGATTCGATGCTACGGATTTCGGTCTTCTGGGTGTGGCCCTCGGCCTCGCGTGCCGCGATGGCGCCTTCGAAGGCGGCGTAGGTCTCGGTGGACAGCAGCGGATGCAGCTTTACCCGGTCGCCCTCAGCGAATGCCGCCACGATCAGGCGAAATGCCGCCTCAGCGCCGTCAAGGAAGTGCTGCGGCGAAAATCCACGGTCAATCGCGGCCATGGCGACCAGCGTCTGCCCCACCGGGCTCGCGGGATCAGGCAGCTTGCGTGTGGCGACCGGCGCTGGCTCCGCGACAGCGTCGATCACGCCGCCTTCCATGCGGGGCGGCATGCCGCGCAGCGCCGGCTCCGGCACCAGCGGCTTTGCCGGCTGCTCGAACCCTGTGCGCTTGCCGAGAATGCTCACCAGGCGCAGCACCAGGAACACCGCCACCATGCCAAACAGCACAATATCGATTGGAAACCCGTCACCCATCATAGCCCCCACCAGAACGCCCATGCAGCACATAGGCAGACCGGGACCGACACACAACTTTCTTCGAGGCCGTTGGTTCCCGCAGCTCTCCAAGAAACCCCACGGATTGCGCCGTCAGGGAGCCGCCGCTATCACCCTCGCATGATCCTTCTGCGGCACGGCCAAAGCGAATTCAATCTGCACTTCACCGCCACCCGGCGGGATCCCGGCATCGTCGATCCGCGACTGACCGAGCTTGGCCACGCCCAGGCCGAAGCCGCCGCGGTGGCACTTGAAGCCGAGGGTATCGAGCGGATCATCGTTTCGCCGTACACCCGGGCCTTGGAAACCGCCGCCCCGATCGCCCGCAAGCTGGGAATTCCTGTCATCATCAACCCGATCGTGCGGGAGCGCTACGCCTTCAGCTGCGACATCGGCTCGCCGGCCTCGCACCTCGCCCGCGACTGGCCGCACCATGATCTCAGCCATATCGACGAGATATGGTGGCCGCAAATGGAGGAGCCGGCGGATTCGATCATCGCCCGCGCCAACCTGTTCCGGTCCGAGATGGCCGCACTGCCGAACTGGCAGAATACGCTTGTGGTCAGCCACTGGGGATTCATTCTGTCGATGACCGGCACCAGCGCCATGAACGGCACCTGGCTCCGTTGCGATCCCACCCTTCCGCCACCGGCCGTCATCACCTGGCGCCACTGACACCAACGGAGACTCATTTATATGTCTGAATCTTCCACCCCACCCTCCCCGCTGGTGGTCAATATCCAGTACGTCAAAGACCTTAGCTTCGAGGTGCCGGGGGCGCCTGCGATCTATACCCAACTGCGCAGCCCGCCGCGCGTGGACATCAACCTCGATGTCCAGGCCCGCCGCGTGCATGAAGGCCAGGACGTGTTCGAAGTCGTCCTCGCCATTCGCGCCGAAGCCAAGGAAGCGGTCGAGACCGGCGAAGGGCAGCGCGTGTTTGTGGCCGAGCTCGCCTATGGCGGGGTGTTCACCCTGACCGGCATTCCGCCGGAATCGGTGGAGCCGATCCTGCTGGTCGAGTGCCCGCGCATGTTGTTCCCGTTCGCCCGCAACATCCTCAGCGACACCACTCGCGAAGGTGGCTTTCCGCCGGTGCTGCTGCAGCCGATCGATTTCGTGGCGCTGTGGCAGAGCCGCCGCGCGCAGACCGCCGGCAACGCCTGATTTGAGTGACGGAAGGGGCTCAGCCCCTTCCGTTGTTCAGGCTGCCTGCAGGGCCGCGACCTCGCGCACCTTGCGGGCCATCGAGGCGATGCCGTTGCCGCGGTTGGTGGACAGCGCCTCCAGCAAACCAAGATCCTTGAGAAACACCGGGTCGGTGGCGCCGATCTCGGCTGGCGTACGTCCGGAATAAACCCGCAGCAGCAGCGCCACGAGGCCCGCGACGATGGCGGCGTCGGAGGCGCCGGCGAAGTAGAGCTTGCCGTCGCGCATGGTCGCTTCGAACCACACCTTGCTCTGGCAGCCGGGCACCCGGTGGTCGTCGTTCTGCCAGGCCTCCGGGAACGGCGGGAGCTTTTTGCCGAGATCGATGATGTGCTGGTAGCGATCCATCCAGTCGTCGAACAAATCGAGCTCCTCGCCGATGGCGGCGATGGCGTCGACGGCGGTGGCGTCTTCGGGGATCAGGAACGGATCGGTCATGGCCTGCAGGTGCGCGTGAGGCAGAGCTTCGTCAACCCCGTTGGGCGATAGGTCAGTTGCTCGCGAGCAGTTTCGGGCGGGACGCTATGCCCCAGCTGATCCGGCCGGGGGTGTCGCACACCGGGCAGGCCGGCATCCAATGCGACTGGCCGGTGCCGCAGACTTCGCAGCGCCAGCCGGGATCGGCGTCGGCTGACGTGGCCAGGCGCAGCGCTTCGAGGCGCGGATTGGCCAGTGCGGTGCCGCCCTGTTCGGCGAGATCTATGTCCGACATCAGCTTCCACAGCCGTTGCTGGTTCATGCCGGCGTTGCGCGCGGCCTCCGCATGGCTGCGGGCTTCGTCAATCTTGCCGGCGGCGAGGGCGAGGCTGGCAATCAGGAACAGGCTCTCGGGATGGCCGGGGTTGGCCTGGGCGAGGCGGGTGCCGTCCTTCAGGCGCTGGGTGGGATCGCTGACCGGGGCGATCACCAGGGCTGCGATATCCGGATGCGGGTTGGCCTTCCAGGCCGCGCGCAGCACTGCCTGGGCCCGCGATTCGCGGCCGGATTGGCGCAGCTTGGTGGCGTGGACCAGCACGGCCGGCACGAAATCCGGGTAGTCCTTGGTGGCACGGCGGGCCATGCGGATGGCGCGGTCGATATTCGGCTCGTCCTGTGCGGCGGCGACGGCGAAGGCGGCGGTCGGGGTGTCCGGACCGGCCAGGGCGATCGCCTGCTGCCAGTTGCCGAGGCGGACGGCGAGCTCGGAGCGCTCGGTGCGCAGCCAGCCGGCGCCGGGGTGGAGTTCCTCAGCCTGCTTGGCGAGACGTGCGGCTTCGTTCCAGTCTTTGCGCGCCATCGCCTGGCGGAACAGGCCGCGCAGGCCGATGAAGGCGGCGTCCTCGCGGTCGGCGAGCAGGCGGAAGAACGCCGCGGCCTCTTCGTCGTGGCCGGACAGCCGGGCGGCCTCAGCGGCGTGCAGCAGGGTTTGTGCGGTGTCGCCGAGCAGGCGACGCGCCTTGGCGGCCTCGCTGCGCGCGGTGCCCTGCTCGCCGGCGGCGAGCGCTACGAGGGTGCGGGTGACGGCACGATCGCCCCCGATGCGACGGCGGCGGGCGCGCCAGTTCGAATAGCGCCGCGGCAGCCGCAGCACGCCAGATATCAATCGCAACAGGACATGCAGCACCAGCACGACCACGACGAGGCCGACGAGGGCCACGGGGGCACTGGTTTCCACAGTGTAGCCGGCGACGGTTGCGGCGAAATTGCCGGGAATTCCAGCGATCCACCACGCAGCGGCAATTACCAGCGCTGCGACGATCAGCGCCCCGAGTATCCGGCGCATCAGGATTTCGCCGCCATCGATACCAGCGCCGCCCGCGCGTCGAGCAGCGCCAGGGCATCCTGCAGCCAGGGCGCCATGGCGATGCGCGCGGCGTCGTCCAGCTTGCCGAGCGCCGCAACGGCGCCAGCGAGATCGCCAGAATCAAGCTTGCCGTGGGCGGCCTCCAGCGCGACCGCGGCGGGCGCTCCGACGAGCACCTTGTCGCCTTGGCGAATGGTCACCAGCGATTGGATGCGGGTCAGCATACGGTCGGCGAAGTCCTGTCCGGTCAGCGCCGGATGGCTGGCGGCCTCGGCGGCGGCGGCATAGCCGGCGAATGACTGCCGCAGCGAGGCCTCGGTTGGCGGGGCGGTTTGCGCATAGCGTGCCAGAGCCGGCGGCGCGCCTGGGAGATCGCCGAGTTTCTGGCCGAGTTGCAGGGCGACGGTGGCCGCCTGCAGTCGGCTGGACAGGGCGGTGCGAGCGGCCTCCTTCTCCATGTCCTGCTGGAGCTTGCTGTCGAGGCTTGCGAGCTTGGCCGACAGATCGGCATTGGCGCCGGCCACCGCCCCTGCGATGTCGGGGATCGCTGGGGCCGGGCGCTGCTCAAGTGCCGCCAGGCGGGCTTCGAGGGCGGAGGTGTCAGCGCGGGCTGCCGACGCTGGCGGCCGGCTGGCGACGTCGTTCAGCTTGGCTTCCAGGGCGGCGATGCGGGCCTCGTCCTGATTGATCAGCACGGTCAGTTGCGCGATTCGCGGGTCCGGCGCGGCCATGTCCGGCGACGAATGGATCTGGGTGGCCCAGGCGAAGCCGATAATGACAAGGATCGCCAGCAGGGCCGTCAGCCATAGCGGGGTTCCCGGCTTATGCGGCTGGGTTGGCGGGATCGGTGGTGGAGGAGGCGGCGGCGGCTCGGCCACCGGAGGTTCCGGCGGTGGTTCGACGGGCTGTGCCGCCACGTGGGGCGCAGGCTCGGCTTCAATCAGGTCCGCCTCGGCCGGCACAACAGGCGTCTCGGCGGCTGCCACCATCATGTCGACAGGGGCCGGGTCTGTTCCGGGCTCGTGCTGAACATGGGGGTCGTGGGGGGTATCGGTCATGGGAGAAGGGCCACCAGCTCGTCCAGGTTCGGATGGGATGCAACACGGATACGGCGCCACGGCAAGGGGGCCAACGCACGGGCCGTTGGTGCTGAAATGGCCAAAGCCTCGACCTCCCTGAGCATAGTGTCTGGCGCCGTTATACACGCGACAAATGCTCGCGCAGAGGCCGCCGAAAAAAACATTGCATGGCGGATCTGGCCGGATGCCAGTGCCGCCATCGCCGGGGCCGGCAGTTCGCGGGCCGCCGTGGCGCTGTAGGCGACGCGGCGGATCACCCGGAAGCCGAGTTTGCGCAGGTCCGCCGCAAGGTCCAGCCCGAGCCCGGCGCCGCTCGCCAGCAGCAGTGCGCCGGCCGCCGGATCGAGCCGCGCTGCCGCGAGAGCCATGAGGGCTACCGCATCTTTTCCCGCACTGGCGACATGCATAAATCCACAGGCCGCCGCACGTGCCGCGGTGGCGTCGCCGACCGCGAGCACCGGGGTGTCCCGGTCGCACGCCGTGGCCGCCTGCAACGCGTTGGCACTGGTCACGAGAATCGCCTGCGCGCGCGGCTGTGCGGCGGGCCATTGGTGGGGCTGCACCAGCAGCATCGGCGCCAGCACGGTTTCAAAGCCGCGGGCCTGCAGCATGCGTGCGGTTTCGGTGGCAGCCGGTTCCGGCCGCGTGATCAGGACGCCTGACGCAATGGTGTCAGACAAAGATGTCCCGTGGGCTGTCTATCCGCAGGCTGGCGCCGAGTTCGCGGCCCAGCCGGGTGGCGTCGCTGCGGGCGCCGGCGAGTTCGCGGCGCAGCAGGAAGGTGCCGTCCGGGCGGGCCACCAGGCCGGTCAGATGCAGCATGCCGTCCGCGAGCACCCGGGCATGTCCGCCGATCGGCGTGCGGCAGGAGCCGTCTAGCTCGGCCAGCAGCGCGCGTTCGGCGGTGGCCACGCTGTGGGCATCGGGGTCCTCGATACCGGACAGCATCTGGCGAAGTTCAATGTCGGAGGCGCGCACGGTGATCCCAACGATGCCCTGGCAGGCCGCCGGCACCATGATCGACGGATCGATTGCAACGCTGGCCTGGGCCGCGAGGCCGAGGCGGCGCAGGCCGGCGAGCGCCAGCAAGGTTGCGTCGAAATCGCCGTGATGCACGCGGTCGAGCCGGCGCTGGACGTTGCCGCGCAGCAGCTGGAACGACAGATCCGGCCGCGCGTGCAGCATCTGCGCCTGCCGGCGAACCGAGGAACTGCCGATCAGCGCGCCCTGCGGCAGCGCGGCATAGGGATCGGCGGGATCGGGCTTGCCGGATTTCGGGCCGAGGATGAGCGCATCGCGGCTGTCTTCGCGGCGCAGGGTGCATGCGAGCACGATGCCATCCGGCAGTTCGGTCTCCAGGTCCTTCAGGCTGTGCACCGCAAAATCGACGCGGCCATCGAGCAGGGCTTCATGAATCTCCTTGGCGAACAGGCCCTTGCCGCCGATTTCGGCAAGAGCCCGGTCCTGCACGATGTCGCCGGTGGTGCGGATGGCGTGTTCCTCGAACACGTCCATGCCGCGCAGGACCGGGCAGAAATGCCGCAGCGTGGAGAGGAAATCACGGGTCTGCACCAGGGCCAGCGGCGACGCACGGGTGCCGACCCGCAACGGCAGCGAGCGCGCATGCGGTCGCACGCGCGTCTGGGCTGCTTCGGAGGGATGGGCATTGTTCATCACCGTGTCCTAAAACCGCATCCACATGAAGAAAAGCTTAAAGGAAATCGCCTAGGTGCAAGGCAGCCACGCGCCGCAGGAGCCGATTGTGGGCCCTGTGCTGGGAATTGAAAGCTCCTGTGACGATACCGCCGCCGCCGTGCTGGCCGGCGATGGCCGGGTTTTGGCCGAAGCGGTGCACAGCCAGGCGGCGCACGCGGCGTTTGGCGGCGTGGTGCCGGAGATCGCGGCCCGCGCGCATCTGGCGTATCTGCCGGGTTTGGTGGCCGACGTGATGGCCAAAGCCGGGCTTGGATTTCGCGATCTCGGCGGCATCGCCGCCAGCAGCGGGCCGGGATTGATCGGCGGGCTGATCGTCGGCTCCGGCTTTGCCAAGGGGGCCGCAATGGCCAACGGCGTGCCGTATATCGCGATCAATCACCTGGAAGCGCATGCGCTGACGGCGCGGCTGCCGGAATTGGCGGTGGATGCGACGTTTCCGTATTTACTGCTGCTGATCTCCGGTGGGCATTGCCAGTGCATCGCTGTCGAGGGTGTCGGTCGGCATGTGAGGTTGGGCGGCACCATCGATGACGCCGCCGGCGAGGCGTTCGACAAGGTGGCCAAGCTGCTTGGGCTTGGTTGGCCGGGCGGACCGGCTTTGGAGAAGCTGGCGGCCGAGGGTTCGCCAACGGCGTTCGCGTTTCCGCGGCCGCTGTTTGGCCGCGCCGGGTGCGATTTCAGCTTTTCCGGCCTGAAGACCGCTGTGGCCAACGTGGTGGCGGGATTCCCCGCCGGCGCCTTGCCGCGTCAGGTGGCCGCTGACATCGCGGCCAGCTTCCAGGCGGCGGTGGCCAGCGTGATCGCCGACCGGGCCGCGCATGCGATGGCGGACTTCGCCGAACGCCACTCTGCGGCGAAGCTGTTGGTGGTTGCTGGCGGTGTCGCCGCCAACGGCGCCATTCGGGCGGGGTTGCTGGCAGCCTGCGCCAAGGCGGGCTTTCGCTTCGCCGCACCGCCACTGAAATACTGCACCGACAATGCTGTGATGGTGGCCTGGGCGGGGTTGGAACGCCTGCGGTTCGGGCTGGTGGACGGCATGAATGTCGCCCCGCGCCCTCGCTGGCCACTTGCGGAATTATCGGCGTGAATTATCGCCACGCCTTTCACGCCGGTAATTTCGCCGACTGCATGAAGCACGCCATGCTGGTGTGGCTGCAGTCCGCCGTTGCCCGCAAGCCGGCCGGTGTGTTCTTCCTCGACACCCATGCCGGCATCGGCCGTTACGACCTGTCAGGCCCCGAGGCGCAACGCACCGGGGAGTGGCATGACGGCATTGCCCGGCTGACCAGCCCGCCCGCCGCTATCGCCGATTATGTCGGCCTGGTGCGCGAGATCGGCATGTATCCGGGCTCGCCCGCGTTGATCCGCGCCCGCATGCGGCCGCAGGACCGGCTGGCGTGCTGCGAGCTGCATCCTGACGACAATGCCGTTCTACGGCGCAATTTCGGCCGGGATCCGCAGGTTTCGGTGCACAGGCGCGATGCCTGGGAAGCCCTCGGGGCGCTGCTGCCGCCGGCAGAGAAGCGCGCATTGGTGTTGATCGACCCGCCGTTCGAGGCGCCGGATGAATTCAGCCGTCTTGTCGGCGGACTCAAGCTTGGGCACAGCCGGTTCCGCACCGGGGTGTTTGCCGCGTGGTATCCGGTCAAGCACCTTGCCCCGCCGCGCGAGTTCAAGCTGGCGCTGCGCCAAAGCGGGCTGCGCGATATCGTCGCCATTGAGCTTTGGCTGCGCGAGCCGCTCGACGCCTCGCGGCTGAACGGCTGCGGGCTGGTGGTGATCAACCCGCCGTTTGGCTTCGAAGCGGCGGCCGAGGCGATGCTGGAGGCTTTGCTGGAACGCCTCAGTGACGGCGAGACCGGCGCTGGCTATGCGGTGGAGCGTCTGGTTGATGAGTGACGTCGCCGTCATCGGCGCGGGCGCCTGGGGCACAGCTTTGGCTCTCGTCGCCCATCGTGCCGGGCGAAGCGTGACATTGTGGGCGCGCGATCCCGGCCGCGCCGGGGAGATCGCGGCGGCGCGGTCCAACCCACGGCTGCCCGGTGTCGTTCTGCCGCCGGAGATCGACGTGACCGGGATCCTGCCCGATGCCGGCTTGATGCTGCTGGTGACGCCGCTGCAGCATTTGCGGGGCATCGTGCAACGCTTGCCGAACGCCGGCACGCTGGTGGTCTGCGCCAAGGGCGTCGAAGCACATACACTGCGCCTGCCGCTCGAAATTCTCGCTGACCTGCGGCCGAAGGCCGCGTCTGCCGTGCTGACCGGGCCGAACTTTGCGCACGAGATTGCAGCCGGGCTTCCGGCCGCCGCTGTCGTTGCATCGCACGACGCGGCTGTGCGGCAGGCGGTGATATCGGCGCTGGCCACGCCGGATTACCGGCTTTACGGCAATGACGATCCTGTGGGTGCGCAGATCGGTGGGGCCGCCAAGAACGTCATCGCCATTGCAGCAGGTGCCGCCATCGGCGCGGGCCTCGGCGAAAACGCCCGCGCGGCGCTGATCACCCGGGGGCTTGCCGAACTGACGCGCCTGGCCGAGGCGCTGGGGGGACGCGGCGCCACCATCGCCGGGCTGTCCGGCCTCGGCGACCTGCTGCTGACCTGCACCGGCGCCAGCAGTCGCAACTACAGCCTGGGGTTTGCCCTGGGCCAGGGCGCCACGCTGGCCGAGGTGCTGGCGCGCCGAAGTTCGGTGGCCGAGGGCGTTGCGACGGCGCCAGCCGTTGTCGCCCGTGCCGTTTCGGCTGGTGTGTCGCTGCCGATCTGTGCGGCGGTGGCCGATCTCGTCACCGGCCGGAGCACGCTCCAGAACGCCATGTCCGCTCTGCTGTCTCGCCCGCTGCGCGACGAATAACGCAGGGGAGCCTGCGTCGAGGAATTCCCCACGGCGCCGGATTGCTCTACTGCACGGCCATGCTCAAAGGCATTCTCACTGTTGGCGGTTGGACGATGGGCAGCCGCCTGCTCGGCTTCCTGCGCGACATGCTGATGGCGGCCCTGGTCGGCGCCGGGCCGCTGGGGGATGCCTTCGTGGTGGCCAACCGGCTGCCCAACATGTTTCGCAGCCTGTTCGGCGAGGGCGCCTTCAACGCCGCTTTCGTGCCGGAATTCTCTGCCTTGCTCGCCAAGGGCGGCCCCGATGCGGCGCGCCGGTTCGCCGAGCAAGTGTTCGGCGTGATGGCGTTCTGGTTGATCGGGCTGACCGTGCTGGCCGAATTCGGCATGCCCGCCATTGTCGCGGTTCTGCAGATCGGCAGCCTTGACGAACCGGCGCATCGGGCCCTGGTGGTCGATCTCGCGCGGATCACGTTTCCCTACATGCCGCTGATCTGCCTGACCGCGCTGCTGTCCGGTGTGCTCAACGGGTTGGACCGGTTTGCCGCCGCCGCCGCGGCGCCGATCGTCTACAACGTCACTTCCATGGCGTTCATGGTCGGGCTGATCGGCCTGGTGCCGACGCCGGCGCACGCGCTGGCCTGGGGCGTGAGCGCTTCGGGGGTATTCCAGCTTGGACTGGTTGCCTGGGCGACGTGGCGCGCCGGCATGGCGCTGCACATGGTTCGGCCGCGGATGTCGCCGGAGGTGAAGACCCTGCTGCGCCGCATGGCGCCGGGCGTGCTGGCGGCCGGGGTGACGCAGATCAACCTCAGCCTCGATGTGATCATCGCCAGCTTTCTGCCGACCGGCACACAGTCGGCGTTGTACTACGCCAGCCGGCTGAACCAGTTGCCGCTGGGGATCATCGGCGTCGCCATCGGCACCGCAATGCTGCCGACCTTGTCGCGCCAGGTGATCGCCGGGGACCTCCCGGCGTCGCGCATCACGCTGAACCGGGCACTGGAATACGCGATGGTGCTGACCCTGCCGGCCGCATTGGCGTTGGCGACGGTGCCGGTGCCGATCGTCTCGGTGCTGTTCGAGCGCGGGGCGTTCGATCATCACGCGGCCATCGTGTCCGGTCAGACGCTGTCGGCCTATGCCATCGGGCTGCC
>Ga0302157_10003480_pt1 | contig 17702 bp, 18 predicted proteins | sample I_Bog_N3_3_FD_193502 | JGI IMG/M metagenome (GOLD analysis project Ga0302157, IMG submission 193502) | Peat permafrost microbial communities from Stordalen Mire near Abisko, Sweden - I_Bog_N3_3 | ecosystem: Environmental > Terrestrial > Soil > Wetlands > Peat | place: Sweden: Abisko, Stordalen...
GCGCCAACCACTGGGTCGGCGCCGCCGTTTTCATCGGCGTCGTGTTGTCGTACCAGAAGATCTGGTCGCTGAGCTAACTCCCGAACTCGTCGCCGAGCTCCTTCGCGCGCGCCTGCGCGGCGCGCACGGCCTGCACGATCGCCGGCCTCACGCCCGCGGCCTCCATCGCACCGATCGCGGCGTAGGTGGTGCCGCCCTTGGACGTCACGCGCGAGCGCAGCGTCTGCGGCGTCTCGTCGGACGCGCGCGCGAGCGACGTCGCACCCTTGAACGTGGCCAGCGCCAGGCGGCGACCCTGCTCCGCATCCAGGCCCATGTCGGTCGCGGCCTGCATCATGGCTTCGAGGAAGAAGAACACGTAGGCCGGCCCGGAGCCGGACAGCGCCGTGACGGCGTCCAGGTCGCTTTCCTGGGCCATCCACAGCGTCTCGCCGGTGGGCGCCAGCACGCGCTCGATCGCCGCGCGGTCGGCGCCCGTCACCGCGGCGCGGGCGTAAAGGCCGGCGATGCCCTCGCCGATCAGCGCCGGCGTGTTGGGCATCGCGCGCACGACGCGCTCGCTGCCGGTCGCGCGCGCGACCGAGTCGCTGCGGATGCCGGCCATCACCGACAGGTGCAACGCGGCACCGACGAAGGGCGCGCACGGCGCGGCGGCTTCGCCGAAGACCTGCGGCTTCACGGCCCATACGACGATCTCGGCGCCGGCCAGTGCCGCGCCGCCGGCAGTCTCCACGCGGACGCCAAATTTCTCACGGACGATGTCCGCTTGTGGCGCGTACGGCTCCACCACCACGACGCGGCTCGCGGGGTGCCCGGCAGCGATCAATCCGCCCAGGATGGCGCTGGCCATGTTGCCGCCGCCGACGAAGGCGAGCAGAGGGGCTGGCGCGGCGTCGGAGGGCCCCGGGAGAGGCGCGGTCGGGGTGGTCGGGTTCATCATCCGAAGAGTGTAGAGGCACGTCCTGGCAGCGCCGGCATGAAACCGATGCGCAGGGGTCATGCAAAAGTTGCATGAGGCTCGGTGACTAATTCGGCGTGGTCCGGCCTACAGTCCGCTCCACTCCTGGCGCGGCTTCGTTTCCGATCGAAATCGCCCGCGCTCACGGATCTTGCAGGTCGCCGCTCACGAGGCTGGTGCGACCCGCAAATCTCAATCAGACACAAGGATTTTCGTCATGAGCAATCTGTCGTACGTCACCCCGACCGGTGACAGCCCCTGGGGCACGTACCTGTCGCAGGTCGACCGCGTGGTGCCCTACCTGGGCAACCTGGCGCGCTGGGTCGAGACCCTCAAGCGCCCGAAGCGCGCGCTGATCGTCGACGTGCCCATCGAACTGGACAACGGCACGGTCGCCCACTACGAAGGCTTCCGCGTCCAGCACAACCTGTCGCGCGGCCCGGGCAAGGGCGGCGTGCGCTACCACCCCGACGTCACGCTGGAAGAGGTGATGGCGCTGTCGGCCTGGATGACGGTCAAGACCGCCGCCGTGAACCTGCCTTTCGGCGGTGCCAAGGGCGGCATCCGCGTCGATCCCAAGATGCTGTCGCACAAGGAACTCGAGCGCATGACGCGCCGCTACACCAGCGAGATCGGCCTGATCATCGGCCCGCAGAAGGACATCCCGGCGCCGGACGTGAACACCAACGGCCAGATCATGGCCTGGATGATGGACACGTATTCGATGAATACCGGCTCCACCGCCACGGGCGTCGTCACCGGCAAGCCGCTGCACCTGGGCGGCTCTGCCGGCCGCATCAAGGCCACCGGCCGCGGTGTGTTCGTCACCGGCCGTGAAGCGGCGCGTCGCATCGGCATGGATCTGAACGGCGCCCGCGTCGCCGTGCAAGGCTTCGGCAACGTCGGAGGCTCCGCCGCCGAACTGTTCGCCCAGGCCGGCGGCAAGATCGTCGCCGCGCAGGACCACACCGGCACGATCTACAACGCCAACGGCTTCGACCTCGGCGACCTCATCCCGCACGTCGCGAACACCGGCGGCGTTGCCGGATTCAAGGGCGCCGACGTCATGAAGTCGGAAGAGTTCTGGGACGTCGACTGCGACATCCTGATCCCGGCCGCCCTCGAAGGCCAGATCAACGAAGACCGCGCGCGCCGCATCAAGGCCAAGCTGGTCCTTGAAGGCGCCAACGGCCCGACGACGTCGAAGGGCGACGACATGCTGTTCGAGCGCAACATCCTCGTGGTGCCCGACGTGATCTGCAACGCCGGCGGCGTGACGGTGTCGTACTTCGAATGGGTGCAGGATTTCTCCAGCTTCTTCTGGAGCGAGGACGAGATCAACGTGCGCCTGGACAAGATCATGGTCGACGCGCTCAAGAAGATCTGGGACACGGCCGATCGCCACAAGATCACGCTGCGCACCGCGACGTTCGCCGTCGCCTGCGAGCGCATCCTGATCGCGCGCGAAGAGCGCGGCTTGTACCCCTGAAGCGGGCTTGCGCGAGCCTGGCCTCGCGCTGCACTGTCTTCACAAGGCCCTTCGGGGCCTTTTTCACGGCCGCCTGATTTTCTCAGCCCGAGAGCTTGCGAGCCTGTTCGACGAGCTGCCTGGCCACCGTCTCGAACGGCTCGATGTCCTGCTCCGCGCGACTCATCACCACGGCGCCTTCGGCCGCCGCGATCAGCACGGTCGCGAAGCGGCGCGCATCCTTCTTCGCCAGGCCGCCCTGTTCCAGCAGCTCGCCGAGCCGGCCGCGCCACAAGCGAAACACCTCGGCCGCGTGATGGAGCAGATCGGGCGAGTCGGTGGCCACGGCCACGGCGAGCACCGCGCAGCCCGACTCGCACTTCGATTGGGTCAGGACGCCGCGCCAGATCGCCAGGAAGTGTTCGGTGATCGTCAGTGCCGAAGCGCCTGCGCGCTTGTCCAGCAGGATGACCAGGAACGCGCCCGCGAGATCCACCGCCTCGCCCACCATCTGATCCTTGCCTTGCGGAAAGTGGTGATAGACCGAGCCGCGCGGTGCGCCAGTGTGCTCCAGCACCTCGGCGAACGAGGTCGCCTGCAGGCCGCGGCGCGCCAGCAACTGCGTCGCACCTTCGATCATCTTCCTGCGCACTTCACCGGCCACCGTGTCGTCCCTTGCTTGACTATGTTGACTGTCATAGTTTAAGCTCTATGCAACTCATCATAGTTATCAAGGAGCCTGCCATGCCGATGATCGACGTCTATGCCCCCGCCGACCTGTTCCCCGTCGACGCCGACCGTGCGCTCGGCGAGCAGCTGACGCTGGCCGTGCTGCGTGCCGAAGGCGTGCTCGCGCCCGGGCCATTCCACGCGAACAACACGGCCGCGTACGTCCACCGCTTGCCGGTCAGCGCCGTGCAGACCGCCGCCACCGCGCTGGCGCGGACCGTGCGCATCCAGGTGGTCACGCCGCCGGGCGCGCTGAGCCGCGATGGCCAGAAGCAGCTGGTGAAGGAAGCCACCGAGATCGTCGCAAACCTTTCCGGCGACCCGACGCAGGCCGGCCGCACGTGGGTGATCCTCGCCGAGGCCGCCGAAGGCGGCTGGGGCATGCTGGGCACGGCCTTCGGCAAGGACGAATTCGCTGCGCTGGCGGCGAAGGCCCGTGCCGCGCAGTGATCTTCCCTCTGCGGTAAGGTGGCGCGATGCGTGCCGTCACCTACCGCGCCCTCGCCGACTTTCCGGATCAACTCGAGGCGCACTACGCCGCCTTCGCGCCCGAGTTCACGCGCTGGGCGCCGGCGTCGTGGGACGGCGTGCCGAGCGAGGCGCTGACGGCCGTCGAGCAGCTGTGCCACGTGCGCGACATCGAGATCGACGGCTACCAGGTGCGCATCCGGCGCACCCTGGAAGAAGCGCACCCGACCCTGGCGTCCATCGATACCGACGCCCTCGTGCGCGAGCGCGCCTACGCGCGTGACGACCCCGCGCGCGCGCTCGCCGCGTTTCGCGCGGCGCGCACGCAGACGCTGGAGATGATCTCGGGCCTGTCAGGCGCGCAGCTCGCACGCACCGCCTTCTTCGAAGGATACGGGCCGCTGACACTGCGCAGCCTGATCCACTACCTGTGCAGCCATGACCAGCAGCACCTGGCCGGGTTGCAGTGGTTGCTGGGAAAGGTCGACGCATCGCGCGTCGCCTGAATTCGCGACGCGCCGTCGCGCAGCCCTCAGTGGCCGCCCGACTCGCCGGCCAGCAATGCGGCGTTGCCGCCGGCTGCCGCGGTGTTGACGGTCAAGGTCTGCTCGGCGCAGAAGCGGAACAGGTAGTGCGGCCCGCCGGCCTTCGGGCCGGTGCCCGACAGGCCCTCGCCGCCGAACGGCTGCACGCCCACGACCGCGCCGATCATGTTGCGGTTGATGTAGACGTTGCCCACCCTGGCCAGGCGCGCCAGGCGTTGCGCGCGGCTGTCGATGCGGGTCTGGATGCCCAGCGTCAGGCCGTAGCCGAGATCGTTGATCTCGTGCATCACCGAATCGACGTCGCCGTTCCAGCGCACCACGTGCAGCACCGGGCCGAAGATCTCTTCCTTCAGTTGCGAGATCGATGCCAGCTCGAACGCGGCCGGCGCCACCAGGCGCGGGAAACGGGACGACACGGCCGTCTCGCCGAGCAGCTTCGCGTCCTTCTTCAGGCGTGCCACGTTGCGCGACACGCCCGTGTAGGCCTCGTCGTCGATCACGGGGCCCACGTCGGTGGCCAGCAGCGCCGGGTCGCCCACGTTGAGCACCGACAGCGCGCCGCGGATCATCTCGATCACGCCATCGGCGATGCTGCCGTGCACCACCAGCAGCCGCAGCGCGGAGCAGCGCTGGCCGGCCGAGCGGAACGCACTCTGGACGACGGCGTCCACCACCTGTTCGGGCAGCGCACTGGAGTCGACGATCATCGCGTTCAGGCCGCCGGTCTCGGCGATGAACGGCACGATCGGCCCGTCCTTGTGCGCCAGCGCGCGCTGGATGATCTTGGCCACCTGCGTGGAGCCGGTGAAGCACACGCCGGAGCAGTGCCGGTTGGCGGTGAGCGAGGCGCCGATCGTCTCGCCCGGGCCGTGCAACAGCGCCAGCGCGTCCTTGGGCACGCCGGCCGTGTACAGCAGCTCCACCATGCGCGCGGCAACGGCCGGCGTCTGCTCGGCCGGCTTGGCGGCCACCGCGTTGCCGGCCACGAGCGCGGCCACGACCTGGCCCGCGAAGATGGCGAGCGGGAAGTTCCACGGCGAGATGCAGACGAACACGCCGCGCCCGTTCATGCGCAACTCGTTGCTTTCTCCGGTGGGGCCGGGCAGCACCTGGTCCTGCAGGCGGATCTGCGCCTGGTCGGCGTAGTAGCGGCAGAAGTCCACCGCCTCGCGCACCTCGGCCACGCAGTCGCCCAGCGTCTTGTGGCCCTCCTTGACCAGCAGGCCGCAGAACTCGGCCAGGCGGGCGTCGAGCAGGTCGCCGGCGCGGCGGATGATCGCGGCGCGTTCGTTGACCGGCCGCTCGTTCCACGCGGTGAAGCCGCCGTCCAGGCGCACCATCGTCGCGATGACGTCTTCGGTGGTGGCCTCGCGGATCACGGGCACGACGGTGGCGGCGACGGCGGCGTCCAGCGGCGCCCGTTCGGCGATCACCGCCAGGTCGATGCCGGTGGAATTGCGGCGTTGCAGGCCGTGATCCATCGGATACAGATAGGCCGGCATCGGAAACGCCGGCGGGCGCGCGGTGGTCATCGGCGACGCGAGCAGGCGCTCGACGTCGACCGTGTTGTCGGCCAACTGGTGCACGAAGCTCGAGTTGGCGCCGTTCTCCAGCAGCCGGCGCACGAGGTAGGCCAGCAGGTCGCGGTGTTCGCCCACTGGCGCGTAGACGCGGCAAGCCACCGTCGGATCCCTCATTACCTCGCGGTAGATGCCTTCGCCCATGCCGTGCAGGCGCTGCATCTCGAACGCCGCGTTCTTCGAGCGCGCCATCTGCAGGATCGCGGCAATGGTGCCGGCGTTGTGCGTGGCGAACTGCGGGTAGATGACGTCGGCGTGCGCGATCAGCGAGCGTGCGCAGGCCAGGTAGGAGATGTCGGTGTGTTCCTTGTGGGTGAACACGGGGTAGCCGACGAGGCCGCCCTCCTGAGCGCGCTTGATCTCGCCGTCCCAGTACGCGCCCTTGACCAGGCGCACCATGAAGCGCAGCTTGTGGCGGCGCGCGATCTCGGCCACCGCATCGACGACGGCCAGCGCCCGCGTCTGGTACGCCTGTACTGCGAGGCCGAACCCGGTCCACTTCGGGAAGGTGGTGGCGATGCGTGCGGCGAGCGCGTCCAGCACGTCCAGCGACAGTTCGAGGCGATCGGTCTCTTCGGCGTCGATCGTGAGGTTCAGGTTGGCCGTGGCCGCCTGCACGATCAGCGACCACACGCGCGGCAGCAACTCCCCGAATACCCGTTCGCGCTGGCCGTCTTCATAGCGCGAGAACAGTGCGGACAGCTTGATCGAGATGCCGTCGGCCGTCTCGGGCGACGCGGCGACCTGGCCGCGCGCGATGGCGTTGATCGCGTTGGCGTAAGACGCCAGATAGCGTTCGGCGTCATGCTCGGTGCGGGCGCCCTCGCCCAGCATGTCGTACGAGAAGCGCAGGCCCGTCGCTGCATCGGCATTGCCGCGACGCGCGTTCTCCATGGTCTTGCGCTGATCCAGCGCCTCTTCCATCGCCTCGTGGATGGTGCGCCCGAGCACGAACTGGCGGCCCAGCAACTGGATCGCGCGAACCGTGGCGGCCACCACCGTCTTGGCACCCAGGCGGCTGAGCAGGCCGCCTTCGCCGTCGGCGCCGGGCAGGAACTTCTTGGACAGCGAGATGGCGCTGGCCGAGATGCCGGCCAGCATCTTGTGGGGGCCGTCCACCACGGAGTCGGCGTCGAACTCGGCCCGGCCGAGCTGGTCGGCGGTGAGCGCGATCGCGGTCTCGACATCGGGCACGCGCAGCAACGCCTCGGCCAGCCGCATCAGGGCCAGGCCCTCCGAGCTGGAGATCGGGTACTCGCGCAGCAACGACTCCATCGCCCAGAACGGTGCCGGCTTGTCGCGTACAGCCTCCACCCACGGGCGGCCGGAGCGGATCACCTGGACCCAGTCCATCTGGCCCTGCAGCGTGGCGAGCGCGGCCTCGACCACGTCCACCTCCGGGCGATACGGGTACGGCAGGCGGGCCTGTTGCGGTGCCGCTACAAACGGCGAGCTGGATGATGGCATGGCGGTAGAAATCCTGACTGGATAATTTGGTAGCTTAGAGCGAGAATCCAAGAGATAAATTCGGATTTCGTCAGAGACCTCGGAGATTCGTCCAGCATGAACAAGACCCAGCCCGAACCGTCCTCGGTTTCGAATCTGAACGACAAGGGCATCGACAAGATCGACGCCCGCATCCTGCGCGTGTTGCAGCGCGACGGCCGCATCAGCAACCTGAAGCTGGCCGAGGAGGTGCACCTGTCTCCCACGGCCGTGCTCGAGCGCGTGAAGCGCCTTACGCGCGAGAACTTCATCCTGGGCTACGAGGCCCGGCTGAATCCGAACAAGCTCGGCGCCAGCATGATGGTGTTCATCGAGGTGCTGCTCGACCGCACCGCGCCGGACATCATGGACACCTTCAAGGCGGCCGTCCAGACCCGCCCCGAGATCCTCGAATGCCACCTGGTGGCGGGCGGCTTCGACTACCTGATCAAGACACGCGTGGCCGACATGGCGGCCTACCGCGAGATGATCGCGTCGGTGATCTGGAGCCTCCCGGGCGTGCGCGAGACGCGCACGTACACGGTGATGGAAGAGGTCAAGACGACCAACGCGCTGCCGATCTGAGCGCGACGGTGGAGCCCCCTCTCCAGGGGGATGCGTTTGGTTACCTGCCCCGGCAAAGTTCGGTCATCGGTTGAACGGCACTGTCGCTCGCCGCCGACAACACCGAACCGACAAGGGTTTCCAATGAACGCCGCAGCCGCTGACATCGCCAATACCCACCCTGCCGTCAACGACTGGGCGCGCAGCCAGACCGCTCGCACCCTGGTGCGCGCCGCCATGAACAGCAGCGCGGTGGTCTACCGCCGTACCTGGCCGTCGCAGGAAGCGATCGACCTGATCGGCGAAGCCGAATACGATCCGAAGCTGCGCTGCAACGGCTGGCTCGATTCGACACTGGATCTGCGCGACGGCCTGTCGGTGGTGGAAGTCTTCGCCCGGATCGAGGAGCCCGTCGCCCTGCAGGAATTCGCGCTGCTGCGCCGCTGAAGGCTCACACCGGTGCGCACCATCGGTGCGGGAGGGCGCTCACGAAGTCGGCTCCGACTTCGTGGCGCGCGATCCGAAGATCGCCGTGCCGATCCGCACCCAGGTCGCCCCTTCGGCGATCGCGGCCTCCAGGTCGGCACTCATGCCCATCGACAAGGTGTCCAGCCCCAGGCCCTCGGCATTCATCGCCTCGAACAGCTTGCGCAGCGCTCGGTGCGGCACCCGTTGCGCCTCCAGGTCGCCGGCGGGCTCCGGAATCGCCATCAGTCCCCGCAACTTCAGCCGCGGCAGGCGCGCTACTTCGTGCGCCAGCGCCAGCACCGCCTCCGGCGCGATACCGCTCTTGCTGGCTTCGCCACTGACGTTCACCTGCAGGCACACCTGCAACGGCGGCAGGTGGGCGGGCCGCAGGTCGGACAGGCGTTGCGCCAGCTTCATCCGGTCGACGGCATGCACCCAGTCGAAATGGGTGGCGACCTCGCGCGCCTTGTTGCTCTGGAGCGGGCCGATGAGGTGCCAGCGCAAGTCGGCGCGCAGGTCGGCGAGTTCGGCTATCTTGGCGAGCGCCTCCTGCACGTAGTTCTCACCGAAATCGCGCTGGCCGGCATCGAACGCGGCGCGCACGGAAACACCCGGACACGTCTTGCTCACGGCCAACAGGTTCACTGTTGCCGGAAGTCGGTGAAATGCCTGACAAGCGGACGAAATTCGACCCCGGACTTGTAGTATGTTCTCTGCGATGCTGGCCATTGGGGCCGGAGCATAAGCCCTCCCTGGGCGACGGACCACATGGACATCACCCAACTGCTCGCGTTTTCGGTCAAGAACAAGGCCTCCGACCTGCACCTGTCCTCGGGTCTGCCGCCCATGATCCGCGTGCACGGCGACGTTCGCCGCATCAACGTCGATCCGATGTCGCACAAGCAGGTCCACGGCCTGGTGTACGACATCATGAACGACACGCAGCGCAAGCATTACGAAGACACCCTCGAGTGCGACTTCTCGTTCGAGATCCAGGGCCTGGCGCGGTTTCGCGTCAATGCGTTCAACCAGAATCGCGGCGCCGCGGCCGTCTTCCGCACGATTCCGTCGAAGATCCTCACGCTCGAACAGCTGAACTGCCCCAAGATCTTCCAGGACCTGGCGATGAAGCCGCGCGGCCTGGTTCTGGTCACCGGGCCGACCGGGTCGGGCAAGTCCACCACGCTCGCCGCGATGGTCGACCACCTGAACGACAACAGCTACGGCCACGTGCTGACCATCGAGGATCCGATCGAGTTCGTGCACGAATCCAAGAAGTGCCTGATCAACCAGCGCGAAGTCGGCCCGCAGACGCTCAGCTTCTCCAACGCGCTGCGTTCGGCGTTGCGCGAGGACCCGGACTGCATCCTGGTGGGCGAAATGCGCGACCTGGAAACGATTCGCCTGGCGCTGACGGCCGCCGAAACGGGCCACCTGGTCTTCGGCACGCTGCACACCTCCAGCGCCGCCAAGACGATCGACCGCGTGGTCGACGTGTTCCCCGCGGCCGAAAAGGACATGGTCCGCGCGATGTTGTCCGAATCGCTGATCGGCGTCATCTCGCAGACCCTGTGCAAGTTGAAGGACGGCACCGGCCGTGCGGCCGCCTACGAGATCATGCTGGGCACCGCGGCCATCCGCAACCTGATCCGCGAGAACAAGATCGCGCAGATGTACTCGTCGATCCAGACCGGCCAGACGGTGGGCATGCAGACGCTGGACCAGTGCCTGGCCGATCTCGTGCGCCGCAACATCGTCGCGCCGTCGGAAGCACGCCAGAAGGCCAAATTCCCGGAAAACTTCCCGGGTTGATGTTTGCAGCAAAAGCGACCGCCTTCCCGTGAAAAACCTTTTCGCCCGGTTTCGCCGCAAACCCACACCGCTGGCCGTCGCCCCGCGGGACGACTCGTCCAGCTATTTCGCCACGCAGTTCCAGGAGCACCACCAGGACACGCAGCTGATGGTCAGCTGGGACACGCGCAGCCTGGACCTGCACACCAAGCCTTATGACCCGGCGCTCGGTACGCTGTCGCTGGTCAAGCTGTTCGGCCAGGATCCGCAGCTGTCGCAGCTCGGGCCGGAGGCGCTGTCGGTGTTCGGCAACTACCTCGAGTACGTGCAGGTGGAGGCCGGCCGCCAGGTGATCGGCCAGGACGAACAGGGCGATTTCCTGCTGATCGTGCTCGACGGCACCGTCGCCGTGGAGCGCGTGCAGCCGTGGGGCGCGAAGGCGCGCCTGGGCGAGTCGCGCGCGGGCGACGTGCTCGGCGAGATGTCGCTGCTCGATGCGGGTGCCCGGTTCTCGGCCTGCACGACGCTCACGTCGGCCAAGTTCGCCGTGCTCGGCGCCGCCGCGCTCGACCGCATGATGCAGCACGAGCCCCGGCTCGCGGCCGCGTTGCTGGCCTGGCTCGCGCGGCGACTGTCGTTGCGGCTGCGCCAGGTGAGCGCGCGCCTGTCGGCGCTGCTCACGCGAGAGTAGGCAACCCCGGCGACGCGCAGGAGCCGTTGCCATTGAACACTTCGGGTCTTGCCCAGTGCTGGCAAGATCGCTGATGCAGACATTGAAGGAAGAAGGCCATGGAAAGAGAACAAGCATCGAAGTTCGTCAACGACCTGTTGCGCCTGATGGTCACGCGCAACGGTTCCGACCTGTTCCTCACGGCCGACTTTCCGCCGGCCATCAAGGTGGACGGCAAGGTCACCAAGGTGTCGCCGCAGCCGCTCACCGGCTCGCACACCATGGCGCTGGCGCGCGCCATCATGAACGACAAGCAGGCCTCCGATTTCGAACGCACCAAGGAGTGCAACTTCGCGATCTCGCCGCAAGGCATCGGCCGCTTCCGCTGCAGCGCGTTCCTGCAGCAGAGCCATGTGGGCATCGTGCTGCGGACGATTCCGCAGGAGATCCCCACCATCGACAGCCTGGGCCTGCCACGCGTGCTCAAGGATGTCGCGCTGACCAAGCGCGGACTGATCATCATGGTGGGCGCCACCGGTTCCGGCAAGACCACGTCGCAGGCCGCCATGCTGGACTGGCGCAACGAGAACACCTTCGGCCACATCATCACGGTGGAAGACCCGGTCGAGTTCGTGCATCCGCACAAGAACTGCATCGTCACGCAGCGCGAGATCGGCATCGACACCGACAGCTGGGAAATGGCGCTGAAGAACGCGTTGCGCCAGGCGCCCGACGTCATCCTGATGGGTGAAATCCGCGACCGCGAGACCATGGACCTGGCCATCGCGTTCGCCGAGACGGGCCACCTGTGCATGGCCACGCTGCACGCGAACAGCTCCAACCAGGCGCTGGACCGGATGATCAACTTCTTCCCGGAAGAGCGCCGCACGCAGTTGCTGATGGACCTGTCGCTGAACATGAAGGCGCTGATCTCGCAACGCCTGCTGCCGCGCCAGGAAGGCAAGGGGCGCTGCGCCGCCGTCGAGATCCTGCTCAACACGCCCCTGGTGGCCGACCTGATCTTCCAGGGCAAGGTGGGCGAGCTGAAGGATCTGATGCGGCGCTCGCGCGAGCTGGGCATGCAGACCTTCGACCAGGCGCTGTTCGACATGTACGAAGCCAACCTGATCACCTACGAGGACGCGCTGCGCAACGCCGACTCCGTCAACGACCTGCGCCTGCAGATCAAGCTCGACAGCGAGCGTTCGCGCTCGACCGATCTGGCCGCGGGCACCGAACACATGACCTTCGGCTGAAGGCCGGGTACGCAGACATGGCAAAGACCTACGAATCCACCCCGTCCCGCAAGGTCGCCTTCCTCGGACTCGGCGTGATGGGCGGCCCGATGGCCGGCCATCTCGCGGCGGCCGGACACCAGGTGACCGTCTACAACCGCACCGCCGCCAAGGCCCAGGCCTGGGTGTCCAAGCATGGCGGCGCGCTCGCTCCGACGCCGCGCGAAGCCGTCGAGGACGCGGAATTCGTGTTCACGTGCGTCGGCAACGATGCCGACCTGCGCTCGGTGGTCGCCGGCGACGACGGCGCGTTCGCCGGCATGAAGCGCGGCGCCATCCTGATCGACCACACCACGGCCTCGGCCGACGTCGCGCGCGAGCTGCACGGCAAGGCCGTCGTACGTGGCCTGCACTTCATCGACGCGCCGGTCTCCGGCGGCGAGGCGGGCGCGATCAACGGCCTGCTCACCGTGATGTGCGGCGGCGACGACACGCCGTTCGAGGCGATGAAGCCGGTCGCGCTCGCGTTCTCGCGCGCGGTCACGCGCCTGGGCGACAGCGGCGCCGGCCAGCTCGCCAAGATGGTCAACCAGATCTGCATCGCGGGCCTGGTACAGGGCCTGGCCGAGGCGGTGGCGTTCGGCAGCAAGGCGGGGCTCGACATGCCGGCCGTGCTCGACGTCATCGGCAAGGGCGCCGCCCAGAGCTGGCAGATGGACAACCGCGGCAAGACCATGGTCGAGGACAAGTTCGACTTCGGCTTTGCGGTCGACTGGATGCGCAAGGACCTGGGCCTGGTGCTGGACGAGTCGCGCCGCAACGGCGCCCGCCTGCCGGCTACGGCGCTGATCGACCAGTTCTACGCCGAGCTGCAGAACCGGGGCGGCGGCCGCTGGGATACGTCGAGCCTGATCAAGCTGCTGAACCAGTAAGGCGGCCACACAATAAAAACGGGCGCTCGCGGCGTCCGTTTTCGTTGGCGCAGCGCGCGCTTACTTGAGATTGCCCAGCTGTTCTTCGGTGAGGATCTCGAACACGCGCACGACCTTCAGCACGCTCGGCTGGGCGCGCGCGACTTCCGTCGCACGCCCGGCCTCGCGCTCGGTGACGCGGCCCATCAGGTACACGTTCCCGCGCTCGGTCACCACCTTGATCGCGCTGGCCTGGACGTCCTTTGCGTCGATCAGCGCGCTCTTCACGCGCGTGGTGATCACCGTGTCGCTGGAGCGCGTGCTGATCGTGCTGTTGGCGCCGACTTCCAGCTCGTTGACCACGTTGGTCACGCCCTCGATGCCGGCGATCGCCTTCTCGACGGCCGCCTTGTCGGCGTCGGTGGGCACCTCGCCGGTGATCAGCGCGATGCGGTTGTAGCTGGTGACGTTGATGTGCCCCTTGTCGCCGATGGCGTCGCGGATTCGGCCGCCGGACTTCAGCTCGATCGACTGATCCTCGATCTGCGTGCCGCTGGTGCGCCGATCGTTGAGCGACAGGCCGCCGGCGACCGCACCGGCGCCCAGCAACAGGACGCAGCCTTGCAGCGAAGCCAGCGACGCGATCGTCAGCGCGCCGACGAGGGCGGTCGTGACCAGTGGATGGCGACGGCGAACTTGCGAAGGAGAAGACGTGTGGAGGTTCATCAGAGGTCGGCGTCGCCGAGTAGTTGGAGGTCGACGGCATCGCACAGCGCGTGCAGCGTCAGCAGTTGGAGTTCGCAGATGCGCGCGGGGCGCTCGTGCGGGACCGTGATCCAGATGTCGGTCTCGGCCGTGATGGCGGGCGCAGGACCGCGCGGCGCGCCGGTGCCCGGCTCGCGCCCGGCGATGACCAGCGCACTCATCTCGCGCTCATGGGCGGCGACTACGACGGCCGCCAGCAGCGAGTCGTCGGGGCGCAGCGCGAACGCCACCAGCACGTCGCCGGCCTGGCCCATCACGCGCAGTTGCGTCACCGCGGGCGCATCGGCTTCGGATTGCCGGGCCTCGGACAGCAACAGCGGATCGACGGCCAGCACCATCGCGGCCAGCCCGGGGCGCTCGCGTTCGAAGCGACCTGACAGCGCCGCGCCCAGCAATTGCGCCGGCGCCTGCGCGATGCCGCGACCGTGCACCCAGATGCGTCCGCCGGCGGTCACGCAGTCGACGATCGCTTGCGCTGCGTCGGCGATCGGACGGGCCATGGCCTCCGCCGCCTGATAGCTCAGGTCGGCGCTTTCGAAGAAATGCTGTTGGATGCGAGGTTCGAGCATGGACGCCAGGTGGAGCGGTCGGGAGGAAAGGGCCGCGCGCGGATCATAGTGCAGCGCTTCGTAGGACAGAGTCGCGACCTGCCGTCGAGTTCCGCGAACGGCCTCTTTCGAGCAGAAAGAGGGTGAATTCAGGCAGAAAAGCGAGCAAAGCCCCTGCAGGACAAGGATTAGCGCATTGGCTGCGACGACGCAGGCTGCGTGCGGCGAGGAGTGTCGAGCAGCCGGCCCCTGAGGGTCGCTATTGAGCGTCGTCGAAGGCGGCCTTGAGCCATTCCACGCGGTCCCCGTCCACCGCCACGACGTCGAACCGGCATGGCGGCACACGCGCCAGTTGCAACAGCCAGGTTTGTGCCGCGTAGATCAGGCGCGCCTGTTTCTCCGCGCCGACGCTGGCCGCCGCCCCGCCCCCGATGTGATGGCGCCGGACGCGCACCTCGACGAACACCAGCGTGCCGTCGGTGTCGCGCAGAATCAGGTCGATTTCACCGCCGCGGCGCGAACGCCCGCGCGCCACTCGATAATTGCGTTCGACGAGGCGCATCCCGCGTGCCTCCAGATAACGCAGCGCCAGCGCCTCGCCGGCGCGTCCCGTGACCGCGCGATCGTTCGCGTCGGCGCCCGTCGTCGCGCCCGTCCTGCTCACCCAAGGCCAAGCCATCGTGTCCGAACACTCCCTGTCGACCTTCGCCGAAGACGCGCCGGCCGCGCCTGTCGGCCTGCGCCAGACGCTGCAGACGGCCGCGGCCGTGGCCGGCCAGCAGGACTACCCGCGCGGCTGCCTCTACGTGGTGGCCACGCCCATCGGCAACCTGGCCGACATCAGCCTGCGCGCGCTGCATGCGCTGGCGTTGGCGGACGTCATCGGCTGCGAGGATACGCGCACGAGCGGCACGTTCCTGCGCCATTTCGGACTCGAAAAGCCGCTGTTGGCGCTGCACGAACATAACGAGCGCGCCGGCGCGCAGCAGGTCTGCGCCCGGCTGGCGGCGGGCGAGCGCGTGGCCTACATCAGCGACGCGGGCACGCCCGCCGTGTCCGATCCCGGTGCCGTGCTGGTGCAGGTCGTGGCCGCCGCCGGCTACCGCGTGATGCCGTTGCCGGGCGCCAGCAGCGCGATCACCGCCTTGAGCGTGGCGGGCGACACCGCGGCGCGCGGCTTTGCGTTCGCCGGATTCCTGTCGAGCAAGGCGCAGGAGCGGGCGACCGAGCTCGGTCGCCTGAAGGATGCGCGCCAGTCGACGGTGATCTTCGAGGCCCCGCATCGCATCGAGGCGCTGGCCGGCGCGATCGGCGAGGTGCTGGGCGAGGGCGATGCGGGTCGCCTGGTGACGGTCTGTCGCGAACTGACCAAGCAGTTCGAACAGGTGGTCACGCTCCGCGTGGGCGACTTCGCGGGCTGGCTCGCCGCGGACCCGCATCATCGGCGCGGCGAGTTCGTGCTGGTGCTGCACGCGGCCGCGGCGCAGGCGGTGCAGGGGGATGCGCTGCCGGCAGACGCGCAACGCACGTTGCGCGTGCTGCTGCGCGAGTTGCCGCTGAAGCAGGCCGCTGCGATCGCCGCGGAACTGTGCGGCCTGCCGCGCAAGCGCCTGTACACGCAAGCGCTCGCATGGCGCGCAGACGCGCCCGACGCCGACGAGGCTGACGACGAGCAGTGATCGAGTCGCACGCGGCGCCCGCTTTCCAGGCCGAAGGCCAAGGCGCCGCCTGCGAGCACGGTGCGATCGAACATGTCAGACTCGCGTGAGGGGCAGCGCCGACGGCGCGAGCTCCTGCAGAATGAACCGCTTTTCCCCCGCTGGACGGCACCGATGCCTCCCGCCCTCTTTCAGGAGCCCGCCGTGATCACACGCGAACCCACGATCGAACGCCTGGCCATCGCCCAAGGCCTGCTGCTCGACCCGTTCGGCCTCACCGAGGCCACGCTCGCCGCCACGCTGGCCGCCATGGGCGAACACAAGGTCGACGACGCCGACCTGTACTTCCAGACGACGCGCCATGAAGGCTGGAGCCTGGAAGAAGGCATCGTCAAGAGCGGCAGCTTCTCCATCGACCAGGGCGTCGGCGTGCGCGCCGTCGCCGGCGAGAAGACGGCGTTCGCCTACTCCGACGACATCTCGGCCGCCTCCCTGATGGACGCGGCGCGCACCGTGCGCGCGATCGCCGCCGCCGGCCAGAGCCGCCGCGTGAAGCTGCAGACGAAGACGAAGATCTCCACCAGCCGCCTGCTGTACGGGACGGCCGACCCGATCGGCACGCTGGACAGCACGCAGAAGGTGGCGCTGCTGGAGCACATCGAGAAGATGGCCCGCGCGCGCGACCCGCGCATCGTGCAGGTGATGGCTGGCCTGGCCGCGGAGCGCGACGTGGTGCTGATCGCGCGCGCCGATGGCACGCGCGCCGCCGACGTGCGTCCGCTGGTACGCCTGTCGATCACGGTGATCGCCGAACAGAACGGTCGTCGCGAGACGGGCTCGGGCGGCGGCGGCGGCCGTTTCGGCCTGGGCTACTTCACCGAGGACATCCTGGCCAAGTACGTCGACCAGGCCGTCAACGCGGCGCTGGTCAACCTCGAGTCGCGCCCGGTGCCCGCCGGCGAGATGACGGTCGTCCTCGGCCCGGGCTGGCCCGGCATCCTGCTGCACGAGGCCATCGGCCATGGCCTGGAAGGCGACTTCAACCGCAAGGGCTCGAGCACGTTCGCCGGCCGCATCGGCAAGCGCGTGGCGGCCAAGGGCGTCACCGTGCTGGACGACGGCACGATCGCCGACCGCCGCGGTTCGCTCAACGTCGACGACGAAGGCAACGCGAGCCAGCGCAACGTGCTGATCGAGGATGGCATCCTGCGCGGCTACATCCAGGATTCGATGAATGCGCGACTGATGGGCGTCAAGCCCACCGGCAACGGCCGGCGCGAGAGCTACGCGCACACGCCGATGCCGCGCATGACCAACACCTACATGCTGGCCGGCAAGGACGATCCGAAGGAGATCGTCGCGTCGATCAAGCGCGGCCTGTACGCCACCAACTTCGGCGGCGGTCAGGTGGACATCACCAGCGGCAAGTTCGTGTTCTCCGCCAGCGAGGCCTACTGGGTCGAGAACGGCAAGATCCTGTATCCGGTCAAGGGCGCCACGCTGATCGGCAACGGGCCCGAGGCGCTGACGCGCATCTCGATGATCGGCAACGACCTCGAACTCGACTCGGGCGTGGGCGTCTGCGGCAAGGAAGGCCAGAGCGTGCCGGTGGGCGTGGGGCAGCCGACGCTGCGTATCGACGGCCTGGTGGTCGGCGGGACTGCTTAAGCCAAGCTTGACGGTGCGCGAAGGCACAGCCGCCGCGCACCGTGCTACATTCGAATCTCCATGAACGTCTCCCGCTTCTTCTTTGCGTATTTTTGGTTCTCGCCCCGTCAGGTGGCTGGAGAAGCAATCGTGCGCAAGTAAGCAGACGAGACCTTCAAAAGACCGCCGGCAAACCCGGCGGTTTTTTTTCG
>Ga0302157_10003490_pt1 | contig 17672 bp, 17 predicted proteins | sample I_Bog_N3_3_FD_193502 | JGI IMG/M metagenome (GOLD analysis project Ga0302157, IMG submission 193502) | Peat permafrost microbial communities from Stordalen Mire near Abisko, Sweden - I_Bog_N3_3 | ecosystem: Environmental > Terrestrial > Soil > Wetlands > Peat | place: Sweden: Abisko, Stordalen...
CGTTCTATACGCTCTGCGCCAATCTCGGGCGGCCATGCAGCGTCGAGGGCCCCGACCTGGTTGAGCCGGTCCTCGGCCTCGAAGTGTACCAACGGCTCGCCGAACTCGCATCTCACCTCGATGTCCACTGCTTCGAAATGGATCCGATTGCGGTGTTCGAGACGATGGCGACGCTGGAATCCGCCATCGTCTGCGCGCCGCTGATCTACGGATACGTCAGTTATGCGCGTAAAGGTTTTCGCGCCGCGCGTATCGCCTTCGCCGACATGCCGGTCCTCGGCGCCCACGGGCCGATCGGCTCGGCGCTGGGCGGCACGGGGCTGGCGGTTTCGGCCTATTGCGCGCATCCCGAGCGGGCGCTGGATTTCGCCTATTGGATCGCCAGCGGCCAAGTGCAGAGCGGTCCCTACGCCGCCGCGGGCGGTCAGCCCGGCCATTCGGCGGCCTGGCGTTCGGCGGCCGTCAACGCGCCGGTCGGCAACTTTTACGCCTCGACGCGCGCCACCCTCGACGGCGCCTGGGTGCGACCGCGCCACGACGGCTATATGCTGTTCCAGAACGCCGCCGCCGAACGATTGAACGAAGCGTTGCGCGGCCGGGAGGGCGGCCGGCGCTGCATCGCGGATATCAACGCGATGTTTGCCCGCAGCTTTGCTTCGGACGAGTGAGGCGCTCGTGAGAGGGTTTGTTTCGCGTCGGCTCTTGGGAGAGTCGAAGAAATAACCGCTCCATTTCCGTCATGGTCAGTCTTGTCCCTATCCGCGCTGAGGCGGCGTCAGCAAATAAAGGAGTCAGCTGGCGGGTTTCCCGCGACTTAAATGATCTATTTGCTGACGCCTCCTCGGCGCGAATGTGCGATAGGGGAGACATGGCCACCCAGGCGCCCAACGACCCGATTCTCCAACGCCATGGCGCGCCGTTGCGCGAAATCTACGGCGATCGACTGGAACCGCCGTGTTGTTCCGCTCTCGCGCGCGGGGCCAGAATCCGACTATGACGTCGCCGTGTTCTTGCGCGAAATGGGCGCCCGGTTCGCGGAAATGGACCGCCTCGCCGATCTCAGCGCGCTCCTTTGAAGCCGGAGAGCGGCGCTCTCCTGAAAAAGGCGCGCGAGTTGCTCGTCAAGCCTCAAGGGATGCTCGACAATTATTGGCCCGACGAAGCGAGTCGCGCGGCTATCTGGCGGGTTTGCACGCGGCTCAGGCTCTCATATTCGAGACTTCCGGCAAGATCACGAAAAGCCATGAGCGTGTCCAGGCCGAGATTGGACGAGGGACCAAGGACGATTCGCGCTTCGACAGGGAATTGGGGGCTTTCCTTGACCGCGCCTACGATCTCAAATCCATAGCCGACTACGAAACCGGCCCAGGATCCCTTGTGTCCGCCGAAACCGCCAGCGCCGCCATCGTGGTGGCGCACCCGTTCGTGGACTTCATGGGCAGCGTTATGCGCGCGAACGGACAAGCGCAGGCGACGGCGACGGAGGTTTTACGCTTGGCGCAAAAATCAGGATTTCTGTCCGTCGCGAAAGCGCGCTGAAAGTTGGCAGGTTTTGAGAAATCGCACATTGGTCGAAATTCAACAATCTCAATGAAATGCCGTTGGGTCGCAAATTTGTCAGTTTCGAGACACGCGCCCGAACGGTCCATGGGCCGCCGGTGACGAGTGGCTAAGCCCCTAGGCGCGCTTGGCTTACGCGTAATGTGATAACCGCGCCTTCCCGTAGCCATTCAACTTCTATTGAGCCACCAAGTTGACGAGAAACGCTCCGTGAGACCAATTTGCTGCCAAAACCTGTCCGTTTTGCGGGAGCGATGATCGGCGGACCCCCGGTTTCTTTCCAGATGAGGACAACTTCGCCGTTCTGTTCCGTGCACGAAACGTCGAGTACGCCGGTTGGCAAGGAAAGCGCCCCATACTTGATGGAATTGGTCGCCAACTCGTGGACAATTAACGCCACGGTCGTCGTGGAAGCCTCGCCAACCAGCAAGTCAGGCGCCGCGATCCGAACGCGACCCGAATTGATTGCGTCGTCTGTGTAGGGTTTGAGCAAAACACCGAGTAAGTCGCCAAGAGAGGCCGCCCGACTTTGTTGGTTCAAATCCGTATGCACGAGATCATGCGCGTCGGACAGCGCAACGAGCCGCCGCGTCAGATCATGCTCCATTTGCTCTTTTGTCGAGGTGGAGCGCGCCGCAATGCCTGTGAGAGCAGCAGCAATCGAAAACAGGTTTTTGATCCGATGATTCATCTCCTCGGTGATCATCTCGCGAGCTTCTTCAGCCAACTTCCGCATACTGACATCAATGAATATTCCAAACATGACCCGGCCGATGATTCCTTGGTCGTCCCCCCGACCGCGCGCGGAAATCCATCGAACCTGATCGTTGTGCAGAATACGAAAGTCAGTCTCATATGCGCCAAAAATCTCGCGTGTCGCGGCAAAGGAGGCGCGCACCTTGTCAAGGTCCTCGGGGTGAATGCGTGAGGACAATTCCTCGAAGGTTACAACTCCCGAGTTCGCAATGCCCCACAGATCATAGGCTCGATCATCCATGGTCAAGACGTCCGAATCGACGTTCCAAGACCACAGAGCAATGCCAGCCGCCTCGCTCGCGACCCGAAGCTGCCACACGTCCCACTCTACGGCGCGTGTCTTTTGTGACGACATAGGCAGCGTTCCCTTGGTCGGCCTTGCCGACGGTATTTCATAGCACTATTTCCACCGACTAAGATTACTAATTCGCTGTACATGCGACCCGTGTGTCTCTCTCAAAAGTAAGGATTCCACGTCCCGCCAAAAGGCTGTCTCAATACTGCTTACGGGAAAAATGCAAAAAAGGCGCCGTCTGAACTACTGTGTCGTGAATTAGGCGAAAATCCAATTGAATACCGGTTAACTCAATATCGATCAGTCCGATGCTACTCAATATGCACGATCTGCATCGTATCCTCGTAACGGGAGACCTTCTGCCGCTGCTTCGACGAGCCAGACAGAAACAATTGGCTATCACGTTGATTTACTTGCCACGGCGCCGTTCCGTCATTGCGAGCGCGAGAGAAACAACCGAGGGGCCGCCTCGCTGGGGTTGGCAACCTTATGCCAACCGACAACCATGCGGCCCCCGGGATCGCCGCGCTTCGCTGGCGATGATGGGAAGGGGCCGTTTCATCCCTCAGGATCGGCCGAAGGCCGGTGCAGAACTCAGGATGAGGGCGGGCGAAGGGAGAAGCTCACCTCAGCGACGCCGTAAACCTCTGAATCTTCAGACACGCCTCTTCCAGCACGCTCAACGAAGTCGCGTAGCTCACGCGGAAATTCGGGCCTTGCCCGAACGCCGTCCCGTGCACCGTCGCGACGCCCTCCTGGGCGAGCAACTCACCGACGAAATCCTCGTCGGTATCAAGCACCTTGCCGGAGGGCGCCGTGCGGCCGATCGCCTCGGCGCAGGAGGGATAGACGTAGAACGCGCCTTCGGGCTTCGGGCATTTCAGATATTGCGCCTGACCGAGCATCGAGACGACGAGATCGCGGCGCTCCTCGAAGGCGGCGCGGCTCTTCGGGATGAAGTCCTGCGGGCCGTTGAGCGCCTCGACCGCCGCCCATTGCGCGATGGTGCAGGCGCCCGAGGTCTGCTGACCCTGCACCATGTCCATCGCCTTGATGATCGCGGCCGGCCCGGCGGCGTAGCCGATGCGCCAGCCGGTCATCGCATAGGCCTTCGACACGCCGTTCATCGTCAGCGTGCGCGCCTTGAGCTCAGGCTCGACCTGCACGGGCGTGGTGAACTCGAAATCGCCGTAGGTCAGGTGCTCGTACATGTCGTCGGTGAGCACCCAGACATGGGGATGGCGCATCAGCACGTCGGTCAAGCCTTTGAGCTCGGCCCTCGTATAGGCCGCGCCGGTAGGGTTCGACGGCGAGTTGAGAACCAGCCACTTGGTGCGCGGCGTGATGGCGCGGTCCAGGTCTTCCGGCTGCAACTTGAAGCCGTTCTCCAGCTTGGTCGAAACCAGCACCGGATCGCCGCCGTTGATAGCCACCATTTCCGGATAGCTGACCCAGAACGGCGCGGGGATAATCACCTCGTCGCCGGGGTTCATGGTGACGAGAAAGGCGTTGTACAGAATCTGCTTGCCGCCGGTGCCGACGATCGTGTCGGAGGCCTTGTAGTCGAGCCCGTTCTCGCGCCTGAATTTTTGCGCAATGGCCTCGCGCAGCGGCGGAATGCCGAGCACGGGCGGATACTTGGTCTGGCCCTTGCGAATCGCCTCGATCGCCGCCGCCTTGATGTTGTCGGGCGTGTCGAAATCCGGCTCGCCGACGGTGAGCGAGATCACGTCCCGGCCGCTGGCTTTGAGATCGCGCGCCTTCTGCGTCAACACCATGGTCGCGGAAGGCTTGATGCGGTTCAGCACATTGGCGAGGAAGGCCATCGTTCGGGTTCCCTAGGCTCTTTTCAGGGTTTGAAAGCGGCGCACCATAGTTTCGACTTGGACGGCCCGCAACCCGGGATTTTGGCGCTCGAGGCTCAAACGTTTCGCCGAAATGGGTTTCGGATCGTCAATCCGCCAAAAACCCGTCCGTCCTGCTTGTCTTCGGTCACCAGTTCTTCGCATCTGGACTCCAAGGCGGAGGCGACGATCAAAGCGTCATAAAACGGCGCCTTGTGGTCGCGCGCGATGACGATTGCGGCCCGATGTGTCGCCAGGTTGATCGGAACCACGGCTTCAAACGCTTCGAGGAAATACCGCAGCGCCTGCTCGATCTCCGGCCAGCCCCCGCGCAGTTTCTTCAGCGCGACATTGACGAACTCATTCAGGACTTGGACGCTGACCAACCCGCCGCCGCGTATGCGTTCCCGTGCGACGGGGCCACGAGCGTCGGACGAAACGGCATAGACGCGCAAGTTGGCGTCCAAAAACGTGCTCACCGCGAGTTGGCTTCGTCGCGGTCGAATTCATAGTCCGCCGGCAATTCCCGCTTCAACGCGGCGACGTTGTCGAAAGCCGCGTTGCGTCGCTCGGATTTGGCCACCGCGATGGCGTCTTTTCCCGCCGCGACGATCGACAATTCGTCCCCGGGACGCAAGCCCATGGAATCGACCTAGGCTCTTGGCAGCCGCACGGCGAGGCGCGCTCCTCGACTTCCTGACCGTGCGAGGATATCCGAGTTCGGATATCTTTGACGAGCGCCTTTACCCGCCCGGGAGACGCGGAAATCGATCGAAGATTTGACAGTCGCCGTACAAAAATGTATGTACAAATTCGTGCAAGGTTTTGCCGATGTGGTTCGAATGGGAACCCGAGAAAGCGTGAAAAAATCTTGCCGAGCATGGCGTTTCCTTCTCGATCGCCGAGCGGGTCTGGGACGATCCGCTGCATGTCCTCGTGTTCGACCGATACGAGGAGGGCGAGTCGAGAGGACATGCGATTGGCGTCGTCGCATCGGTGACGGTTTTGGTTGTCGTGCACAATTATCCAGACTCGACCTATGAAGACCGCGTCCGCATCATAGGCGCCCGGAGGGCGACGCCGCGGGAAAGGAGGCGATATGAGCAAGAGACCCCTTAGTTCGGAGGAACTCGCGGAACTTCAGCGACTGGCGAGTTTGCCCGACGACACGATCGACACTTCGGACATTCCCGAAGCGCCCGCCGAGCATTGGGCGCACGCGCGCAGGGGCGATCTCTATCGACCGCTCAAACAACCCGTAACGATCCGTCTGGACGCCGACGTTCTCGCCTGGTTCAGGGAACATGCGACGGGAGGCTATCAGACGGAAATCAATCGCGTGCTGCGCCAGCACGTGGCGAACGCTGAAAAACTATGAAGCGCTGAGCTTTCCCCAATTCGCCAGAATGAGTTCCGCCTTGTCGACGGCGCGCAGGGCATCGGCGATTTCGGCGTCGAGGGCAGCGTCGGAATGGGGGCCGGCCATCGCGAGGGTGGAGAAGAACCGGGCGCCGATCACCAGCCGCAGGATGATGTTGGGCGGTTGGGCGCCGGGCACGAGATCGACGGGCTGGCCGATGTGGAACGGCTGACGCGCCAGCGCCGAATCATTGGCGTCGAGCCCCTCGAGCGTATCGGCGATGTCGGCGTTGAGCCAGCGGAACAGCTTTTCCGACTCGCCCGCGTCGAGCCGGCGCAAGCCGCCAGCGCCGTCGTCGATCCGGGGCGCGAAGCAGATGATCGAACTGCCGGCGAAGGAGTCGAAATCGCCGGCGAGGACGCGACCTTCGACGAGTTCCGGGGGAGCGAGTTGTTCGAGAAAGCGGCAGGTCGCCAGATGGGCGCGCAACTCGGCGCCGAACGCCTCGAAGCCCGCGCGGGCGAGATCCGGCGCCGTGGCGCGAAACAAGGCGGCCTCGATCAGCGCGCCCGCCCAGCGCAGCAGCGGCCCGAAGCTCGCGGGCGCATCGACGCCAGGATCGAAGACCGCGCGCCAGGGAAAACTCCAGAAATTCATAGGCGCCAACGCCGGCGCCGTTTGCCACAGCTCAGCCGCGCGTTGCCGCCGCTCGCGCAATCGCGCCGGGACGATCAGCGCGCCAGAAAACGGCGGCCCGGTGAAGAATTTCGAACCCGAGATTTGCGCCATCCACCCCGCCCGCACCCGGGCGCCCAGAGTTTCCGGCGCGATGCGCCCCTGGCAGGAATCGGCGACGACGTCGATGCGATCGGACGGCGCGCCGAGCGCCGCGACCCCTTCGGGCGAGGGCGCGTGAATGCCGGTTTTCGAGCCGATCAGCACATGCAGCAGCGCCCGCCTTCCCGTCGCCAGCGCCCCGTTCACCGCCGCTTCGGCTCGGCGCGAAACGACCGAGGCGGGCAGCGCGCGTCCGGCGCAATCGCGCACGGCGACGCAGGACACTTCGATGTCGGCCCCCTTCCAGATCTTCTCCCCTACGGGGAAGGCTCCTCCGTCCTGGAAAAAGCGCCCCGCGGCGGCGATTTTTACCCCTCGCCCGGTTTCCTCCGGCGCGATGAGAATGTTGGCCAATCGTTCGTCGGCCGCGAGCGCGAGGAGCACGGCGAGCGTTTCGGCATCCGTGCCGGAGGGCGCGAGGACGACGTCGGCTTCATCTTCGGAAAGCCCATGCAGCGCAAGGATTTCGCCCCGCACCGCATCGGCGAGCCTCAGGTTCGCCTCGCCGTCGGCGAGGTCCTGGAACAGGACTTCGACGAGCAGCGTCCGCCGCAGACGATCCAGCGCCGCGAAGGCGTAATCGCTGACGCTGGAGGCGGTCGACGACGAGAAATGCACGGCCTCGGGTCTTGGCCGCGACGTGGCGCCGTAGCGATTCATGCCTGTTGCCGCCGAGGCCCGAATGCGCGCGTCGCCGCCCGCCTCCAACAGCGCCTCGACCGGCAGCGCCAGTTCCGTGGCGACCGGCGCAACCGCGAAGTCGCCTTCGAGGGCGAACGCCTTGGCGAGCCCGGCGAGCGCGTCGGCCGGGAACCAGAATTTGTCTTCGGCCGGCAGCCGGGCGAACAGCGCCTCGCCGTGACGCGCCGCCGCCTGCAGCGCGACGCCCCGCCGACGCGAATCCGCCCCCGCCTGTCCGAGCAAAAATGCCGCCTCCTGCGCCCAGCGCACGGCGACGCCGAGCAGGCCAGGGCGCGAGAGCAGCGCCGGGGCGAGCAGCAGCGTCCCCCGCGCGGAAATGCGGAACAACTCGCCGCGCCCGGAATCGACCGCCATCGGCAGCCGCATCTCCGGCAGCAAAGCGGTCGCGGCGGGATCGAGCGCCAGCGCGCGGCTCAGCGCCGGATTGAACGACATATTGCCGTCGAAGGCTTGCCCGGGCCGAAGCGGCGCCGCCAGCCGCGCCAGCATCGACGCGATGATTTCCCTCTTCAAGGCAAGGCCGCCGCGGCGAGCCGCGCGCCGGTCTCGGCGATGGCCTCAGCGAGAAGGTCGAAATCCGCGTCGCGGCTGCGGTGATTGGCGATGCAGACGCGGATGCACACCCGCCCCTCGAGTCGGGTGGTCGACGGCGCCGCGACGCCGCTTTCCTGCAATGCGACGACGATGGCGACGTTCAGCGCGTCGAGATCGGGCCCGTCGAGGCCGGGCGCGACATAGCGGCAGCAGACGATGTTGAGCGGAACGGGAGCCGAAATCTCGATGGCGTTGCATCCGCGCAGGCGTTCGGCGAGATATTTCGCCTGCCGACAATTGCGCGCGATGGCTTGCCCCAGCCTTTCGAGCCCCTGCTCCTTGATCGTCCACCAGATTTTTAACGCGCGGTCGCCGCGGGAAAGTTCGACGCCGAGATCGCTCGGCCAGGGTTCGCCGCCCGCCAGACCGCCGGCGCTCGCCAGATAATCCGGCCGCCCGCCGAACGCCTCCGTCAGCGAGTCCGCGTCTCGCGTCAGCACGCAGCCGGCGTCATAGGGAACATGCAGCCATTTGTGAAAATCGAAGGCGATCGAATCGGCGCGCTCGATACCCTTGACCAGAGGCGCGAGGTCCGGCGCCAGTTTCACCAAGGCGCCAAAGGCGCCGTCGACGTGCAGCCACAGGGCTTCGCGGGCGCAGAGATCGGCGAGGGCGCCGAGATCGTCGAAAGCGCCGATGTTGACCGTGCCCGCGGTGGCGACGACAGCGAACGGAAGACTTCCCGCCGTAAGATCGGCGGCGACGCGCGCGGCCAACGCCGCGACGTCCATGCGGTAATCCGCGTCGACCGGAATTTTCCGCAAAGCCTCGCGCCCCAGCCCCAGCGTCTCCATCGCCTTGACGAGCGAGGAATGCGCCTCCGACGAGGCATAGGCGACAAGTGGCCGTCCGGCGAGGCCGTGTTGGCGCAAATCGGCGCCGGCGCAGCGCTGCCTCGCGGCGGCGAGCCCCAGCAGATTGGCCATCGACGAACCGCTCACGAGCAAACCGCCCGCAGTGGCGGGCAGGCCGAACCAGTCGCGCGCCCAGCCGATGACCGCGCGTTCGAGATAGATCGCGCCGTGATCACGGCCGCCGCAATTGGCGTTGATCGCCGCCGCCACGAATTCCGCCAGCGCCCCGCCCGGCGTGCCCGAGCCATGCACCCAGCCCCAGAAGCGCGGATGCGTGTTGCCGGTCGCATAGGGCAGCACGAGTTCGTCGAGGTCGCGCCGGATTTCGGCGTAAGCAGTGGCGGCCTGGGGCGCGGGCGTCGCCATGCGCGCCTTGACGTCGCTGGGAACCGCCCGCCAGACCGGCCCTTCGGCGATGACGCGCTGCCGATCGATCATCGCATCGACGATCTCGTGCGCGAAATGGCGGAACGCCTCCCAATCCTCGGGATCGAGGTTTGCGTCGCGCGATGGGCGGTCGGACATCGGGGCTCCGGGAACAGGGGGGCGCTCGTTACCGCAATGGGCCTCAGCCCAGGCCGTCCAACGCTTGCAAAGCTTTCGTCAGGATTTGCCGCGTCGCGTCAATATGGCGCTTGTCCAGGGCCCCGACATCGAGAAAGACCGACACACCCTTTCTCCGTTCGTTGATGACCTCGGGAACGTCGGTGTTCGCGCCTTGCACCCCGTCAACCATATAGGGAACCACCTGACGGCTGATGCCTTTCATGGAAATCGGCTCCAGGGCGCGGGCGCGCACCATATCGGCAACCAGCGCGTAGGTCTCGTAACTGAGCACGATCCTTCCGGGCTCGCTCGCGCTTTGCAGACGCGCCGCCAGGTTCGCCTCGGCGCCGATGATCGTGTACTCCATGCGATCGGCGCTGCCGAAGTTCCCGACGTTGCAATATCCGGTATTGATGCCCATCCGGGCCCGGAACGGCAATTCGATTCCGCGCCGTCGCCAAACCGCGTCGAGTTGAACAAGTCGCCTTTGCATTTCCACGGCCATGCGCAGGCAGGCGCGCGCATCTTCCTCGACGCCCTTTGTCTCAGGATCGCCGAAGAACACCAGAATGGCGTCGCCGATGAACTTGTCGACCGTGCCGCCGTGAGCCAGCGCGATGTTCGACATTTCCGTCAAATACTCATTCAGCAATTGCGTGAGATCTTCGGGCTGCATCCGTTCGGTGGCGGCGGTAAAATCCTGAATGTCGGAAAAGAATATCGTCAGCTTCTTGCGTTCCGTCGTGATGATCGCATCCCTCTGTCCGCTGAAAATGCTCTTGTATATTTGCGGCGACAGATATTTTGAGATTTTGACGGATATGCCCGCAAGAAAATCGTTTGCCGCGGTCAGTTCCCTGTTCAACAATCGTATCAGTTGCCCCAGGCGGCGTTGCATCGCAATGAACACCCCACCTAGAACCACGGTCAGAGAAAAATAGGAAAGCAGATATTTGAAGGCGAAAACGTTGGCCTGAATCGACTGATGCACGGTCAACGACTGTATTCCCCTCACGTCGCCAACTTTCCAGTCCCGTTTTGGACTTAGGGGATGGGTCGCGTGACAACTCACGCAAGCGCCCTCCATGATGACGGGAGTCGCCATGCGCACGCTTCTGTCGAAGATCGATCCGCTCACTTCGACGACGGAGGGCTCGTGCGTCGTCCGAAACGTCTCGAGCGCGTTGATTTCGAACGCGTCGAGATTATGCGACTCACGCCCGATGAACGGATAATCGGAAACGAATCGATATTCGAGCGCCGCCCCGGTGGCGCCCACCAGCTTCGCCAATTCCAGCGAGAACGTGGCGGGAATGGGGATCGCAGCGGGATGAACGAGGTAGTCGTTGGTCACGCTGATCTGGTCACCCCTGGCGTCGAGGACCCGCTGCACGATGTCGTTCGCGTAGAAATTGCGGACGGAGTTGACGACTCGCCCGATGTCGGTGACCTGCTGCCGCAAGGACTGCTCGGAAAGCGCCTTCAGATCGAGCCAGGTCGCCAGCGGCAGTCCCGCGAGCAGGAGCGCCACGATCACGATCGCCAATGGCGTTAAGAGCCGCTCCTGCCGAGCGGCCGCCGCGCCCCACGGTTCTGCCACGTCTGACCGCCCCTCACACTTCGACCGGCGTCCATCGAGGGCCCAGGTCTAACGCCAATGTACCCGAGACCGGGCCGATCGCCAACGCAGCAAAGCCTTCGTTCAGAACGCCGATGAATTTCTTATCGTCGAGATATTCTGCCGGTCCCAGGGCAAAGACCGCATGCGAAGGAACCGTGGCGAGGTCCGCGCCGCCGCTCGATCATCGCATCGGCGATCTCGTGCGCGAAACGGCGAAACGCCTCCCAATCCTCGGGATCGAAGTTTGGGCGATGGGCGGTCGGACATCGGAGCTCCGGGAGAAGCGGCGCGAGTTTGCCACGCGACGCTGGCGGCGGGCCCGCCGCTTCACGTCGCGACGGCAAGGCGCCACGGCTAATCCGGCAACTGGAACGACCCGGGACTCCGATCCGAAATTGCCCACGTCTTTGGCGCCGACAGAGCGCGCCAGATCAGCCGCGAGGCCGCCGCGGAGATCTGGCTTTGAGCGCGCCGCTCCGGCCGCGGAAAAATCGGGCCTAACCGCCCCCGCCAAAAAACACTTCGGCGCCGGCGACGAACAAATCCCTGACGTACTGTGCGCTCAGCGCCCCCGAATAAGTGAAGTTGACGGTTGTTGCGCCGATGGCGCCTTGCACCGAGAATTCAACGCCCGCGAGGACCATGAAGGCAAAGGGCGCGACGAGCGCGGTCAACACCGTCAGCGTTCCCGTCAAATAAGTGAATTCCGCGGCTTCCGATCCACTCGAGTTCCAATGAACGGCGATGACATAATCAACTTGAACGTTGCCGCTGACCTCCGTCAACTCGCGGTTCGGTTCCGGCGAGAGCGCGGCGGCATTTCCGCCGGACAGCATCGCCGGTGGTTTTCCCGGGCTCACCGTCCAACTCCCGTCCGCCATGTAGGTGACGGTGCAATCGGCGTATTGGAAACTGCCGGGAACGCTGACGAGGGCGGCATTGTTCGAGACCTGGTCCCAGCTTGCCAACGCGTTCGTTCCGTAATCGCCGATCGCGATATAGAAGGACAATTGCGGCGTAAGCGTTCTTTGTTGTTGAGGCGCGGGAGACCAACTCATGCCGACGAAACCCGCCGCGCTCTGAATGCCGAAGGATTGGTTGGCGAACCAACCGGCATTTTCATTCTGAACCATGTTGAAAGCGTTGGAGGAAATCGAAATCGTATTCGCGGGACCCGTCGTCCCCAACAGTTGCATCGTGGGCCCCTGTTGAGGCGGCGCATCCGCGTAATCCGCCTCCCACGTGTCGCCCAACGAAGCATAGTTGGTGACATTCGAGACGATGGTCACGTTCAATCCAACCGAATCGTTACTGGCGCCGGCGCCGACCGTATATTGCACGGGTATGGCGAAATAATTGATCACGGGAGAATTGGATATGACCAAGAGGGATGCGCTCGAATTCGCGTAAACTCCGGGATCATTCGCGAGTTCCGGCGGGGGCGCCAGAAAGCACCAGAAATTCTGGGTATCCGCGGACTGATTGACGACGAAAATGCTGTAAGTAGCAACCATATCGTTCCTCCCATGGGTTGCGCCGGCGCTCCGGCCAATGTGTTGCCGGCGGCCGGGTCGCGTTTTCCGCGCCATCGCCCGAGGTCCGACCCATTATAGGTAATCTACCTTCGAAGAAAAGGGAAACCTGCGGGCCGCCCTTGCGACGCCATACCGACCATGTACAAATGGCGCCGGCGTCAGCCGCAGGGGGAGAAATGGCGGTCCTGTTCGTCAGCCATGCGAGCGCAGACGACGCGGCGGTCCGCGATGTCGAAGCTTGGCTGGACGCCAAGGGGTTTACGGACCGCTTCGTCGACCATTCCGGAATCGTCGCGGGCGAGAAATGGGCGAATCGCCTGCGCGACGAAGCGGCGTCTTGCCGGGTGGTGCTCTGTTTCGTCTCGGACAACTGGCTCGGCTCGGACGAATGTTTCGGCGAGTTCAAGGCGGCCTGGTACATGGGCAAGCGCATCGTACCGCTGTTCGCTCCGTCGCCGGGTGGGACCACCCGGCCCGACCGGCTGGCAAAAGTGCAAGCCGAAGATCAGGGCCTCGATCTCGCTCCCTGTCTCGCGCCCGACGGCCGTCTGGACCTCGCTCGCGACGCCGAAGTCGGGCGCCGGTTGGAGCGCGGCCTGCGCGCCGGCGGCGCACTAGCCAAAGTCGTTCGACCGATCGAGATCGAGTTTCTTTGGCGACCGCAGCTCCGCGACCCCGACGACGAGATGGCGCCCGAAGCGATGCGCGCGCGATAGTCACGTTCAACATCCGCGATTTCAGTGTCGGCGTCGCGCGTTTCGGGATCAGGACGATGACTCCCAGCGAGGCGCTCGTTCACTTATCGAAGCCAGATCACCGACAAGGAATCCACGCAAATGGCCACCACCAGCAACTACGCGCTTCGCTTGCCAACGTCGCTGAAAAAGGCCGCCGAGGCTATCGCGCGCGAGGATGGGACGACGCTCAATCAGTTCATCGTCTGCGCCGTGGCGGAAAAGCTGTCCGCGTTGAAGACCTCGGATTATTTCGTCGAGCGCGCGGCGCGCGGCGACATCGCGGAAGCGCTTCGTCTGATGCGCCGGCCCTGCGGAGAGCCCCCGCGACCGGGCGACGAAGTCCCGCCGGATTATGTCCGTGTCCCGTAGGCGACCTTTGCGATTGATCCCGCGAATGGGCGCCGGCCCCCGCGCGCAAAGCCCGCGTCGTCTCGAAGTCGGCGGCGCTTCGCGGGCGATGATGCCAGCGGAGTTGCGCGAAGCGCGCTCGCTCCCGCAAAGTTCGAGCTGGGCATTTTCATTTTTGCTCTCCAAAGAGTTCCTTTTCGTGCTATTTTCACACGGGGAGCCGCCCATGAGCATAAGTCCGAGCGAACCCACCAATCTCGTCCTCGAGCAGCTTCGTTTGATGCGCGCGGAAACGAAGGCGCGTTTCGACGCTGTCGACGCGCGTTTCGACGCCGTCGACGCCCGCTTCAATGAGGTCGACCAGAAATTTACGCGTATCGAGCGCGAATTGCGCGGCTTGAAGCTCAACACGATCGCGGAAGTCTACAAAGCCAACCTCACCGTCGCCAGTTTCGCCGATCACGAGCGCCGAATTCAGGCGCTGGAGCGGAAGTCGTCATAGAAAATGTTCGGCTTCCGGGTCGCCAGGGCGCTTTCCGCTAGAACCGTCGCGACCAAGGTCGTGACGTGCGCGCCGAAGGCGAAGTGCAGAAATTACAGCTCCATTCCCGTCATGGCCGGGCTTGTCCCGCCCATCCCCACGATTTGCGAGCAAATCGTTGACGTCGTGGATCATCACTACCTCAGGATATTACCATAACTTGATCCAGTGCTGTAGCGGGTTCTCGGCAAACCTTCCGGCTTTCTTAAACTGGACGACGTGGATGGCCGGGGCAAGCCCGGCCATGACGAAGCTGGCCGACTCATGTATTCTTGAGCGTTGCCTGAGCATGCGGGCCTTCCGTGACGGGGGCGCGCGAGGCCGGGCTCGGCGCTCGTTTCCGGTCGAAGACTTCGGCGCCGCCTCTCCCTTCTGGGCAGCCATCATCGGCCTCGGACGCAGTCGATGAGCCCCAGCCTGCGGGCCTCCGGTCTCGCGACCTTTTCGGACGAAGAGGCGGATTTTCGATTGTTTTTGACAATTCAGAAATTTATGCTAGACTTAAGTTGTGAATTTCAAGGAGAGAGAGCTTTGTATTGCGAGCGCCGCCTATTTGGCCGGGAGGGAGCGCCGAATACGGCCCACCACGCCCCGCAAGCCTTTGAAATCCAACGATTCGGCCTCCTTGTTGTTTGGGCTTATTTGGTCTTGCTTGCGCTGGCTTGGCCTCATTTGGCGCTGATTGGGCTCATGCCCGCTTATTTGGTCTTGTGAGGCGTTGGCGCCGCTTCCTTTTCGCATCACGGTGGAGCCGTCGGCGCCCAAGGGACGACTTACCCCCTAGCGTTTTCCCTCCATCGCGCCTATCTATGAGACTGCGGGGCTGGGGGGTGCGTCAGGACCACATTCCTCGGGGCCGTACGATCCCCTAGGGGGCTGTCCCTGTCCTTGCCCGTGGGCTTGGGTATATGGTTCCCACCTACTTACGTAGGCGCCCGGGATCTCCGTCCAACGCCTTTCTCGGCTCCGCGCTCCTTGTCATTGACCGAAACGCCTTCCGTCTCAGAGTCCAAGGCCCATCACCGGGCCTTGGCGTTGGCGCGTCGCCGCCGCCTCACGCCGGAGGCGCGTGAGACTTTCGCGCGGCGTCTCGTCGAGGAAGGGCTCAAGCTCGCCGGCCTCTGGCGTCCTCGCGTGGTTTCCGCCTTTCACCCCATTCACGGTGAGCCCAATACATTGCCGCTGCTGGCGGCGCTGGCGGAAGCCGGGTTCGCCACGGCGCTACCCGTAACCGTGTCGCGCTCGGCGCCGCTGACCTTCCGGCTGTGGAAGCCCGGCGAGCCGACCGTACCCGGCGAGCTGAATATCCCGGAACCGGCGCCCGACGCGCCCGCGGTGGAACCCGACCTGCTGTTCACGCCGCTCGCCGCTTTCGACCGGCGCGGCCATCGTATCGGCTTCGGCGCCGGCCATTACGACCGCACGCTGGCGCTGCTCAGGGCCAAGGGCCCGGTCCACGCCATCGGCGTGGCGTTCTCGGTCAGCGAGATTGACCATGCGCCCGACGAGCCCCACGATCAGCCCCTCGATGGAATCATTACGGAGAGGGAATTGATCTTTCCCCAGGGCGCGGCGCGATGAGGTTTCTGTTCGTCGGCGATATCGTCGGCCGCAGCGGACGCGCAGCGTTGCTCGCCCTGCTCCCGGGCTTGCGGATCAGATGGAAACTCGATTTCGTCGTCGTCAATGGCGAGAATGCGGCGGGCGGGTTCGGCATCACCGAGGCGATCTGCGAGGACTTTCTCGCCGCCGGCGCCGACGCGGTGACGCTCGGCAACCATGCCTTCGACCAGAAGGAGGCCCTGAGCTTCATCGAGCGGCAACCGCGTCTCATCCGTCCCGCGAACTTTCCGCCCGGCGCGCCCGGCCGCGGCTCGGCGGTGCTGAAAGCCGCCAACGGCGGGCGGGTGAAAGTCGTCAACATGATGGGTAGGGTGTTCATGGATTCGCTCGACGATCCGTTCCGCGCCATCGACGCCGAGATCGCCGCCTGCCCGCTTCGCCAGGGCTGCGACGCCCTGTTTGTCGATTTTCACGCCGAGGCCACCAGCGAGAAACAGGCGTTCGGCCATTACGTCGATGGTCGGGTCAGCCTGTGCGCCGGCACGCACACCCATACGCCGAGCGCGGACGCCCGTATCTTGAGCGGCGGCACGGGCTTCATCACCGAAGTCGGCATGACCGGCGACTACGACACGGTCATCGGCATGGACAAGGCTGAACCGCTGCACCGTTTCACGCGTAAGCTCCCCAGTGGGCGTTTCGAGCCGGGGAGCGGCGAGGCGACCTTGTGTGGCGTCGCGGCGGAGATCGGCCAGGACGGGCGCACGAAGAAAATCGCCCCGGTCCGCATTGGGCCGTGGCTGGAGCCCGCCTCCCCCGCTTTCTGGAACGCCTAAGTCGATGACCAAAGCCCTCATTCTCGATCTCGACGGCACGCTCGCCGAAACCGCCGGCGATCTGATCGGCGCGCTGAATTTCGTGCTCGCCAGGGAGGGGGTCGAGGACGTCCCTGTCGCGGCGGCGCGCTCGCTGCTGGGCGCCGGCGGCCGGGCGCTCATCCAGCGTGGCTTCGCACGGGCCGGGCGCGACTTGAGTCCGGAAAAACTCGATGCGCTGTTCGTCGACTTTCTCGCGTTTTACAACGCGCACATCGCAGACCATTCGTTCCTGTTTCCCGGCGTCGAGGCGGCGCTCGACCGTTTCGCGGCGGAAGGCTGGCGGCTCGGCGTCTGCACCAACAAGATGGAGGCGTCGTCGCATCTGCTGCTGGAAAAACTCGGCGTGGCGCGAAAATTCCAGTTCATCTGCGGCCAGGACACTTTTGGCGTCGCCAAGCCGGATCCAAGGCCGCTGTTGGAAACGATCCGCAAGATGGGCTCGCAACCCGAATACGCCGTCATGGTCGGCGATTCGGTCACCGACATCAAAACCGCCCGCGCCGCCGGCACGCCGGTCATCGCCGTGGACTTCGGCTATACCGACGTGCCCGTGACCGAACTCGGCCCCGACGTCGTCATTTCCCATTTCGACGCCCTGTTTGACGCCACGCAATCGCTCAACCTAGCTTGACTTAGCGCCCCCCCGGGCCTTAAACGACCCGCATGAGCGGGCGATTAGCTCAGCGGTAGAGCACTCCCTTCACACGGGAGGGGTCGCAGGTTCGAACCCTGCATCGCCCACCATAACCCCCTTGAAATGTCACAGCTTTTCGGTTTCAATTTGCAATCACCGTGCAACTGTCTCGGGGGAAAAGTACGGACAAACACGGAACCTTACGGGAACATTCCGAAGCATGTGGGAGAAATGTGGGAGGTCTTTCAGCCCCCCGCGCCGGATGAACCGGGTAATCGAAGTGCGCCGGCCTCCAATGTTTCCGTATTCGTATGTGCGTATCGCATCACCATCGACATCGTTTTCCACCCACCCAGCTCCATCAGCTCCCCGAGGTTGTGGTTCTCCTTGTAATGCCAAGTCGCCCACGTATGCCGGCAGTCGTGCGGGTGAAAATTCGTGATCCCGGCCCGCTGGCAGGCGCTCCT
>Ga0302157_10003497_pt1 | contig 17648 bp, 11 predicted proteins | sample I_Bog_N3_3_FD_193502 | JGI IMG/M metagenome (GOLD analysis project Ga0302157, IMG submission 193502) | Peat permafrost microbial communities from Stordalen Mire near Abisko, Sweden - I_Bog_N3_3 | ecosystem: Environmental > Terrestrial > Soil > Wetlands > Peat | place: Sweden: Abisko, Stordalen...
GGTGAATGAACAAAACTCGGGCTCGGTATTTGCCCAATGGAAGCGCGCGGCGGAAATGGCCACGGGCGAGTTCATCTGGCTGTGCGAGGCCGATGACGCGGCAGACCCCACATTTCTGGCGCGGCTGATGGAAGCCATGGCGGGGGCGGAAAACCCGGTTCTGGCCTTCACCGACAGCCGGGCGGTGGATGGCGAGGGCAAACAGGTGATGCCGAGCTATCAGTCCTATTATTTCGCCTCGGGCGTGAAGACGCTCGCCGCTTCGGGCATCTGGGAGGCGCGCCGATTTGCCGAGACGGCGCTTGGCGTGCGCAACCTGATCCCGAATGTGAGCGGCGTGCTGTGGCGGCGCGAGGCGCTACTGCGCGCGCTAGCTGACGTCCCCGATATCACGAAATGGCGGCTGGCAGGGGATTGGGTGCTGTATCTGGCCGCCCTTGCGGGAGATGCTCAGTGTACACGCATAACGGGCAATGTCATCTATATTGCCGAGCCGCTCAATACCCATCGTCGGCATAGCGGCGGGCTCACGCAAAGTTTAACACCCGCCGCGCATGTGGCTGAAATTGCTGCGGCGCAAAAAATTGTAGCAAAATCAATGCATTTTAACCCAGACCAGCTGGCAAGGCAGGCTGAATATTTACAAGAAGTAACTCGACGGATGGATCGGCGCAAACCAAAACAGGTCCAGATGGTTGTGCGGAAATACAATTTCTGATTGAATACGGTCTCCGCAATCATTTTGATCAGGTAATTTAATGAAGATAATTCTCACGGGCGGATGCGGTTTTATCGGCTCCGCCGTGATCCGCCGGGCCATTGCCGGCGGCAAGCATGAGATCATCAATATCGACAAAATGACCTATGCGGCCTCTGAGGATGCGCTGGAGGGGGCGCGTCATCATCCCCGGCACAGGCTGATCCGCGCTGATATCACGGATGGCGCGGCGATGCGCGCGGCCTTCGCTGCCGAGAGCCATGTGGACCGTTCAATCGACGGGCCTGGCGATTTCGTGCGCACGAATGTGACCGGGACCTTCGTGCTGCTGGAAGCGGCGCGCGCCTATTTTGCCACGCTGCAGGGCGAGAAGCGGGCAAAATTCCGGTTTCATCATATTTCCACCGATGAGGTGTTCGGTGCGCTGAGCGATGGCGATGCGCCGTTCGACGAGCACACGCCGTATGATCCGCGCAGCCCGTATTCGGCCTCGAAGGCGGCCTCGGACCATCTGGCGCGGGCCTGGATGCACACTTATGGCCTGCCCGTCATCGTCTCCAACACCACGAATAATTACGGGCCCTGGCAGTTTCCCGAGAAGCTGATCCCGCTGATGCTGATCAACGCCATCGAGGAGCGGCCTTTGCCGGTTTACGGCAACGGGTTGAACACGCGGGACTGGCTGTTCGTGGACGACCATGCCGAGGCGTTGCTGAACGTGGTCGAGCGCGGCGTACCCGGGGCGACCTATTGCATCGGGGCGCGCCAGCCGCGCCGGAATATCGATGTGGTGAAGGCGATTTGCGCGCTGGTGGATGCCAGGCTGCCGAGTGCGGCGGGTTCGCGAGAGCGGCTGCTGACCTATGTGCGGGACCGGCCCGGCCATGACCATCGGTACGAGATCGACCCCGGCGGGGCGGAGCGGGCGCTGGCCTGGCGGGCAGCGCATGATTTCGAACGCGGGCTGGCGGTGACGATCGACTGGTATCTCGCGCATCAGGATTGGTGGCAGGGAATACGCGGCCAAAAATATGCCGGGCAGCGCCTGGGAGCGGCGGCATGATCCGGAAGGGGATTTTACTCGCGGGCGGCTCGGGCTCACGGCTGCACCCGATGACCCAGGCAACGTCCAAACAGCTCCTGCCGGTCTATGACAAGCCGATGGTGTATTACCCGCTCTCGACGCTGCTGCTGGCCGGAATCCGGGAGGTGCTGATTATCTCCACGCCTGCGGATCTGCCGCAGTTCCAGCGGCTGTTCCATGACGGTTCGCATCTGGGCGTACGCATCAGCTATGCCGAGCAGCCGAGCCCGGATGGTCTGGCACAGGCTTTCCTGATCGGCGAGCGCTGGATCGACGGCGAGGGTTGCGCGCTGGCGCTGGGGGATAATTTGGTCCATGGCGATCATCTCTCAACCCTGCTGCGCGCCGCGGCGGCACGGCCGGAAGGGGCGACGGTGTTTGCCTATCAGGTCCGCGACCCAGAGCGTTACGGCGTGGTCTCGTTCGACCAGGACGGCAAGGCGATCGAGATCGTAGAGAAACCCACCACCCCGATATCGTCCTGGGCCGTGACGGGACTTTATTTCTACGACCATCGGGTGACCCGCTTTGCACGGGAGGTGCGGCCCTCGGCGCGCGGCGAGTTGGAGATTACGGACCTCAACCGCATGTATCTGGAAGCCGGCACGCTGCATGTGGAAAGGCTGGGGCGCGGCATGGCCTGGCTGGATGCGGGCACGCCGGATTCCCTCGTACAGGCCACGACATTCGTCCAGACGATCCAATCCCGCCAAGGCAATCTGGTGGGTTGCCCGGAGGAGGTGGCATTCCGCATGGGCTATATCGACGCCGATGCGCTGCGGACGCGCGCGCGGATGATCGGCAAGACAGAGCTTGGACGGATTTTGACCGATATCTCCGAAGGGGTGCATTGATGCGGATCGAAAAACTCAACATCCCCGAAGTGCTGCTGATCACGCCGCAGAAATTCGCGGATTCACGGGGATATTTCTCGGAGACCTGGAGTAGCGCCAAGCTGGCGGCGCAAGGCTTCGAGCCGCATTTTGTGCAGGATAACCAGAGTTTCTCGGCCCAGGCCGGCACGGTGCGCGGCCTGCATTGCCAGGTGGCGCCGAGCGTGCAGGGCAAGCTGGTCCGGGTGGTCAAAGGTGCAATCTGGGATGTGGCGGTGGATATCCGCTGTGGCTCGCCGACCTATGGGCAATATGCGGCGGCGGTGCTGAGCGAGGAGAACTGGTCGCAGCTCTGGATTCCGGGCGGGTTCCTCCACGGCTTCTGCACGCTCGAGCCGAATACTGAGGTGATCTACAAAGTAACGGCGGATTACGACCGGGCGGCCGAGCGGGCGGTGATCTGGAACGACCCGGATCTGGCGCTGCCATGGCCTGTGGCGGCTGGGGAGGCCCTGCTCTCGGATAAGGACCGGGTGATGCCGCGCCTCGCCGAATGCGAGAGCTGGTTCTCCTACACCGAGAGCCACCGGCAATACGCATGATCCTCATCACCGGTGCATCCGGGCAGTTGGGCAACGCGCTGAGCACGCTGGCCCAGGCGCGCGGGCTGGCATTTACGGCGGTGAGCCGGCCGGAATTCGATTTCGAGCGGCCCGAGAGCGTTGCCGCCTGTTTTGCGGCGGCGCGGCCCTCAATGGTCATCAACGCCGCCGCCTATACGGCGGTGGATGCGGCGGAGCGCCATCCCGAGGCGGCGAAGGCGGGTAATCATACCGGGCCGCTGCTTCTGGCGCGGCTTTGCGCCGATTCGTGCATTCCGTTCATTCACGTCTCCACCGATTACGTCTTCGATGGGGAAAAAGGCGCGCCCTATTTGGAGAGCGATCCGACCGGACCGACGGGGGTATATGGCGCAACCAAACGCGACGGCGAACTCGCCATTCTGGCGAGCGGCGCGCGGGCGATCATTCTGCGTACCGCCTGGGTTTATTCTGCGCATGGCAAGAATTTCGTCCGCACCATGCTCGGCGCAGCACGCAGGCTCCCCACGCTGCGCGTGGTGGCGGACCAGCGCGGCACGCCGACGGCAGCACCCGATCTGGCGGCGGCAATCCTCGATATCGTCGCCCGCCTGGAAGAAACCGGGTGGCGCAACGCCTATCAAGGCATCTATCACGCCACCAATGCGGGAGAGACCACCTGGCACGGTTTCGCCTGCGCGATTTTCGAGGAGGCGCAGGCGCAGGGAATTCGCCCGCCCGAGGTAAGCGCCATTTCAACGACGGACTGGCCGACGCCTGCCCGCCGCCCGGCGGATTCACGGCTGAACTGCGACCGGCTGCACGCGGTGTTCGGTGTGCGGCTGCCGCATTGGCGGGCAAGCCTCGGCCCGATCGTGGGCCAGTTGATGGCGATGGACGCACCGGTGGAAACAGCTCTGACAGCAAACATGTCCGCCAACACACAACCTTCGGAAAACTTATTTCTCGGATAAACAATTTATTGTTGAATTTCATTGCCTGATGCCGGCGATGGGCTGTATGCTGTCATGCGTATGTGAACGATCAGAACATAAGCGCCGCATGATGACGAAGGGTTGTATTATGTCCGAATATTTTGACGATAACGGCCAGCGTTGAGTTTTTCTGCCTCAGCGGGTGTTCTGCCGGTCATTCGCATACTTCTTTCAACCTATAACGGCGCGCGGTTTTTACGCCCGCAGCTCGAAAGCCTGATTGCGCAGCGGCATCAGGGCTGGGAATTATACTGGCGGGACGATGGTTCTACCGATGAAACCGTCGCCACTATGCGCGAATTTGCGGAGTCCCAAGCACCGGGGCGCTGCGTGGAATCCACCAGTTCCGGGCCGCATCTTGGCGCTCCGGAGAGTTTTCTGACGCTGCTCGCAGAAGCACATGACGCCGAGGCGGTGGCCTTCGCGGACCAGGACGATGTCTGGCTGCCCGATAAGCTGCTGCATGCCGCCGAATGGCTGCGGGCCGAAGGGGGAAAGCCGGTCCTGTACTGCGCAAGGCAGTTTTTGGTGGATGAGGCGCTGCGCGGCGCAAAACGCTCCGCATCCTATGCCGGGCCGCATCAGTTTCCTGCCTGTCTGACGCAGAATATCGCGAACGGGAACACGCTGGTGATGAACCATGCAGCCGCCGCGCTGGTCGCGGCGATGCGGCGGCCGGAGCATACCGTGCATGACTGGTGGAGCTATATCGTGGTTTCGGCCTGCGGGGGCCGCGTCATTTTCGATCCGCGGCCACAGATTCTCTACCGGCTACACAAGAATAACCTGATCGGCTCGGCCCGCCCTTGGCCAAGCCGGGCGCTGGCAGCGATCCAGCGTGGGCCGGGCATTTTCATGACCATGATGCACCGCCATGTCGACGCGCTGGCCAGCCAGCCGGGCTTGCTATCAGCCCCGGCGCTTCATGATCTGCGGGTTATTCAAGCCGCTCTTAATGGCGGGGTCCTGCGGCGCCTATCCGCCTTGCGGTGTCGGGCGTTCCGGCGCCGCAAGCTGCTGGAAAACATTCTGTTCTGGTTCTGGTTCGTGACCGAGCGGCGCCAGCGGGCATTAGACCAGACGAAAATGCTGCCGCGTTGGGCAGTGCGCGAACGCCCGGCGGCGGAGTGACACAGTTCGAGACGAAGAGTCGCGGGGCATTAGAGCGCGATGACATTGAGATGAACCGCTCGCGGTTCAACTTAATGTCATCCGGGTCTAAAGCGATCATGCTCCAAGAGCTGTTTCAAAAGTCGCTCTGGTGAGTCGTATAGTGGTGATTTTCGAGCAGCGGAGCGCAGCGACCTTCAGGTCGGGAGCACCGGCGCGCAGAAAATCGCCGCTAGACGGCCGCCAGAGCGACTTTTGGAATAGTCTCTAAGCGGCGGTCGCGCGACGCTTGGGAGTGACCATTGGCGGAGGGTCGTCCGCTGTGGGCGTCAGGGCTTCCAGCAAGGCGAGCCGCAGCTGGTGGAGTTTGCGTTCGTTCTCCACCTTCATGCCGAACACGTCCTTCACGTAGAACACGTCGACCGCGCGCACGCCGTAGGTCGTCACATGGGCGGAGGCGATTTGCAGGCCTTCTTCCGAAATGGCCGAGGTGACATCGTGCAGCAGGCCTGGACGGTCGCGCCCGTTGACCTCGATGACGGTATGGCGATTGGAGGCGCGGTTATCCACCACCACGCGCGGCGGCACATGAATGGCGCGCATCCTGCCGGGGATGAGGCTGCGCGTGGCCTTGCGGATTTCCGAAACGAGCTTGAGTCGGCCGGAAAGTGCTTGCTCCACAAGCGAAGACAGACGGGCCAGCCGGTGCGGCGTATCGTAGGGTCCGCCAGCGGCATCCTGAATCCAGAACGTATCGAGCGCCATGCCATCCGTCAGGGTGTGAATGCGCGCATCCACGATCGAGGCCCCGGCAATGGCGAGCGCGCCCGCGATCCGGCTGAACAGCCCGGCATGGTCGGCGGTGTAGACGACGACTTCCGTCACGGCGCGGGCCGGGAGCGGCTCGCAATTCACGGTCAGCGGCGCGGCGCGCAGCTTGGCGTCGCGGATCATACGCGCATGGCGCTCGATGCTTTCCGGGTCGAAGCCGAGCCAGTAGCTGGGATAGCCGAGCGAGAGGAAATCATCCCGCGCTTCGGCCGGCCAGTCCGCCAGCAAGGTGGCGACGACATCTTTCACGCGGGAGATGCGGGCGTCGCGCTCGGTGGTGGAGAGGCCGCCTTCCAGCACCTCGGCGACGCGGGCGTAAAGCTCGCGCAGGAGTGTCGCTTTCCAGCCATTCCAGACTTTCGGGCTGACAGCGCGGATATCCGAGACGGTGAGGATCAGCAGCAGACGCAGGCGCTCGGGCGACTGGATGGTGTCAGCCAGGTCGAGAATGGTCTTCGGGTCGTCGATATCGCGCGAGAACGCGGTCTGGCTCAGCAGGAGATGGTGGAGGACGAGCCAGGAGACCATTTCGGTCTCCTCCGCGGTCAGGCCGAGCGCCGGGCCGACATAAAGCGCGATTTCAGCACCAAGCACGGAATGGTCGCCGCCACGCCCTTTGGCGATGTCATGCACCAGAAGTGCGACATAAAGCGCGCGGCGGGATTGCACCTGCTCGATGAGGTCGCTGGCGACCGGAGCGATTTCCTTGAGGTTCCCGGCCTCGATGTTGTTGAGCACCTTGATCGCCTGAACGGTGTGAACATCCACCGTATACACATGATAGGTATCGAACTGCATCTGACCGACGATGCGCCGCCAGTCCGGCAGATAGCGGCCCAGCACGCCGCTCTCGTTCAGCAGCGTGAGCCAGCGCGCGGAATCGCAGGAGCGGTGCGAACCCTGCGCGTCATCCCCGCCGCAGAGCAGGTTGAGGAACAGCGCGGCAGCGCGCTTGTTGCCGCGCAACTCGGCGCCAAGCGGCGCGGAGCGGATGAGCATGCGCCGCGCCAGCGGGTGCAGTTCCAGCCCGCGGTCGCGCGCGCAGATGAGAATGCGGAAAATGCTGGTGGGATCGGTCTCCGGGTCGTGGCCCGGCGCGAAAAGAATTTGGCCGTCCGCCAGGACGAAGCCGGCCTCCACCAAAGCGGCATCGGTTTCCGCCGCCAAAGCGGGCGGGCCGAGTGCGGCGCGGACCAAAGCGGGTTCCAGCACGCCGGTCACGCGGGCGACTTCGCGCACGACGAGGAAATAATGGCGCATGAAGCGCTCCACCCCATCCTGCCTGCCATGGCGGGTATAGCCCATGCGGGCGCCGACGACGGGCTGGAAGTCAAAGGTCAGGCGCTCTTCCGCGCGGCCCGCGACGTAATGCAGGTGGAAGCGCACGGTCCAGAGATATTCCCAGGCACGCTTGCAGGCGCGCGCCTCGGTCTCGGTGAGAATGCCGCCGCCCGGCGCATCCTTGCCGACCAGCTCGGACATGGCGAAGGTGTTGAAGACGTAGCGCGAGAGCCAGTAGAGCGTCTGCAAATCGCGCAACCCGCCCCTTCCCTCCTTGACGTTCGGCTCGACCATGAATGGCGTTTCGCCGAAGCGGCGATGGCGGGCGGCGCGCTCGGCCTGCTTGGCATGGATATATTCGCCCGGGCCGTCGGCAGCGCAATCGGCGCGGAAGGCCTTCTGGAAATCGACGAACAAAGCGCGGTCGCCCATCAGGCAGCGCGCGTCGAGCAGCGAGGTGCGGATCGTCACATCCGCCTTGGCTTCGCGCAGACAGTCCGGCAGCGAGCGCGTGGCGTGGCCGACCTTCAGGCCAAGATCCCAGAGAAAATAGAGGATGAACTCGACCGCGCGCTCGACGCGCTCGCTGGCTTTGCCGTCGGTGAGGAAAAGCAGGTCGATATCGGAGAACGGGGCCAAAGTGGCGCGGCCATAGCCACCGGTCGCGGCCATGGCCAGACGGTCTTTCTCGGCCAGCGGCAGCACGGCGAGCGCGTAGTTGAACAAGGCAATGACCAGCTCGTCCATCATCGCCGCATGCAGCCGGGCAGCGAGCAGGCCGTTCAGCCCGTCCCGCTCGAAGCGCAGCTGCACATGGGCCTGAATACGGCCAAGCTGCCGGCGAAAACTGGCCAGGGCGGCATCGCGCGGGGGCGGGCTGCCCTGTGGGACCAGCTCGGCCAGGGCGGCGGCAATTTCAGGCTGTTTCGGCGTGGTCGGCATGTCGTACATGCTAGATCAATCTGGCTGACGTGGGAACGTGATCGCGTGGGTATTCCACGAGTTCACCATGAGTTTAGTCATTCCGCCACCCTGGTTGCCAGATGAATAGATAGGCGGCTGCGTAGCGCGTAGAGCGTATCGAGCGCCTCGCGCGGGGTCATTTTATCGGGGTCCAGGGCTTCCAATTCGGCAAGCAGCGCCTGCGATTCATCGGGAGCTTCAGGTTCCGTGCCCGCGAACAGGGGCAAAGGCGACACGACGGGGGCGTTGCGTTCCGCCGCTTTTAGCAGAATCTCTGCCCTTTTTGCGACGTTTTCCGGCACCCCGGCCAGCCTTGCCACATGCACGCCCCAGCTGCGCTGGGCGGCGCCGCGAATAACCTCATGCATGAAGACGACCTCCCCCCGGAATTCCTGTACCCGCATCGTACAGGCGTTAAGCCGGGGCAATGTATCCGCGAGGCCGATCAGTTCATGAAAATGTGTGGCAAATATGGCGCGGCAGCGTGTCCCGTTATGCAGGGCTTCCAGCACCGCCTGGGCGATGGCAAGCCCGTCGCGCGTGCCGGTGCCACGGCCGATTTCATCGACGATGACGAAGCTGCGCGGCCCGGCCTGATGGAGAATGGCCGCGGTTTCGATCATTTCCACCATGAAGGTGGAACGGCCGCTGGCCAGATCATCCGCGGCACCGACGCGGGAGAACAGCCGGTCCACCAGCCCAAGGCGCATCGCCTCGGCGGAAACGGGCAGTCCGGCCTGGGCGAGAATCACCAGCAGCGCGTTCTGGCGCAGATAGGTGGATTTGCCCGCCATATTGGGGCCGGTGAGCAGCATGAGGCGACGCCCGGCGGAGAGATCCGCGTGGTTGGGGATGAAGCCGGCACCGGGCGGCAAAGCGGCCTCCACCACCGGGTGGCGGCCGGATCTGATCTCGAAATCCTCCGCATCCGTCAGCTCCGGACAGGTCCAGCGATTCGTGGCCGAGAGCGTGGCGGCGGATTGCAGCACATCCAGCAAAGCCAGGGCATGGGCGCAGGCGGCCAGCTCTTCGGCGACGGTGAGGATTTGCTTGATGAGCCAGTGGAAGACGATTTTTTCGCGCGCACTCGCACGGGCGGCGGCCTCGGCGATCCGCTGGTCCAGCGTGGAGAGTTCGGGATGGGTGAAGCGTGCGCCGTTCGCCATGCCTTGGCGCAGAATGAGTTCCGGGTTTTCCCGCAATTTTTCCACCGCCACGGAAGGGACTTCGATGATGTAGCCGAGTTGCGCGTGGTGGCGGATTTTTAAGGATGCGACGCCATAGCGCTGGGCAAGCTCGGTCTGGAAGGCGGCGATCACCTGCCGCGTATCGTCGCGCAGCCGGCGCTCTGCATCCAATTCTGGGTCGAAACCGGGCGCGATCGCGCCGCCATCTTCCAGCTTGAAGGGTGCGGGTTCGGCCAGCGCGGCGCTCAGCGTCTCGTACAGCCCCGGAGCCGGGGCGAGGGCAGCGGCGGCCTCCTCTAGCAAGGCGTTGCCGGGCGGAATTCGGCCCGTGAGCGATGCGGCGATGCCGAGCCCGGCGGCAATGGCGGCAAGGTCGCGCGGCCCGGCACGGCCCAGCGCGATACGGCCGAGCGCGCGCGAGACATCCGGCGCGCCCCGTAAGGCCGCGCGGATTCGCTCGGCCTCGCCGGAATCGCGCAGAGCGAGCCAGGCGGACTGACGCGCCTGGAGGGGCCCAAGCTCATTCAGCGGGGCGGCAAGCCAGGCCGCCAGTAGCCGCGCACCAGGGGCGCTGACCGTGCGTTTGATGGAAGCGAGCAGGCTACCGGATTCCGCCCCTGCCCGGCTCAACAGAATTTCCAGGCTGGCGCGCGTCGCGGTATCCATCGCGAGCTGGCCCTGGCCGCCCGCTGAAGCCGGATGGGAGAGCCGGGGCATGGCGCCCATTTGGGTGGCGGCGATATAGGCAAGCAAATGTGCGGCGGCGAGCGCCTCCCCATCCTCGAACGTGCCGAACGCATCCAGGCTGGCCGCGCCGAAATGCCGGGCGAGGTCCAGCCGGGCTTCCGGCACATTGGCGGGCATTTTCAGCGCGAGGCGCGCGGTGGCCGCACGGCGCGGCGCGTAGGAGCCGAGATCGATGCCATCGGGGGCAAGGATCTCGGCGGGGTCGAGGCGGCCCAGAATGGCGGGCAGCCCGGCAGCGTCACTCGCCTCGGTCTCGAACAGGCCGGTGGAAATATCCGCCCAGGCGATGCCGATCTGGGTACCCAATTGCACGATGGCGGCGCAGAAATTGGCCCGCCCGGCTTCCAGCAGCGATTCCTCGGTGAGTGTGCCGGGGGTGACAAGGCGCACGACATCGCGCGCCAGCGGGCCTTTGGCGCCACGCGCCCGGGCGGCGGCGGGGTCTTCCATCTGCTCGACGATGGCGACGCGGAAGCCGCGGCGGATGAGGCGGGCGAGATACATTTCCGCCTGCGACACCGGCACGCCGCACATCGGCACCGGCTGGCCCTGATGCTGGCCGCGCGCCGTGAGCGCGATATCCAGCGCAGCGGACGCCGCCTGGGCGTCGGCAAAAAACAGCTCGTAGAAATCCCCCATGCGGAAGAACAGCAGCGCGTCTTCATGATTGGCCTTGATGGCGAACCATTGCGCCATGGCGGGGGAAGCCCCGGTTGCATCGCTTGGAGTCATGACCCGGCATTAAAGCCTTGAATGGGATGGATTGCCAATTGGCGGCGCGCAGGCAGATGCGTCGTGGATGCGCGCCGTGGCCGGGCAGCGCCGGACGAGGTTTTTAGATCCCGTTACCGCCGGAAGCGACCAGGGCCTCGCGCCAGTTGAAGAGCGGCGGGTCCGTGGCGAGGATTTTGGTGAAATCAGCCGGCGGCATCGGGCGGTAAAACAAATAACCCTGCGCCTGGGCGCAGCCATAGGAGGTGAGCAAAGCGGCCTGCTCAGCGGTCTCCACGCCCTCCGCCGTGACGATCATGTTCATGCGTTCCGCCAGACCGATGATGGCAAGGATGATGGAGCTGTCGTCCTTCTCATAGCCCAGGTCGCGGATGAAGGAGCGGTCGATCTTGATTTTGTCGAAAGGGAAGCGGCGCAGATAGCTGAGCGAGGAATAGCCCGTCCCGAAATCATCGAGCGCGATCCGCACGCCGCGCCCGTGTAACTGCCAGAGCGCATCAACCGTCTGGCTGTTGGTCTCGAGCATCGTGCTTTCGGTGATCTCCAGCTCCAGCCGCCCGGGTGGCAGGCCGGAGATGGCGAGCGCGCGGTCGATGATTTCGACCAGCCCCGTATCCCGGAACTGCAACGGCGAGAGATTGACGGCGATGCAGATATGCGGCGGCCAGGCGGCGGCCTGCTTGCAAGCCTGGGTGACCACCCATTCACCGATCTGGCCGATCAGCCCTGCTTCTTCTGCGAGGCCGATGAACTCGCCCGGCGGGAGCAGCCCCAGCTCGGGATGTTCCCAGCGCAACAGCGCCTCGGCGCCGACGATGCGCCGGTCTGCGAAATTGATGATCGGCTGGTATTCCAGATGGAATTCGTGGCGCGTGATGGCCTGCCGCAAGGAGGATTGCAGCGCGCGGCGGCCCTGCAGGCGCTCATCCATGGCCGGGTCGTAGAGCCGCCAGACGCCGCGCCCGTCGCTTTTCGCCCGGTAGAGCGCGAGATCCGCGTTTTTCAACAACCCGCCGGGGGTTTTGCTGTCCTGCGGGGCCATGGTGATGCCGATGCTCATGCCGATCTGCACGAGCTGGCCGTCGAAATGATAGGGCCGCGAGACGCGTTCGATCACGCGCGAGGCGATGGCACCGGCCTCTTGCACGTCGTCCGTGACCAGGATGATGGCGAATTCGTCGCCGCCGAGCCGGGCGGCGATATCGAACTCGCGGATGCAGCCGCGCAGGCGCTCGGCCACCGCGACCAGAACGCCATCGCCGATGGCATGGCCCAGCGTGTCATTGACGATTTTGAAATGGTCGAGATCCAGGCATAGCAGCGCGATGCCGGTTTTCTCGCTGGTCTCGCAGGCCTGATGCAGCGCCTCGCCGAAGAGCACGCGATTGGGCAGTTTCGTCAGGCTGTCATGCCGGGCGAGAAAGGCGATCTGCTCCTGCTGGCGCCGCTGGCCGGTAATGTCCGAGCCGACGCCGTGATAGCCGGCGAACCGCCCTGCTTTATCCAGGATGGGCTTGCCGGTGAGCGACCAGTAACGCTCCTCGCCATCGATAATGACGGGCACGACATGGTCGCGGAAGGGAGAGCGCTCCTCGATGATGCGGAGCAGGCGGTCGATCGGCGAGCCGGTCCGGTGCTCGTAATCCATGATTTCGCCGAGCAGCGCGCCGGGGAACTGGCCGCGAATGGTGGAAGCCGGGCGGCGCGCGACCTGGGCGAGGCGCTGGCTGACCTGCTGCAGGTCCAGTGCCGCGTTGGTCTCCCACAGCCAGTCGCTCGCACTTTCCTCGAAATCGCGCAGCAGGAGCTTGATGACCTCGCTGTTTTCCTCAAGCTGGATGGCGCCGATGGCGCGTTCGTTCATGCGGCGGTTGAGGTAGAGAATGCAGAACCCGGTAAGCCCGATGAAGGACACCAGATCGCCCAAAGCGAACCAGTCATGCGGCTGGGCAATGCCGAGGCCGATGCAGAAGCAGAAGGAGGCGGGCAGCCAGAAGGCGAAGGCGCAGGAGATGGGCGAGACCAAAACGGGGGTGGCAACACAGCCCATCGCCGTGCCGTAGATCAGCGCACGCTGGTTGGGGGTGCAATAGGCCAGCACGACACTGATGAGAATGCCCCATAAGATGCCGAGTAAAGCGAGGTTACGGGCCATGACACGGATATAGGCCTTGGCGTCCTGCCCGGTGAGTTCCTTACGGACCAGCCAGCCCCGCGCGCGCATGGCAATGGCGAGATAGCAAAGCACCAGGGCAGCGATGAGCGCGTTGCGCATCAAAGGCTGGGGTTTGTCGAAGAATTCCAGGAACATCAGCGCGACCGTATTCAGCCCGACCACGGAGATGGCGATCATGACATGGCTGAAATCCGACGCGCGATCGAGATAAAGGCGCTCGGCCATTTCCGGCGGAACGCGAACGCCGTCCACCATGTCCCTGAAAACCTGGATCACCGCGCGAAGGGCATGCACCGGACCGCGGAAGTACCGCAGCGCGCCGCGATCCCCGGATCGGCCGACAGTCTTCGTCGTTACGATGCAATCCCCCTATTTCCGGGCAAAATCAACCGGCAACAGCCAAAGCACAACTTCATGTAATGCCACCTTACGGCTACGCTATCTTTAATTGCTCTTAGCAACAACCATAAACGGAATTTTTGCTTTTACTTTTTGGATAGGCTCCGGTTGCCGCCTGATATGACGCCATTCCCGGCGTCAAACGGCTTTGTGGGAAAGGCTGTATGCGTGCGATGGGCTCGCAGGCGAAATTATCGGCAAAAATCAGCGATTAATCAGCCTCTGGCGCTGCTGCACAACCGACTATCCAGATTATACATAAAAGAAAAAAAGATTCTAAGAGCAAACACGCTTCGAGCGAAGCGTGTTCAACATCTTCCTGCCTTGGTTGCAACACGGAGAGATCATGCATTCCTTACAATCTGCCACAGCAAACATCATTCGCGGAAAAACGGGCGCCAAACCGTCCGGGGTCGGGCTGACCGCCCGGTTGGCGCTGGACGCCAAAACCCGTGAGGATGCTTATGCCATCCGCCATGCGAGCTATCTCTCGGGCGGCTTCATCGATCCGATGCCGGACGGATTGTTCCGGGATGCCGATGACATGAAGCCTAACAGCCGATCAGTGGTGGTCTACAGGCTGGGGCGGCCGGTCGCCTCGGTCCGGCTATGCGTGCTGGATCAGGGCGCCGCACGCAGCGGCTGGTCGGAAATCCCCGCCTCGCGGATTTTTCCTGAGGCGGTGGCGGAACTTGCCGCCAGCCTGCCGCATGACCGGCCCGCCAGGCTGACCGAGATCAACCGGCTGGTGCGGCATCCGGATTTCGCGAATGATGCCCAGCTGGTCTTCGCGTTGTTCCGCATCGTCGGTTTTCTCGTGGCAGATGGAAAATCCGATATGACGCTGTCCTGCGTGCGGCGCAATCATACGCCTTTCTATCGGCGATTGCATTTCGATTATGTCGCCGGGCCACGTCGTTATGCCGGGGTAAAATTCGAGACGAACCTGATGGCGTGCATGCGTTCGCGATACGATTCGGTTGCGAAAGATATTCCTTTTCTCGGCGCGGCGGCGGGGCCGCAAAGCGCCTATGCCGGGCTGTTGCACGGCGAGAACATCACCATTTTTCAGGAGGGTTAAGACATGCACGACATGATGATTGCAACAACGGGATTTTTTGGCGCCGCTTGCTTTGCGGCATTCTCCTGGGGCATCAAAGGGCATTTCCGCTCGACCGGCACGATGCCGGCAGGGATGCGGCTGACCAGCGCGTTGAGTTTTTCGGGTTTCCTCTGGTTCCTCTGGCATCTGGCGCAAGGTGTGGCGGCTTCATGGCCGGCGGCGGTCGCATTGTTCGCCGGCTCGCTCTGCGTATTTTTCTGGGCGATACAGACAACGCGGCGCACGCCGCCGACTCTGGCCTTCGATACCGACCAGCCAAGCTTCCTGCTGCATCAAGGGCCTTACCGTTTCGTTCGGCATCCGTTCTATCTGGCATATCTGATGTTCTGGGTCGGCACGGCAGCGGCGGCACATGGGCTGCTGGCCTGGTTTGCGCCCGCACTTATGGCCATGCTGTATTTCCATGCCGCGACACGCGAGGAACAGAAATTCGCGATGAGCGAGCTGGCCAGCGCCTATGCCGCCTACCGGGCGAAAGCGGGAATGTTTCTGCCCCGCCCATCGTCTTTGCTGGCGGGGTGAAGACGTTTACCGAATGGCTGGCGGCTTCTCGCCGCCCGCCATCCAGTCCAGCAGCTGCACGAGATGCGTTGTGGGAATGCCATCGCCGCTCAGCTGGGTAAGGCAGCCGATATTGCCCGCGGCGATGACATCCGGCGATTTTGCCTTCAGCGTATCCAGCTTGCGGCGGCGCAGGCTGGCCGCGATCTCCGGCTGCAGGATGTTATAGGTGCCCGCGGAGCCGCAGCATAAATGCGGGTCTTTCGGCTCCACCACGGTGAAGCCCGCTTTGCGCAACAGGGTTTTGGGCGCGGCGGTGATCTGCTGGCCGTGTTGCAGCGAACAGGCGGCGTGATACGCAACGGTGATCTTTGGCTCCGGCGCCCGCACGGGCTGATAGATTTTCAACAGATATTCCGAAATATCCTGGGTTATCGAAGAGACTTTCGCAGCCTCAGCCGCCATCGGATCGTTACGAAGCAGAAACCCGTAATCCTTCACCACCGTGCCGCAGCCGGATGTGTTGATGAGAATGGCGTCCAGCCCGGTTTTATCCGGCGTCCAGGCCGCGATGTTACGGCGGGCGGCGTCCAAAGCGGCCTCGTGCCGCCCCATATGATGCACCAGCGCCCCGCAGCAGCCGGCTTCCGCGGGGATAACGACCTCGATGCCTAAGCGATTGAGCAGCGCGATCGTGGCGTTGTTGATCTCCGGCGCGATGGCCTGCTGCGCGCAGCCTGCGAGCAAGGCGACACGGGCTTTGGTCTCGCCTTCGGGCTTGTGCACGGTGCCGCTCAGCCTTTGCAAAGCCGGCAGCTTTGCGGGGGCGAGGCTCAGCATCGCGCGCAGGCGTTTGGCGAACATGCTGTTGCCCGGGAGCAGCGCTGAAAGCGGCTTGCCGATGCGCGCGAGATGGAGCGCGGCGCGCATCCGTTTGGGATATGGCAGGAGCAAAGCCAGGGTGTTGCGCAGCAAACGATCCGTAAAGGGGCGCTGATAGGTTTCCTCGATATGCACACGGGCATGGTCGACCAGATGCATATAGTTCACGCCGGAGGGGCAGGTCGTCATGCAGGAGAGGCAGGAGAGGCAGCGGTCGATATGCAACACCTCCTCCGCCCCGGCCGGGCGGTTATTCTCCAGCATGTCCTTGATGAGGTAAATGCGCCCGCGCGGGGAATCCAGCTCATCCCCCAACGTGACAAAGGTCGGGCATGTGGCCGTGCACATGCCGCAATGCACGCAGCTGCGCAGAATGTCGTTGGCGACGGCAATCTCCGGGTCCGCGAGTTGGGAGTCGGTGAAGTTCGTTTGCATGGTCAGGCGGCTCGCAATTTCAAAGGGTTCAAAATGCCGCGCGGGTCGAAGCTGTGCTGCACGCGCCGGCGCAATTCGGCGAGCGCCGGAGGTTCGGGCGGGAGCACATCCACTGCAGCGCTGAGCGAATCCGGCGCGCGCATCAGCCACCATACGCCCGAGGCGGCGCGCGCTGCGGCGCAGACGGCGTTATGGGTCGCGATATTCGCCGGGCCGGTGAGCCAGACGAGTCCGCCGCCCCAATCCAGCAGCCCGGTGACGCCCAGATGCGCGACCGCGCGCAGGATTTCAGGCGCTGCCGACGGGCGCGCGGAAACACGCCATAGCGCCTCGCCATGCGGCAGCATTTTGAGATCACGAATGTCCTGCCAGAAGGCTCGGCTGGCCTCGGTGCCCAGGATCTCGGCGTTAGGGAATTGCGCGGCGAGTTTGGCGCAGCGGTAATTCACGGAGGTCTCGAACTCCTCGATGCGAAGGGCGGCTTTGCGCTCCAGCGGGCAATAGGCAGCACCTGAGACAGAAAAAGGCGAGCCCAGACCGGCGCTGAGCACCTTCACGCCCGCCTCGGCATCCAGACCGTGCACGACGACGGTGCCCGCCGCCTCGCAGATCGGCAGAACCTTGAAGGTGATTTCGCTCATCACAGCGAGTGTGCCGAAACTGCCGGTGAGGAGCTTGGCGATGTCCAGACCTGTGACATTTTTCAGCACGCGCCCGCCGAATTTCAGCATTTCGCCCTCGCCGTTGACGGCGCGCACGCCCAGCACATGGTCGCGCATTGCACCACCGGAGACGCGGCGGGGGCCGGAAATATTGGCCGCCACCACGCCGCCGATCGTCTGGTGCGGACCGAAGAGATGGGAGGGTTCGGCGATGAGGTGCTGGCCACGTTCGGCCAGCACCGCCTCGACCTCCGAAAGCGGGGTGCCGGCACGTGCGGTCATCACCAGCTCTTTGGGCGCGTAGAGCGTGATGCCGGACAAAGCGGCCGTGCTGAGCGTTGCGGCGGCCTGCACCGGGCGCAGCATGGCGGATTTGGTGCCGTTGCCCTGGATGAGAAGCGGGGCGGT
>Ga0302157_10003498_pt1 | contig 17642 bp, 17 predicted proteins | sample I_Bog_N3_3_FD_193502 | JGI IMG/M metagenome (GOLD analysis project Ga0302157, IMG submission 193502) | Peat permafrost microbial communities from Stordalen Mire near Abisko, Sweden - I_Bog_N3_3 | ecosystem: Environmental > Terrestrial > Soil > Wetlands > Peat | place: Sweden: Abisko, Stordalen...
GCCACCACATTTTCACTCAGCTGCGTGGGTGATGGCGTGACCACCACCGCCACCGCTACTGTGTCGATTGCGTCGGCCTCAGGCAGCCATGGGGGTGGTGGCGGATTCACGATCAGCACGTTACTGGCGCTGCTCGGAGCGCTTATGTTGCGCGGAGGTTTCAACGGCTGGCGGTATCGGGAATAATGGGGAATCATGTATGACACCCCGATCTATGTCGCCGGCCACAATGGACTGGTAGGTGCGGCCATCGTGCGCCGGCTGCGGGCCGACGGCGCCCGGCAGCTGCTGCTGCGAACACGGAGGGAGCTGGATCTGCGACGCCAGGCGGACGTCGAGCGCTTTTTCTCCGAGCATCGCCCGCAGTACGTGTTCCTGGCCGCGGCCAAGGTGGGCGGCATCGAGGCCAACCGCAGCCATCCGGCGCAGTTCCTGCGCGACAACCTGCAGATGCAGACCAATATCATCGATGCGGCGCAGCGCTTCGGTACGCGCAAGCTGCTGTTCCTGGGCTCGAGCTGCATCTATCCGCGCCTGGCGCCGCAGCCGATGCCGGAGGACTGCCTGCTTACCGGCCCGCTGGAACCCACCAATGAGTGGTACGCGGTCGCGAAGATCGCCGGCCTGAAAATGTGCCAGGCCTACCGGCGCGAACTCGGCTTCGATGCCATTTGCGCGATGCCGACCAACCTGTACGGGCCCGGGGACAATTTCAGCCTGGTGGACTCGCATGTGCTGCCGGCGCTGATGCGCAAGTACCACGAGGCCAAGTTAAAGAAAGCGGCTTTCGTCGAAGTGTGGGGCACCGGCACGCCGCGGCGCGAGTTCCTGCACGTGGATGACCTGGCCGACGCCTGCGTGTTCCTGATGCAGAAGTATACGGCTGAGGCCCCGGTGAATGTCGGCTGGGGCAAGGATGTCAGCATCGCGGAACTGGCACAGCGGGTCGCCGATACGGTTGGATTCAAGGGCGACGTGCGCTTCGACGCCTCCAAGCCGGATGGCACGCCGCGCAAGCTGCTCGACACCACGCGTTTGACCGCGCTCGGCTGGCAGCCGAAGATCACGCTGGCTGACGGGCTTGCGTCCACCTACGAATGGTATTGCGCCCATCAGGAACACCTGCGGGCGTAGTCCAGACAATTCGCCTGTCCAGGCCCGATATGCAGGTTGACAGTGCGCACCGCTACCGCGAGTCTTGAATGCATGAGCGCCGTATTCACCCCGACACGATTGCGTATCTCCGTCGATCGCTACCAGAAGATGGTGGCTGTAGGCGTGCTGACCAAGTACGACCGCGTGGAGTTGATCGAAGGGGAAATACTGGAAATGGCGCCGATTGGCGTTGCACATGCGGAAGTAACCGATCGCCTCACCAGGTTGCTCGTGATGGCCACGGGCGACCGCGCCATTGTCCGGGTGGGCGGACCGGTCGACCTCGGCGGCTATTCCGAGCCGCAGCCCGATCTGCTGGTGCTGAAGAATCCGGGCCCGGAGGGCTACCGCCAGGCCCATCCCGAAGCTGCCGATGTGCTGCTGCTGATAGAGGTTTCCGACAGCTCGCTTGGCTTCGACCGTGGCGCCAAGCGAGATCTGTATGCGCGATACGCAATCCCTGACTATTGGGTGGTCGATCTTGGCGGGCAGCGCGTCATTGCCTACCTCGACCCCGTGGCCGGCAGTTACCAGCGAACCGTGGAGTTCCGCGCCGGTGAGACGGTGTGCCCGCAAGCCGTTCCTGATGCACGAATCGCCGTCGCAAGTCTGCTCGCCTGAGAACGCCCGCGCCATGGACTCGAGACTCGCATCATTAACCCTTGTCAGTGACCCTCACCCGGTTCGAGCTTGGCGGTCAGGGAAATCTCCGCGCGCAGCAGCCGCGACACCGGGCAGTTGGCCTTGGCATCGGCGGCAATCGTTGTAAATTGTTCCGTGCTGATGCCGGGCACCCAGGCTTCGTTTTCAAGGTGCACGCTGGTGATGGTGAAGTTGCCGCTGACCAGCTCCAGCGTCACGGTCGCCTGCGTCGCCAGGCGCTTGGGTATGAAGCCGGCTTTGCCGAGGCTGGCAGAGAGTGCCATGGTAAAGCAGCCGGCATGGGCGGCGGCGATCAGCTCTTCCGGATTGGTGCCCTGAGCTCCCTCGAACCGTGTCGCGAAGCTATAGGGGGTATCCTTGAGTATGCCACTGTGGGTGGCCAGTGCCCCGTGACCGTTCTTGAGATCGCCGGACCAGATGGCCGATGCAGTTCGCTTCATTTGATCGCCCCCTTCAGATCGCGCACGTGGTTGGTACCGGCGCTGACTCTACTGCTACAGTCGCGGCAAAGCCAAGGACGAAGCAATGGAAGATCCGGAGTGGCTGGTATGGGCCAGGGAACTGCAGGCGATCGCCCAGACCGGCCTGACCTTCACCCACGACAAATACGACCTGGAGCGCTATCAGCGGCTGCGTGCAATAGCGGTGGCCATGATGGCATCCGGGTCCGGCGCGACGGTCGAGCGCATCAGCGCCCTGTTCGAACAGGACCTCGGGTATCCAACACCCAAGGTGGGCGTGCGTGGAGCCGTGTTTCGCGACCAGCGCATTTTGCTGGTACGCGAGATCAGCGACGGCTTATGGACGCTGCCTGGGGGCTGGTGCGACGTCAACCAATCCCCCAGGGAGTGCGTCGAGCGCGAAATCCTGGAGGAATCCGGTTTTCGCGCGCGGGCCGTGAAGCTCGCCGCGGTCTGGGACAACCACAGGCAGCGCCAGGCGGGGAGCCACCCGTATACGATCTACAAGCTCTTCTTCATCTGCGAGCTGACCGGCGGGGAGGCGAGCCCGAGCATAGAAACCAGCGCGGTTGAGTTCTTTGCGCTCGACAAGCTGCCGGAACTCTCGCCTGGGCGCGTCACTCCAGAGCAGATCGGGCGCATGTACGAGCACTGGCGCAACCAGGAATTGATGACGGAGTTTGATTGATGCGAAGGGCGCGCCGATTACGCCGGCGACTGATGCTGTCGCCGGCGCTGTCTGTGTCTCTGGTGCTGACCCTGCAGCTGTCACTGGTAATGCTTGCGGCGCGGGCGGAACCGCCGGCGGCCTCGGCCTCGGCCTCTACAGTTGCGGTCAGCGAACCGCATCCATTTTTCGGCCAGCAGGTGGATATCGTCGCGCTACTGCCGCCGCCGCCACGTGAGGACTCCGCGGCGCAGCAGGCGGATCTTGCAGCGGTGCTCGAGGCGCAACGTGCCGCGCATGCCAACGGCGACATCGCCCATGCGGTAGCGGATGTGCAATCCAGCTGCGGACGTTTTTCCGATGCGCTGGGCTACGACCTGACATCAGCGGGCGCTGCAAGAGTGCTCGCGTTCCTGGACCAGACTGCACGCCAGGGGTCGTTGATTTCAGTGCCGGCCAAGCGCTACTGGAGGCGCACCCGGCCTTACGCGTACAGCCCCGAGGTCGAGCCCCTGGGCGACATGCCGGCGCGAGCAAAAACCACCCTCGGCTCCAACGTCATCGGCAGCGGCGGCAGCGGCGGCACCGGCGGACAGCTCACGGCGGAGCAGCTCCGAGCCGCTGATGACCTGGCGCACTCCTCTTATCCCAGCGGGCATACGACGTTCGGCACGCTGTGTGCGATTCTGCTGGCTGAGATGGTGCCGGAAAAGCGCGCCGCGCTGTTCGCACGCAATCTGGACTATGACCATTCCAGGATGGTGGTGGGCGCGCATTTTCCGACTGACCTGGAAGCCGGACGCCTCGCCGGTACGGTGGCAGGTGCCTTGATGCTGGAGGACGCTGGCGTACAGCGCCAGCTGGCCGAGGCGCGCTCGAGCCTGCGCGCGGCGCTTGGCCTGCCACCCATATATCCACCCCTATATATAGAGTCGCATTGACCCGCGCCGTCCGCGCGCGGCCAGGCGAACGTCAGGCGGCGCGCGCCACGGTGCGGGTGCGCTGCGGTATCGGCAGTTCCTCGCGGTTGGCGTCGGTCCAGTGCCACAGTTCCAGCTCGCCGGCGCGCGTTTCGACCAGCGCCGAGCAGCTATCGACCCAGTCGCCGTCGTTGCAGTAGAGCATGCCGTCGATGTCCGCAATCTCCGGCCGATGGATGTGGCCGCAGATGATGCCATCCAGGCCGCGCCGCCGCGCCTCACGGGCAGCGGCGGCCTCGAAACTGTGCACATAGCTCATCGCGTTGCCGACGCGACTTTTCAGGTACCCCGCGAGCGACCAGTAGCCGTACCCGAAGCGATGCCGCAGCACGTTGAGGCCGCGATTCAGGCGCAGCACGAAGTCATACAGTCCGTTGCCGAGCGCCAGCAGCCAGCGATTACATTGCACCACGCCGTCGAATTCATCACCGTGGAGAACCAGCAGGCGCTGGCCGCGCTGGGTTTCATGCACATACTCCCGGTGCATCTCGAGGTTGCCGAAGCTGATGCCACACACCTGGCGGAACTGCTCGTCGTGATTGCCGGGCACGTAGATGACGCGGGTGCCGTGCTTGGCCTTGCCGAGGATGGTGCGCAGCACGTCGCTGTGCGACTGGGGCCAATAGAAGCTGCGGCGCAGGCTCCACAGATCGATGACATCGCCGACAAGGATCAGCTGGTCGGGCTGCACCCGGCGCAGGAAATCGAGCACCAGGTCGGCGCGGCAGTCGCGCGTACCGAGGTGAATGTCGGAGATGAAGGCGGTGCGTACCTGAGTAACCGGTCGAGGGCCAGACTGCATGCAAGCCTCATGAAGGTCCTGGAGCCGGGTACCTAGTCTCGAATCCGCGAATGACAATCCCGTTGCATTCCAGTGAATTACACGTGAACACTCACTATTTGTGGGAAATGTGATGCCTAACACACGGGAATGAGAGTGGAATACGGCGATGGACCGACCTGACTCGAGCGGCGTCGAGCACACCTACGCCGCCACGGTGCCACGTGGGCTCGCGGACCTGCTGGCGCGGGAACTGGAGTCCCTTGGCGCCAGCCGGGTGCACGAGCACAGCGCCGCGGTACTGTTCACCGGGACGCTGGAGATCGGCTATCGAAGCTGCCTCTGGTCACGCAGCGCCAGTCGCGTGCTGCTGAAATTGACCGAATTCCGGGCTGCAAGCGCCGATGAATTCTATACACAGGCGCGTGCCTTTGACTGGAGCGCGCACATCGATCCTGCACGCACTATCGCCTGCGAGTTCACCGGCATGCACCCGACCATCACGCACAGCCATTTCGGCGCGCTGCGGCTGAAGGATGCGATCTGCGACCGACTGCGCGACGATACCGGCGCCAGACCCGATGTCGAGCTGTCTCGACCAGCGGTGCGCCTGCTCGCGCACGCGAACGGCGAGCAGCTGACGCTGTCGCTGGATCTGGCGGGCGAAGGGCTGCACCGGCGCGGTTATCGCACCGAGGCAGGCGAGGCGCCGCTGCGCGAGAACCTGGCGGCCGGCGTGCTGCTGCGGGCGCGCTGGCCGGAAGCCGCCGCGCGCGCTGCGGAGTTCCTGGATCCGATGTGTGGGTCCGGCACGCTGGTAATCGAGGCCGCGATGATCGCGGCGCAGCGGGCGCCGGGATTGCTGCGTGAGTACTTCGGCTTCCTCGGCTGGAAAGGTCACGACGAGGTGCTGTGGCAGCGCCTGAAGAAGGAAGCCGCCGAACGCGCGCTGCCGCAAGTGGACAGCCTCATTCGAGGCAGCGACATCGACCAGCGTGCGCTCGCGCTTGCCGCCGCCAATGCGCAGCGCGCCGGCGTCGCGGCGCTGATTCGCCTCGAGCAGCAGGCGGTCGCGAGCGTGCGGCCGCTGACGCATGAGCCCGGCTTGATCTGCACCAACCCGCCCTATGGCGAGCGTCTGGGCGACGCAGCCCAGGCGCTCACGGTGTATGCCGAGCTGGGCGCCACCCTGCGTGAGCACTTCGCCGGTTGGGATGCCGCGATCCTGAGCGCGGATGCCGACAGCACACGGGCGTTGCGGTTACGCAGCTATCGGGTGCACGAGCTATGGAACGGCGCCATCGCCGTGCGATTGCTGCGCATCGACCTGGATGCGCCGGGCGCTGCGGATGACGATGCCCGCCGGCGGCAACAGCAGGCGGAGGCCGCCGCCAGTCCGGGCGCGCTCATGTTCACCAATCGACTCGTCAAGAACGCGAAGCGGCTGGCGAAGCTGGCGCAACGGGCGCAGGCGAGTTGCTACCGGCTGTACGACGCCGACATGCCGGAGTATTCATTCGCCATTGACCGCTACGTGGTGGCGACGACCAGTACCGTGCATGTGCACGTACAGGAATATGCGGCGCCGGACAGCATCGACGCCGACGCGGTGCGGCGCCGGCGGCGCGAGGCGCTCTCGAGCCTGTCCGGCGCGCTGCAGGTCGCCCCCGAGAACATTCACCTGCGTCTGCGCCAACGCCAGAGCGGCAGCGACCAGTACCAGCGCCAGTCGGCTGCACCGGTGTCGCGTACGCCCGCGTCGGTCGCCGCGTTCCCACAGGCGACATCGCGCACACTGACGGTGGAGGAGGGCGGCCTGAAATTCCTGGTGAATCTGGATGACTACCTGGATACCGGGCTGTTCCTGGACCACCGGTTGACACGAGCGCGGCTGCGCGAGAGGGCGCGCGGGGCGCGGTTCCTGAATCTGTTCTGCTACACGGCGAGCGCCACGGTGTACGCCGCCAGCGGCGGGGCGTGCAGTACACTCAGCATTGATCTGTCGAACAGTTATCTGGACTGGGCGGCGCAGAACTTTGCGCTCAATGGCCTGGATGCCGCGCAACACCGCCTCGAGCGCGCCGATTGCCGAGAGTGGCTGCGGGCGGCTGCGGCGCAGAAGGGCCCTGGCGCCGCACCGTTCGACCTGATCTTCCTGGATCCGCCGACATTCTCGAATTCAAAGCGCATGCAGGGCGTGCTCGATGTGCAGCGCGATCATCCTGAACTGATCGATCTGTGCATGCAGTTGCTCGCGCCCGGCGGACTGCTGCTGTTCTCGACCAACGCCCAGCGCTTTCGGCTGGATCCTGCGATCGAGAAGCGCTGGCAGGTCGAGAACATCTCGGCGCAGACGTTGCCGTTCGATTTCGAGCGCAATCCGCGCATTCACCGCTGTTTCGAAATCAGTTAATTGGTGCGCCGTGCGCGCCGCGGCGGGGACTCAGCCGCCCGCCTGTTATGATTCGCCGAGCATGACTCCTGCCCCTACTCTATCGCGGCGTGCCGCATTCGGCCGATTGGGGTTGGCAGCCGGGGCGCTGCTGAGTCTCCTGCCCTCCGTGAGCCGCCCGGCGGGCGATGCCGAGGCCGCGGCGCCTGGCACGGGCGCGACACCCGAGGGTTCTTGTGGGGTGCCGCCCGCTCCCGGCGCGCCGCGGCTGCGGCGCGGCTACGTGGACGGGCTGTTCGGCCAGGTTCACTATCGTCTGGTCGACGCCGCGTCACAGCAGCGACCGCTCCTCCTCATGCATCCGAGTCCGCTGTCGGGCGAAGTATTCGAACTCTTCATGCCGGAGATCGGCCGGGATCGAATCGTGCTCGCGCCTGATACGCCGGGTTATGGTCTGTCGGATCCCCCGGGCGCGCCGCCGTCGATTGCCGATTACGCCCGCGCGATGCATGCCCTCACGCGCAGCTTCGGCTGGGGCCAGTTCGACGTGCTCGGCTATCACACGGGCTCGAACACTGCTCTCGAGATGGCGCACCAGGAGCCCGCCCGGATCGGTCACGTGATGTTGATCGGCGCCTCGCTCTGGAACGCCGATGAACTCGTCACCATGCGCCATCAGCTCGCGGTGCTGCCGGTCGGGGAGCGGCCCGCGATGCTCGCCCGCCGCTGGCCGGTTTTCCGGCAGCAGGCCTGGCGCATGATCTGCGGGGATGCGCGGGCGCTCAACATCCTGCTCGAGAGCCACCGGAACGCAGATCGCGCGCCGTGGGGCTTCCTCGCTTCGCTCGACTTCCCGCTCGAGCAGCGGCTGCGCGAGTGCCGACAGCCGTTGCTGCTGTTCGCGCCCGAGGATGACCTGTGGGACTACTCACGGCGCGCTGAGGGCATGGTGCGCAACGGACGTGTGCAGGAACTGCCGGGCTGGACGCACGGATTCCTCGACCTGAAGGCGACGGAGGTGGCGGGAATGGTGCGTCGGCATACTGCGACCGGTTGACGAGCGGCGTGAGCCGGCGGGCGGTGCCGAACATTGACCCGTTGTAATCACTGAGCGTCCTTCTCCGCCTGGGCCCGGCGCGCGGCATCCTGCGCCACCGCATCCTGTGCCTGTTGCCGCGCCTGGTCCTCGATCTGCTTGGCCTGGCGCGCTTGCTCGACTTCGGCGGCAGATCCGGCGGCAGTACCGGTGGCAGTGCCGGCCAGGCCACAACCGGCGAGCCCGGCTACGCAGGCGAGGCAAGCGGCGCAGGCGAGCGATAGAAGCTGGGCCTTCATTTGTGGGGCTTTCATAGTCGCAGTCTAGAGCAGGTCGCGCAGCCGGTACCACAGCATCGCCAGCGCCAGCGCCGGCCGGCGCAGCAGCATGCCGCCGGGAAAGTTGCGATGCGGGATGCGGCTGAAGACGTCGAAGCGCTCGGCGGTGCCGGCGATCGCCTCGGCGGCGAGCTGGCCGGCAATGCCGGTGAGTGCCATGCCGTGGCCGGAGAAGCCCTGCAGGAAATACACATCCGGCTCCAGGCGTCCGAAATGCGGCGCGCGGTTCAGCGTGATGTCGAGCAGGCAGCCCCAGGCATAGTCGACGCGCACATCGCGTAGCTGTGGAAACACGTTGAGCATGCGTGCGCGCGTCGCCGGCGCCACGGCGCGCACATTCAGCATCGAGTAGTTGACGCGGCCGCCGAACAGCAGGCGGTGGTCGCTGGAGAGTCGAAAGTAATCAATGATCCAGTTGGCATCGCACAGCGCCGCGTTGTTGGCGATGAGCTCGCGGGCGCGCTGCTGGCCCAGCGGCTCGGTGGCGATCACATAGCTGCCGATGCTCATCAGCTTGCGCTGCAGCAGCGGCGCAGTATCACCGAGCCAGGCGTTGCCAGCCAGTACCAGCTGCGCGCAGTCGACGGCGCCGGCCTCGGTGACCACGCGGATGCGACGCTCGCGACGGCTGTAACTCAGCACCCTGCTGGATTCGCGAATGTCGACGCCGGCCTCGGCCGCGGCGCGCGCCAGGCCGAGCGTGTAGCGCAGCGGATGCAGATGACCGCTGTTGCTGTCATACAGCGCGCCGACATAGCGCTCGGTGGCAACGGTTGATCGAATCTCGGCGCGATCCATCAGCCGCGTACTCGAGTAGTCGTAACGGCGCGCCATGGTCTGCTGCCAGGACTGGATCTCGCTCCACTGGCGCGGCTTGCAGGCCGCCAGCATCCAGCCATCTACCCAGTCGCAGTCAATCCGATAGCGCTCGATGCGCCGCTTCAGCAGTGCCAGGCCCTCCAGTGTCAGGTCCCAGACGCGGCGCGCATCGTCCATGCCCAGCAGCTGCTCGATGGTTGACTGCTCGGCAGCGGTGCCAAAAATCGCCTGGCCGCCGCTGCGCCCCGAGGCGCCCCAACCGATTCGCTGCGCTTCCAGCAGCACCACGCGGTAGCCACGCTCAGCGAGCGCCAGCGCCGCCGAACAGCCGGCGATGCCGCCGCCGACCACGCACACGTCTGCGCTCAGGGTTCCGGCGAGTGACGCCGTGGGCGGCGGCACCTGTGCACTGGCCGCGTAATAGGTGTCAAGGTATTCCGTCATCGCGCTCTCGGTCATTCGTCCGTATTGCCAGAAATCTCGCGCCGGATCAATGGCTTGACTTCCGCGTAGCGGGCTCTTCATGGCTCGTTGGCGCGCGCGCTGCGGCGACGGCCGGATGAAGGCTATGGTCTAATGGTGGCCACGCAAGCCAAGGAAAACGCCGGCGGAACCTGTATATGCATACAGCCGCCGCGCGCATGTATTACGCCAGCATGACTTCGAAGCGTCCAGTGATCGGCATTCCGGCAGACCGGCGCATGCTTGGGCCGCAGGCCTATCACGTTGCCGGTGAGAAGTACCTGATGGCGGTGCTGGACGCGGCCGGCGGCGTGCCGGTGATCGTGCCGGCGATTGGCAGGGAACTGCGGCTGGAGGAGCTACTGGAAAGGCTCGACGGCCTGCTGTTCATGGGCAGCCCGTCGAATGTCGATCCGCGGCATTACCAGGGCGAGCCGAGCGCGGACGGTACGCTGCACGATCCGCACCGCGACGACACCACGCTGCCGTTGATCCCGCGGGCAGTGGCGGCGGGAGTGCCTGTGCTGGGCATCTGCCGCGGCTTCCAGGAGATCAACGTCGCCTTCGGCGGTTCGCTGTGGCAGAAGCTGCAGGAGGTGCCGGGGCATCTGGACCATCGCGAGGATCCGACGCAGCCGCTGGAGCAGCAATATGGCCCGGCGCACGAGGTAACGCTTGCGCCTGGCGGAATGCTGCGGCGCCTGGCCGGTACCGATCGTATCCGCGTCAACTCGCTGCACAGCCAGGGCGTGCGCGAACTCGGCCAGGGCCTGATCGTCGAGGCGCGCGCGCCCGACGGCGTAATCGAGGCTTTTCGGGTCGAGCGCGCGCCCAGCTTTGCGCTGGCCCTGCAGTGGCATCCGGAGTGGCGGGCCACAGGCAATGAATTCTCGCGTGCGCTGTTCGCCGAGTTCGGCGCAGCGTGTCGCGCACCAAGGTGACTTATGGCTACCGAAATTCAGCAGTTCTTTCGCGATCACGGCATTTCCGAGGTGGAAGCGATCATTCCCGACATGGCCGGCATCGCGCGCGGCAAGATCATGCCGGCGGAGAAATTCGCCGAGGATGAGGGCATGCGGCTGCCCGAGAGCATCTTCCTGCAGACTGTCACCGGTGACTATCCGCCCGACACCAGTTCGGCCATGAGTCCGGCGGAGATCGACATTGTGCTCAAGGCCGACCCGAAGACGGTACGCGTGGTGCCGTGGGCCGCGGAGCCGACCGCGCAGGTGATCCACGACTGTTTTTATTCCGACGGCCGGCCGGTGATGATGGCGCCGCGGCACCTGCTGCGGCACGTGCTCGACCTGTACGCGCAGCGCGGCTGGGAGCCGGTGATCGCCCCGGAGCTCGAGTTCTACCTGATCGAGCCGAACATCGACGCCGACTACCAGTTGAAGCCGCCGGTCGGGCGCTCCGGCCGCGCCGAGCCCGGCCGCCAGTCCTACAGCATCGCGGCGGTCAACGAATTCGATCCGCTGTTCGACGATATCTATGCGTTCTGCGAGGCGCAGGACATCGAGATCGACACGCTGATCCACGAGGACGGCCCGGCGCAGATGGAGATCAACCTGCTGCACGGCGAACCGCTCGACCTCGCCGACCAGGCGTTCCTGTTCAAGCGCACCGCGCGCGAGGCGGCGCTGCGGCACAAGATGTACGCCACCTTCATGGCCAAGCCGCATGCCAAGGAACCCGGCAGCGCGATGCATATCCACCAGAGCATCATCGACAAGAAGACGCGCAAGAACATCTTCAGCAACCCCGACGGCACGCCCTCGCCGCTGTTTTTCTCACATATCGCCGGATTGCAGCGCTACATACCGGCCGCCATGTCGCTGTTCTGCTCCAACGTCAATTCCTACCGCCGCATGACGCGCTACCTGTCGGCGCCGATCAACGTGCAGTGGGGCTATGACAACCGCACCGCGGGGCTACGGGTACCGATGTCCGAACCGGAGTCCCGGCGCGTGGAGAACCGCGTTGGCGGCGCCGATGCCAACCCCTACATCGCGATCGCCGCCTCGCTCGCCTGCGGCTACCTGGGCATGACCGAGGGACTCAAGCCGACCGAACCGGTGACCGGCAGCGCGCACGACATGCCGTACTCGCTGCCACGATCGCTGGATGAGGCGCTCGCCAGGCTGCGCGATTGCGAACCGCTGCTGCAGATCCTGGGCGAGCCGTTCGTGGCCGCCTACACCATCGTCAAGCAGGCCGAGCACGAGGTGTTCCTGCAGGTGATCAGCTCCTGGGAGCGCGAGCATCTGCTGCTGAATGTCTAGCGTGCGCCCCTGCGCCGTGGGTTATGATTTCTGCAGTGAGACAGGGGCAAAGAAGAACATGATGCGACCCGCGGGCAGCCAACCGGCGCTTGCGCGTCCGCCGCGGGCGTTGGCCGCGGTGGCACTTTCCTCGGCCGCACTCGCCGTGGTCGCGCTGGCCGCGAGTGCACTGATTGCGGGCTGTGGGCAGCAACCGGCGCCGTCGTCGCCCCAACACAGTGCGGCAAGCGATACCGCAGGCGCGCCGTCGAGCGCTGGCTCTGGCGCGCCAGGCGTGGCGGGCGCGTCCGGCGAGGGCGACAAGGTCGTCAACGTCTACAACTGGTCGGACTATATCGATCCGACGGTGGTGCCGGCATTCGAGAAAGAAACCGGCATCAAGGTCAACTACGATGTGTTCGACTCGAACGAGGTGCTCGAGACCAAGCTGCTGGCCGGTCACACCGGCTATGACGTCGTCGTGCCGTCGGCATCTTTCATGCAACGCCAGATCCAGGCCGGGGTATTCCAGAAGCTCGACAAGGCACTGCTGCCCAATCTCAGGAATCTGGATCCCGACATCGTGCGCCGCATCGAGGTGAACGATCCGGGCGGCCAGTATGGCGTCAACTACCTGTGGGTGACCTCCGGCGTCGGCTACAACGAGGCGCAGGTGGCGAGCGCGATGCCGAATGCGCCGGTGGACAGCTTTGCGATGTTCTATGATCCAAACGTCGTCAGGAATTTCCAGAAGTGCGGCGTCGCGATACTCGACGCCCCCGACGAAATGGTCAGCACCGTGCTGCTGTACCTGGGTCGCGATCCGAACAGCGAGAAGCTGGAAGACCTGCAGGCGGCCGAGAAGGTGCTGCTGGCGATGCGTCCCTATGTGCGCTATATCAATTCCTCGAAATACATCGAGGACCTGGCCAACGGCGAGCTGTGCCTGGCGCTGGGCTGGAGCGGCGACGTCGGCCAGGCGAGCCGGCGCGCTATCGACGCCGGCAAGAGCTTCAAGATCAAGTACAACCTCGCCAAGGAAGGCGCGATGATGAACTTCGACATGCTGGCGATACCCGCCGACGCACCCCACCCAAGGAATGCCCACCTGTTCATCGACTACATGCTGCGGCCGGATGTCGCGGCGAAGAATTCAAGCACGCTGCACTATCCCACCGGCAATGCCGCGGCCTACAAACTGGTCGATCCGGCGGTGTACAACGATCCTGAGGTCTATCCGAGCGCGGCGCAGAAGGCGCACATGTATCCCAGCGCCGCCCACAGCCTTAGCTATACGCGCGAGCTCAACCGCACCTGGACACGCTTCAAGACCGGGCACTGACGGGCAGCGCGGGTGGCAAGTGCCGGGGCGGCAGATTCGATCGATGTCAAAGGATGAGTCCATGTCCGCATCAGGCCAGAGTTACCTGCAGCTCGAGAACGTCAGCAAGCGATTTGGCGATTTCATCGCCGTCAACAACGTCTCGCTGGGCGTCGAGCGCGGAGAGATCTTCTGCCTGCTGGGCGCTTCAGGCTGCGGCAAGACGACGCTGCTGCGGCTGCTGGCAGGCTTTGAGTCGCCCAGTTCCGGACGCCTGCTGATCGACGGCCAGGACCTCGCGACCATTCCGTCGTACCAGCGGCCGGTTAACATGATGTTCCAGTCGTACGCGCTGTTCCCGCACATGAGCGTGGAGCGCAATGTCGCCTTCGGCCTGGAGCAGGAGCGGCTGTCCAAGAGCGAGATCGCGCGCCGTGTCGGGGAGATCCTCGATATCGTCAAGATGGGACAGTACCTGAAGCGCAAACCGCATCAGCTGTCCGGGGGCCAGCGCCAGCGCGTCGCACTGGCGCGCGCGCTGGTCAAGCGCCCGAAGCTGCTGCTGCTTGATGAGCCGCTCGGCGCCCTGGATCGCAAGTTGCGCGAGCACACCCAGTTCGAACTCATCAACATCCAGCAGCAGCTGGGCGTAACCTTCGTGGTGGTGACGCACGACCAGGAAGAAGCCATGACGCTGGCCACCCGCATCGGCGTGATGGATCACGGCGAGATCGTGCAGGTAGGCTCGCCACGCCAGATCTATGAATTTCCGCAGACGCGCTTCGTCGCCGATTTCATCGGGTCGGTGAACCTGTTCGACGGCCGCCTGGTCGAGGACGAGCCGGACTTCGTGCGCGTGCAGTGCCCGGACCTGCCGGCGCCGGTGCTGATCGACCACGGCATCAGCGCGCCTCCCGATGCACCGGTGTGGGTAGCGGTGCGGCCGGAGAAGATCAACCTGTCGGGCGCCGCGCAGCCGCATCCGGACAACTGGGCGCGCGGTGTCATCCGCGAAATTGCCTACCTGGGTGACTGGTCAGTGTTCCTGGTGCGCCTGGAATCGGGCCGCGAGGTGCGGGCAACCATGGCCAACAACAGCCGCAAACCCGAAGAGGAGTTCGTGCGCGACTCCGCGGTGTACCTGAGCTGGGATGCCTCCAGTCCCGTGGTCGGCAGCGTTTGAGCGCGGTCATGCTGCAGCGGCTGCAAGCGTACTTCAGCGTCGACCGACTCGGCCGGCCGCTGGCGCGAGCGGTGCCGATGCTGTGGCTGACGCTGTTCTTCATGGTGCCGTTCCTGATCGTACTGAAGATCTCGTTCTCCGAAGTGCTGATGGCGATGCCGCCGTACGCGCCGATGATCGAATGGACCCAGGAGCGCATGCTGACGATCCGGCTGCACCTGGCGAACTACCATTTCCTGTTCACCGACTCGCTGTACCTGGATTCCTTCCTGTACTCGATCAAGGTGGCCGCGGTCTCCACATGCATCTGCCTGCTGCTGGGCTTTCCGATGGCGCTGGCCATCTCGCGCGCCGAACCGGCGCGGCGCAGCCTGCTGCTGATGCTGGTGATCCTGCCGTTCTGGACCTCCTTCCTGCTGCGTATCTACGCCTGGATCGGCCTGCTGAAGGACGACGGGCTCATCAACTCAGTGCTGCTGTGGCTGCACCTGATTTCAAGCCCGATCCAGATGGCCAACACCTCGTTCGCGGTCTACATCGGCATCGTGTATTCGTACCTGCCGTTCATGATCCTGCCGCTGTACTCGAATCTCGAGAAGCACGACGCGACGCTGCTCGAGGCTGCTGCGGACCTGGGGGCCGCGCCCTGGAAGGCGTTCGTGCGCATCACCTTGCCGCTGTCGATGCCTGGGGTGGTTGCCGGGGCGATGCTGGTGTTCATTCCAGCCGTCGGCGAATACGTGATTCCGACCCTGCTCGGATCGGCCAACCAGCTGATGATCGGCCGCGTGCTGTCAGATGAGTTCTTCGAGAACCGCGACTGGCCGGTGGCGAGTTCGGTCGCGATCATCATCCTGATCGTACTGATGGGTCCGATCGTGCTGTTCCAGCGCTATCGCAGCCGCGAGCTCGAGGCGCAGACATGAGGCGCCGGCCGACCATGCTGCTGCCGACCATCCTGGCGTTCGGCTTCGCATTCCTGTACGTGCCGATCCTGTCGATGGTGGTCTATTCGTTCAATGCCTCGCGGCTGGTGACGGTATGGGATGCGGCGCATTCACCGACGCTGAAGTGGTATGGCCAGCTGTTCCAGAATCACCAGGTCCTGGACGCCGCATGGCTATCGCTAAAGATTGCGGTGATGAACGCGACCGGGGCCGTGATCCTCGGCACCATGGCCGGGTTCGCGCTGGCGCGCTTCGGCAAATTTCGCGGCCGCGCGCTGCTCGAGGGGCTGACGACGGCGCCGCTGGTGCTGCCGGAGATCATTACCGGCCTGTCGATGCTGCTGTTGTTCGTGGCGATGGAGCAGCTGATCGGCTGGCCCGCCGGACGTGGCGTCACCACGATCACCATTGCGCATATCAGCTTTTCGCTGTCCTACGTTGCGGTCATCGTGCAGGCGCGACTCATCGGCTTCGATGAATCACTGGAAGAGGCGGCGCTGGACCTGGGCGCGCGGCCGGCGACGGTATTCCTGCGCATCACGCTGCCGCTGATCGCGCCGGCGCTCATGTCGGGCTGGCTGCTATCGTTTACGCTGTCGTGGGACGATGTGGTGATATCGCAATTCGTCGCCGGTCCCGGCTCGAGCACGTTGCCGATGGTCATTTTTTCCAAGGTGCGCCTGGGTGTCAGCCCCGACGTGAATGCGCTGGCTACGCTGATGGTGGCGCTGGTGGCCATCGGTGTGGTGGCTTCGGCGCTGTTCGTGCAGAGCCGCGAGCGACGCCGTGCGCGCGAGATGCGCATGGCCCTGGGAGCTTAAGTCACGAGCGCGCGATGCGAGCGAGCGCACCATGAGCACTGGCACGCCATGAGCACTGGCACGCCATGAGGGAGACGATATTGCTCGGCCTCGACGTCGGCGGCTCCTCGATCAAGGCGGGGCTGGTGGACACCGAGCACGGTCCGATGACTACACCGCTGCGCTCGGTTCCGACGCCTTCGCCATCGACGCCCGAGGCGGTCCTGACGGCCTGCGCACAGATCGACCGCGAGTTCGGGGCTACCGGTCCGGTGGGCCTGGCGATCCCATCGGTAGTGCAGGCGGGCATCGCGCGCACCGCGGCCAATATCGACAAGTCCTGGATTGGTTGCGCCGCTGGCGCCCGGCTGTCGCAGCTGATCGGACGGCCGGTAACCTGCCTGAATGACGCCGACGCGGCCGGTGTCGCCGAGATGTCCGCGGCCGGCGCCGGCCGCGGCGTTGCCGGCGTGGTGATCCTGCTGACCTTTGGTACCGGCATCGGCTCGGCATTGTTCGTGGACGGCGAACTGGTCCCGAATACCGAGTTTGGTCACCTGGAGTTTCACGGCCAGGATGCGGAGCGCACCGCCTCGGCACGCATACGCACCGAGGAGCGGTTGGACTGGCCGCACTGGTGCGCGCGCGTCAACGACTACCTGGCGCGCATGCACGCGCTGTTCTGGCCGGACCTGTTCATCATTGGCGGCTCCATCAGCGAGGACTTCGACCAGTTCGGTCACCTGCTGGTCAGTCCGGCCCCGATCCGGCGTGCGGGACACGGTGCGCAGTCCGGCGTGGTCGGAGCGGCGTTCGCGGCGGCGCGCCAACAGCAGCGCTAGCGCCGTCAATGATCGTCCGCAGCAAACTGCCGCGCGTCGGCACGACTATTTTCACCGTCATGTCGCAGCGCGCCGCGCAGCTGGGTGCGGTCAACCTGGGACAGGGCTTTCCAGACTACGACATCGATCCGCGCCTGGGCGAGCTGGTGTACGAGGCGATGCGCCAGGGCCATAACCAGTACGCGCCAATGCCCGGCATGCCGCAGCTGCGCCAGGCGATCGCGGACAAGCTCGAGCGCAGCTACGGGGTGCAGGTCGATCCGGACCTGGAGGTCACCGTGACGCTGGGCGCCACCGAGGCGATCTTCTCGAGCGTGCAGGCGCTGGTGGCCGCGGGCGACGAGGTCATTGTGTTCGATCCGGCCTACGACTCCTACGAACCGGCGATAGAGCTGGCGGGTGGCGTGTGCATCCATGTGCCGCTCGAGCCGCCGCACTTCCGCTACGACTGGCAACGGGTACGGTCGGCATTGAGTGCACGTACCCGCATGCTCATCATCAACTCGCCGCACAATCCCGGTTGTAGCTGCA
>Ga0302157_10003499_pt1 | contig 17638 bp, 15 predicted proteins | sample I_Bog_N3_3_FD_193502 | JGI IMG/M metagenome (GOLD analysis project Ga0302157, IMG submission 193502) | Peat permafrost microbial communities from Stordalen Mire near Abisko, Sweden - I_Bog_N3_3 | ecosystem: Environmental > Terrestrial > Soil > Wetlands > Peat | place: Sweden: Abisko, Stordalen...
GGCCGTGTTGATTCCGGCGCACAGCGCCGCGGCGCAGGCTGCGCCGTATTCGTTGAGCGGGAGTCTGAAAGCCTTCCTTGCGCAGAATCGGACCCTCTGGAACGAGCATCGCGCACGCTTCGCCGTGATCGGCACCTCCATTTTTTGGGGCGCGGGCGCGATGCTGCGATTCCTCGTCATCGCCTGGGTGCCGATCGGACTGCATGTGAGGAATAATCGGCTGCCCGGGTTTCTGACCGCGATGGTGGCGGTGGGACTCACCGGCGGCGCCGCCATCGCGGCGCGCTTCATCCGCTTGGAGTCCATGCATCGCGCGCTGCCCGCCGGCATCCTCATCGGTCTCGGCACCTGCCTGCTGCCGTTCGTGCACACCCAACCGGTCGCGTTCGGCCTGATGGCCTGCGTCGGGATCTGCAGTGGCATCTTCGTCGTGCCGCTCGACGCCGCGCTACAGGACGATGGCAAGAAGTCCGTCGGCGCGGGCGCTGCGATCGCGATCCAGAACTTCTTCGAGAACTTCAGCATGCTCATCATGGTGAGCGGCTATACCGGGATTACGTATCTCAAGGTACCGATCGACGGCATTGCCCTCGGCGTGGGCGTCTTCGTCGCACTCGCGATGGGATCGCTGATCTTCGTGCGCGGCCGGGGGGCCTGATGCGATCAAACCCAGCGGAAGCGCCGCGTCGCGGCGATCAGCAACACGACGGTCCAAACGCCCACGATGGCGAGCGCAGCGCCTTGCGCGACGAGCGCAGCGCCGTCGTTGAACACCGCACGCAGCGCCGTGAGCAAGGGCGCGAGCGGCAGCAGATCGGCCACGCGCTGCAGCCAGAGGGGTGCGGCATCGATCGAGAAATACACGCCCGACATCAGCATCAGGGACAGGAATGCGAAGTTCGCGATGCCGCTGTAAGTCTCCACCGAGCCGGCGAAACTCGCGAGCAGGTAGCCCATGCAGATGAAACACGCCGAGCCCAAGGTGAGCAGCAGAAGCACGCTCGAGTAGGCGCCTTGATTGTGGATGCCGAAGACGAGCGAGCCCACGAGCATGAGCGCGCCGGCGGATACGAGGACCACGAGCAGGCGCACCGTGAGCTGCGCCAACAGCCACACAAAGCGCGGCAAGGGGGTCGTGGCGAGGCGCTTGTAGCCACCCTTCTCGCGCATCGTGACGTCGGATATACCCGTGTAGAACACGCCCATCGTCAGCACGTTGAGTCCCAGGAGGCCCGGCAGCAGGAACGCCGCATAGGGACCGTCGCGATGGCCTCCGGGCGTCTCCATGACGACGGGCATGCGCGCGAGGTCGGTGACGCCGCGTGCACGTGCCTGCTCGAGCAGGAATCCCTGCTGCACCAGGGATTCGATCTGCAGAGCCTGGTTGCCGAGATAGCCATTGAGGCGCAGCTTGTACTCTCCGGCTTCGCTCGTGAGCAGCGCCGGGAGCTTGCCGGCCGACCAGCGCGCGTCGGCCTCCCCGGGCGTGAGCACCTCCAACTGCAGTGAGAGATCACGAAAGGCCGTCTCGAGATCGCGGTCCCGCAGCAACGGCGGGGCGGCCTCGGCCCACACCAGCTTCGGTGTCGCGGCCCCACGGCTGCCGAACACCGTGCCGAGGCCCAGCAGCATCACGATCGGAAATCCGAATATCCAAAACAGTGCCGCGGGTATGCGCAGGTAGAGCTTCAAGCTCATGAGGGCTTGTTTGAGATACATGCGCCAATACATCGTCGGACTATCCTCCGCCTGTGCTGCCGCTCACTCGCGCAGGCTGCGGCCGGTGCGTTGCAGAAATACGTCCTCGAGGCTGGCTCGGCGCACGTGCAGCTGTTGCATCGGCAGCGCGAGCGCCTCGACGCAGGCGAGCACGCGCTGCAAATCGCGTTTCGGATCTTCGAGCGCGACCGACCAATGCTGCGCCTTGGCTTCGACGGCGAGGCCGAGACTCGCCGCGAACGGCGCGGCGTCCGGCATCGCGCCTTGGAACTCGATCTCGGCGAAGCTCGGTTGATCGAGACTCGCGATGAGTTCGCGCGGCGTACCGAGCTCGAGGATTTGGCCCTGATCCATGATGCCGATCCGGTCGCACAAAGCCTCGGCTTCGTCCATGTAATGCGTCGTCAACAGGACGGTGCGTCCCTCCGCCTTGAGCTGGCGCACGATGTCCCACAAGCTCTGGCGCGCCTGTGGATCGAGGCCGGTCGTGGGTTCGTCGAGGAACACGAGTTCCGGATCATTGACCAGCGCGAGCCCCAAGGACAGCCGTTGCCGCTGACCGCCGCTCAGGCGAATTTGATACGTGTCGGCCTTGTCCTCGAGCTGGAGCTGCCGCAGCAGTTCTGCGGGCCGCCGGGCGCGGCGGTAATAGCTCGCGAACATGTCGAGCGCCTCGCGTACCTTGACCTTGGGTTCGAGGACGGTGCTTTGAAACTGAACGCCGATGCGGCCGCGGATCTCCGCACCGTCGCGGCGCCAGTCCCGTCCGAGTACGCGGATCTCTCCGGCATCAGGCTGCACGAGGCCTTCCAGCATCTCGAGGCTCGTGGTCTTGCCCGCGCCGTTCGGACCGAGCAGGCCGAACACCTCGCCACGTCGCACGGCAAGATCGAGGCCCCGCACCGCGTGCACGGCGCCGAAGCGCTTATGCAGACCCGTGGCCTCGATCGCGAGGCCGTCGTCGGCGCTTCGCGCAGCGGCGCTCAGCGACGGACCGGACCGCCGCCCAGGAGGCGCGCCGGCAGCATCAGCATGGCTCGCAGCAGTTCGAAAACGCCCTCGAGCGCGATTCCGAGCAGCCGAAACGGGAGTGACAGCACCCAGACGATCGGCCACAGCACGAGGGCGAGCAGGGCGACCGGCCAGCACAGCACGAACAGGATGAGGAACAAAAGCAGTTTCATGATGTACGGATTATCCCGCAATTGCGCGCAAGATCAACTGCTGCGGCGCCGCACCGGGGCGGCTCGCGGGGCGGCTCGCGGGGCGGCACGCCTGCGCAGGCCGCAGCTAGCGCGATTTCCAGGCCGCAGCGGGCGCGATTTCAGGGGTTGGCCGTCGCGCGCGCGCTCTTGCGCTTTTTCGTCGCGCGGGCGGCGGCGGCCGTCGGAATCTGCAGATAAACCGACAGGATCGTGCCCCGAGCGTCGTTGCGCCGGACCTCGAGTCCGCCGCGGCAGGCCGCGAACCGCTCGCGGATGCCAAGCAGGCCGAGGGAGCCGTGTCTCGTCAGCGCCGCGTCGCAGATTCCGACGCCGTCGTCGCTGACATCCAGATAAATCTTCCGCGCGTCGGCCCGCAACACGATCTCGACCGTGCGGGCCCCGGCGTGGCGGGCGACGTTCGTGAGGGCCTCCTGCGCGGCGCGAAAAAACAGCAGGCGGGTCGCTTCGTCGATCGCGGGAAACGGCGCGATCTCCGAGACGCGGATCGAGAGGCCGGACAGTTCGCCGAAATAGCGAGCATGGTTCTCGATCGCGACCGCGACCGTCGAATTCGAGAGCGCGGAAGGCCACAGATCATTGGCGAGGCGGCGGGTGTCGACCATGCATTTGGCGAGCACGCCCGACATCTCTTCATAGACGGCCGTCACGCCCGCGCGACCCCTCGCCTGCGTCAGTAGATTGGACAACCCGAGCTTGATGGCGAACAGATCCTGCGCGATGCCCTCGTGCAGCGTGCGCGACAACGAACGGCGCTCCTCCTCGCGCACGTGCTCGAGGCGCTGGGCGAGTTCCCGGATGCGTTCGTAAGAATCTCGCAACTCGCTTGCGAGCCGCCGCTCTTCGGTGACGTCGACGAACGTCGCGACCACGGCGAAGGGCTCGCGCGGATCGCCGCCGAACACGGGCTGTGAATTGATGCTGACCCACCGCAGTCCGCGACTGGGCGCCCGTATCCCCATGATCTGGCCGCGCAGCGTCTTCCCCGTGCGCAGGCACTGCATCGCCGGATGTTCGGAACCCGGATACGGCGTCCCATCCTCACGGCAGGACTGCCAGTCGGGATCGAGTGAGGTCTTGCCGAGGAGTTGATCACGGGTCAAGCCGAGGATCGTCTCGGCGGCCGGATTCGCGTCGATGATGCGCCCATCGCGAGCGTGCAGCACGACACCTTCGGCCATGGCCGTCGTTATGCAGCGCAGATTCTCCTCTTTGGCGACGAGCGCCATCTGCTGGTCGACTCGCACGGTAATGTCTTGCGCGGTCCCCACCGATCGCAGGGCGACCCCGCCCTCACCCAACTCGATCTGTCCGCGCACACAGACGTGCTTGACGGCACCGCCGGCCACGATCACGCGGTGCGTGAACTCGAATGGCGCGCCATTCATGATGGCCTGCGCGAACGCGTTCGCGGTCAGCGAGCGGTCCTCGGGGTGGACGGTCGCAAGGCAGTGATCGGTCGAAGGTGGGCCGCCGGCCGGATCCACGCCGTAAATCCTGAACATCTCGTCGGACCATTGCACCGTGGACGGTCCGTGCAGAACCTCCCAACTGCCGAGTTGCGCGATTCGCTGCGCCTCCTTGAGCCTCTGCTCACTGCGCACGAGGGCGGCTTGGGCCTCCACGATGTCGATGAAAGCGTTGTCCACGATGGCTCTTTCAGTCCTCTGCATCGAGGTGTATCGGCCGCAACGCACAAGTCTTGAGGCGCCGCGCGCCACCCTTACTTGGGAATCACGACCTGCGCAGGGCTCAAGGCGGCCACGTTACCGGCAGCATCGTAGGCCGCGACCGCCGCCCATTGCGCGATACCCGTCGTGAGTCCCGTCAGCGTGTATTGCAACGCGCTGCCGGCACTCTTCGCAAATAGCGCGAAGTTGGGCTGGCCTCCGGCGTTCAAGGAATTGGCATAGTAAATGTCGTAGCCGGCGACACCGACATTGTCCGTGGCCGCGGGCCATGCAAACGTCGCGGTCGTCGCCGTCGGAGACTGCAAGACCACGAGACTCTGTCCGATGACGGCGGCCGCCCGCCCGAAGGTCACCGTGCGCAACGGGGGCGACAGCGTCTGCCACGACACGTAGGGCGTCGGGTTGCTCTTGTAGGCGGCAGCATCGAAGGCGTCCATGTAGACGTTGTACACGGTATTCGGGACGAGACCCGTGAACGCATAGCTGCGCACGTTGCCGACTTTGGCGACGATCGGAGCGCCCGTGCCGCTCAGCGCGATGATGTCGAAACCCGCTGCGGAAGTGCCCGCCGGAAGCGACCAAGTCAGCACGGCGGAGGTCTGCGTGACCTTGGAGACCTTGAGGTTCAGCGGCGTCCGCACGGCCTTCGTCGTCACGGTGGCGCTCGCGCCGGCGACCTCATGGCCGTTGGCGACGGCCGACAAGGTCGGCTGGTACGTCGCTCCGGGCTTGAGGCCCGTCATGACCGTCGACGTTCCGGTGACGTGATCCGCGTAGACGACGGTGGTGCAACCGCCGCCGCGACCGGACCTGCAGAACAACTGCGTGAGCCGATAGTAGATCGGCGCACCGCCGGGAACCGTCGACGCGTTCCACTTCACGGTCGCGCTCTCATCGGCTTTCGTGCCGGTCTGCACGAGACCGGTCGGCGCCGTGGGTGCCGGACCCTGCACCGTGATGGTGAACGTTTGGCTGACCGTTCCCGCGCGATTGGTCGCGCTCAAGGCCCCAGTGAACGGCCCCGTCTGCGTGACCGTCGGCGTCCAGCTGACCACACCTCCCATCGGGCCCGCGGCCGCGCCTCCGGTCGGATTGAACGTCATGCCGGCAGGTCCCGCGACCCGCGCGAGCACGGGCTGCGGATTGCCGGTTGCAGTCACCGGATACGTATAGAGTACGGACGAGTTGCCGGTCGTCGCCGGTACCGACGTGAAGCTCGGCGCGAGATCCGGTTGGTTGAGCGCCTGCGTGGCCCAGGTCGTGGCCACGATCTTGCCGGTCTGGTCGATGCCGCCCAGGATGAGCAGGTGACCATGAGCGTCGACGACGTAGAAATTCCCATCCGCTCCGAGCGCCGCGGCGCTCTCACGGGTCGCGACGGGCAGCGGCGCCGCCGGGTGCCAGGGACCGGTCCCGCCGAAGTATTCGACGCTCGCGAGGACGTTGCCGGAATCATCGATACCGCCGATCGCGTAGGCGCGGCCGGCGACGCTCGCGTAGCCATGATGGGAACGTGCCACGGACATCGAGGCCACCGTGAAGAAATCGCCGTTCGGGTCGTAGAGAAAGCCGGTGCCTGCGGTGTTGAGCGAACTGTTGCCGGTTTCGGCACCGCCGTACACCAATTCTTCGTTGGTGACCGACGGGTTGATCGCCGCGCCGGCGCCGATGCGCGTCGTATCGAGCGGGATCGCGAGGTCGCTTCAGACGGTCGGGAACGCCGTGCTCGAATAAGAACCGATCAAGGGATTCGCGGGGCAATTGCCGCCCAGCAGAAAGAACGTGACTCCCGCAGCGTCCTCGATCGCCGCCTGCGCGCTGCAGGGCGTGGGCAGCGGATTGCCGGGCGCCCAAGCGATCGGCGCGGCGGGCGAAAACGCACAGAGACCAAAGAGGCCGAGCAATAGGACGGCCGACCGAACGATGTTGAGCAAGGATCCGACCCATGTAAATTTGATTATTGGTAAATTGCCGCTGCTCTTCTTGCGTAAGCGTCGCGGCTCCCTTCGAACAAACTCGCGAAAGAGCCTATCTGCTTTGCAGTACAGAGTCCACGGCGTCGCCGAATGGCAATGGCGCAGCCGACAGCACCGCGGCGAGCGTGCAAAAAACGACCACGAGCAGCGGTGCCCAGCGCAGCCGTACCGAGAGCACGAGACCCACGATCGCAATGACTGCATCCACGGTCGAGAGGATGCCGGTTCTGATCACGGGATCGTAAAGAGCCGCGCCGAGTACACCGACGACGGCCGCGTTGATGCCGGCGAGCGCGGCGCCGGCATGAGCGAAGCGTGCGCTATGCCGCCAGACCGCGAGGCTGGCAATTGCCAGCAGCAGCCCCGGCAGAAAAATGCTGATGACCGCCACGGCGGCCCACGCGGCGGCGTCGCCGGCAGGTGCGCTCGCCACACCCACGTAGGCGGCGATCGCGAACAGCGGACCGGGCAAGGCCTGCGCAGCGCCATAGCCATCGAGAAACCGGGCGTCCGAGATCCACCCGGCCGGCACGAGCGCGTCGCGCAAGAGCGGCAGGACCACGTGGCCGCCCCCAAAGACGAGGGCACCCGCGCGATAGCAAAGGTCGGCGAGGCCGAAAGCGCCATGCGGGCGGAACGCGGCAGCGATCGGCAGCAGCGACAGGAGGGCGATGAACGCCGTGCCCGCGCCCGCCGCGACCCGGGTGGGTATGTGCAAATCCTCGGGCGGGAGCGCGATCCGTGCGTCGCGGCACAGGAACCATCCGGCGACGGCGCTCGCCGCAAGCAGCACCTCCTGCAGCAGGGCATTGCCCGCGAGCAAGAGCGCGGTCGCGACGACGAGCGCGATCGCACGCCGCATGCCATCCGGACACAGTCGATTCGCCATGCTCCAGACCGCCTGCGCGACCACCACCACGGCGACGAGTTTGAAGCCGTGGAGCACGGCGACTTCGTAGGCGCCGTGTCGGCGCGCCGCGGAAATCGCGAACAAGGCCATGAGCACGACGGCCGGCAGCGTGAAGCCGACCCAGGCTGCGAGCGCACCACGCCAACCGGCGCGCTGCCATCCGACGAGAAAGCCGACTTGACTGCTCGTCGGACCCGGCAGCAGTTGGCACAGCGCGACGATGCCGGCGTACTGCTCGGCCGCAAGCCAGCGTCGCCGTTCGACGTATTCACGCTCGAAATAGCCGAGATGGGCGACCGGGCCGCCGAAGGCGCGGCAACCGAGGCCGAGTGCGACCCTCAAGACTTCGATCGTCGACCCTGGCGCCGGCGCCGCCGTCATGCCGGCGATTCCGCCGGCGCGGCGCCGCGCGCGCTCACCCGCCGAGATTCAGGAGCGACGCATTGCCGCCGGTCGCCGTCGTGTTGACCGTACACGTGCGCTCGTTGGCGAACCGCGAAAGGTAATGCGGTCCGCCGGCCTTGGGGCCCGTACCGGAGAGCCCGTTGCCGCCGAATGGCTGCACGCCCACCACGGCGCCGATCATGTTGCGGTTCACGTAGGTATTGCCGACGTTCGTGCGCGCAAACACCTGGCGCCAGAATGAATCGAGGCGCGTTTGCACGCCGAGCGTGAGCCCGAAGTGACTCGCGCGGATCGACTCGAGCACCTGATCGATCTCTTTGGCACGGTAGCGGACGACGTGCAGGATGGGTCCGAATTGTTCGCGCGTGAGTTGCTCGGGGCTGGCGAGTTCGATCAGATGCGGAGCGAAGAACGAGCCGCCCGCAAGCTCCGCGCTCACCGGGCAGACCTTGAGGATGCGGGCACGCTGGCGCACGGCGGCCACGTGGGCCGCGAGGCCGTCGGCCGCCGCCGCGGTGATCACGGGTCCCAAGTCGGTCGCCGGCGACGCGGGATCGCCGATCACGAGTTCCTCCATCGCGCCCACGATCATCTCGAGGATGATTTCCGCGACATCCTCCTGGACGAACAGCAGGCGCAGCGCCGAGCAGCGCTGTCCGGCGCTCGAGAACGCCGAAGTCATGACCGCGTCGACGACCTGTTCCGGCAGCGCGGTCGAGTCGACGATCATGGCATTGAGACCGCCGGTCTCGGCGATCAGCGGCACGATCGCGCCGTCCCGCGCAGCGAGTGCGCGATGGATGGTCAAGGCCGTCGCGGTCGATCCCGTCATCGCCACGCCGCTGAGCGCTGCATGGCCGAACGCGACGTCGCCGAACGGCCGTCCGGGCGCCGGCGTGAACTGCAGCACCTGCTGCGGCACTCCGGCCTCGTGCAGCCATTCGACGCAAACCGCCGCGATCAAGGGCGTGGGCTCGGCCGGCTTTGCAACCACCGCATTGCCGGCCGCGAGCGCGGCGCCCACCTGACCGGTGAAAATCGCGAGCGGAAAATTCCACGGACTGATGCAGGCAAACACACCGCGCCCGTGCAAGGATAATTCGTTGGTCTCGCCGGTAGGCCCCGGCAGGCGCGTCGCGTCGCCGAAGGACTCGCGGGCACGCACGGCGTAATAGCGCAGAAAATCCGTGGCTTCACGGACCTCGGCGAGCGCATCCGGCAGCGTCTTGCCGGCCTCGCGCACGAGCAAGGCCATCAGATCGAGGCGCCGCGTCTCGAACGTGTCGGCCGCCCGCTCGAGGCACTCCGCACGTGCGGCTCCGCCGACCGCGTTCCAAGCGGGCTGACCGCGCGCGGCCGCGTCGAAGGCGGCGGCGATCTCGCCCGCCGAGGCGTCGCGGCTCATGCCGACGCGGTCGCTGCGGTTCGCCGGGTTGGTCACCGGTACACCGCGACCCGGCAGAGCGACGCCGTCGAGGCGCGGGCCGGCCGAGTGTTCACGGCCCCGTCGTGATGCGAGCGCCGCCGCCAGCGCCTGCAACTCGTCCGGATTGCCGAAATCCATCCCGCTCGAATTGCGGCGATCGGCATAGAGCGCAGCGGGCACCGGCAGGCGCGGATGCACGTAACCCTCGAGCCGCTCCATCTCCGCCACCGGATCGCGCACGATCTCACCGACCGGTACCTGCTCATCCATGAAGCGATTCACGAACGAGGTGTTCGCGCCGTTCTCGAGCAGCCGCCGCACGAGGTAGGCGAGCAGATCCTTGTGCTCGCCCACCGGCGCGTAGGCGCGAATGCGCGGAAACTGCGCGATCTGTCGTTGCGCTTCCGCGTACAAGAGGCCGCCCATGCCGTGCAAGCGCTGGAACTCGTAGTCCGCGCCCCGAGGCGCGAGTTCGAGGATCGAGGCGATGCTGTGCGCATTGTGGGTCGCGAATTGCGGATAGAGGACATCGGCTTGGCGCAGCAGACGATCGGCGCAGGCGAGGTAGGAGACGTCGGTCGTGAGCTTGCGCGTATAGACGGGGTAGCCGTCCAGTCCGCGTTCCTGGGCCAGCTTGATCTCGCTGTCCCAGTAGGCGCCTTTGACGAGACGCACGGTCATGCGCCGGCCATAGGTGCGGGCGGTCGCCGCGACCCACTCGATGACGTCGAGCGCACGCTTACCGTAGGCTTGCACCGCGAGGCCGAGCCCGGGCCAGGTTCGCGTGCCGGGATCGCGCGCGAGGGCCTCGACGATGTCGAGCGACAGATCGAGGCGATCCGCTTCCTCGGCATCGATCGTGAGCTGGATGCCCGCGCCGGCGGCGCGCGCCGCGAGAGCTTGCACGCGCGGCACGAGACGCGCGAGCACGCGCGCCTGCTGAACGAGCGCGTAACGCGGCTCGAGCGCCGACAGCTTGATCGAGATGCTCGAGGTCAGATGCGGCGGTCGGCCGCGCACGGTCCGTCCGATCGCGTCGATCGCGTGTTCGTAGGCGGCGAGATAGCGTTCGGCGTCGCGCGCCGTGCGTGCGCCCTCGCCGAGCATGTCGAAGGAGCACAGGCCGAGCGGCGCTTCGGCCGCGCTGCGCACGAGCGCCTCCTCGATCGTGCGGCCGACGACGAACTCGCCGCCGATGATGCGCATCGCGCGCCGCACGGCGAGCCGTACGACCGGCTCGCCGGCCTTGCGAGTGAGTTTCTTGACCCACGAATCGGCATCCGCGGTGATCGCGGGCTCGAGGTCCAAGATGCCGCCGGTCAGCATCAGTCCCCAGGTCGACGCATTGACGAACAGTGATTCCGAACGCCCCGAATGTGCCGCCCAATCGCCGCTCGCGAGCTGCTCGGCAATCAGCCGATCGGCGGTCGCATCGTCGGGGATGCGCAGCAGCGCCTCGGCGATGCACATGAGCGCGATGCCCTCCTGGTTCGACAGTCCGAATTCCTGGAGGAATGCGTCGAGAAACGGCCGCTCGTCGCGCCGCGCGCGCGCGCCCGCGACCAGGGCCCTCGCCAGGGCGACGGCGCGATGCCGCGCGCCGCCCGTCAGCTCCAAACTATGCAGCAGTCGCGTCGCGGAGCGATCTTCGGACCAGGTTCCATGTTCGCGGACGGCTTCCCGCAGGGAGTCCAAATTCGCGGCGTCGAACGCGCCATCGGATTTCGCAGACATTGCGCACCCTCCTCACTGACTCAAAGGCAGCGCCCCAGTATCGCTGAACTCGGCACAAAACACCTGCGCAGGTGCGGAACTCGACGCCGTCGCGAGGCGCACCACGCGCCCCGTCCCGCCCAGGTCGACCGCCGCGTCCCAGGGCGCGAGCTCTGCGGTACCCTCCGACGCATCGCCGGCGGAGTCTTCCCGCGACACCTTGACCGCGCCCGCGACGGCGAAAATGGCGAGAGTGACGCCGGGCACGAGATGCACGGCGAGCGGCGCCGCGAGACTCACGACGCTCGCCCTCACCCCCGCGATCGCATTCGACACGATCAGATTCAGATCGGTGGACGCCCGGCCTGTCAGTTCGCAGTCCACACCGAGTGCACCGTCGAATTTCACGAGATCGCCGACGCCTGAAAGCCTGCGGCGCTCGCCATTCGAGAAGCGCAGCGCGAATGCGCCGTCCAGCAAGATCAACAGGCGCTGATAGCCGGCAAAATCGGAGAACGGTCCCGAAAGCCCGACTTCCGCGAGACTCAGACGCCAGCGAAACGGATCGCCCGCGGCCGGCACCCGGAACACCTCGTGCGTGCGGCCTCCGCCGTTCTTCCAAAGGCTCGGCTTGAACTCGTCGCGACGTAGTATCTGCAAGTCCCTGCTCCTGGCGGCGTCTGATCCTAGCGGCGTCTGAAGATCACGAGGTGCTGCAGCGGCAGCCGTTCGGACGTGCGTTCCCAATCGAGCGGCAAGGCCGCCATCTCGAGGCGCACCTGACGCTCGCTCATCTTGTGGACGGCTTTGATGGGCACGGCCGGATCCTCGGCGCGATATTCGACGAGGACGAGGCGGCCGCCGGGTTTGAGCGCTCGGACGACGCCGCGCATGACCTCGGCCGGAAACTCGAGCTCGTGATACACGTCGACCAAGACCGCCAGGTCGATCGAAGCCGCCGGCAGACGCGCATCGTCGACGACTCCCTGAACGGGAATCACCTGCGCGAACTCCGGGCGCCGCGCCAATTCGCCGAGTAGCGCCACCATCGGCGGCTGCACGTCGACGGCGTAGATCTTGCCGTGGGGCAGCCGCGGCGCCATGCGCCGCTCCAGATATCCGGAGCCCGCACCGACGTCGGCAACCGTCATGTCGGGCGTCAGCGCGAGTTCCTCGACGAGCCAGTCGGGACGTTCTTCGCGTTCGCGCTCCGGCCGGTCGAGCCACGCCGCACCGTCGAAGCCCATGACCCGCGCGATTTCACGGCCGCGATAGAACTTGCCGATGCCGTCGGCGCTCGGGCTGGCGTAGCGGTACTCGTCTGCGGAACGGGCCTTGCCGGCCGCGACCAGCAGCGCACCCGCGAGCAACGCGACCACGGGCAAGGTGGCGGCACGGAGCGCGGCAGCACGCAGCGCGCCCAAGCGCTGGCCGCGCGACCGGAGCGGATTAGATTTGCGCCGCAATGACCGCGATCTCGACCTTGAATTCGGGCGCCGCGAGACGCGCGCTCACGACCGTCGCGCGCGCCGGCGTCGCCCCCGGAACGACCCACGCGTCCCAGACCTTGTTCATCTCGGCGAAGGTCGCGATGTCGGTGAGCCAGATCGTTGCCGACAACACCCGGCTCTTGTCGCTGTGCGCAGCTGCGAGCAGCGCATCGATTTTCCCGAGAATCTCCTGCGTCTGTGCACCGACGGTACCGGCCGGCGCACCGGCGCCCGATCCGTCGGCGGCGACCTGCCCGGCCAGGTAGACAGTGCCATTGTGAACCACGGCCTGCGACATGCGCGGCCCGACTTGCAAACGCTCGATCGACATGCGGACTCCTCAGTTTCGGGTGAGCGGGCGGCCGCCGCGCCGTGCGGCGATCCAATCATCGGTACGCGCGTCGAGCAAATCGAGCGGCAGCACGCCGCCGTTCAGCATCTCGTCGTGGAACAGGCGCAGATCGAATTGGGATCCGAGTTCCCGCTCGGCGCGCGCGCGCAATTCGCGAAATTTCAACTGGCCGAGCTTGTAGCTGAGCGCCTGGGCGGGCCACGCAATATACCGGTCGGTCTCGGATTGAATCGTCGGCTCGTCGACGGCTCCGGTCTCGCGGAAGAAGGCAACGACGCGCTCGCGGCTCCAGCCTTGGGCATGAATCCCCGTATCGACGACGAGTCGCACGGCGCGAAACAATTCGCTCGACAGCCGGCCGTAATCGCTGACCGGATCACGGTAGAAACCGACTTCCTTCCCGAGTTGCTCGGCATAGAGGGCCCAGCCCTCGATATAGCCCGAATTGCCGATATGTTGCCGGAACTTGGGAAGCCCCTCGAGCCGCTGCGCGACGGAGAGCTGCATGTGATGCCCGGGAATGCCCTCGTGATACGCGATGGCTTCATCGTCGACGAGCGACCGCTCGGCGAAATTCGACGTGGCGACGACGACCCGGCCCGGGCGCTTGCCGTCGGGCGTCCCGGTCTGATAATGCGTTGCGGCTGCCGCTTGAAAGTCGGGAATGGCCTCGACGGTCACGGGTGCGCCGGGAATGTTCGTGAACAGATCAGGGAGTTTGGGCTGCATTTGGCCGATATAGCGGCGGAAATCTGCGAGGATCTGCGCGGCGGACGTCGGTTTGTACTTCGGGTCGACCGCTAGTGCCGCACGAAATGCCGCCAAATCCGCGAAACCCGCGCCTCGAGCGATCACGAGCATGTCCGCTTGGATCCGCGCGATCTCGGCGAGTCCGATCTCATGGATCTCGGCCGGCGACAGCGTCGTCACGGTCGTGCGGCTGAGAATGTCGTTGCGGTAGCGGCGCGCGCCGCCCGGCAGCGATGTCACCGCGAGCGTCGTGCGCCCGAACGGCGCGTATTCGGTGGCGATGAACCGGGCGAATTCGGCATACGCCGGCAGCACGCTCTCGTTCACGACGCGGGTGATCGCGTCCGTCAGTCGCCGTTGCTCGTCGGCCGGAATGTCCGCCGGGTACTTTCCGGTGGGGCCCAAGAAGGGATCCGCGGCGATGATGCCCTCGCATTGCGCGGGGATTTTCTCGAGCAGAAAGCGTACCGGCATGAGGCCGTCATGCCGCCCGGCCCGAAGCACCTCTTCGGTCTCGTGAAAGACGCGTGGAATCTGCTCGAGACGCGCGAGGTAATCATCGTAATGCTGCACGCTGTCCAAGGGCACGGCGAGCGGCAGATCGGCGAGATGCACGTGCGGGCCGTCCATCTGGTTGACCGGCATCTCGTACTCCCGGAAACCGTGGTTGGCGATGCGTTGTCGCAACGCCCGCGCCAGAAGTTCGTGTGACAGTCGGTCCTGCTCGGGAAAGTCATCGGACGGGATCGCCTCGAGCCTCTTGAGGTAGTCGCGGTTGCGCTCATCGTCGCGCGCGACCCCCGCGAGCGAATAGTCGTCGAGCGCCGCGTTAAAGCGGTAGTCGCCGTAGGCGGTCGCGCGCTCCGGGTGGGCTTTCAAATCGGTCTGGTATTGGTCCTCGAAGAGCGCGTTTTGCGCCGCAAGACGCGCGTCCCGTGCGGCGCGCGGGGGCTGGTGTGCGCACGCCGCCAGCGTGAGAATGGCGACGAGCAGCGACAGGGTGAGCGGGCGCATAAGCCGATAAGTTATCACACGCTGGGGACGCGGCCGCGGCGTCTCTGCGTAACCTCAAGGGGAGCAGTCAGTCATGAGTTCAAACGATACCTACCTCGCCGTATTCCTCGGCAGCGATACGAGTCCACGTCGCGCCGCATGGGATGCGCTCCCGGAAAGCGAGCGCCGCGCCAAGGAACGCGAAGGGATGGGCGCCTGGCGTGCCTGGGTAGAGCACAATCAAGCCGCGATCGTCGCCATGGGGGGACCGTTGGGAAAGACCAAGAACGTGTCGCAAGACGGCACGCGCGACATCAGCAACGCCATGGCGGCTTTCACCGTGGTGCGAGCGGAATCCCACGAGGCGGCGGCCCGACTTTTCGAGAATCATCCACACTTCGGCATTTTCCCCGGCGATTCGATCGACGTCATGCCGGTGATGCCGGTTCCCGGCGGATAGTTGCCGCGAGGGCGCCCGGCTCCGCCATTGCCTTCTCTGGGCATGCGTCCGCTACGCATATGTCCTCAAAGAGCGCAGCGGCGCGAGCGCGCATACTCGGCGGATGATCAAGAGTTATTTTCCCGCACTGCGCATCCGCGGTCGCGAACTGCTGCCGGTCGTCCAGGGCGGCATGGGTGTCGGGATCGCCGGGCACCGGCTTGCGGGCGAGGTGGCCAGGCAGGGCGCGGTCGGCACGATCGCCAGCGTCGATCTGCGGCGTCTGTATCCCGACATCACCGCCTGACGATGACCGCCGCGCAGCGCAACGCTGCCGGCGCGGACGCGATTCCCCCTGCGTCGCCAGCAATTGGGCGGCGAGCGATCTCGAAAACGCCGCCACTTTCATGGCATGATTCCGGCTGCTTCGGTCATTTCCTGGGGTACCGGGCGCCGTTCGTTCGAAGCTCTCATCGGCCCCCGCCGGAAGGTGCCGAACTTTTTTTGTAAATCGATGGAATAAAGCGGGAGGGTCACGTGTTGCCTGGTGAGATGCCAACGGACGGGAACCGCGACATGAGTGAAAATGAGCTGTCGGCCATGCTGCCGGCCTTGTTACCGCGACTGTGGCGCTTCGCGCTGCGTCTGGCCGCCAATCAACATGATGCGGAGGATTTGGTGCAGAAGGCCTGTGTCCGTGCGCTGGAGCGGCAGCAGCAATTTCAAGCGGGGACCTCGGCTCTCAGTTGGCTGTTTTCGATCGTGAATTCGGTCTGGCTCAATGAGGTGCGCGCGCGCCGGATCCGGAATCACGCGAGCATGCAATGGACCGACGAACTCGCGGAAACGGTGGTCGACCCGTCCGCCACGAACCCGGAGGTCGACGCCCTGCACCGACAAGTGATTGCTGCTGTGCACCGTCTACCGGATGCTCAGCGGGCCGTCATGTTGCTCGTGGCAGTCGAAGGTTTGAGCTACCGCGAGGTCGCGGATGCGCTGGAGATTCCGATCGGCACGGTCATGAGCCGATTGGCCCGCGCGAGGTTGACGATCGGCGAAACGTTTGGACAAGGCGATTCCTCTCAAAACCAGCTGCAAGGATCACTCTCATGACGATCGACGACACCATGCTGATGGCTTATGTGGACGGCGATCTGCCCCCGGAGCGTCGCGCCGAGGTCGATGCCGCCGTGGCTCATTCCCCCGAACTCGCGACACGCTTGCGCTTCATGCGCTCGTCGGTGCTGCCTTATGGCGCGGCGTTCGATCGTCAAGCGCTGCCGCCCGTGCCGGCCGCGCTCACCCAGCGCGTCGCCGAGCTCGCACGGGTGAGTTCGCATGCCCGTGCGGCGCCGGCCGCGCGCCAAATGGCGTGGCCGCGGCTCGCCGCCGCGTTCCTGGTCGGCGTCATCTCCTGCGGGGCCGCCGTCAAACTGTGGTCGGGCCACGACCGCGTGATCACCGCCGAGATCACTCGCGCGGACCCCTGGATCCAGGCGGTCGCCGACTATCAAGTGCTCTATTCGCGCAAGACGCTCCAGGACGTCAACGAGGACCACGCGCTCAGCGCCAAGATCGTCGGCGACCTGAATCGCGACGACGGCATGCCGCTGCGCATTCCCGATCTGCGCAGCGCCGGCCTGACGTACAAGCGCGTGCAGCGTTTGAATTTCCACGGCCAGGCGGTCGCGCAGATCGTCTACTTGCCCGAGCGCGGCGACCCGATCGCGTTGTGCGTCACGCACGACGTGCATCCCGATGGCGGACCGTCGGCGGCCCAGTCCGTCGGCGAGATGCGCGCGGTCGCCTGGCACCATGACAACCTGGGCTACGTCCTGGTCGGCAAGGATCCGAGCGTGGATCTCGGCGCGATCGCGAATCGGATCGCGAGCACCGAAGCGGGGGCCTTGTACGGCGATCGCGTCACGCCGCTCGATCGCGGCTCGGCGAAGCTGCGCGGCTGACCCGCGTTTCGGCTGACCCGCGTTTCGGCCGGGCGCGCGGTTCGCCTCAGCCCGCGGCTGCTCTGAGCTGCTCCCGTTCCGCCGTCGTCAGCACCTTCGGCACCACGATCGGCGCGCCCGTCTCGGACGAGAACAGCGGCGTGCGCTTGAAACTGCCGTCGAAGCGCGCACGGGCGACCATCTTGACGAAACGCAGGACGCCCGCGATCCAGGCGATCTTGCTGGGATTGACCGGCCGCCATGCCTGCGGCGTGGCGTTCCACATGCGCACCGGACCGAACGCGGTATCGAGCGAGATGCTGCCCTGATCGAGGCAGGAATGCACCAGCCCGATGAACGAGAGGCGAAAGTCCGCGACGGTGTTGCCGACCGGGGTGTTGCAGCAGACGGCATACCATCGGAGCAGGCCCTTTTCCGTGAGCCGCATGCAGGCGAGCTGGTCGGCACCGGCCGTGAACTCGACGTTTGCCTGAACGGTCTGGATGACGTCCGAACCGCCATTTTCATCGAGAATTTCGTCGGGTCGCCCGAGATAGCGCGCGAACGCCTGGCAGTCGCGGCAGTAGCACACGACGCGGTTGACGCGC
>Ga0302157_10003501_pt1 | contig 17633 bp, 17 predicted proteins | sample I_Bog_N3_3_FD_193502 | JGI IMG/M metagenome (GOLD analysis project Ga0302157, IMG submission 193502) | Peat permafrost microbial communities from Stordalen Mire near Abisko, Sweden - I_Bog_N3_3 | ecosystem: Environmental > Terrestrial > Soil > Wetlands > Peat | place: Sweden: Abisko, Stordalen...
CGTCGATCGTCAATCCTTTTGAAGTGTCAAATGGCTCCCTACGGCGAGCACGCGCCTATTCAGAGGGGCCGTTCTCGGCCGATACGGTCAGGATATCACTCAGGCCCATCGTGAGCCTCAACCTCACCGCCATTGGAGCCAAGTGCATGTTCAATAACTTGAAAATCGGCATGCGCCTGGCCATCGGTTTCGGCACGGTCCTGGCCTTGCTCGCGGTGATCGCCGCGGTCGGCGCCTAAGAAAGCGCTCGGCTCAACGACAGCATGAACCGGATCGTGAACGACAAATATCGGAAGGCCTGGATCACCAACGAAATCACCCGCCGGGCCACCGACAATCTGTTGATCGCCCGCAACATGATCCTCGTCGCCGATCAAGACAAACTCGAGGCGCGCAAGGCGCAATACGGCGAAAACATCCACGCCAACGACGACGACATCCGTGAGCTCGACCGGATACTCGTGACGGACAAGGGCAAGGAGCTGCTGCGGACGCTGAAAGCCCAGCTCGCGCTGTTCCGCGCATTCAACAACGACATCCTCGAATTGGCACTCGGGGGTAAGAAGGCCGAGGCTACCAGGGAACTGTTCGGTGAGCGCTACGGGGTTCAGGCCTCGTTCATGGCCGCTTTGAAGGCCTTGACGGATCACGAAGCGGAAGCGATGCGGTTGGAGGCCAATGCAGCGGCGGAACGCTACGCGGCGGCGAGACTGACGATCCTCGGGTTGTCGATCGGCGCGTTCATGCTCGGTTTCGGCGTTGCCTGGTCCATTTCGCGATCGATCACGCGCCCCTTGAACGCCGCCCTGCGCGTAGCGGGCCGGCTTGCGGCCGGCGACTTGACGGTGAAGATCGACAGTGCTTCCAAGGATGAAGTGGGCCGGCTGCTCAACGCATTGTCTCAAATGGTCGCACAGCTCTCACGCGTGATCGGCGACGTCCGCGCGGTCTCGGACAGCCTGTCGTCCTCGGGCGATGAGGTCTCGTCGACCGCCCAATCCCTGTCGCAGAGCGCGACGACGCAGGCGGCGAGGCGGTCCTCAAGACCGTCGATGCGATGAAGCAGATCGCCAGGAAGATCTCGATCATCGACGACATCGCCTACCAGACCAACCTGCTCGCGTTGAACGCTGCCATCGAAGCCGCGCGCGCCGGCGATCACGGCAAAGGATTCGCCGTCGTGGCGGCCGAAGTACGCAAGCTCGCCGAGCGCTCGCAGATCGCGGCCCAGGAGATCGGCGAGGTCGCGAGCTCCTCCGTGCAACTCGCCGAGCGAGCCGGCGCTTTGCTCGATACGATCGTGCCCTCGATCAAGCAGACGGCCGGGCTCGTCGAGGAGATCGCGGTCGCCAGTCAGGAGCAAACCGCCGGTGCCGGACAGATCAACACGGCCATGAGCCAGCTGTCGGACTTGACCCAGCAGAATGCCTCCGCGAGCGAAGAACTCGCGGCCACGTCGCAGGAAATGCGGGGCCGCGCTCGGCAGCTGCAGGAAACGATGCGCTTCTTCAAGGTGAACGGCGACCGTGCGACCCGCCGCGTTCCGGCAGCCGCGCCAAACCGCGCAGCCGCCCCGCGGGGACCGGCCGATCGAGCCGCGTCCATGGGCAACCGGAAGCATTTCATCCGATATTGAGCCGGGTCGGCCGCGACGGCAAGCCGGTCCGGCTCATCCAGCGGGGACCGGGATCGAACGCGGCAAATACACCCGAAATCGCGTTCCCTTGCCGACCGCCGCGGTGCGGCTATGGACCTTGATGACGCCTCCCATGGCGCTCACGATCCCGTAGACGACCGAGAGCCCGAGTCCGCTGCCCTCGCCCGGTGCCTTCGTCGTGAAGAATGGATCGTAGATTCGCTCCATCACCTCGGGCGACATGCCGTTGCCGGTATCCGCGACGCAGATGCAGATTCCGTCCCGCTGCTCCGAGGGGGCATCCTCGATCGCCTCGCCGGCATCGATGCGAATGCTGATGATGCCGCGATTCGCCATCGCTTGTGCGGCGTTGATGCACAGGTTCATCACGATCTGCATGATCTGTGTGCGGTCGGCCAGGATGGTGGCGGACTCTTCCGGAATTCTGTCTTCGAAGTCCAGCTCGATCGATGGCGGGAGCGATGCATGCAGCAGGGCGAGCGCTTCGCGCACTTGGAAGACGATGTTGACCGGCACCCGATCGCCAGGCCGTTCGCGCGCAAAGTCGAGCATGCGGCCGACGAGATCGCGGGCGCGAAAGCTGCCGCTGATGATCTTCGTGATGCTGCTCTTGGCCTCTGAGTCCGCCGGCAACTCATCGTCGGCCAATTCCGCGTAAGCGACGATACTCGCCAGAATGTTGTTGAAATCGTGAGCGATGCCCGCCGCCAGCGTACCCATCGCCGCGAGCTTGCTCGATTGTATTTTCGCTTCCCGCTCCGAGTTCAGGCGCGCGATGCTGGCCCGGTGCGCGGCCGCGGCCGCCGCATTGGCCTTCTCGAGCTCGGCCGTGCGCTCGTCGACGAGTGCTTCGAGGTGATGCTGATACTGCTCGAGTTGCAGGTCTATGCGCTTGCGCTCCGTGATGTCCTCATGGGCCACGACCGCGCCTTCGCCCGGTGCGATCATCGGAAACACGGTCATGCGAAACCAGCGGGGCTCGTGGAGAACACTGGACGAATAGTCGAGCGTGAAATACGCGCACTTCTTGTGAAGCACGCTCTTGATGCCGGCCCATGCCCGCGCGGCTTCCTCGCCGCGGGGCTTTCCTGCCAGGGCCTCGCCCGCGCTCTGGTAGTGCAAGCCCACGGCATGAAGCGGCGCGTCGGGCGCGGCGTTCTCGGCCGCAAACCGGCTCCACGCCTCATTGACCGACACAATCACCCCACGGGTATCGACGACGGCTTTCTGTAATGGACTCGAGTTCAAAATGGTTTGAGCAAAAGCCTCCCGTTCCCGCAACGCCTCGATTTCGATCAACGAGCCGAGTTCCGCGGCGGAATCGAGTTCGTCCGACGTCCACGCCAGGCTTTGTCCCCTGATCGCCTGCGTGAACTGCGCAAATGACTTGCGCGGTGAGAGACGGCCCGTCGCATCCGCGATGCGCATGTGCTCCGGGTCGCCTCCCCAGCGCACCGAAAAATTACGCTCGTTCCGAAACCAGATCAGCGTGACCTGCTGATCGTAGGCAAGCGAGATGAATACGGCGCCGGCGACGGAGTCATCAGCATCTCCCAGCTGAAGATCCCGCCCCAAGGCGCTCGATGCGAACAAGGTCGGCGTGCTTTCATTCACTCTGCGCCGACTCTGCAGACTGCGTATTCGATCCTCCGAGGGCGTGTTGCCGGTCGTGAGGATGGTGTCTTTGGAAATCAGGGCAAATCCATCCGCGGCGACGACGCCCAGCAGGTCAGCGCTCTGTGTGGGCTGAATGAGTGCCTTAAGATCCGCCTTGCGTACAGCCTCCACCAAGTGGCGACGCCGCGCACTCAGGCTGTGTTCCCTGGCGCGACGCAGTCGCTGTAGGGTCGATTCGATGAGGGAGGCGAGATCCTCGAACATCCACCCGAGAGCGTCGCGCACGGAAGCACCGAAATACTTCGGCGCGTTGAGGTGCTGGCACGATACGAGTCCCCAGAGGCGTCCTTCCACGATCAGCGCTCCCACGAGCGTCGCGCGGACCTTCATGTTTCGCAGGTATTCGACATGCATGGGCGAAACGCTGCGCAAGCACGAGGGACCGAGATCGATGCGTCGATCATCCCGCGCGATCACCGCCGACGGGGTATATAACGCATCCGGAATCAGCCGTACGACCCGGGAGGAGAGCAGTTTGAGCGATTGCGCGGGAATGTCGGTGGCCGGGAAATTGAGGCCTAGATAGGACACGATGCCGTCGATGCGCGCTTCGCCGACGACCTCTCCGTTCCACGCGGCGTCGAACTGATATAGCATCACGCGATCGTAATCCGTCATGGCGCGTATCAATTCCGCCGATCGCTGAGCGATCGCTGGAATGTCGCTCAACATGCGCAAGCCCGCAAGCGCCTGCCGGCGATGATAGGGATTGCGCATGGTCGGAAAGTCGGGCGTTTCGATTTCGATGTCGATGAGCACCCGTCCCGAGTCATTGATGCCCGGCCGGGCGCGAAGATTCTCCCCGTTGACGCACACCGGCACGAGAGGCTGTTGGCCGTCGCCCGGGTCACTGAGGAGCGCGGCCTGCGCGGTGTTCCCAAGGATCTCGCTGGCCGGCCGCCCCAGCAGACTCGCGGCGGCGGTGCGCAGATAGGTCGCACAGGTTTCGCTGGCTGCCTCGATGATTCCCGAGGTCGGATGCAGCACGAGCAAGGCGCCATGCGGCTGGACCGACCCCGGGAAACGTATCGGCTCGGTCTCGCAGTTGGAGGTGTCGAGCGCGCGGACTTCGGACGGACCTGTCATCGTTTTCATTCACGAAGCGGCAACGCCAGTGCCTGTTGAATGGCGCGGCGCAAATCCTCGCGCGAGAATGGCTTTGCGAGCATCACCCTCGCCCCCATGATTTCGGCGGAACCCAGATTGAAATCGGCCGTGACCGAACGCCGACCGCCCGACATCGCGATCATGGGCACGGGGCTTCCCGAACGCGACAACTCCATGATCACCTCGATACCGTCCATTTTGGGCATCAAGACGTCGGTAATGATCAAATCGGGCCGCAGGGTTTCGAGCAGCTTCAAGGCTTCCACGCCGTCACCGGCAACCGTGACGAAATGCCCGTCGTTGGTCAACATCTTGACCAGTGGTTCGCGAAAAGCCAGATCATCTTCAATGACCAGAATACGGGGCATGTAGGGCTCCTCCACATGGGTTCACGGGTGAGGACTACAGTGGCCGCGGAGGCCATCCCACAGGGGATCGCAGTGTGAATCAACATGCCGGTTGCGTCCGTGCGCGAGCGCACGCCCAACCGGAACAAGCGGTCGCGGATCAGGATCGCATCCGCGAAGTGCGGCTACGCGGCGCGCCGCAAGCGCCGCCCCACCGCCGTCGCGATTTGCTGCAACTCCTCGATGCGGAGCGCCATGCCGGCGCCCGCGAACGCGGCCATCGCAACGAGCACCGTGCCGAACAGCGCCGCCACTTTGATCGAGAAGGCCTGCACGGCCCAGCCGGCGAGCAGCCAATGCATGGAGGCGGCACAAACGGCGACGAGTACCGCGGTCGCGACGGCGACTTTCGCCAGCATCGCGAACAGGCGCCGGGTGGCGAGGCCGCGCAGATGGCGGCGCATCAAGGCGTAGAGCAGCAGGAAATTGAACGTCGCGACCAGACCCGTCGAAAACGCGAGGCCGCGGTGCCCCCAGCCGAGCTGGAAGGTGAAGACCCAGTTGAACACGAGGTTCAAGGCCACGGCGAGAAAACTCACGTACATCGGCGTCTTGCGCTGGTCGAGCGCGTAAAACGCAGGCACGAGGATCTTGAGCGCCGCATAGCCGGCGAGTCCGACCGCGTAAAAGCGCAATGCACCCGCCGCCTGTATCGCTTGATACGCGTTGAAGCGGCCGTGCTGGTAGAGCACCGAGATGATCGGCTCGGCGAGCACCATGAGGCCGGCGGTTGCCGGGATCGTGAGCAGCAGCGCAAGGCGCATGGCGTGCGCGAGTTCCGCGCGAAACGCATCCATCTGCCGCGCGACCACGAGTCGTGACAACAGCGGCAGCGTCACGGTTCCGAGGGCGACGCCGATCAGCCCCAGCGGCAGCTGCATGAGACGGAACGCGATCGACAGCCAGAAGATCGCCCCGTCACCGAGCCGCGACGCGAATTCGGAGTTCACGAGGACGTTGACCTGGGTCGTGCTTGCCGCGATGACCGAGGGACCCATGAGTGCAAAGATCGCCGCGACGCCCGAATCGCGCCAGCGAAAATCCGCACGGTAGCGGTACCCAAGGCGCCCGAGCGACGGCAGTTGAACCGCGAGTTGCAGCGCGCCTCCGATGAGCGTGCCGACCGCGAGGCCGATCAGCGCGCGCGGACCAAAATGCGGATCGAACCAATACCCCAGGCCGACGCCCCCGATGATCGAGCCGAGATTGAAGAAGCTCGACGCCATCGCCGGCATGCCGAACACGTTCTTGGCGTTGAGCATGCCCATGACCAGGGCTGCAAGGGAGACCATCAAAATGAACGGAAACATGATCCGCGTCAGATGCGCCGTGATGCGCGTCTTTTCCGCGTCGAAACCGGGCGCGAGAAGCGTGACGAGTTCGTGCGACCAGATTGCGCCCGCGACACAGAGCGCGCCCAGACCTAGGATCGTGAGCGTCGCAACCTTGTTCGCGAGCCGCCAGGCCGCCGCATCGCCATCGCGCGCGATGGTCTTGCTGAACACCGTCACGAAGGCCGTGGACAGCGCTCCTTCCGCAAACAAATCCCGCAGCAGGTTCGGAATTCGGAACGCCGTCGTGAACGCGTCCATGGTGGCACCGCCGCCGAACAGCGCCGCGAAAATTTGTTCGCGTGCCAGTCCCAGCAGACGGCTGCACATGACGGCGAGACCGATGAGACCGGCCGCGCGTGTGTTGAGCCGCTCGGGGCGACTAGCGTTCAAGCGAGATCGCGCGGTGGCCGATGTCGCGTCGATATTGAACCAGGTTCCAGTGAATCGCACCGACGAGATCATAGGCCTGATGCTGTGCCGCGCTCACGGTTTGCCCGAGGCCGACGGCACACAATACGCGGCCGCCGTTCGTGACGATGTCCGAACCCCGCTGCCGGGTACCGGCATGAAAGACTTTGCCGGGCAGCGCCGCCGCCGCCGCGAGGCCGTGAATCGGATCGCCCTTGTGGAAGGCCTCCGGATAGCCGCCCGCGGCCATGACGACGCCGAGTGCGACGCGCGGGTCCCAAACCGCGCTCGCGCGGTCGAGTGTCCCGTCGATCGCGGCATCGCACAGAGCGGTCAGATCGCTCGCGAGCCGCATGAGGATCGGCTGGGTCTCCGGATCCCCGAGCCGGCAGTTGAATTCGAGCACTCTCGGTGCGCCATCGGCACCGATCATGAGTCCGGCATAGAGAAAGCCAGTATAGGGCGTTCCATCCGCGCGCAGGCCGCGCAAGGTCGGCGCAATCACTTCATCCATGATCCGGGCATGCACCGCCGCGGTCACCACGGGCGCCGGCGAATAGGCGCCCATGCCGCCGGTATTCGGCCCGGCGTCCCCGTCGTCGCGGCGCTTGTGATCCTGGGAACTCGCGAGGGTGAGGACCTGCTGATCGTGCGCGATCACGATGAAGCTCGCCTCTTCGCCCGCGAGGAATTCCTCGACGACGATCCTATCGCCGGCGGCTCCGAAGCCGCCCTCGAGCATGTGCGTGGCCGCCATCACGGCCGCCTCGTGCGTCGCGCATATGACGACGCCCTTGCCGGCCGCCAGGCCGTCCGCCTTGACGACGAGCGGCAGCGGTTGGGCGTGCAGGTATGCGGGATCGAAGTTCGCATGCGTGAAGCTTGCATGGCGTGCGGTCGGAATGCCGTGCCGAACGAGGAACTCCTTCGCATACGCCTTCGAGCCCTCGAGGCGGGCGGCCGCCTGCGTCGGCCCGAAGCAGCGCAGCCCGGCCGCGGAGAAGCGGTCGACGATGCCGGCGACGAGCGGCCCTTCGGGACCTACGATCGTCAGGTCGATACGCTCGCGCGCCGCAAACGCGAGCAGCGCGTCGACGTCATCGGCGGCAATCGAGACGTTCTCGACGTTGCGCTCGAGCGCCGTTCCGGCGTTGCCCGGCGCGACGAACACGCGCTCGACGCGCGCGGCCGATGCGCACTTCCACGCGAGCGCATGTTCGCGGCCTCCGCCGCCGACCACGAGAACCTTCATGCGGGTCGCGTCTTCATGGGGGCTGTCCGACGATCAGTGGCGGAAGTGGCGTATGCCGGTGAACACCATCGCAATGCCGTGTTCGTCGGCGGCGGCGACGACCTCCGCGTCGCGCTTCGAGCCGCCCGGCTGGATCACGGACGAGATCCCGAACTCGGCAACCGCGTCGAGACCGTCGCGGAACGGCAGAAACGCATCGGACGCCATCGCCGCGCCCCGGCAGGACAGTCCCGCATCGGCGGCCTTCATCGCCGCGATCTTGGAACTCACGACACGGCTCATCTGACCGGCGCCGATGCCGACCGTGACGCGATCCTTGACGCATACGATCGCATTCGACTTGACGTACTTGGCCACGAGGTTCGCCATGAGCAGATCGTCGAGCTCCGCGGCGCTCGGCCGGCGTTGCGTGACCACGCGCAGATCCGCCGGGCGCACGAGCGCAGCGTCGCGCGTCTGGACCAAGAGACCGCCGGTGACGCTCCGATATTCGAGACGCTGCGAATTGGGCGCGCCGAGGTCGCCCGTGACGAGCACGCGCACGTTGTCCTTGACGCCGAGCACGCGGCGCGCGTCCTCGTCGATCTCGGGCGCCAGGATGACCTCGACGAACTGACGCTCGAGGATATCCGCGGCGGTGGCCGCGTCGAGCGATCGATTGAAGGCGATGATGCCGCCGTACGCCGAAGTCGGATCGACCCGATAGGCGCTGTCGTAGGCGGCCCGAATGGTCTCCGCGAGAGCGACGCCGGCCGGATTCGCGTGTTTGACGATCACGCAGGCGGGCACCTCGAACTGCCGCACGCATTCCAGCGCAGTGTCGGCGTCCGCGATGTTGTTGAAGGACAATTCCTTGCCCTGGATCTGCGCGGCGGCCGTCACGGACGCGCCCGTTGCCCGCGGATCGGAATAGAACGCGGCTTGCTGGTGCGGATTTTCGCCATAGCGAAGCTCGAGGAGCTTGCGAAACGAGAGGTTCAAATCCTCGCCGAAAGTCGGCGCTTCGGCACCGGCGCGTTGCGCTCCGATCCGGTTCGAAAAATATCCGGAAACCATGGCATCGTATTGCGCCGTGTGGGCGAAGGCCTTGGCCGCAAGGCGCTGACGAAGCGGCAGACCCGTGCGCCCCTGATTCGCGGCGAGTTCGTCGAGCAAGGAGCGGTAGTCCGTCGGATCGACGAGCACGGCCACGGCGGCATGATTCTTCGCGGCGGCACGGACCATCGCCGGACCGCCGACGTCGATGTTCTCCACCGCCTGCTCGTAGCTGCAATCGGGATTGGCGACCGTCGCCGCAAATGGATAGAGATTGACCGCGAGCAGATCGATCGGTTCGATGCCGTTGTCGCGCATCACGGCTTCATCGATGCCGCGCCGGCCGAGCAGTCCCCCGTGGATCTTCGGATGCAGGGTCTTGACCCGCCCATCCATGATCTCCGGGAATCCGGTGTGCTCCGCGACTTCCTTGACTTGAATGCCGTGGGCCTGGAGCAGTTTCGCCGTCCCGCCGGTCGACAGCAACTCGATGCCGCGCTCGCGCAATTCGCGTGCGAATTCGACGATGCCGGTCTTGTCGGAAACGCTGAGTAACGCGCGGCGAACGGGCGTGTGCAAGGGGCCGCTACTCGCCGATGCCGAACTCTTTGAGCTTCTTGCGCAAGGTGCCCCGGTTGATGCCGAGTATCGTCGCGGCGCGGCTTTGATTGCCGTGCACGTGGTCCATGACGACCTGAAACAGCGGCTCTTCGACTTCGCGCATGACCATGGCATAGAGCTGCGCGGGCTTGTGGCCGTTGAGCGTCTCGAAATACCCCTGCAGCGCCTCCGCCGCCTGTGAACGCAAGGGCACGCCCTTGCCGTTGACCTTCAGATCCCGCCCGTTGAACGGCGGCGACGTCTCTTTGCGTGTCCGTGCCTTTTTCTTTGCGGCCATAGCGTCTCTCGAGTTCCCGTCAGGTCATTGTTGTTGTTCGCCCATGTCCACCGTCGACGACCCCCGGCTCACCCGTCACGCCTCAAGCGGCGCGCGGCGCCTGGTCGTCGAAAAGCTCCGCGACCGCGGACAGTTGACCCTGCGTCGTCTCGATCTGCATCAGACGTTTACGCAACGTTTCCTCGCCCGGGTTTTGCCGGCAATACCAGCTCAAATGTTTTCGTGCCACTCGAACGCCGGTCGCGTCGCCGTAGAGCGCGTACAGGTCTTCGAGGTGGGCGCGCATAATATCACGGACTTTTTGTTGTGGTAGAGGCGCGCGCAATTCACCGCCTGCGAGGAAAAAATTGACTTCATCGAAGATCCATGGCCGGCCTTGCGCCGCCCGCCCGATCATCACGCCGTCGCACCCCGTGGATTCGAGCACCGCGCGGGCGCGTTCCGGCGTCGCGATATCGCCGTTCGCGATGACCGGAATTCTCACGGCCAGCTTGATTGCTCGCACCGTGTCGTGCTCCGCATCTCCTTGATACATATCGGCGCGCGTGCGCCCATGGATGGCGAGCGCCTGAATGCCGCAGGCTTCCGCGAGACGCGCGATCGCGACACCGTTCCGGTGGTCGCGGTGCCAACCGGTACGCGTCTTGAGGGTCACGGGAGCGTCGGACGCGCGCACCACGCGCTCCAGGATGCGCGCGACGAGCGCCTCGTCTTGGAGCAACGCGGAGCCCGCGAGTCGATTGCAAACTTTTTTTGCGGGGCAGCCCATGTTGATGTCGATGATCTCGGCGCCCGCGTCGATATTGCGCCGCGCAGCCTCGGCCATCATGTCCGGATCGAAGCCCGCGATCTGTACGACGCGCGGACTTGGTTCGCCGGTGTGATCCATGCGCCGCCGCGACTTCGGCGTGTCCCAGAGCCGCGTATCCGCGGTCAGCATTTCCGATGCCGCGAGTCCCGCGCCGAAGCGGCGGCACAAAATGCGGAACGGCCGATCGGTGACGCCTGCCATCGGTGCGAGCAGCACGCGCGAGGGCAATTCAAACGGGCCGATTTTGAGTGCGCTCATTTCGGACGTTGCGCCGCGTCGTTCGCACAGGTGATCGTGCGCTCGGGTCCCCTGAGGCACACGTCGATTTCGAAGCCCTCCGCGTCCTTGCCTGGATCGAGGATGTTGAGCGTCGCGTCGATGCGTTCGCCCGGCGCGAGGAGTCGCGCGACGGGCCGCCCGAGATACTCCGCCGGCTCGAAATCGCGTCCGCCGATGCGATTGCCGAACCGGTCGGCGAGCGTTACGCGGAGCAGCGGATAGGGCTCGATATCCGCCGCGCTGTTCAAGATGCTCGCGCGCACCCGCAGTGCCCCGTTCGCATCCGGATCGCCGGTCACACCGAACTGGCGCAACTGATAGGCCGACAGGTTCAGCGGGACCGGAATCGGCGCGCCTAGCTTCTCGTAGACGAAGCGCAGCGGGCCGGCGAGCGCGGTGTTGGCCGCGAGCCACGCGCGATTCTGATGCACGAGTTGGAGCGCGAGCAGCATCACGAGCATGGCGCCGAGGACGATCCACATCACCCGCCACTCGCGGGGAGAATCGGCCGCGGGCCCGCGCACGATCGCGGCACGCAGCGCATGGGCGTCGGCCCGCGTCGTGGCGCTCCTGCGCGGCATGGCGTCCGCGTGTGCGATGGCGTCTCCGTACAGTGTGGCGTCCTCGTAGGATGCGGTGTCCCCATAGGGCGTGCTGTCCGCGTGCGCTGTCGTGTCCCCGTGCGATCGAGCGTCCCCGTGCGCGGTCGTGTCCGCGTGCAGCATGGCATCTGAGTGCGGCGCGGCGTGCTCGTGAGGCGTGGTTTGCCCGTAGGAAGGGGCGTCGGGGTGCAGGCTGACGTGTTCGCGCGGGGTGTGGTCGCCGTGGGCGGTGACGGCCGCCTCCAGGAGCGCCGCGACGTGCGCACGCGACCCCGGGTCGGCCGGCGCCAGGGTTTCCGTCTGCGACGACAGATCCCTGCGCGATGGCGTGTCCGAGTCCGGCGCTGCGTCGGCGTGCGCAGCAACGCCTGCCGAGACGCCGCGATCGGGCGGCTCCCCCTCCGCCGCGTGCTCGCCCGGTTTCGGTAGCGCCGTGGTCTTGGTGAACTGTGGGTCGATGAAGATCCGGTCGAGTTCACCCGGCGGCAGCGTGAATTCGAGGGCGGGGTCATCGCCCGAGAGATCGAAGTCGAGGCCATCCTGAATCTCGAGCCGCGCGACCTCGATATCGTGCGACTCGGCCAGCGATTCGGCGAGCGATTCCCCGAGTTCGAATTCATCATGCGTCGGAGCAGACGCCGGCGCAGACGCCGGCGCGAGCGGCGAAGGCTTGGATTGCAGGATGTGATCGGCGCGCGTCTCCAATTCGAGCGGCGACTCGCCGACGTTGAATTGCGTGGGCTGTTCGGCGAGCCGTGCGAGCGCGTCGAAGACTTCGCCGCAGCGGCCGCAACGCACCTGGCCGCCGGCGCTGCGGAGCACCTCGGCCGAGACCTTGAAGATCGTCTCGCATTTGGAGCACTGGGTGAACACTTAGGAGACTCCGGCGCAGGTGGGATCCGGGCGGCGCCTGCCGCGCAGGCAGCACCACTCCTCACGCTGCGTGCGGGCCACGATATCAAACCACGGCGCGTATGCGCTTGCGACTTCATCGGCCTGCGTCATCAGAATGCCGGAGAGCACCAGGCTACCGCCGCTCGCGACCGCCGCCGTGAGCACAGGACGCAGTTCGATCAAGATCCCCGCGAGGATGTTGGCGATCACGTAATCGGCAACGGGCACGGCAGCCTCGGGAGCCTGGGTCGCCAGCCGCGATTCCACGCCGTTGCGCAGCGCATTCTCGCGCGTGGCGAGCAGGGCCTGCGGGTCCAAATCGACGCCGGTTGCGGATGCCGCGCCGAGTTTCAGTGCGGCAATCGCGAGTACACCCGACCCGCAGCCGTAATCGAGCACGGATCGACCCGCGAGGTCGAGCACGTCCAGCGTGTCGAGGCACATTGCCGTCGTCGGATGGGTGCCCGTGCCAAACGCAAGACCGGGGTCGAGCCACAGCACGACGGCGTCCGGGTCCTCGGGCGGCGCCGAGGTCGTGGGGCAGATCCAAAGGCGCGAGCCGAATCGCATGGGGTGCCAGCCGACGAGCCACGCGCGCTCCCAAACCTGGTCTTCGATCTCGCGGACGGCTGCACGCGCTCCCGCCGCAGGCCCGAGGCGACGTCTGAGCCGCTGCAGCGCGTCCAGCGGGTCCGTGCCCTCGTCGAACAGGGCACGAACGAGCGTGTCGCTCCACAAGCGCATCTCGCCCGGCTTCGGCTCGAGGACCGGCTCATCCCCGCGGTCGACGAACGTGATCGACCGTGCCCCACAGTCGAGCAGTGCGATCTCTACCGCGTCGGCTTCCAGGCCAGCCAACGGCAATTCGATTTCATAGCATGGCATCGGCGGCGCGAATCACTTGAGTCCGAGGCGCCGCTCGAGATAGTGAATGTCGGTGCCGCCTTGGCGGAATGCGGAGTGATTGAAGATTTCTTGATGCAGCGGGATGTTCGTCTTGATGCCCTCGACGACCATCTCGGCAAGCGCATTGCGCATCCGCGCAATCGCGGTTTCGCGCGTGTCGCCGTAGGCGATCACCTTGCCGATCATCGAATCATAGAACGGCGGCACGTTATAGCCGGTGTAGACGTGGCTGTCGACGCGGATGCCGGGTCCGCCGGGCGCATGCCACAGGCGTATCGGCCCCGGCGACGGTGCAAACGTCTTCGGATCCTCGGCATTGATCCGGCATTCAACCGCGTGGCCGCGCATCTGAATGTCGCCTTGGGCGTACGGCAGGGGCTCACCGGCGGCGATCAGCAGCTGGGCCTTGACGATGTCGATGCCCGTCACGAGTTCGGTCACGGGGTGCTCGACCTGAACGCGGGTGTTCATCTCGATGAAGTAGAACTCGTTGTCCTGATACAGGAATTCAAGCGTGCCGGCATTCCGATACCCCACCTCGCGGCAGGCGCGCACGCAGCGCTCGCCCATGGTTTTGCGCTGCTTGGCCGTCAAACCGGGCGCCGGTGCTTCCTCGATGACCTTTTGATGGCGCCGCTGCATCGAGCAATCGCGCTCGCCCAAGTGCACGACGTTGCCATAGTTGTCGGCGAGCACCTGGAACTCGATGTGGCGCGGTTTCTCGAGGAACTTCTCCATGTAGACCTGGGCGTTGCCGAAGGCGGCGAGCGCCTCCGATTTCGTCACGCTGATCGCGTTCAGGAGCGAGGCATCGCTGTGCACGACCCGCATGCCGCGGCCGCCGCCGCCGCCGGACGCCTTGATGATCACGGGATAGCCGATGTCCTTCGCGATGCGGAAGTTCTCGTCCGGATCGTCCTCGAGCGGACCCTCGGAGCCCGGGACACAGGGCACGCCGGAGGCTCGCATGACCTTGAGCGCCGACACCTTGTCGCCCATGAGCCGTATTGTCTCGGCCCGGGGACCGACGAAGATGAAGCCGCTCTTCTCGACCCGCTCGGCGAAGTCGGCGTTCTCCGAGAGGAATCCATAGCCCGGGTGCACGGCGACCGAATCGGTGACCTCGGCCGCACTGATGATCGCCGGCATGTTCAGGTACGAAAGGGCCGATTGCGGCGGACCGATGCAAACGGTCTCGTCCGCGAGCAGCACGTGTTTCGTGTTGAAATCCGCGGTCGAGTGCACGGCGACGGTCTTGATGCCGAGCTCGCGGCAGGCGCGCAGGATGCGCAGCGCGATCTCACCGCGATTGGCGATGACGACTTTTTCGATCATCGCGGCTATTCGATGACGAACAGGGGCTGGCCGAACTCGACCGGATCGCCGTTCTTGGCGAGGATCGCGGTGACGCGGCCGGCCTTGTCGGACTCGATCTGGTTCATCATCTTCATCGCCTCGATGATGCACAGGATCTGGCCGACCTTGATCTCGTTGCCGATCTCGACGAAGGACTTGGCACCCGGGGAGGGCGAGGAATAATAAGTGCCGACCATCGGCGAGGTGACCATGTTCTCGTCGTTGCGCGGCTTGTGTTCCCCGGCGGAAGTCGCCGGCGTCGCCGCCGCCGCAACGGCGGGGGCCGCGGCGGGCGGTGCCATGGGAAGGGCCATCGGCACGCCGGCTTGGGTCGCGCCGCGCGGATAGCGGCTGATGCGCACGGACTCTTCGCCCTCCGAGATTTCCAATTCCGCGATGCCGGACTCCTCCAGCAATTCGATCAATTTTTTCACCTTGCGAATATCCATCCGCGGACTCCTGAAAATGCGCTGCGTTTATGTTTTGGTGAGGTAGGCGTTGGCCGCATCGAGCGCGAGGTCGTAGCCGAGCGCCCCGAACCCGAGGATGCAGCCGACCGCGATGTCGGAAAAATACGAGCGATGACGGAACTCTTCGCGCGCGTAGACGTTGCTCAGGTGCACCTCGACGAAAGGAACGGCGACGCCGAGCAGAGCGTCGCGCAGCGCGATGCTCGTGTGGGTGAACGCGCCGGGATTCACGATCGCGAAGGCGATCCCATCGTGTTTGACCGCGTGGACCTTCGCGATCAGTTCGTGTTCCGCGTTGCTCTGCAGGCACAGGAGGTCGTGACCCAGCGCCCGGGCGCGGTCAGCAAGCCGCGATTCGATGCTCTGTAGCGTCGAGGCACCGTAAATCGCAGGCTCGCGCAGGCCCAAAAGATTCAAATTGGGTCCGTTGAGCAACAAGATTCGAGACATGGGCAGTCAAGCCAAGCGCCGTCGCTTTTAAAAAGGTCCGCGATAATAACCAGAATTTGAGGAGAAAAGGCAAGCTTTGGCGCCGAACTCCAGAGACTGAGGTCATTCCTTCAAAGCTCTGAGGCCGCTGGAGATTTGATGCCGCGCCGCAGTAAGCGTCTGGCGATGTGCGTTGAGGTCGAGAACGGTCGCGAGGATCAGATCGGCCTGCGCGCGGTGCAATTCGCCGACGAAAATCGCCACGACCTCCCCGTCCCGGTCGGTGAAGACCGTGAAGGGGAAGGCAGGGCTTTCGACACCGAGCGCGGTCGCCGCATCCAACGCATCTTGCTCTCCGATCAAGAGTGCGTAGTCGATGTGAAACCGGGCAGCGAATTCGAGCACCTCGGCGCGATGATCGACCGCGATGCCGATCGTGGCGACGTCGCGCGGACCCCATTCTCGGGCAAGCGTCTGGAGCAGCGGGATTTCGCGCCGGCAGGGCGCACACCAGGTTGCCCAGAAGTTTAGAATCAGGGACTTGCCGCGCCAATCGGTGATCGAACGCACTCTGCCGTCCCGATCGCTCAAGCTGAATGGCGGCAAGCGCTCGGGAATCCGGATGGATGCGGCCTCGTCCGTCGGCGCCGCCTCCTCGTCCGTCGCAACCCCGTCGACGGGAGTCGGCGGCGCACGGCGCCGCAAGGGAGCGGCCCCCGCCGCATCGCGGCCGGCGGTTCGATGCGCCACATAGACTCGTTCGCCGGCCCAGGCGGCCAGAACGCCGATGACGATCGCCGCGACCGCGGGCCATGGTGCGTGCCCGCGACGCGCGTTCATCAAGGCCTCGGCATCGGAAGTCCGCGATTCTTACGGAGCACGAGGCCCGCCAGGACGAATGCGGCCATGCCGCCCAGGATCGCAATCGCCTGCCACGGCCCGTCAGGGCGATGGTTCAACGACGTCATGTGCGGCGATTCGGGGGATCCCGCGTCGAGGCTCGCTGCCGCGTCGGGATACAGAACCTTGGCCATCGGGGGGTAGCAAAGCCCCGCCTTGGCGCAGCCTTGATAGGTGACCCTGAGTTGCGGCGGGTGGGCGCCATAATCGCTGCGCTGGAAGGTCACGGGCACGACCACTTCGTTGAAATACACCTGTTGCGCACCGAAATACTCGTCCGTCAATTTCACGCCGGCCGGCAAGAGCGGCGCCTCGACGACGAGCCCGGGGCTTGCCGCCTCCACCTGGATTTTGTCCCGATAAATATAATAGCCGTCGGCAATGATCCAGCGCAGTTTGATCTCGCGCCCATCGACATGCGCCGCGACACGGAAGGCGACATCGGGGGGCAAAAAATCCTGTTCGTTCGACTCGGATCCGCGCAGCCAAAAGGGCTTGGGTGTGGCCAAGGACGACACGCCCAATAGGAACAACGCCGCCAAGGCGAGCCATCGGCGATTCGGCGGCGAGGAATTTTTCATGGCGGCACTCTATATCAACTGCGCATGAATGGGCTGCCCATCCAACAGTGTCGAATGCTGCGACGCACCATTATTTTTTGACGTCGATTCCCCTTGATTCGGGCAATTCAGGCCTTATGATTAGCAGCCTCGAGCGGGGAGTGCTAACAGAAAACCGCTCGTTGTAAAACCCCTTATTTAACGCTTTAGGAGTCTTGTTTTATGAAGATTCGTCCCCTTCATGACCGTGTGATCGTGAAACGAGAAGAGGAGGAGCGCAAGTCCCCCGGCGGCATCGTGATCCCGGACACGGCTACGGAAAAACCCATCTTCGGAAAAGTGGTTGCCGTCGGCAAAGGCAAGATCTTAGAGAACGGCGAGATTCGTCCGCTCGATCTCAAAGTCGGCGACAAGATCCTGTTCGGTAAGTACAGCGGTACCGAAGTGAAGATGGATGGTGAAGAGCTGGTCGTCATGCGCGAAGAAGACGTGATGGCCGTGGTCGAGGGCAAGTAAGCCTCTCGTTCATCCGTCGAATCCGCTTGTTTTCCCAGCCAATCAATTTTTATTAGAGGTATCAGCAAATGGCAGCTAAAGACGTACGCTTCAGCGACGACGCCCGGCAACGCATGTTCAAGGGTGTCAACATCC
>Ga0302157_10003502_pt1 | contig 17629 bp, 20 predicted proteins | sample I_Bog_N3_3_FD_193502 | JGI IMG/M metagenome (GOLD analysis project Ga0302157, IMG submission 193502) | Peat permafrost microbial communities from Stordalen Mire near Abisko, Sweden - I_Bog_N3_3 | ecosystem: Environmental > Terrestrial > Soil > Wetlands > Peat | place: Sweden: Abisko, Stordalen...
GGCCACATGTCGCTGCGGGTCGAAGCCATGCGTGGCGACGTGCTGCGCGCCGCCACCGATGGCGAGGCGCACCACATGCAGACCCGGCTGAAAGAAGCGCTGCAGCAGGGCGCTGTCGGCTTCTCCACCGGGCTCTACTACCCCGCCAACCACGAGGCGCCCACCGATGAGGTGATCGCCGTCGCCGAGGCCCTGCGCGGCACCGGCGGCCTCTATGTTACCCACATGCGCGACGAGGGCGACGGCGTGGTGGCCTCGATCGAGGAAACCCTGCAGATCGGACGCGCCGTCGGCGTGCCGGTGGTGATCAGCCATCACAAATGCACGATGCCGGAAAATTTCGGCCGCTCCAGCGAAACACTGGCGCTGATCGAACAGGCCTCGGCGTCGCAGAAGGTGGATTTCGACGTCTATCCGTATATTGCCGGCTCCACCGTGCTGATGCCCGACAAGGTCAACCCACGTGTTGCGACCAAGGTCACCTGGTCCGTCCCGCATCCGGAACTCTCCGGTAAATGGCTGGTGGATATCGCGGCCGGCTGGGGTGTCGATTTGGTCGAGGCGGCACGGCGGCTGCTGCCGGCGGGCGCCATCTACTTCCAGATGGACGAGGCCGACGTGCGCCGCATCATGGCGCATCCGCGCAGCATGATCGGCTCCGACGGCCTGCCGCACGACAGTTTCCCGCATCCACGGCTGTGGGGCACATTCCCTCGGGTGCTCGGCCATTACGCCCGGGATCTCCAACTGTTCTCCCTGGAGACCGCCGTGCACAAGATGACCGGGCGGGTCGCCGATGTGTTTGGCCTCGCCGATCGCGGCGTCATCCGCACCGGCGCCTTCGCCGACCTCGTGTTGTTTGATCCCGAGACGGTGCGCGACGCCGCCGATTTCGACAACCCGACATTGCCGGCCGAGGGGATCGCCGAGACCTGGGTTGGTGGCCGGTCCGCCTATGTCTTTGGCCAAGGCGCCACCGCAGCCCGCGCCGGGCGCCTGGTGACGCAAGGAGGCCTGTCCTGACGGAGCGTGCCCCGCCGCTGACCGGTGTACCGTTGCCAACGCTGGCCGAATTGTTCGCCGGGTTCTTCTCGATCGGCGTCATCGGCTTCGGCGGTGTGCTGCCCTGGGCCCGGCGCATGGTGGTGGAGCAGCGCCGATGGCTGACACCGGAGGAGTTCGTCGATGCCCTGGCGATGTGCCAGTTCGTGCCGGGGCCGAATATCGTGAACTTCACGGTGGCGCTGTGTGGCCGCTACCAGGGGCCGTTGGGCTCGTTGGTGGGGGTGGCCGGGCTGCTGGCCGCCCCGATCGTCATCGTCATCACCTGCAGCGTGCTGCTCGGGGAAGTCGCCGACAATCCCTACGTCATCGGCGCCTTGCACGGCCTGGCCGCCGCGGCCGCCGGCTTGGTGGTGGCGATGGCGATCAAGATCGCCATGCCGATGATCCGCCGGCGGCATGTGCCCGGGCTGACCTTGGCGGCGATTGCCATATTGGCCGTCGCTGTGCTGCACCTGCCGCTGATCACCACGCTGCTGGTGCTCGCCCCCATCGCGGTGGTGGTCGAGCGGCTGTGCCGGCGGTTATGAGCGCCGAGTTGCTCGATCTCATGGTGGTGTTCGGCGAGGCCAGCCTGTTGGCAGTCGGCGGTGTGGTATCGGTGTTGCCGGAAATCCAGCGCCAGGTGGTGGATGTGCATGGTTGGATGGATGCCAAGACGTTCGGCCAGTTGTTCGCACTGGCACAGGCGTCGCCGGGTCCGAACATGCTGGTGGTGTGCCTGATCGGCTGGCGGGTGGCCGGGCCGGTGGGGGCGCTGACCGCGACGATCTCACTGATCGGGCCACCAATGGTGATGGCCTACGCGATGGGCAGCCTGTGGCGGCGGTTTCGCGAATGGTCCTGGCTGCGCGATATCCAGGCCGGGCTGAACGCGGTCACCGTCGGATTGCTCACGGCAGCGGCATTGATGCTGGGCCGTTCAGCCGCCACGACCGTGGGGGCAGCCATCCTGTTCGTGGTGGCGTCCGTCGTTCTGACGGGCACACGCATTCATCCGCTATGGGTGCTCGGCGCCGGCGCCGCCTTAGGAGCCCTTGGGCTCGTCTGACTAGCGAATGCTGCGCGACGGTGCTTCGGCGACTTCGTCATATGGAATCGAAACAGCCGGGGCGCGGCGCAGGTTGGCGAGCATGCCGCCACCGTTATCGGGTCGGTCATAGATGAAGCCATAGGTCGGGTAGACGCTGCCATAGCTGCCGCTATGGCCAAGGCCGACGCGCACCGCCGACCAGTCATTGTTCTCAGACACGTCGACAACCGGAATGGCACGGCTGACGCCGCCCTTGCTGGCGCCGGGGCCGGCCCAGTTGGCGTGGTCGATCTCAATTTCGCGGCTGCTGACGACATGGGTGACAACGGCGACGTGGCCCAGGCGCATGCTGCCAGTGGCACGGAAGTTCAGCACGCTGCCGGCTTCGGGGGCCTGGCCGCGGGCGTAGACGCCGTTGGCTGCATCCCACCAGTTGGCGGCGTTGCCCTTCAGTTCGATGCCGGAGGCGGCGCGGGCGAACGGTACGCACTGCATGCCACCGCCGCGGCTGTAGTAGCTGGCCTTGCCGCCCTTCAACAGGGAGTGCTTCGGGCCGATCTTTGATTCGTGGGCGATCGTGTGAACAATCGGCAGGTGCTCACCCTTGATGGCGGTGTGATAGGTGGCGTTGTGAACGCTGCCCTCACGGGCGCTGGCAGTGTGGATGCTCGAGGTGTGAGCGGCGGGGGACTTGCCCGAGGCGCCCGGGTTGGTCCGGGCGGCCGATGCTTCAGACGAGAACAGCGGGCTTAGAACGACAAAACCTGCAGTTAACGCGAAGGCACGGAATCCATAAGCCCCAAACCGCATGCGCCGTTCCCCGTCTGAAACCTCACGATATATTTCCGGTAGCAACAGAGCTCGGTGATTGGCAACCCAACCTGGCGGATTTTGCGTTACAGCTATGCAAGATGTCGAAAGGAGGCTGTGGATAACTGGTCAGAAACGGTATGAAATCCTATTAAGAAAATTGTGTACCGTTTGTGATAAAAATATCCCTAGCTTATGGCAAAAATACAACAGGCCTAAAACATCAAATTGGCTGCATCCGGCGTCCTGCCGATTCCGGCAGGACGCCCAGGCACGTGGCTCGTTTCGGTTACTTACAGACGGTGACCATGATTTCAACGAGGTGGCGCGGGTCTGCCATATTGGCCTGAACGCAGGCGCGCGCCGGAGCCATACCTTCGGGCAGCCAGGCCGACCACAGCTTGTTCATCGCGTCGCGATCGCGAATGTCCTTCAGCCAGATCTGCGCCTGCAGAATCCGCGTGTTATCGGTACCGTGTGTCTCCAGAATTTCATCAATCTGTGCCAAAACCTCCTCGGTTTGGCCGGTGATGTCCTTCGACAGGTCCTGTGCCGTGCACCCCTGTAGGAAAACAAATCCATGGTACTCGACAGCCTTGGACAGGACCTTGTTTGGCTCGGTGCGGATAATCTTGCTCATCGGTACGGTTTTCCTCTGCTTGGGATGGGTGGTTCTAATTGCCGGGGGGGACTGCGACAACCCAGCGCGGCCATGCCGGGAGAGCCTCGGCCTGCCGGCTGGCGCGCGATGGGACGGGAGTTACGGCCGAACCGGAGCGTTCAACGGGTCGGCGTCGCTTGCTGGGCCACTGTTATAACAGGACTGCAGATCCTGATCGCGGCCAAACTGGGCGCCGAGCCCGGACGCCGGATTGTTGGTCAAGCCGTTGCCGGAGAACGGCGAGTCAAGCGTGCTCGTGGCGTAGCTGTCATTGCGGTAGATCTCGCCGCGGTTCTGCGCGCGATATTGCGCTTCGGCGCGCTGCTGGCAGGCCTGGGCCTGGGCCTGCGTTACGCCAGGTGGCAGCCCGCCATTCGGCCGCGGCGCGCACCCCGTCAGCAGGACAAAAGTGAGGGCAGCCGACGCCATCCCGGTGGTCAGCGTTTTCAATGGCGTCATGCGAATGCTCCAGGTGGCGATAAACCGTGGTGTGTCAGGCGCGCGAGGCGGGGCCGGCAGATCGCCGGCCGCGCCCGGCGTGCGCCGATGAAGGGATCGTGTCATGACCGATCTTACCGCGAGACAGCAAGGTGTGCAGGTGGCTTTCGTCAAACCGCGCCTCACGGGTGAGTGTGGCGGTTGCCGCCACTCGGAGCAGTTCAGCGTCGATCTCGGCACCGTCCGGCCGCAGTGCCACCATCCCGGCGGCCCAGCGCGCCCGGCTCATCAGATCGACCAGCGCCAGCAGGCGCAGACAGACCGACAGCCCGACCAGATTGTCGATCCCGCGTGCGGCGTCCACTGCCGCCGCCCAGCAGCGGGCGTCGGCGTCGGTTAGCGCCAGGTCCGTCACCTCGTCTTCGCCGCGGCGAAACCGGAACAGCCGGGCAGGGCCGTCTTGTGCTGCGATCGCCGCCGCACGCGCCTGGTACCAGGCGCGTTCGAGATCGCGGGCCTGCACCGCCGGCAGCGTCTCCGGCGGTTCGGCCACCAGGTAGGTGACAAAACCCTCCCGGGTTTTGGCCACCTGCACTGTGTGGTTCGCTGGGTGGTTGGCCGGTCCGTTGGCTTTACCGCGTTGCTGCATGCCGCCACCATGTACCCAGACACGCGCCAGCGCCACTGCACTGCCGCTCAAATCTGGAGACTCAGGATGTCCGATCCCGCCCGCCTCACCGCGACTGCAGCCCTGCGCCAGATCAGGGCCGGAACCCTCACGCCGGCGGATCTGCTGGAGGCCTGCCTCGCCCGAATTTCGGCCGATGAGCCGCGCGTGCGCGCCTTCGCCCACCATGACGCGGCCGCGGTTCGCGCGGCAATGCCAGCCGAAGGCGCCCTTCATGGCCTGCCAATCGGTGTGAAGGACGTCCTGGATACCGCTGATATGCCAAGCCAATATGGCTCGCCAATATGGGCTGGCCACACGCCCAAGGCCGACTCCGCCTGCGTCGCATGGGCGCGTGCGGCGGGTGCCGTGGTGATGGGCAAGACGGTCACCACCGAGTTCGCCACGCGCAAGCCGGGCCCCACCGCCAATCCGCACAATGCCGCGCACACCCCCGGCGGCTCGTCCTCCGGTTCGGCTGCGGGCGTGGCCGCGGGGTTCTTCCCGCTGGCGTTCGGCACCCAGACCGCCGGCTCGGTCATCCGCCCTGCCGCCTATTGCGGCATTGTCGGCTACAAGCCCAGCTACGGCCTGGTGCCGCGCCTCGGCATGAAGGTGATGAGCGAAAGTCTCGACACCATCGGCGTCATGGCCCGCTCGGTTGCCGATTGCGCGCTGTTCGCCGGCGCTGTCAGCAGCCACGATTTCGGCGATCCCGATACAGCTCCCGGCACCACCCCGCGGATCGGCATCTGCCCAGGCCCGGCCGGCGCCGAGGCCGGCCCGGAGACCATGGCGTTGCTGGAAGATGCCACCATGCGCCTCGCCGCTGCCGGCGCCGCCATCGTGCCGCGGCCGTTGCCGGACGCCTATATCGCGCTGACCGCGGCACAACCGCTGGTAATGAACGCCGAAAGCGCGCTGTCGATGGGCTGGGAACTGACCACCCACCGCGACAGCATCAGCGAGGGGTTGCTCGAGCGGCTGGAATGGGGGGCGTCGCAAGGTGCTGCGGCACTTGATGCCGCACGCGCCGTGATGGCCACGATGCAGGCCAGCTTCGGCGCGGTGATGGAGAATGTCGACGTGCTGCTCACGCCATCGGCGCAAGGAGAGGCGCCGCATGGCCTGGAATGGACAGGCGATCCGGTGTTCAACGCGCCGTGGACGGCGCTGCACGTGCCATGTGTGACGATCCCCGTAGGCTTTGGCCCGGCCGGCCTGCCGCTCGGCCTGCAGATCGTCGGCGGCGTCGGCGAGGACCGTGCGACCCTGGCGTGGTCGCAATGGATCGCGAGCGCGCTGTCGTAGCGAGCATCAAGGTCCGCACCAAGGCCTAGCCCAGCCTGCGCGCGGTGCCGACCGCCGCGCGACCCTCGTCTGCACAAATTCGATAGCATCCTAACTATATGCCAACTATCTATTATGCATGCCCGATACAGTCCCCCATACCACGCTGGATCCCCGCGATTTCGGCCGCCGGCTGCAACTCCTCGCCAAGGCCTGACGGCGCGAGATCGATCTGCAGATGGGCCGCTATGGCCTGACCGAGGCCAAGTGGCGGCCGCTGCTGCTGCTCGGGCAGTTCGGCGAGGGCATTCGCCAGACCGACCTTGCCGGAATGCTCGGCATCGAGGGGCCGTCTCTGGTGCCGCTGATCGATGCACTCGAGCGCGCCGGCCTGGTCGAGCGCTGCGACGTTCCCGAGGACCGGCGCTCCAAGCTGCTGCGCATGACCGCCGCCGGCGCCCAACTCCACCAGCGGGTCGCCCTGGCCTATTCCAGTGCCGTTCGCCATCTGCTGCACAACGTCGACGAGGCTGATCTCGCCGCCTGCCACCGGCTGTTTCGGACCATCGAGCGCAATATAGCACACCCCGCCTCCTCGATCGGCGCCGACATGCCGGAGGCGAAGCCGTGACGGCACTCGCCGATCCAACCGTCGATCCGGCAAAGCTCCGCGCGTCCCTGCGAATGCTGGGCGCCGGCCTGTCGTGGCTCCGGCCGCCGGCGGCCACCGGCTTCATCGTCAGCACCTTGGTGGCAGCCGTCCTGGCGCTCTACATCGCCTACGCCCTGCAACTCGAAAGTCCGGCCTCGGCCGCCACCACTGTGCTGATCGTGTCCAGCGCCTCGCGCGGCGCGATCCTGTCCAAGAGCCTCTGGCGCGTGGCCGGCAGTATCGTCGGCGCCACCGCGGCCGTGGTGCTGATCGCATTGTTCGCCCAATCGCCGGTGCTGTTCGTGCTCGGACTGGCGTTGTGGCTGGGCATGTGCACCTTCGTCTCTTCCCTGCTGCGGTATTTCCGCAGCTATGGCGCGGTGCTCGCCGGCTACACCGTGGTGCTGGTGGCGTTGGGCGCGCTCAACAACCCAGACCAGGTGTTCCTGGTTGGGATGTCCCGCGTGGCCGTTGTCACCATCGGCGTGATGACCTCGAGCGTGATCGCCATGGTGATGGATTCCGGCACGTCGCACGCGACCATCGTGTCAGCCCTGGTAAAGCTGATCGCCGACACCGCCCGCCTGCTGCAGACCGCGGCGGACACCGAGGCATTTGCAATGCTGCCGTCCTCGCGCAGCCGGGTTGCCGCCGGGCTGACCTCGCTCGACCAGATTTTGGAATTTGCCGCCGTCGAGGACGCCGGATTTCAGCGCTTTGCCGACGACCTCAGGCTTGCGGCGGCCGAGCTGTTTGCAGCACTCACCGGCGGCCCGCGCGCCATAAGGCTGCTGGCGGAGGCTGGCGCCGAGGGCGATCCGCAGTTGCTTGGCCTGTCGTCGGAACTCACCGCGCTGTTTGGCCGGATCGCGGAACCCGCGATCACGCTGGGCCGCGCGCCGGCACTGCTGCATGGGCTGGAGTCAGCGCGTGTACAGATCCACGCGCATCTCACTGACGCGTTTGCCCGGCGCTCATTGGCAACCGCGACGGCTCTCGCCCAGGCGTCGACGCTGCTGGGCAACTTCATCGAGGCCATCGAGGCTCTGCAGGCGCTGCGCCGCGGCGCGCCCCGCCCTGTGCCGGTGCGGCTGCAATACTACGTCAATCCGCACACCGCCCTGCGCAACGGCGTGCGCGCCGCCATCGCCGTGACCATCGGCGGTCTGTTCTGGATTGAGAGCCAGTGGTCATCCGGTGGTTCGATGCTCGCAGCACTCGGCCCGATCACCGCTTTGCTGGCGCAGGCCGACAGCGCGGCCGCCGCCAGCATCGGTTTTTTGAAAGGCATGGTGCTCGCCGTGATCGGCGCCTTCCTCTGCACCTTCGGCCTGATGCCGGAGGTCAGCGGATTTCCGATGCTGGTGGCGGTGTTGCTGCCGTTTCTGGCGGCGGGGCTGATTGCCGGCACCAAGCCGTCGCTCGCCGGCATCGCCACGCCGTTCCTGATCTTCTTTGTGGCGCTGTCGGGTCTCGAGAACCCGATGCGCTACGATATCGCAGCCTTTCTCAACACCGCCTTTGCCTTCGTCCTGGGCGCTGCCTGCAGCATGCTCGCCTTCCGCGTGCTGCTGCCGCCCAATCCGGTGGCAGAGGCCGATCTGCTGGCGCACTCGGTGCACACCGCCGTGCTGCGGCTGCGGCACGGCACGATGCCGCAATCGCTGGTGTGGGAGAACCTGCAGCACCAGAAGCTGGTGCGGCTGTCGCGCCGTCTTGCGGCGTTTCCGGCGCTGCGCACCGCCTTCATCGAGAAGGCCGGTGGTGCCGTGCTGATCGGCCGGCGATTGCTGGAGCTGCGCCATGTCCTGCGCAGCGAACGGCTGTCGGCCGAGGCGGCGTCGCGCATCCGCGCCGTGCTGGCGTCGCTGCGCTCCCATCGGACCCGCCAGCGCACCGCGTCCCTTGCGCGTCAGGTCGCCGCCAAGCTGATGACACCGGCCGATGCGCCGCTGGCGGCATGCCAGGCCGCCGCCATCCTGCATGATCTTGCCGCTCTACTTGTGCTGCATGGCGGTTTTGGTCTCGACGATGCTCGATCGGAGAGCCTGTCATGATCACCGAAGCCGACATCGGCGGCGTGCTGTTCGCCCCCATCGTCGTCTATGCCGCGGTCGCAATGGCGATCTTCGCCGTGCTGCGCTGGGTGATCGGCCGCATCGGCCTGCTCGGCCAGCTCTGGCATCCCGCCTTGTTCGAGGTGGCGCTGTTCACCGCAATCCTCTCACTGCTTGTTCTGTTCCTATAGGTTCACGATGTCCCTGCTTCGATCTCTTCTTCGCCTTACTGCAACGCTTGCCATGGTCTGCGTGGCCGGCGTGCTGTTCGTGGCACTCTGGCGTGTCTATATGCTGGCACCCTGGACCCGTGACGGACGCGTCGATGCGCAGGTGATCGACATCGCGCCGGAAGTCTCGGGCACGGTTGCCGAGGTGCCCATCCGCGACAACCAATTCGTCCACAAGGGCGACGTGTTGTTCGCGCTCGACCCGGTGCGCTTCCGCCTCGCCATCGCCGAAGCGCAGGCCCAGGTCGACTCCGCGCACGAGCAGCAGATCCTGCGCGCCTCCGACGTCCGGCGCCGGCAGGGGCTGACCGGTATCGTCTCCGCCGAGGAGCAGGACCGCGTCGCCAACACCGCAGCCGTCGCCGGCGCCACGCTGGCCGGCGCCCAGGCAGCGCTCGACATCGCCAGGCTGAACCTTGAGCGATCGGTGCTGCGTGCGCCCGCCAACGGCTACGTCACCCATCTGCGCTTGCGCATCGGCGACTTCGCCGCCGCCGGCACACCTAAACTGGCTCTCGTCGACGTCGATTCCTTCTGGGTCACCGGCTATTTCGAGGAAACCAAGCTGTCCGCTTTGCATGTCGGTGACGTCGCCCGCATGAAGCTGATGGGTTACGACGCGCCGCTGGCCGGCCATGTCGAAAGCATTGGCCGCGGCATCAACGATGCCAATGACGCCGTCAGCAGCCGCGGCCTGCCGACCGTCAACCCGGTGTTCACCTGGGTGCGGCTGGCGCAGCGCGTGCCGGTGCGCATCGCAATCGACAGTGTGCCGGATGGCATCCCACTGGTTGCCGGCCTCACCGCCTCCGTCTCGGTCGGCGCCGAAGCCGGGCCAGGGCATTCGCCACGCGGCAGGCTGTTGTCTTGGCTGGAAGATCACCTCTGATGCGCACTGTCTTGCTTGTCGTCGCGGGCCTGCTGCTGACGGGCTGCGAGGTCGGTCCGGACTACGTCAAACCCACCACCGAGGTGCCGGCGAACTGGACGGAGTTGCATGTCACCGAGGCCCAGGCGCGTGAGACGCTGGAACGCCAGAAGCTGTGGTGGCAGGAATTCCACGACCCGATCCTGGACCGGCTGGTCGCCGAGGCGCTCGACGGCAACATCGATCTGCAGATGGCACGCCAGCGCCTGATATCGGCCCGCGCGGCGCGGGTGGTGGCAGGTGCCGCCGACTATCCGCAGATTGGCGCTGCCGCCTTGGGCAGCCTGTCGAACTCCAGCACCACGCTGCAATACCCGCCGGGCAATGGCCAATACCGCACCTATGCCGCGGGGTTCGACGCCACCTGGGAGCTCGACATCTTCGGCGGCACCAAGCGGGCGAAAGAAGCAGCCGACGACGACGTCGATGCCACCATCGAACAGCGGCGCGCCACCCTGGTCAGCCTGCTGTCCGAGATTGCCACCGACTACGCCATCCTGCGCGCCGACCAGCAGCGCATCGATCTCGCCAACAGCAATCTCAAGATCGCCCGCCAGGCGCTCGATCTGACGACAACCGAATTCAGCCGCGGCCTCACCACCAGTCTGGCGGTCGCCCAGGCCCAGGCGCAGGTGCAAACCGTCGAGGCCGCAGTGCCACCGTTGCGCGCCGAGGTCGCCGAACAGACCCACGCCATCGCCGTGCTGCTCGGCCAACCGCCGGGCCAACTCGAGGCCGAACTTCTGGTGCCACGGCCGACCATTCCCGCCCCGCCTGAGTTGCCGCTATCGCTGCCGTCCGAAGTGATCGCGAACCGCCCGGACATCCGCGCCGCCGAACGCCGCTTTGGCGCCGCGACCGCGCGGATCGGCGTGGCGGTGGCGCAGCGCTACCCGCATTTCAGCATTCCGCTGACGCTGATGCCGACGACAAGCTTTCTCAGCACCGCCTTTGAGGGCGCCAGCCTGGTCTGGAGCGCCGGGCTGACGGTATCGCAGTCGGTCTATGACGGCGGCAAGCTGTCAGCCCGCGAACGCGAGGCGCGGGCGGAGGCCGAGGTCAGCCGTCTCGCCTATCAGCAAACCGTGCTGAACGCATTCCGCGACGTCGAGGACGCCATCGTCCGTTATGCCTCAGAGGCCCAGCGCAGCGCCTCGCTGCGGTCAGCCGTGGCGTTCGACCGCACCGCCGTCGATCGCGCCCAGCAGCTTTATGCCGCTGGGCTGACAGATTTTCTCAACGTGCTGTCGACCGAACGCGCGCTCACCAGCGCCGAGGACCAGCAGGCGCTCGCCGGGTTGTCGCGCATCCGCCAGGTGATCGCGCTCTACAAGGCGATCGGCGGCGGCTGGCAATCGGTGAATTTCGCCGACGAGACGCAAGCCGGCGCACCGTAGATCAGTTCAGGCGACCTTGACGATCATCTTGCCGAAATTGCCGCCGCCCAGCACCATCGCCAGCGCTTCCCAGGCGTTTTCCAGGCCGTCGATCACCGTCTCGCGGTAGCGCAGGCTACCATCGACAACCCAGGGGGCGGCGAGGGCGCGCCATTCGGCGAAGCGCTCTGGTTTGTCGAACACCAGCAGGCCCTGGATGCGCACGCGCTTGGCAACCACAAAGCCGAGGTTCGGGCCGGGCGGGAACTCGGCTGCGTTATACTGCGACACCATGCCGCACATGATCACCCGGGCGAACGGGTTCAGCGCCGCGAACGCCGCCATCTGCACGGCGCCGCCGACGTTCTCGAAATACACATCCACCCCGTTCGGGCAGGCATCGAGGATATCGGCTTCCAGGTTCATCGCCTCGTGGTCGATGCAGGCGTCGAAGCCAAGCTGCTCCTGCACGTAAAGGCACTTGTCAGGACCACCGGCGATGCCGACCACACGGGCGCCGGCGCGCTTGGCGATCTGGCCGGCGACCGAGCCGACGGCGCCGGAGGCCGCCGAGATCAGTACGGTTTCCCCGGATTTGACCTGGCCGATGTCGAGCATGCCGGAATACGCGGTCACTCCCGGCATGCCGAGCACACCGAGATAGGCCGGCAGCGGGGTGACGCCCGGCGTGAGCTTGGTCAGCGCCTTGGCGCTGGAGATCGTGTGGGTCTGCCAGCCGCGCGGGCCCACCACAATGTCGCCGGCGGAAAAGCCGGGGTCGGCGGAGGCAACGACCTCGCCAACGGTCTCGCCGGTCATCACCTCGCCGATCTGCACCGGGGTGGCGTAGCTTTTGCGCGCCGACAGCCGGCCGCGCATGTAGGGATCGATCGACAGATACAGCGAGCGGGTCAGCACTTCGCCGTCGGCCGGCGTTGGAATTGGTTCGCTGACGATCGCGAACGTGTCACGTGTCGGCATTCCCTGCGGGCGTTCGCGCAGGAGGACCGACTGGCGCATTCCATCTGGTAGCGAAATCATTTTCAGGCCCCTATTCCGTCGAGTATTTGGTTGATTCTATTGTTTTTCAACATGATCGCAGAATTGTTGTACTGATCGCATCGCTTTTTTATGCGTGACTTCCTGCTGCTTTAGCGTTGCGATATTGCACGTGCGAACACCAAGCGGCGATTTAGGTATACAAGCGATGATCCGGCGCAGAGAACCATACGGCTGTGATGCGTTGAAGCTGTCCGCCTTCGAAACGGACCGGCTGGCCAATCAGTTCCATGCTTTCATGGAGCTGGCTGACCGGTTGAACATGCGCCGCGCCGAACGCGCCGGCATCCTGGCGGTGCGAACGGCGGAACTGCTGCAGGGGGCGGAATGCCTGCGCAACCGCGAGGATGAGGCGCTGCGTCGGCTGGGCTACGCGATGCGAATGATGCAGCGCCAATTGGAGAACCTCGAAACCACCTGAGTGAGGGCCGAAACATCAGAGCTGTGATGGCCTTCCCGGAATGTGCCCGGCAAACTCCAGGAAGGCCATGCTGTCTCAGGCGGCCGCTGCGGTCAGTACGATACGCCCGCTGACCTTGCCGTCGCGCAGTCGCATCAAGGCGGCGTCGGCCTGGTCCTGCGGCACCAGCGTCACCGGCAGCGCCTGCAGCGTGCCGGCCTGGGCGAGCGCCACGAGTTCCCGCAGTTCCTTCGGATTGCCGACGTAGCTGCCCTGCACGGTCAGCGCCCGCATCGCCATGATCGGCAGCGGCAGCGACAGCTCGCCGCCGAACAGCCCGACCTGGATCAGCTTGCCGCCCTTGCGCAGCGCATCAAAGCTGAACCGCGCGGTGGCGGTGCCGTTGACGAGGTCGATGATCGCAGCCACCGGCCCGCCGGCCGCGGCCATGATCCGCGCTGCTGTGCCGTCACCGGCGCCGTCGATCGTCTGGGTGGCGCCGGCGGCATCGGCCAAGGCGCGCTTCTCGGCGCTGATATCGACGACGATGATGTTCTGGTGGCCCAGCGCCTTCAGTACCGCGATGGCGTTCAGCCCCAGCCCGCCGGCGCCGACGACCACGATCGGCTCGGTCGGCGGCAGCGGCATCACCTTCTTGATGGCGGCGTAGACGGTGATCCCCGAGCAGGCATAGGTCGCGGCAACCCCGAGATCGAGGGTGCCGGGATCGACGAGATGGCGCGGGTGCGGCGCCACCACATGGGTGCCGTAGCCGCCGTTCTGATAGACGCCGAGCGCCCGCCCGGTGAGGCACATGTTGTCCTCCTCGGCCAGACACGAGGCACAGGTGCCGCAGCCGACCCAGGGGAACACGATGCGGATGTCGCCAACCGCGACACCGGTGGCGTCCGGGCCGAGCTTGACCACGCGGCCGACAATCTCATGGCCCATCGCCAGCGGCAGCACCACGCCGCGGTCCTTCATGTTCATCTTCTTGCCGCCGCCGAGGTCGTACTCACCCTCCCAGATGTGCAGGTCGGAATGGCAGACCCCGCAATGGGTGGTTTCCAGCAACACCTGAGTGCCGGTCGGCTCCGGCGTCGGCAGGGTGATTTCTTGCAGCGGTGCCTTGTTCTCAACGACGGCCCAGGCGCGCATGGTCGGTCCTCCAGACTTCATAGGTGTTTAAGCAATCTCGTTCATCGTGCGGATCGGCTTGCCGGCGAGCCACGCCGTCAGATTCTCAGCCGATTCGGTGTAGAGCGCCGCCATGTTGTTATGCGTGACGTAGCCGAGATGGGGGCTCAGCGTGGTGTTGGGGGCTGTCCGCCAGGGATCGTTCGGCGGCATCGGCTCATGCGTGAACACGTCGATGGCAGCGCGCAACTTGCCGGCGATGACGGCGGCGAGCAGCGCCTTCTGGTCCACAAGGCCGGCGCGCGAGGTGTTCACCAGAATGGCGCCGGGCTTGATGGCCTCGATGTCTGCCGCGGCAAGCGTGTTGCGGCTGCGATCAGACAGCACGAGATGCAGACTGATGGCATCGGCCTGCGCCAGCAGTTCGGCCTTTTCGACGCGGGTGGCGCCGCCGGCCTCGGCCTTCTCGGCGGTGAGATTTGGGCTCCAGGCGATCACCTTCATGTCGAGCGCACGACCGTAATGTGCCATGCGGCTGCCGAGCTTGCCGAGGCCGAGCAGCCCCAGCGTCTTGCCGGCAAGTTCGATGCCCGGGGCGAGATTTTCCTGGAACCGCCCGGCGCGGATTTCGGCGTCGCCAAACGTCAGTTCACGTGCCGAAGCCAGCAGCAGCGCCAAGGCAAGTTCCGCCGTGCCGTGGGTCGGCGGACGGCCGGTGGTGTAGCACACGAGAACGCCGTGCTTGGTGCAGCCGGGAATGTCGACGGCGGCGTTGCGGGCGCCGGTGAAGCTCAGCAGCTTCAGCTTTGGCAGCCGCGCAATCAGGCTTTCCGGAAACGGCGTGCGCTCGCGCATCGCCACCACGGCGTCGAAATCCGCCAGCGCCACGCCCGCCGCATCCTCGTCGGCGAACGCATCGCGGAAAAACACCACCTCCGCCGACGCCTTGACGGACGCCCAATCGGTCAGCGTATCGGCCACGCCCTGCCAATCGTCCAACACCGCGATTTTGGTCATGTCGTCTCTCCCAGTTGCCGGCAGCCTGCGTCGGCGGGCCGGCGAGCGCAAGGTTGCCCACTGCTGGTTTGGGTGGTGAAGTCCCCACACAGGAGGAAACCAGCATGGATAAAATTGCAGTCATCGGCGGCGGGTTGATCGGGCGCGCCTGGTCGATCGTGTTCGCCCGCGCCGGATTCGGCGTGGCGCTGTTCGACCAGTCGCAGGAGGCAGCGTCCAACGCGCTGGGCTTCATCGCGGCACGGCTGCCGGAACTGCATGAGGCCGGGCTGCTGTCCGACACCCCCGCCGAGGTGCTCGCCCGCATCAGCCTGGCGCCGACGCTGCAAGCAGCTCTCGACGGCGCCATCTACGTGCAGGAAAACGGTCCGGAGCGCCTCGCTGCCAAGACCGCGTTGTTTGCGAAGATGGACGAGATCGCCGGCCCCGACACCATTCTCGCCAGCTCTACCAGCGGCATTCCCGCCAGCGCCTTCACCGAACAGCTGCCGTTTCGCGCCCGCTGCCTGGTGGCGCACCCGGTGAACCCACCTTATCTGGTGCCGGTGGTGGAAATCTGCCCGGCGCCCTGGACCAGTGATGCCACCGTCGCCGCCACCCGCGCCATCATGACGCGGGCGAAGATGGTGCCGGCCACCATCAAGCGCGAGGTCGCCGGTTTTGTGCTGAACCGGCTGCAGATCGCTTTGGTGGCCGAAGCCTTTCGGCTGGTGGCGGACGGCGTGGTGTCTCCGGAAGACTGTGACGCCACCATCAAGCACGGCCTCGGCCTGCGCTGGGCGTTCATGGGGCCGTTCGAAACCATCGATCTTAACGCCCCCGGCGGTGTCGCCGATTACTGCGAACGGTACGGTGGCCTGTATTCCGCGGTGCAAGACGAGCAAACCCCGATCGCGCTCACGCCTGAGCTCGTCGCGGGCGTCGACGCCGCGATGCGCCGGCACTTGCCACTCGACGATCAGCCGGCGCGACAGGAATGGCGTGACCGCCGCCTGATGGCGCTGCTGGCCCACAAGGCGACGCAGCCGGAGTAGCGGGAGCATGCCGCGGATCATCTTCATCCACCCCGACGGCCGCCGCCAGGAGGTCGATGGCGCCGTCGGCTCCAGCGTGATGCGGGCCGCCGAGCGGCACGGGATCCCTGAGATTATCGCCGAATGCGGTGGTGCGGCGGCCTGCGCCACCTGCCATGTTTATGTGGCGCCACGACCGGATTTGCCGAAAATGAGCGCCATGGAAGACGACATGCTGGAGGTCACCGCCGAACCACGCCGGCCCGACAGCCGGCTGAGCTGCCAAATAATAATGACCGCGGACCTCGATGGCTTGGAGGTTGGCTTGCCTGAAACACAGGTTTGATCACAGCCTGAAACCAAGGAGGAAAAAATCATGAGCCACGCCGCAACGTTGCGCAGCCTGTTGGCCGCCAAGGATATGGTCATCGCCCCCGGTGTCTATGACGGCATCACCGCTCGGCTTGTTGAACTCGCCGGCTTCAAGGCGGCCTACATGACCGGCGCCGGCACCAGCCTGTCGCGTGGCTATCCCGACCTCGGCTTGCTGACGCTCACCGAAATGGCTGGCAATGCTTCCGTCATAACCCGCACGATCGACCTGCCGCTGATCGCCGACGCCGATACCGGCTACGGCAACGAACTCAACGTCACACGCACGGTGCAGGAGTACGAGCGGGCAGGGGTGGCCGGGATGCATCTGGAGGACCAGGTCTCGCCCAAGCGCTGCGGCCATCTCGCCGGCAAGGAGCTGGTCAGCCGCGAGGAGTTCGTGGCCAAGATCCGCGCCGCCGCGGCCGCACGCCGCGACCCGGACTTCGTGCTGATCGCCCGCACCGACAGCCGCGCGGTGATCGGGCTGGACGAAGCGGTCTGGCGCGCCAACGCGGCGCTGGCGGCCGGGGCCGACGTGGCGTTCGTGGAAGCCATCCCCACCCTCGAAGAACTTGAAGCCGTGCCGCGTTTGGTGTCCGGACCGTGCCTGCTCAACGTGGTGCAAGGTGGCAAGACGCCGGAGCTCAGCTTGATCGATGCCCAGGCGATGGGCTACCGCCTCGCCATCCTGCCCAGCCTGCTGCTGAGCACGATGATGGAAACCGCCGACAAGGTGTTGCTGAGCCTGATGGAAACCCGCACACCACCGTCCGCCGTAGGCAAGCTGAACGTGACCCAACGGTTCCAGCGTTTCCGGTCCGACGAGTGGGATGCGCTGCGCAACCGCTTCCGCGATATCCAGCCCGCGAAGGCGGCGGAATAGCGAGCTAGCCCAATTCGAAATACCGGCTGGCGGCTTCGTTGCCGACTTCCCAGACGTTGAACGCGGCATCCCAGCGGATCACCTTGCCGCCACGCAACTCCAGGGTTTCGACACCGAAGCCGGCCATCTGCCGGCCGGTCGGCACGTCTTCCCAGCTGCCGGTCCAGCTGTTGGCGATCTTCTGGCCATCGACGGAGAACAGCAGCTTTTTCAGCCTGTAGTTCCGCTGGCGGGCGAAGCGGGCGCGCATGAAGCGTTCGGCGGCGGCCTTGCCGTGGATGGTCGGCAGGCCCGCATACTGGATCACCACATTTTCGTCGTAGCGGCCAATCAGGCCCTCGACATCGCCAGCCTCGAAGCGGGCTTCGGAGCGACGCAGCATGGCCTGGGCTTCGTCCCAGGTGATAGCGGCATCGATGGTATCCGTGCTCATGGCGGGACCTTTCACATGACGACCTCCGGCAACTGTCGTATCACTCGGTGATCGATTGCAACCTTCATCCATCGGTCAGGATCCGCCATGCACACGCGCCGCCATCTG
>Ga0302157_10003506_pt1 | contig 17617 bp, 17 predicted proteins | sample I_Bog_N3_3_FD_193502 | JGI IMG/M metagenome (GOLD analysis project Ga0302157, IMG submission 193502) | Peat permafrost microbial communities from Stordalen Mire near Abisko, Sweden - I_Bog_N3_3 | ecosystem: Environmental > Terrestrial > Soil > Wetlands > Peat | place: Sweden: Abisko, Stordalen...
TGCCGTCACTATCACCGTCAGGCGCGCGGGATTTTCGGAGGATTCATTCGGATACAGATCGAGGGTCGTCGGCTGATCGATGGTCGTGGTCGGCGCCGAAGGTTCAACGGGTGCGAGACCCCCCGAGGAGCCGCCGCAAGCTGCGAGCAGCGCATGCACCAGTACGACGCCCAGGCGGGTTGAGGTTCGACGCATCCTGCCTTCCGAGAACCTGAAGATGAGCGATTGCACCGCAGAATAGGCGCGATTGACAAGGATTTCACAGCGAGGCATCGTGCTCGGACAGCTACGCCGGATTCAAGGATACGAACTGTGTTGACTCCGCAGCAGGCAGAGGCCGCCGCTTCGGCATTGTTGATCCGCGCGACGCGCGATAGTGGCCCGACGGTTCCATGCCCATCGTGTGGTGCCCCGTCCCTCGGATTGGCCGCGCGCAGGGAATTGCATCCGTTTGGGCGTACGCCGTGCCCAGCATGCCATGCCGATCTGCGACTGCGGGGGAGCCGAATGCTGTCACTGGCATACCTGGTGGCGATGGCGCTGCTTGCGATTGCCCCCTGGGTCAGGATTCGTGGAATGCACCCACTCCCCGCCGCTGCAACCATCGCGTTGACGTTCTGCCTGTTTGCATCGTTCCAGGCCGTCGCCAGACGCCTTCCCCTGGAGCCAATTCCGTAAGCTGCTGCGTCGCGCTACCGGCTCAGCTACTGGTCGACGCGGATCACCAGCGAGTCCAGGTCACTGGCCTGTAGCTGCTGGCGCAGCCGGTTGAGCTGCGGCAGATCCTTGATCGGACCGATGCGCACGCGGTGCCAGACGTCGTTGTCGATCGACAGGCGCTGCACCGCCGAGTCGATTCCGAGCTTGCCGAGTTGCGCGTGCACGCGCTCGGCAACGTCGACGTCGCGGTAGGAGCCCACCTGCAGGAAATAGATTCCCGGCCGATCTACCTGGGCCGCGGGCGCGATACGGCTGCCGCGCTCCTTCTCTGGCACCACGACCTCGAACTTCGGCAGCATCTGGTAGAAGTCGTACTTGCCCTCGCTGCCGCCGACGCCGGCCGCGGAGTCCGCGCCAACGCCGCCAACGTTGCCCAGTCCGCCGCTGGCGCCGGCGGCGGCTCCCGCATCGCCGGCGCTGCTCTTGCGCGGCGTGGGGCGCAGGCTTTCCGCCGCAGCATCGGGTGCTCGATGATCGGCGATGTAGATCAGGCCCGCCACGACCAGGCCGGCGGCCAGGCCGATGGCAAACACCGACAGCTGCGCCAGGTCCACGCCGAAGCTGGTACGGCGCTTGTGCTTGTAGTCGCGACCGGTGAGACGCTGGCTGTTCACATGAGGTCTGTTCACATTCTGTCTGTTCACATGCTGTCGGGCGCCGAGACGCCAAGCAGGCCGAGCCCGTTGCCGATGACCTGGCGCACACCCAGCGCCAGCGCGAGGCGGGCGTTGCGCAGCGGCGCGTCTTCGACGATGAAGGTCGCGGCGTTGTACCAGCTGTGGAAGGTGTTGGCGAGCTCCCGCAGGTAGTGCACCAGCGTGTGCGGCGAGCGCGCGGCGGCGGCCTGCAGTACTACCTCCGGGTAGCGCGCCAGCTCGCGCAGTGCCGCCTGCTCCTGCGGGCTGTCGAGCCGGTTCAGATGCTGTACCGCCATGGCGGCATCGTACTGGAGTTGGCGCGACTCGAGCTGTTTCATCACGCTGGCGACGCGTGCATGCGCGTACTGGATGTAGAACACCGGATTATCATTGGTGCGCGATTTCGCGAGCTCGAGATCGAAGTCGAGCGGCTGGTCGTGGCTGCGCATCAGGTAAAAGAACCGGCAGGCGTCGTTGCCGACCTCCTCGCGCAGCTGCCGCAGCGTGACGAACTGCGCCTCGCGCTTGCCCATCGGGATCTTCTGCCCGCCGCGAAACAGGCTGACGAACTGCATCAGGCAGGCCTCCAGGCTGTCGCCCGGCTGGCCCATCGCCACCAGCGCGCCGCGCACCCGCGCCACGTAGCCATGGTGATCCGCGCCCAGCACGTCGATCAGCCGCGCAAATCCGCGTTCGCGCTTCTGCAGGTGGTAGGCGATATCGGGGGCGAAGTAGGTTTTCTGGCCATTGGCCCGCACCAGCACCCGATCCTCGTCATCGCCATACTGGCTGGCGCGAAACCACAGCGCGCCGTCCTTTTGGTACAGCGCTGCGCGCGCCGTGAGCTCTGCCAGCGCATGCTCGACCGCCCCGCTGCGCGCCAGCTCGCGCTCCGAATACCAGCGATCGAACTCGACGCCGAATTCGGCCAGGTCCTCGCGGATATCAGCCAGCATCACCGCCAGTGCCAGCTCGAGCACCCGATCGAAGCCGTCATCGCCGAGCAGCGCGCGCATGCGCGCGATCAGGGCGTCGATGTGCTGTTCCTTGTCGCCTTCCGGCGCATCCGGCGGCAGCTGCGCCAGCACCGCGGCGCCAGGTCGCTGCAGCTCGTCCCCGCAGCGCTGCTGCAGCTGCGCGGCGATACCGTGCACGTAGTCGCCGCGATAGCCGTTCGATGGAAACGGCAATGCCGTGCCGCCGAGCTCCAGGTAGCGCAGCCAGGTGCTCACCGCCAGGATGTCCATCTGCCGGCCGGAATCGTTGATGTAGTACTCGCGGTGCACGCTGTGTCCGGTCACGCGCAGCAGGTTGCCGAGACTGGCGCCGTAGGCGGCCTGGCGGCCGTGGCCCACGTGCAACGGCCCGGTCGGATTGGCCGAGACGAATTCGAGTATCACGCGTTCGCCGCCACCGACCGAGCTGTGCCCGAAGCGCTCGCCGCGTTCCAGCACCTGCTGCAGCACCGCGCCGTGCGCATCGCCGGGCAGATAAAAATTGATGAATCCCGCCCCGGCCACTTCGGCACGCGCCACCATCGGACTTGGCGGCAACGCGGCGACGATGGCCTGGGCGATCTCGCGCGGCGCGCGCCCGACGCTCTTGGCCAGCCGCAGCGCGATGTTGCTGGCGTAATCGCCGTGGCTGGCATCGCGCGCGCGTTCCACTTGGATCGATGCCGGGTCCACGGCCTCGCGCAGCAGGCTGCCCGCCAGGGTGTTGAGGGCGACCGCCAGCAGACGCTCAAGCTCGCTCTTCAATTCAACTCATCCTCGGAAGCACACGGGTCGGAAGCTCAGGGGCGCTACTGTATATCGATCGGGTCGACATCGAGCGCGTAGCGCACGCGCTGCGCGCGCGCCAGTGTCTCCACCTGCGGCAGCCAGTCAGCGATGAAGCGATGCAGCGGTCCGCGATCGGCGCTCTCGATCAGCAACTGCGCGTGATAGCGCTCGGCGCGCCGCGCCATCGCCGCGGCCACCGGACCGAGCAGGCGAACGGCGCCGGCCGCCGGCGCCAGCTGGCGGGCGGCGGCGAGGAACTCGAGCGCGCCGCCGCTCGAGCGCGTCGATGCGCGCAGCACCGCCAGCCGTCCGTATGGCGGCCAGCGCGCGGCCTGGCGCTCGATCAGGGCCTCGGCCGCGAAGCCTTCATAGCCGCCCGACAGCAGGCTGCGCAGCAGCGGATGCTCCGGATACTGCGTCTGGATCAGCACCTCGCCGCGATCGCGCTCACGTCCGGCACGACCTGCGACCTGCACCATGGTCTGCGCCAGCCGCTCCGCGGCGCGATAGTCGGTGCTGAACAGGCCCTGGTCGGCGTTCAGCACCACCACCAGCGAGACGCCTGGGAAATGGTGGCCCTTGGTGACCATCTGCGTGCCGACCAGTATGCGAGCGCTGCCCGACAGCACCTGCCCGAGGATGGCGTCGAGCTGTTCCGGCCGCGATGCGCTGTCGCGGTCGAGCCGGATCAGCGACTCCCCGGGGAACAGCTCGCGCAGTGTCTCCTCGACACGCTCGGTCCCCTGTCCCACCGGTTTGACCTGAAAGCCGCAGCGCAGGCAGCGTTGTGGCAGCGCCTCCACCGCGCCGCAGTGGTGGCAGCGCAGCTGGCCGCTGGCGCGATGCACGGTCAGGCGCGCGTCGCAGGCGTGGCAGGGCGCGATCCAGCCGCAGGCGGTGCATAGCAGCGTCGGCGCGTAGCCGCGCCGATTGATGAACACCAGCACCTGGCCCGCTGCCGCAAGATGCCGGCGCATGGCATCGATCACCGGCACAGACAGCCCGCGATGCACCGCGTGGGCGGAGAGGTCGATCAGCGCCAGCCGCGGCGCCAGCGCCTGGTCGTCGCGCCGCGGCAGGGTCAGTCCGCGGTAGCGGCCAGCCTTGAGGTTATGCAGCGTTTCCAGCGCCGGCGTGGCCGAGCCCAGTACTACCGGTACACCGCACTGCTGCGCGCGCACCAGCGCCAGGTCGCGCGCGGAGTAGCGGCAGCCGCCGTCGTGCTGCTTGTAGGAACTGTCGTGCTCCTCGTCCACCACGATCAGCCCGAGCCGCGGCATCGGTGCGAACACTGCCGAGCGCGTGCCGAGCACGGCGCGCGCCCGCCCCGCGTGCGCCGCGCGCCACGCGGCCAGGCGCGCGGCATCGCTCAGTCCAGAGTGCAGCACCGCGATGTCTACATCCAGGCGCGCGCGAAAGCGCTGCACCAGTTGCGGCGTGAGTCCGATCTCCGGCACCAGCACCAGGACACTGTCGCCACGCGCGAGTGTGCGGGCTGCGCATTGCAGATAGACCTCGGTCTTGCCGCTGCCGGTTGCGCCCTGCAGTACCCACGCGGCATAACCGCCGGCGCTGGCCGCGATCTGCGCGACGGCAGCACTTTGGGCTGCCGACAGCGCCGGTGGCTGCCGCGCCGCGCTGGCTGCAGCGCCAATACCCACACTGGCCGCCGCGCTGGCCACCCCGCCGGCCGCCGCGCCGGATTCCACGTCGAGTTCCAGGCGCTCGATCCATCCGCGCCTGACCAGTGCACGCGCCGCGTCGCGCCAGCCAGGCAGCTGCCCGTCGAGCTCGGCGGCGGATACCGGCTGCGCGCTTTGCGAAAGCCGCGCCAACAGCGCCTGTTGCCTGGGCGCGCGCCGCAGCGCGTCAACCGCGATCGCGTCGATGCCCGCGCAAGTCGCCTGCCAGCATTCGGCGCGGGCTGCGCACGGCGCGCCATCACGCAGCGCCCTGGGCAGCGCGGCGGCGATGACCTCGCCGAGCGGATGGTGGTAGTAGTCGGCGGTCCAGCGCAGAAGTTGCATCAGCGCGGGATCAATCAGCGGCGTGGCATCGAGTACCTGGCGCACCGACTTCAGTGCCGCAGCATCGACCTCGCTCTGCTCGGCCCGTTCGACCACCATCCCGATCGCCTCGCGCCGGCCGACCGGCACCCGAACCCGCACACCCAGCGGCACCGAAGCCGGCGAAAGGCCGTCTGGAGCCAGGTAGTCGAATGGGTGTCGCAGCGGCGCATCAATCGCGACCCGCAGCACACCGGTAGCGAGAGCGCCGCTTTGCACAGTCACTGTGGATAAGTCTGTGGATAGACGACGGTCGTCAGGCCGGATCGATCGCGATTGCAGCCATTTCCGTGATTACCATCAAATGCTGAGCAACTCAAAAAATTCACCATTATCAGAAGCTTAGTAAACCAGCGCGATCCCTGGCTCGGCGCATTTCCAGATTAGAGCTCGACTAAATCCGCTTTGTGCGCGCCAAGTGGATGATTTCCCGTACTTACGAGTTACCCGACCGGGCTCGGTTCGTTGTCAACCAAATCGGTTTCCGGGCCGTTGCTCTGGTACGTAGTCTGTCTCCGACAGGATGGGTGCCGTTGCATGGCTGCCTTTGCTAGTCTTGATTCTGAAACGGCTGATCTGATCCCGCCCGGGAAGACCCATTTGCGTGATTCGACCCAGGATGGTGCGCGCTCGCTTGAAACGTTCCTGGCGAGCGTAGAGCGCAAGGCCTTCAGGATCGCACAGATCGCACTGCGTCACGAAGCCGATGCGCTCGATGTGGTGCAGGACGCGATGATGCAGCTGAGCACCCGCTATGCCGCGCGCCCGCCAGAGGAGTGGCGGCCGCTGTTCTATCGTATCCTCGAAAACCGCGTGCGCGACGTGCAGCGCCGGCGCAGCGTACGCAATCGCGTGATGGCCTATCTGCCGTGGCGTGGCGAGGACGAAGAGGACCCGGTCGATCCGATCGATCAGGCCGTGGACAGGGCGCCGGCGCCGCCGGCACAACTGGAGGCGGATGAGGCGATGGCGGCGCTCGAGCAGGCGATCGCCGAGCTGCCGGCGCGCCAGCGTCAGGCGTTCCTGCTGCGCAATTTCGAGGGCCTGGATGTTGCGGAGACCGCGGCCGCCATGAAATGTTCACAGGGCAGCGTCAAGACACATTATTTTCGTGCGCTGCAGGCGCTGCGTACCAAGCTTGGAGAGTTTCGAACATGAGCGTTGAACGGGCCGAAGCCGGCGTCACCGAGTTCGAGCAGCAGGCCCGCGCGCTGCTGGAACAGAGCGCCGATCAGCTGCCGGGCTCGGTGCGATCGCGCCTCACGCAGGCGCGTTACGCTGCGCTGGCGGCGCGGCCGGCACGGGCGCCGTCATTCGCGCGCCGCTGGGTACCGGCCGGCGCTGCCGTGGCCGCAGCCCTGGCGTTACTGGTGGTTTATGTGCCGCATGGGCACGATGCCGCCGAAAACCCGCTCGGCAGCGCCGGACTGGAAGACATTGAGCTGTTGACCGACAGCGATGCGGTACCACTCAACGGCGACCAGGATATGGACGATGATTTCTACGAGTGGGCAGCCGATGAAGCCGCCGGCGCTACGGCGCCCGCGGTTGGATCGTGAGGCTTCGTGCCTGCGCCCTGGTAATTGCTGTGAGCAGTCTGGGCCTCGCGGCCATCGTGCATGCGGCCGACACCACCGTGGACGACGGCCTGCTGGAATTCCTGGGATCGGTCGACTCGGACGACAAGAATTGGCATGACTACCTGGCACGTACCGATATCGACCAGGTCGCCCGCCGTGCCCGCAGTGCCCCGCCGCCACGGCCTGCCGACCCGCCGCCCCCGCCTTCGACCAGCGCCCCGACAGCACCTGCGGCTGCGAGCGCGCCACTGCCGGTAGGCCAGCCATGAATCGCGTGCGCACGCCCAGGGACAGGCTGAGTGCCATGCTGATGACCGTGCCGTTGGCCGCATCGTTGGCCGCGCTGTTGGCCGCATCGTTGGCGATAGTGATGCTGGCGGCAGCGACCCCCACATGGGCACAACAGTCCGAGCCGCCCGCGGGCGCTGAGGCGCCGGTCACCTCGCCGCCGGCTACCCCGATGGAATGGTCATCGATACCGGCGCAGCAACAGCAGCTGCTCGGCCGCTACCAGTCGCAGTGGAGCAGCCTGCCGCCGCAGCGCCAGCAGGCGCTGGTGCGCGGTGCGTCGCGTTGGCTGTCGATGACACCGGAGCAGCGCGATGGCGCGCGCGAGCGCTTCCAGACCTGGCAGCGGCTGCCGCCGGAGCAACGGGCATTGATCCGCCAGCGCTGGCAGCGCTTCCAGAGCCTGCCGCCCGAACAGCAGCGCGCGGTGCGCCAGAATTTTCACTACTTTTCGCGGCTGCCGCCGCAGCAGCGGGCGCAGTTGCGCGATCGCTGGGTACACGCGACGCCGCAGCAGCGGCAACAGATGTTGCAGATACAGCGCCAGAAGCGCGGCCGCTGAGCATGGCCGTCGGACCGCCGCCGGGCCTGGCGGCGGCTAGACGGATTTGACCGCGGCGATCAGCTCCGCCGCTGCCGCCTGGCCGTCGCCATACAGCATGCGTGTGTTGTCGAGATAGAACAGCGCGTTCTCGATGCCGGAGAAGCCGGCGCCCTGGCCGCGCTTGATGACGATGACATTCTTGGCCTTGTCGGCGTTGAGTATCGGCATGCCGTAGATCGGGCTGGACTTGTCGTTGCGTGCCACCGGGTTGACGACGTCGTTGGCGCCGATGATCAGCGCCACGTCGGCGGTTTCGAACTCGGCATTGATCTCGTCCAGGTCAGCGATCAGGTCATACGGTACACCGGCCTCGGCCAGCAGCACGTTCATGTGCCCCGGCATGCGGCCGGCGACCGGGTGGATCGCGAAGCGCACCGTGACGCCGCGATCGATCAGCAATTGGCACAGCTCCCACACCTTATGCTGCGCCTGGGCTACCGCCATGCCGTAGCCCGGCACGATGATTACTTTCTGCGCGAACGCCATCATGACGCCCACGTCCGCAGCCTCGATGGGCTTCATGCTGCCGGCGATCGCGGTGCCGGCGGCGGCGGCGCCGCCGGTGTCGCCAAAGCCCGAGAACAGTACATTGCCGAGCGAGCGGTTCATCGCCTTGGCCATCAACTGCGTCAGCAGCGTGCCGGCCGATCCGACCACGGTGCCAGCGATGATCATCGCGGCGTTGCCGAGCACGAAGCCTTCGAATGCCACCGCCAGTCCGGTCAGGGCGTTGTAGAGCGAAATCACCACCGGCATGTCGGCGCCGCCGATCGGCAGCGTCATCGACAATCCGAGCAGCAGCGCGGCGGCGAACAGCCCGGTCACGGCCGCCGGCGTCGCCACGATGCCGGCGGCGACCAGCCCGCCGAGCACCAGCGCGGCAGCCAGTATCAGCAGGTTCAGCAGTTGCTGGCCGCCGAAGCGCAGCGACTTCCTGATCAGGCCCTGCAGCTTGCCGAAGGCGATCAGGCTGCCGCTGAATGACACCGCACCGATGATGCCGCCGACTACCGCCAGGCTGGCGGCAGCAGTGCTCTGCTGCCCGCCGCGGTACAGTTCCACCGCCGCGATGGCCGCCGCCGCGCCGCCGCCCATGCCGTTGTAGAGTGCGATCATCTGCGGAATGTCGGTCATCGCGACCCGCCGGCCGCTGAACCAGGCGATCGCCGAGCCGATCACCACCGCGATGATGATCAGCGGAAAGTTGGTGAGGCCGGGGTAGAAGAACGTCGCCAGCGTCGCCACCAGCATGCCGGCGCCCGCCCACAGGATGCCGCTGCGCGCGGTAACCGGCGAACTCATGCGCTTCAGTCCCATGATGAACAGGAACGCGGTGAGCAGGTAGCTCACCTGGATCAGCGCCGCGGCGCTGAAATAGCCGTCCATCAGTGTGTCCCCTTGCCGCCGCCGTGGCCGCTGCCACCCTTGCCGCGGCCGCCGCTGGACTTGAACATCTCCAGCATGCGCTCGGTGACCGCGTAGCCGCCGACCGCGTTGCCCGCGGCCAGCAGTACGCCGATGAAGCCGATGCTCTTCTCGAGCGTCGTGGTGGCGTTGCCGAGCGCGACCATGGCGCCGACCAGCACGATGCCGTGCACGAAGTTCGAACCCGACATCAGCGGGGTATGCAGGATCACCGGCACCTTGGCGATGACTTCGTAGCCGGTGAATGCAGCCAGCATGAATATGTAAAGCGCGACGATTCCGGTCATGTTGTTGCCTCCACCAGCTTGCGCGTCGGTTCGTGTTTGATGGCGCCGGCGTGCGTCAGGCACGACTGCGCGAACACCTCGTCCTGCCAGTCGATCGCGAGCACCGCGTCCTTGCCGAGCGCCGGCTTCAAGAAATTGTAAAGATTGCGGGCGTACATTTCGCTGGCATGGAACGCCAGCTGTGCCGGCAGGTTCACCGGGCCGACGATCTTCACGCCCTGGTGCACGATGGTCTGGCCGGCGACGGTCAGCTCGCAGTTGCCGCCGGACTCGGCCGCCATGTCGACGATCACCGCGCCGGCTTTCATGCGCTCCACCGCGGCACGCGAAATGATGCGCGGTGCGCGCCGGCCCGGTATCGCCGCGGTGGAAATCACCGCGTCGGCGAGCGCAATGCGCGCCTCCAGCACCTGCTGCTGCTTCGCCTTCTCCTCTTCGGTGAGTTCGCGCGCGTAGCCGCCGCTGCCTTCAGCCGACACGCCGGTCTCGACGAACTTGGCGCCCAGCGACTTGACCTGCTCGCGCGTGGCGCTGCGCACGTCATACGCCTCCACCACCGCGCCCAGGCGCTTGGCGGTCGCGATCGCCTGCAGGCCGGCAACGCCGACGCCAATGATCAGCACGGTCGCCGGCCGGATGGTGCCGGCCGCCGTGGTCAGCATCGGCAGGAACCGATCGAGCGTGTTGGCGGCGATCAGCGCGGCCTTGTAGCCGCCAATGGCCGCCTGCGACGACAGCGCGTCCATCGACTGCGCGCGCGAGATGCGCGGCACCAGTTCCATCGCGAAACTGGTGACCTGGCCCTCGCGCAGCGCGCGCACCATGTCCAGCTGCGCGTGCGCCTGCATGAAACCGATGACCAGCGCGCCCGGCTTGAGCTGCCGGATCTGCGCCACGCTCAGCGGCTGCACCGCCAGCAGCACGTCGGCTGCCGCCAGCACCGCCTCCGGGCTGTCGGCCCATTCGACCTTGGTGTAGAGCGCATCGGGAAACTGCGCGCTGACACCGGCACCGCGCTCCAGCAGCACGCGCGCTCCCGCCGCCACGAACTTCTCGGCGATCTCGGGCACCAGGCTGACGCGCGTTTCCCCCGGCGTGCGCTCTCTAAGCCCGCCGATCGTGACTGGCATGTTGCTCTCCCTACTGTCTGTGGCCGCCGCTATGCGGGCGCTGTAGCGCGCGCAGGACAGCGCGCACTATAAAAATGCTTAATCGTTGAATTCTCGCACAATCCTGCCGTATCTTACAGGTCATGAGTACCGATATGGTGCCCGCAGACGCTGATGTGACGTTCCTGGCGCAGACACCGCCCGACGATCTTTTGCCGCACGGTCAGTCGCCCCACGGCCTGTCGCAAATGGTGTTGCGCACCGACGTGGCCGGCATGCCGCTGGAGTGGATTGATTACCGCGAGGCCGCACGGCTGTATCACCAGGAGCAGATCGCCTATGCCTGCGGCTCGCTGCTGTACCGGCTATATGGCGGCGTCAACGCGCGCAGCGGTCGGCGCACGGTGCTGGAGGTCAGCTCGATCATTGCCACGGTCGGCCACACCGGCAATCCCGGCAACACGCGCCATGACTACGTGCCGCCGCTCAATAACGAGACGCTGTTCCGGCGCGATGCCTTCCTGTGCATGTACTGCGCCGGGCGCTTCGCCAGCCGTGAACTGTCGCGCGACCATGTGCGTCCTTTCAGCCAGGGCGGTCTCGACGTGTGGACCAACGTGGTGGCGGCCTGCCGTCGCTGCAACAACGAGAAGGCGTGGCGTACGCCCGAGCAGGCCAAGATGCAGCTGATCGCGGTGCCGTTCACGCCGACCTACGCCGAATACATTTTCCTGAAGGGCCGGCGCGTGCTGCTGGACCAGATGGAATACCTGCTGGCGCACTTCCCGCGCCACAGCCCGCTGCACGACCGCATCGCGCGCTGGCTCAGCTAGCGCCGTCCCTGCGGGCAGCGCCGGCGCACCTTAGTGAGTCACCTGACGTAGTGATCTACCTCATCGACGCGTCGGTGTATGTGTTTCGAGCCTGGCATTCGCTGCCGCCGGACATTACCGATCGCGACGGCAATCCGACCCAGGCGCTGTACGGCTTCGCCTGCTTCCTGTCCGACCTGATCGAACGGCGCCAGCCGCGCCATGTCGCGGTGGCGTTCGACGAGAGTCACGGCAGCGGCTTTCGCCACCGTCTCTACCCGCCCTACAAGGCCAATCGCGAGCCTGCACCCGAAGCCCTGCGGCGCCAGTTTGCGCTGTGCCGCGAGTTCTGCCGCCACATCGGCGTGGCCGAATTTGCCAGCCAGGAATACGAGGCCGATGACCTGATCGGAACGCTGGCGCGGCGTTGCCGCGATGACGGCCTCTCCGTCACCGTCGTGTCGCGCGACAAGGACCTGGCGCAGCTGATTGCCCCGGGGGACGTCTATTGGGACTACAGCGATGGCGTTGAATATAACTATGAGCAGATCGCGCAGCGCTTCGGCGTGCCGCCCGAGCGCATGGCGGACTACCAGGCACTGCGCGGCGATGCGGTAGACAACGTGCCGGGGGTGCCTGGCGTGGGACCTAAGACCGCAGCGGCGCTGATGGGCTTGTTTGCATCGCTCGATGAGCTGTTCGCCGGGCTCGATGCGGTGCGCGCGCTGCCGTTGCGCGGCGTGGCTGCATTACCGCAGCGACTGCGGCTGCATCGCGAGGCCGCCTACCTGGCGCGCTCCCTGACGCGTATCGTGTGCGACGCGCCGATTGATGACACGGCGCCGGGCAGCGTTGCCTCGGCGCCGAGGATCGGTGCCGACCACCTGCGGCGGCGCGCTCCCGATCTGGAACGCATCGGCGCGTTCTGCGATACCCACGGCTTCGGCACGCTGCTACAACGCCAGGCCGCGCGGCTGGCGGCAGGGTCGCGCGCGGCCTGAAGCGTTCGCAGTGCCAGCCGCGTCAGGCTTTCTTCACCCAGACCGTGCACCAGCCGTTGGCATTCACCAGCTTGCCGGCGAAGATGCTGCACGGGCGCCAGGCGTCAGTCGGGTTGCCCTGCAGCTGCAGGCAGGTGCTGCACATCTGGCCGGGCTGGTAGGTCGGGAACTGCTTGGCGTCAACGGTGCTGGCATCGTCGTGATACGCCAGCGCCACCGCGGTTGGATCGCTCGGCCGCAGGTGCGGCAGCTCGGCCGCCAGTGCCGATCGATGCCCCTGCAGCGCGCCTGCCGCGCCACACACCAGCAGCAGCTGCTTCAACGCATCGCGACGTGAGGGGGACATGGATTCGCTCATCGATGCACCTGTGCGCGACGAGATGAACGCCAGTATGGTCGCACATCGGCGGCAGCGGCAGCCAGCGATGCGGTGGCCAGTCACAGCGTCGCCAGCCTGGGTGGCGCGCGCGGCCCTGATGACGGTGGCGCTAGCCTTGGGCGCCTGCCAGTCGGGGACGGCAACGCGTCCACAGGTATCCAGTCCGCCGCCAGCAGCACCCGCGACCGGCGAACGCTACGTGATCGACGCGCGGCGCTCCGAGGTGCTGGTGCTGGTGTACCGCGACGGGCCCATGGCGTCGCTCGGACACAATCACGTGATCGCGGTGCGGCAACTGTCGGGCCTCGTCGTCGTGGCCGGCGAGCTTGACCGAAGTCACTGGCAGTTGGATTTTCCGGTCGATGCGCTGAGCGTCGACGAGCCACAGCTGCGTGCGGCGCAGGGCGAGGAATTTCGCACCACGCTGGGCGATGCGGCGATCGCCGGCACGCGCGCGCACATGCTGGGTGCGGCACTGCTGGATGCGGCGAGCTTCCCTGTTATTCACCTCGAGTCGGAACAGATCCTGCCCGGGGACGACGGCCTGCGCCTTGTTGTTAGCATCGTGGTGCGCGATCACAGCGCACGCATCACCGTACCCGTTACGCTCCAGCGCACGGCGAACGAACTGGTCGCCAGCGGCGAGTTCGACCTGACGCATGCCGAGCTGGGACTCACGCCGTATAGCGTCGCGATGGGCGCGCTGCGGGTCGCCGACCGGATGCGAGTGCGCTACCGGCTGGTGGCGCTACGCGACGGTGCTGCGTCACCGTAGCGGCCACTATTAGCGTCAGCCCGTCCTTCAGGCTGGTCGTCACGCTGGCGACTGCAGCAGCAGTAGCGCGGTGCCTTCGGGCGCGCGCACCAGCGCGCTATGCTTGTGGTCCAGCCCGCGCGGCAACTGTGTCGCCAGCGCGATGCCACGCTCGCGCAGGCGCGCGATGTGTGCGCTGACGTCGGCGCATTCGAACACCAGCAGCGGCGCGTCGAACAGCCGCGGCGCGTGAAACGCGAGGTCCAGGTAATCACTGGTCAGCGGCAGGTGCGGATAGGGCAACTGCTCCTCGCCCAGCGCGACGAAGCCGGCGCGTTCCCAGAATTCGCGCGCCGCCTGCCAGTCGGCCTGCGGCAGGCTCAGCTGTGAAAAATACCCGCACAGCGATTGCCGGTCGGATCCCGGCGCCGCCGGGGAATAGGTGCGCGCCTCCAGCAGCGTCACCGCGTTGCCGCCCGGATCACAGAGCTGCATCTGATGCATGCTGTCCTCGCCCAACGCCAGCTGCAGCAGATCGAATCCGGCGGTGCGTAGCCGCAGCTGCGCACGCGCCAGCTGTGGCAGCACGAAGGTCAGCGCCGGTGAGGACATCAGGCGCTCATGCAGGCCCAGGTGCAGCCGACCGTCGCTGAGCACGCCGTAGCGATGCGGCCAGGCATCGCCGGTGATCAGCTGCGAGAAGCCCAGCCGCTCATAGAACTGCACCGACTCGGCGATGCCACCCGTAGCGACGCCACCCGTGGCGATGCCGAGCTCCAGGAACCGGCCCAGCATCAGCGCGGCGGTAAGGTTGCGCCGCCATCCGCCGTCCAGTCGGCGCTGCTGCGCAGGATCAGCCGTGCCAGCGCCGCGGCGTGATCGGCGCGGCCGTTGAGCGCTGGCACATAGTCAAAGCGTTCGCCGCCGGCCTCGACAAAGGTCTCGCGGCCCTCGAGCGCGATCTCTTCCAGGGTCTCCAGGCAGTCTGCCGCGAAGCCCGGACACACCAGTGTCACCGCGCGGATGCCGCGACCCGGCAGCTGCTGCAGGCTTGCATCGGTGGCCGGCGTGAGCCAGCGGTTAGCGCCGAAGCGCGACTGAAAACTCAGGCTCCAGTCCGCCGGCTGAAGCTGCAGCACCGCGGCCAGCTGTGCGGCGGTCTGCCGGCATTCCTCGGCGTAGCGATCGCCGCCGGCGACATAGGATTCCGGTATGCCGTGAAACGACATCAGCAGGTGGCTGCGGCTGCCGTGCGAGCGCCAATGCTCATCGATGCTGGTGGCGAGCGCGCTGATGTAGGCGCCGTCCGCATGGTAGCTGGGGATGTAGCGCAGCTCCGGCAGCGCGCGCCACGCGCGCAGCGCCGCGCCGACCTGGTCGTAGACCGCGCCAGTGGTGCTGCCACTGCTCTGCGGAAACAACGGCAGCACCAGCAACCGGCGCACACCGGCGGCGCGCAGCGCGTCGAGCGACTTGCCGACAAACGGCGGCGAATACAGGAACGCCTGCTCGACGCGCAGCTCGGATTGCGCAGCCGCAAGCTCATGCTGGATGGCGGCGCGCAGCTTCGAGGTGTTGACCAGCAGCGGCGAGCCTTCAGGCTGCCAGATCTGGCGGTACTTGCGGGCGCTGCGCGGCGCACGCAGCGGCAGCACCAGCCCATACAGCAGCGGCAACCACAACGCTCGCGGCAGCTCGATCACCCTGGGATCGGCCAGGAACAGTCGCAGGAAGCTGCGCACCGAGCCGCTGCGCGGCTCGACCGGAGTGCCGGTATTGACCAGCAGTACAGCCGACAGGCTGGTAGTGGACGCGTTCAAGCTGGCGAGGCTGCCTGGTTCGGGCGGCCGCGGCTAGCCGATGTGCTGCGCCAGGAACGCATTGGTGCGCGAGCGCGCCAGCGCCGCGGCAGCCGCGTCGTAATGGTCCGGGCGGTCGTCATTGGCAAACGCGTGCCCGGCCGGATACAGGTGGTAGAGCCCCTGCGGATAGGCGCTGCGCAGCGCGTCCACCTGGCTCAGTGGTATGCCCTGGTCGTGTTCGCCGAAATGCAGCATGGTGGGGCAGGTCGGGACCTTCGGCAGCAGCAATTCAGGAATGCGTCCACCGTAATAGCACACCGCGGCGCCCAGCGGCACTTCGCTGGCTGCCGCCCACGATAGCGTTCCGCCCCAGCAGAAGCCGATCACGGCCACCTTGCCGGTGTGGCGCGCCATCGCTGCAGACGCTGCGATGTCGAGCACCGCCGTGGCGGTCTCGACCTGCTTGCGATAGCCCATCGCCTGCTGCATCTCCTCCGGCGAATAGCCGAGCGTAAGGTTGCGGCGGATGCGATCGAACAGTGCCGGTGCGACCGCCAGGTAGCCGTCGGCCGCGTAGCTGTCGGCGGTGCGCACGATCCAGGGCGTCAGCCCGAAGATCTCCTGCACGATCACCACCGCGCCGCGCGCCTTGCCCGCGGGCTTGGCGATGTAAACGCTGAATTCATGGCCGTCGCGCGCCATCAGTGTTTCGGTCTGGCTCACGCACGCTCCAGGATCGCGGTGACACCCATGCCGCCGGCGGTACAGGCGGAAGCGAGGCCGCGCTTGGCCTGCGGATTGAGCGCCAGCAGCTTGGTGAGACCCGCGAGAATACGCGCGCCGGTAGCAGCGAACGGATGGCCGATCGCGACGCTGCCGCCCTTGACGTTGAGCTTGGCCGGGTCGACCGCGCCCAGTGGCTCCGACAGTCCGAGCCGCTCGCGGCAGTAATCGGCCGACTGCCAGGCCTTGAACAGGCACAGCGGCACTGCGGCGAACGCCTCGTGGATCTCGTAGTAGTCGAAATCCTGCAGCTTGAGTCCCGTGTCCTTCAATATCGACGCCACCGCATAGGCCGGCGCCATCAGCAGTCCTTCCTTGCCGCTGGCGAAATCCACCGCCCAGGTCTTGCCAGCGGTCAGGTACGCCAGCACCGGCAGCTTGTGTTCCGCGGCCCACTGCTCGGAAGCCAGCAGCAGCGCCGCCGAGCCGTCGGTCAGCGGCGTGCTGTTGCCGGCGGTGAGCGTGCCGCTGCCGCTCAGGTCGAACACCGGCTTGAGCTTCGAGAGCTTCTCCACCGAGGTGTCGGCGCGCACGTTGTTGTCGCGGGCCAGGTCCCGATACGGCACCACCAGGTCGTCATAGAAGCCCTCGCTCCAGGCGGCGGCGGCCTTGATGTGGCTGTCGTACGCCAGCTTGTCCTGCTCCTCGCGCGTGATGTTCCAGGTCTTGACCATCAGCTCGCAGCTCTGGCCCATCGACAGGCCGGTGCGCGGCTCGACCACTCCCGGCAGTACCGGCTTCAGGTCGCGCATGCGCAGCCCGAACCACGGTTTGGTGCGTTCGCCGAAACTGCGGCCGCGCGCGCTGCGCAGCAGCAGCTGCTGGAACGAGCGCGGATACACCACCGGCGGGTCGCTCAGGTTATCGACTCCGGCAGCGATGCCGGAATCGATCTGGCCGAGGGCGATCTTGTTGCCGACCAGGATCGCCGCCTCCAGGCTGGTGCCGCAGGCGCGCTGCAGGTCGAGCCCCGGGGTCTGCGGATCCAGTCCGGTGGACAGCACCGATTCGCGCGTCAGATTGTAGTCCTTGGAGTGCTTGATGACCGCGCCACCGATGACGTCTCCCAGCCGCTGGCCCTGCAGATCGAAACGCTCCACCAGCGCGCGCAGCGACGCGGTCAGCAGCTCCTGGTTGTCGGTGCCGGCGTAGGCGGTCTGCGAGCGCGCGAACGGGGTGCGCACACCGCCGATGATCGCTACGCGTCGGGTCGAGGTTCCAATCTGCATTAAAACGTCTCCATGTATCTTGGCGTCGTATCTGGCCGCGACGCGGCCGCGGTCTGCTGCAGCGCTAGGGGTAAGCGCCTAGGATGCCACGCCGCCATGGGCGCGGTCACTGGCGCAATCCGCACTTATGGCAATCCGGCATACGGGCGCGGATTGCGGCGCCCGAGCCCGGGCAGGCAAGATGGCGGGCCGGCAGCGGCAGCGGCAATGGAGGGGTGATGGCGGGCATCGGAGTGGATCGCGTCTACGAGCGTCGGCTCGCTGCGCTGGTGAACAGCCGCGAGCAGCGGCTGATCGCACGCGGCCCGCGCGGGCTGGAACGCGAATCCCTGCGGGTGACGCCCAGGGGAAGCATC
>Ga0302157_10003508_pt1 | contig 17614 bp, 15 predicted proteins | sample I_Bog_N3_3_FD_193502 | JGI IMG/M metagenome (GOLD analysis project Ga0302157, IMG submission 193502) | Peat permafrost microbial communities from Stordalen Mire near Abisko, Sweden - I_Bog_N3_3 | ecosystem: Environmental > Terrestrial > Soil > Wetlands > Peat | place: Sweden: Abisko, Stordalen...
CGGTCACTGACCGGCCGGCTCGCGCAGGGCGTAGCCCACCAGCCGGACGGTGTGGATGAGGGGCGGGCCGAAGGGGTCGAGCTTCTTTCGCAGGTAGCTGACGTAGGTCTCGACGACGTTGGCTTCGCCGCCGAAGTCGTAGTGCCACACGTGGTCGAGGATCTGGGACTTGGACAGAACGTGACGGGGGTTGAGGAGGAAGAACCGGAGCAGGTTGAACTCGGTGGCCGTGAGGGTGATCGGGTGACCGGACCGGGTGACCTCGTGGGTGTTCTCGTCCAGTTCGACGTCGGCGAAGCGCAGGACGCCGCCGCTGTCAGGCTCGGCCCCGATGCGCCGGAGGATGGCATGGACCCGGGCGATGAGCTCGGCCAGGGCGAAGGGCTTGGTGACGTAGTCGTCGCCCCCGACGGTCAGCCCGGCCACCTTGTCCTCCACGGTGTCACGGGCGGTGAGGAACAGCACGGGCACCCGGATGCCGTCGGCCCGGAGCCGGCGGGTGACTTCCAGTCCGTCGAGGTCGGGCAGCATCACGTCGAGGACCATCAGGTCCGGGGGCCGCTCCTGGGCGGTGGCCAGGGCCGTGCGCCCGGTGGTGGCCTCGTCCACGGCGAACCCCTCGTAGCGGAGCGAGGTGGCCACGGCGTCGACGATCGACGGCTCGTCGTCGACCACCAGCACCCGCTGTTTCGGTGTCTCGTCCACGTCCTCACCTTCCTCACCCGCCCGACCGTTCGGTGCACAGCTTCGCACCGACGGCTCGGATCCGGTTGTGGAGCAGCTGTGGGCCCGCTGTGAGCGCTTCCACTGGACCCGGGGCCACCGGGCGAGCAACAATTCCGTATCCGAATTAGGTTGATCGTCGGAAAGGAGTCCGATGAGCGAAGTCCAGCAGGGGCCCGGATGGTGGGTCGCCTCGGACGGCAAGTGGTACCCGCCGGAGACGCATCCGGACGCCCGGGTCCGTGCCGACGCCGCGGCCGCGGCCCAGTACGGGGGAGCGGGCCAGCAGCATCCCGCCAGCCCCGACGGTACCCAGCCGGCCCCGTACTCCTCCCAGCCCCAGCAGCCGGCGTACCTCCCCGAGACCCGGTACATCCAGCCCGCCGAGTTCTCGCAGTTCAACCCCAGTACACAGCAGGTGCACGTGGCCGGCGGTCTACCGACCTTCGGGCAGCTTCCGAACATCGACATGGGCCAGGCCGAGGTCACCCCGCCGGTACCCCAGGTCGACCCCAGCCAGCTCCTCCCCATCCCCGAGGAGGCCGTGGCCGTCGACACCTACCGCGGTCCCCGGTCGCGGAACCCCGCGCTCCGGCGCAAGATCCTGATCATCGTTGGCATCATCGTGCTGGGGGTGATCGTGCTGGGTGCTCTGGGGTACGAGGTCTACACCACCTTCTTCGCCCACTCGTCCCTGGGGCCGGTCGTCACGAGATCCGGGGCGTTCAACTGGTACGGTCCTCTGCTGACCTGAGGTTCGGGGTCCCAGCAGCGACAGCCGGCGGGGATCCCCCGGTGGGTGGTGCAGCGTCCCGGTGGGGCGGCGGAGCGAGTGCGGAGGGGCCGGGGTGAGCGAGACACCGCAGGGACCAGGTTGGTGGGTGGCCTCGGACGGGAAGTGGTACCCGCCCGAGACGCATCCGAGCGTGCGGACCGACCCCCCGGCCCAGCCACCACCGGTACAGCAGGCGCCACCACCGGCCGGGCCGCCGGTGCAGCAGTACCCTCCGGCCGGGCCGCCGCCGGTGCAGCAGGCGCCACCACCGGCCGGGCCGCCCGTGCAGCAGTACCCCCCGGCCGGGCCGCCGCAGCAGTACGCGCCGGGCCAGCAGTACCCCCCGGGAGCGCCGTACGCCCCGGGCCTGCCGCCGCTCTCGCAGCTGCCGCCGCTTCCGGGCAGTCCCTACGGTGCCGGCCCGCCGCCCGGGTCCTTCGGGCAGCAGCCGGCCTTCGCCACCCCGCTCCCTCCCGGGGCCACCGGGGTCACTCCCTATCAGTCGGCCCAGCCGTCGAAGAAGACGTCGTCCAAGGGACGGGGCCGGACGATCGCCATCGTCGGCGCCGTGGTCGTGGTGGTCGTCGGCCTGTTGGTGGGGGTGGGCCTTCTGGTGTCTTCGCCGTCGGGTGCCCCCATGTCCACGCTCCACGTGGTGGGTCCCCCGGAGGGCGTGGGTGACCGGGTGGTCCTGCTCGATCTCACGAAGTCCCACCAAGTGGAGCTCTCGGCCGTCGACGCTTCGTCCCACCGGGTGGTCTGGAGCCGCCCGTTCGTGGTCGACGGCATCACCGGGGGCCAGATCGTCGCACCGGCGGTGGTCCATGACGTGGTGGTCGACCTCGCCCCGACCGGTGGGATCAACAGCGGTCAGGCCATCGTGACGGGGATCAACGTGGAGAACGGATCGACGGTGTGGACCCTGCCGGGCAGCCTCTCGGTCTCCGACGCCCCCTACGTCTGTGGTTCCGGGTCCTCGGTGTGCGTGGCCGGGACGGTCTCCGGTGGCTCGGCCGACCTCCTGATCGTCGATGCGGCCGACGGTGTGCTGGTCAATTCCGTCCCCAATATGGAACGGGCCATCGGCACCAACCTGTACCAGACGGGTGACGACGCCCCCACCTTCACCCAGATCACCGAGTCGGGCCAGGTGGCGTGGACCAAGCCGGTGGCCTCGGTGTTCGGTCCGGGGTTCGACCCCGACAACGGGTGGAACATCGATGCCATCGGGTCGCTCAACGTCGGGTCCGTCGGCCCACCGATGAACGGCAACAGCTTCGACCTCTCCACCTATGAGACGGCGGGGTTCTCCCAGGCCTCGGGCCAGGTGGTCTGGACGGATCCCGGCCTCTACCAGTGCATGGGCACGCTGGAGTTCCTCACACCGCCGGTGCTCTGCCAGCTGCACGGAACGGTGACGGAGGGCTCGTCGGATCAGCAGCCCACCTACTCCGGCGTCACCGCCGACCTCGCCGGGTTCAATCCGGCCACCGGGGCCATCCTCTGGCGCCAGCCGATCGGCGACGGCACGGACCTCGTCGACGGCGACGTGTCCCTCCTCGACGACTCCCACGTCGTGGTCACGTCGCCGACGGGCTCACCGGAGGTGCTCGATTCCGCCAACGGGACGGTCACCCCGGTGGCGTCCGGGCGGGTCTTCTGGTGCCTGACGTTCCCTCCTCCCTACGACGTGGGTCCGGCGGCCTCGGCCACTCAGCAGCAGAACGAGCACCAGGGGACCGCCTTCGCCGGAGGGTGCTCGGCCGACGGGATGCCGGTCAGTCAGCTCCCCTCGACGTCGCCCGACGCCGTGGGAACCACGGCGGACGGCTGGTTCTTCTGGCCCACGGCCCACGGCCTGCAGGCCCGTTCCACCTGAGCGGATGCGCCTGAGCGGGTGCGCCTGACTCGTGCCGCCGGGCCCGGTCGGCCACCGCACCGTCCACCCCCACCCCGGCCGGTGCCCGGGTGGGGCCATGATGGTGGCCATGGATGACGACGTCCGACGGGAACTCGACGACCTGCGACGGCGGGTCGGGGTGTCGGAGGCTGTCCTGGCCATCCAGTCGCTGAAGGCCCGTTACGGCGGACTGGTGGACCGGCGCTTCTCCCGGGGTCGGGTGGTGGGCCCCGACGAGCTCGACCGGCTGGCCACCAAGATCGCCGACCTGTTCACCCCCGACGGCGAGTGGGACGGCGGTCCGGTGCTCGGTACGGCCGTCGGCCGCGAGGCCATCGCCGACCGGATGCGCCAGCCCACCCTCACGTTCTCCCGCCATCTGTTCCTCATGCCCCGGGTGACGGTCGACGGCGACCGGGCCTCGGCCCGGTGGGATCTGCTCAGCCCGTGCCGGGCCGCCGACGGCACGTCCTACTGGATGTGCGGGTTCGAGGACGACACCTACGAGCGCTCGGACGACGGGACGTGGCGCCACCGCACCATGCGGATGACCACGGTGTTCCTCTCGCCCACCGATCCCGGCTGGGAGCGGATCTTCCACTGAGACCCCCGGTCCCGCGCCGCCCCGGTGGGGGACGGTGCGGGGACCGGCGGGGGCCCCGTGGCTCAGCGGCTCAGCGGCTCAGAGGCCGCAGACGAACCGGGTGCTCCACGGCTGCCAGCCGTAGAGGTGGTACAGGTGCAGCGCCAGGGCGTCCTGGGTGGCGGCCGGGGCCTCGAAGGGCCAGCCCGAGTGCCCGAAGGAGTGCCAGGTCACCTGCACGATGCCGTAGGCGCCCGAGGGTGCGCTCTCGCTGTTGTACCGGTCACCGGACTCGTGGGTCCGGATGCAGGCCCAGTCGGCGGTGTCCGTGCTGGTGGCATCGGTCACCGGCACCGGCGGAGGTGGCGGGGCCACCACGGCCGGTGCCGGGGCCGGCTCCTCGGAGATCTCGACGAGGGCCTGGGTGAGCGCCGACTCCTCGAAACCGAACGGGGCGACCTGGGTCCGCGGGTCCGGGACCGACCGGACCCTCCAGGTCTTCGACGACCGGACCCCCTGGCGGAGGTGGGCGTCGGAGTGGTGTGCTGCAGCCGTCCGGTGGGACGACGGGGCGGTGGTGGCGGCCTGTGCGGTCGACAGGTCGGTCAGCGCACCGATGATGACGGTACTGGTGATGCAGACGGCGAGTGCCGTTGCGAGTGCAATGCGGATCCGCATGGCACCTCCCTTCGTAGGGCGCGTGACGCGCCTTTCTCTGATCGGTGTTGGCGGGCTCCGGCCATTGCATTCGGTCCCCGGACGGCGAGCGGGAAGGCTTCGTCCGTCCTGGCTTTACGCCGTAGGGTGTGCGGCCGGTGAGTTTGTGCCCAGGAGTGTGCTCGTGGGTGTCGTCCTCGTCTCGTTCGGTCGGTTGATCGGCTGGCGCGACGCATCGTCGGGTCGGTGTGGCTCCCGGCACGCCTCGGGGGATCGCCGCCCGGGCTGGTATCGCCCCGGCGGGACCGTCCCCGGTGCCCGCACGACCGAAGCCGTGGAGCGGGGCGGGAATGTTCGCTTACATGAGTGTAACCCGTTCGGGGCCACCCCGCCCAGGCGACCGGGCCCGGCCGATCCGATCAGGTGCCGTACCGGGAGAACTTCCAGCTCAGGGGCGTGAGCGGCCGGTCCGGCAGGCTCCGGTCACCGGTCGGGACGGGACCCCGGACCGGTGTCCGGCGGCCGGAAGGCGGGCACCAGCGGCGCCACCGTCCGACCCCGGAGGCACCCGGCCCACACCCCGGCCCCGTAGGCCGCGTCGTCGGCCAGCGAGGCGGCCACCCACCGGAGGGGGTCGAGGTCCGGGCGCCGGCGCCACCAGTCGACCAGGGCGGGCAGGAGGGCCAGGGCCACCACGGCCCGCCGGGTCCGGGGCCGGCCGGCCAGTGCTGCGGCGACCAGGGCCGGACCGGCCAGGATGGTCGAGGCCCGGCCCAGCCCCACCGCCGACCAGAACGCCCCCTCGACGGTCCACCGGGCGGCCCACACCGGGGGCACGCCGGTCCCCCGGAGCCGCCGGCCGGTCCGGACGGCGGCGGCCACCCCGGCGGCCGCGGCCACCCGGGGTCGTCCGGCCAGCACCAGGGCGGCCAGGGCCGTGGGCCCGGGCCGCAGGACCACCGGGGCCAGGCGCCCGGGATGACGGGCGGCCAGGGGCGCGGCCGAGGTGCCGTAGCGGAACCGGCGGGCGGCCAGACCGGTCCAGGTACCCGGCTCCCGGTGGGCCACCTCCTCCGTCGGGACGTAGCGGACCTGCCACCCGGCGTCGACCAGGCGCCAGACGAGGTCCACGTCCTCGCCGTAGCGCAGCCCGGGGTCGAAGCCGTCCCGCAGTGGTCCGGTGCGGGCCACCAGCGCCGCCGTGGGTACGTAGGGGACCGGCCGGCCCGGTCCGACCAGGCCCTCGTCGGCCCCGAGGTCGAGGGGCGAGCGTGCGGCGGCGTAGCGGGCCCGTACCGAGCGCCCGGCGCCGGCGCCGGCGTCAGGGGCCGGGCGGACCCGGGGGGCCACGGCCCCGATACGGCCGTCGGCGAACCACGGGGCCATGGACGCCGGCCACCCCGGAGGGGGGATGCAGTCGCTGTCGACGAAGGCCACGAGGTCGGTGGCCACCCGGGCCAGGCCGTCGTTGCGGGCCGCCGCGGGCCCGCCCGGGGCATCCCGCCGCACCAGGGTGGTCCCCGGACGCCGGCACAGGTCGGCCACGGCGGTGGAGTCGGCGGACCCGTCGTCCACCACCACGACGGGCACCCCGGGGTCGAGTGCCCCGAGGCACCGGGCCAGGTCCTCGGCCCGGTCCCGCACCGGGACGACCACGGTCACGCGCCCGTGGTCGGCGGGGCCGGCGGGGCCGGCAGGGCCCGTGGAGCCGGCGGGGCCCGGGGTCGTTCCACCGGGGACACCGGGCGGCCGGGGATGGGCCAGGCCGCCGTCGACCAGCCGCCGCCCCAGCCGTCGGGCCGCCATCGACGTCGACGTCGCCGTCCCGGCCACCAGACTGTCCAGCTCCCGGCGGCCGTCGGCCGAGAGTCGGAGGACCCGCCCGGGGAGGCCGCCCACCAGGATGGTGCCCCCGGGCCCGGTCCGCCGGGTCCGCTGGTCGAGCACCAGCCGGGTACCCGGGGGGAGCGGGGAGTCGGGCCCGTCGGGCCCGACGGGGACCATCCCGGGAGCCGCGGGTACGCCGGGGGCGGGGCCGCCCGCCCCGCTCACAGGGCCAGGCCGCCGTCGACGGGCAGGACGGCACCGGTGATCCCGCCGGTCCCCACCCCGGCCAGCCACACCAGGGCCGCAGCCACCTCCCCGGGCTCGAGCAGGCGTCCGACGGTGTGCTGGTCGGCGAAGGCCTCCGGGGAGGCCAGTCCGTAGAGCCGGGCGCTCTCGTCGAGGGCCGGCGTGGCCGTCGAGCCCGGGCTCACGGCGTTGGCCGTGATCCCGGTGCCGGCCAGATCGGCGGCCAGGCCCCGGACCAGGCCGGCCACCCCGGCCTTGGCCGCGCCGTAGGCGGCCAGGCCCGGCATGCCCCGGGTGGCCGCGGCCGAGGCCACGGCCAGGTACCGCCCCTGGCGGGGGGCCGGTCGCCGCAGCAGGGCGGGGATGGCCGCCCGGGCGGCCACGACGGGACCGGTCAGGTCCACCTCCAGCACGGCCCGCAGCTCGGCGTCGGGCATCTCCCACAGCGGGACGCCGCCGGCCACCACCCCGGCCGCGGCCACCACGGCGTCGAGCCCGCCGAAGCGCTGCTCGGCCTGGCCCACGGCGGCCACCATGGCCCCGGGGTCGCAGGTGTCGGCGATCACCGGGACCACGGTGCCCTGCCCGTCGGAGGCGTCGCGGACCACGGCGTGGAGCTCCTCGGTCGTGCCCAGGGGGTAGGGGAGCCGGGGGTCGTCGGCCGACCGGTCGACGGCCACCACCCGCCAGCCGTCGGCGGCCAGGGCCCGGACGGTGGCCGCCCCGATGCCCCGGGCCGCCCCGGTGACCAGGGCCACCCGTCCGCCGGCGCTCACCGGTGCGCCCCGGTCGGCTGGGCGGCCTCCCCGGACGACAGGGTCCGGAGCCGGTCGGCCAGCTGGTCCACGGCGGCGTCCAACAGCTGTTCTCCTTCGGCCGCCGTGGCCCCGGTGGGGTCGCCGAGGACCCCGGTGGGGGTCACGGCCCGTACCCCGTCGGTCCGTAGGCGGGGCAGCAGCTCGGCCAGGGACCGGGTGTCGCCCGGGGCCAGGCGGTCGGTCCGGACGCGTCCGGGGTCGAGGGCCAGCAGCACCGAGGTCTCGGTGCGCCCGGCGTGGGCGTCCCCGGGCCAGGCGGGCGACCACGACTCGGCGGCGATCCCCTCGGCGGCGGCCGTGGCCACGGCCCGGGCCACCGGCCCGGCGTTGCCCCCGTGGGTGGAGACCAGCACCACCGCGGCGAACGAGGCGGCGGCCGAGCGCAGGAGCTCGGTGAGCAGCAGCTCGGTGGCCTCCTGGCCGATGGACAGTGTCCCGGGGAAGTCGGCGTGCTCCCCGGCCGAGCCGTAGGCCACGGCGGGGGCGGTCACCGCCCCGGGGCACCGGTCGGCGGCCCGGGCGGCCAGGGCCGTGGCGATGTCGGTGTCGGTGGTCAGCGGCAGGTGGGGCCCGTGCTGCTCGGTGGAGCCCACCGGGACGACCAGGACCTCCCCGGGGCCGATCTCGGGCGAGGTGCGTCGGGCCAGGTCGCTCACGACGGTGCCCCGGTGGTGGGAGTGGAGCCGGTCATCCCGGCCGTGCCGTCGGGAAGGTAGCCGTGGCGTTCGAGGAAGGCCACCAGGGCGTCGGCCGCCCCGGCGGCGTCCACCGGTCCCACCAGTGTCGGCGGGTCGTGGGCCACCAGAGCTCCGGTGAGCTCGAGGATCCGTTGGCGGGGATCGTCACCGGCCGGGGCCGGTACCACGCGGGTGCGGGGCCGGAAGGGCCGTGGCGCACCGATCGAGGGGGTCGTCCCGGTCGTCCCGGCTGCGCCGGCCACCGGGGCCGGGTCCATCACGTCGATGGGCGGGGGGTCGAGCAGGGCGGCCAGCGGGGCCCGTCGCAGGCGCACCCCGGCCGCCTCCACTGAGCACACGGCGGGGAGGGGCACGAGCAGGCGCTCCCGCCCGCCTCCGTCGAGGCGGCGCTCGGTCACCAGGGCCCGTCCGGCCGACGGGTGATCGTCGTCGGTGGCCGCCCGGAGGGCCACCAACCCGAGGGCCTGGGCCGCATCCAGCTCGTGGGCCACGAATGCCGGGAGGGCCCCTGTTCCCCGGTCGGCGGTGCGGTCGCCGGCCAGGACGAGGTCGGGCCGCCCGGTCGTTGCCAGGGCGGCCACCAGCACCCGGGCCAGCTCCCGCTCGTCGCCGGCCACGTCGTCGATGAACGGTCCCTCGGCGGGCCAGTCCACCCGGACCACCCGCACGCCGAGGGCGGCCACTTCGGCCAGGGGACCGTCGTCCGTCGCCGGACCGGCCACGACGGCGACCACCGTCCCGCCCCAGTCCCCGGCCAGGCGCAGCCCGAGCTCGAGCGCGGCGGCCTCGGCGGGGGCCAGCGCCGTGGTCGACGGGTCGGTCCGCACGGCCCCGGTGAGAGGGTCGACGGCCGGGCGCAGGTCGGCCGGGCGCAGCAGCACGGCCACCAGGGGGGACAGGGGGGAGGTGTCCATACCGCTCATCCCCGGCGGAAGACGACGCCCTGGCCGCCGTCGGGGTAGGTCCAGCTGATGGCCCCCTCGTGGTTGCACACCATGTAGCACGTCCCGCACTCGAAGCACTCCTCGTAATTGAAGAGGATGCCGCCGTCGGAGGTGGGGGCGAAGAGGTCGGCCGGGCAGGCCGTGACACAGGCCCGAGTGGTGCACCCCCGGCAGACGTCGGCGTCGACGGTGATGTGGGCCCGCCGGCCCACCCGGAAGTCCACCGTGGCCATGCGGGTGGCGAAGGAGATGCCCGTCCACCGCTCGTCGGACGGGCGCCGGGGGCCGGTGCCGGTGCCGGCGGTGTCGGTGCTCTCGGTGCTCATCCGAAGGTCCTCGCCGCCCGCAGGGTGTCGGCGGCCAGCTCCCGGAGCTTCACGCCGTTGCGCCGGGCGGCGTTGACGGTCAGCCGCAGCCCGCCCGGTTTGGGCGTGGGGTTGGTCACGGTGAACAGGCTCTCGACCAGGTCGCAGATGAGGGCCGGGTAGCGCCCCTGGACCCGCTCGGACAGCACCAGTCCCGGGGCCTGCCGGAAGCGCTTGTGGTCGGCCAGGACGAACTGGGACTGGAGGTCGGCCCGGTAGGAGGCCAGGCCCGGGGCCGAGCAGTCCCCGGCGGCCACGGCCCGGGCCGCGGCCCGTCCGGCGGCCAGCCCCGAGCCGATGGCGAAGTTCACGCCCTCCAGCCACAGCCCGGCGGCCAGGGTCAGGGCGGCGGCGTCCCCGGCCACCAGCAGGCCGTCGGCGGCCAGCTCCGGGATGGTGTCGTAGCCACCCTCGGGGATGAGGTGGGCCCCGTACTCCTCGACGGTCGCCCCCCGCAGCAGCGGGGCGATGGACGGGTGGGCCTTGAGGTCGGCGATCAGCTCCTCGGGGCGCACCCCCGAAGCGGCCAGGTGGCGCACGGAGACCACGATGCCCACGCTCACGGTGTCGGCGTTGGTGTAGAGGAAGCCGCCCCCCGGGATGCCCCGGGTGCACCCGAGGATCTCGATGTCGGCCCCCTCGCCGTTGCCCACCCCGAAGCGCTCGTCGATGACCTCGCGGGGCAGGGCCAGCACCTCCTTCACCCCCAGGGTGTGGTGCTCGGCCGCGGCCCGGGGGAGCAGTCCGGCCTCCTTGGCGAGGAAGGAGTTGACCCCGTCGCAGGCCACCACCACGTCGCAGTGGAGCTCGGCGCCGTCCCGGTCGGTCCGCACCCCGACCACCCGGCCCGACGGGTCGCGCAGCAGCCCGGTGGCCACGGTCGACGTGACCAGCCGGGCCCCGGCGTCGGTGGCCTTGCCGGCCAGCCACGGGTCGAAGCGCGACCGGTAGGTGGTCATGCCGTTGTAAGGGGCCTCACCCCAGGTCTGGCAGCGGTAGTCGACCGACAGCGACTGGTGCCCGGTCATCACCATGGTCGACCGCCGGACCACCCAGCGCTCGACCGGCACCTCCTCCCACCACCGGGGGAGGACCTGGTCCAGCACCCGGCCGTAGACCACGCCGCCGTAGACGTTCTTCGAGCCGGGGAAGGGGCCCCGTTCGAGGAGCGCCACCGACCGGCCGGCCCGGGCCAGCTCCAGGGCCGCGGCGGCACCGGCCGGCCCGGCCCCCACCACGACGGCGTCGAACCGCCCGGCTTCGGGCGTGGTGGGCTCAGGCATGGTCCTCCTCCTCGCCGCCCCGGTGGCCGGGGGGCGTGACGCCGAACCGGCGGGCCAGCTCCTCCAGCAGGAGCCGGGCGTCGGTGACCAGGCCGAGGTCGGCCATGGCCGTCATGGGGCACGACGGGTCGGTGTTGACGCTGACCACGTGACGGGGGGCGCCCAGGCCGCCCACGTGCTGGGCCGCCCCTGAGACGCCGAAGGCCACGTAGAGCCCGGGGTCCGACAGGGCCACGCCGGTGGTGCCGATCTGGCGGGCCGTGTCCATCCACCCGGCGTCGGTGACCACCCGGGTGGCCCCGGCCGAGGCCCCGAGGGCACCGGCCACCGCGGCCAGCAGGTCGAAGGTGGCCCGGGCATCGTCGTCGCCGTCCCGACGGGTGACCAGTCCGGCCCCCCCGCTGAGCACCCGGGTGGCTTCGGCCAGGTCCATGGTCGACGGGTCGGGGTCGAGCACCTCCAGCACCTCAGGGTCGGCGCTACCGACGTCCTCCGGGGAGGCGGTCGGGGTCGCCGCCAGGGCCAGGCGGACGGGGGAGGTCGCGGTGCCGTCGGTGGGGGCGGAGCGGCTGCCCGGGAGCAGGGTGGCCACGGCGGGCCCGTCCACGGTGACGGTCACCAGCACCCGGTCGTCGAGACGGGCCACGTCGGCCGTGGTCCGGGCGACGGCGGCGGTGCTGACGGTTCCGGCGGCCCTGGTGGCCCCCGCCCCACGGCCGCCGGCCGGGGTGTCGTGGGTGACCCGTACGGCCCGGGCCAGTAGCGGGCGCTCCAACGTGGCGGCCAGTCGGGGGGCCAGGTCCCGGCCGTCGGCCGAGGCCGGCAGTACGACCAGTCCCACCCCGGCCAGGGCCGGGGCCAGGGCGGCCGACAGGGCCCCGGGACGCAGTCCCGGCCCGGTGTCGGCCCACCACACGTCGGTGACCCCGACCAGGAGGCCGGCCGCCGCCTGGGCCCCGTCGCCCACCACCACGGCCCGGCCGCCGGCCTCGGCCGCCGCTTCGGCCGCCCCGGGGGGCAGCACACCGGCCCGGGCCACCACCACGGCCACGGCCGGCCCGCTGACCGTCCGGGCGGCGCGGGGGCGCGGGGACCGGGACCGACCGGTCGTCGGGGTCCGGGTGGCCGGGGCGCTCACAGCCCCACCGCCACACGATGGCCCTCGATGACAGCGGCATGGGCCCGCCGTGGGGCCAGGCAGTCGCCCACCCGGTGCACGGCGAACGGCTCGTCGCCCAGGGCCCGCCACAGGTCGTCCTCGGGCTGCTGCTGGACGGCGCAGACCACCCAGTCGGCCCGGCGCTCGTGGTCGGTGCCCGTCGGGTGGTGCTGCAGGGTGAGCACCACCCCGCCGTCGTCGCCGTCGGCCACCCCCAGGGGGACCAGGTCGGTGGCCTGGGTGATGCCCTTGGCGTGGGCCTTCACGTTCCACGTCTCGAGGTCCAGGGTGATGCCCAGGTCCTGGCCCACCACCATCCCGTTGGTCACGATCTCCACGGCGCAGCCCCGGTCGGCCAGCAGCTCGGCGGTGGAGGTGGCCTGGTGGAAGCCCAGCTCGTCGACCACCACGACCCGACCGGTGGGGGAGGCCCGGCCTTCCAGGACGTCCCGCACGTCGACCACCCGGGCGTGGTCCCCGGCCCACCAGGGCCGGGCCGGCCGGGCCCCGGTGGCCAGGACCACGGTGTCGGGCCGCGCCGCCCGGACGTCGTCGGCGCCGACCGTCGACCCCGTCCGCAGGTCCACGCCGAGGCGTCGGGCCGCCACCTCGAGGTTGCGCACCAGATCGAGGAACTCGGCCCGGGCCGGGACCGAGGCGGCCACGGCCACCTGGCCCCCCAGGCGGTCGGACCGCTCGAACAGGGTCACGGCGTGTCCCCGCCCGGCCGCCGTGACCGCAGCCTGGAGCCCGCCCGGACCGCCTCCCACCACGACCACCCGACGGCGCCGCCGGGGAGGGGGGACCGGCTCGTGCTCGCGACCGGTGCGGGGGCTCTCGATGCACCCGAGCCACCGGTTGAGGCCCATGCGTCCTACGCACTCCTGGTTGCAGGAGAGGCACGTGCGGATGTCACCGGCCGCACCGGCCCGGGCCTTGGCGGCGAAGTCGGCGTCGGCGATCTGGCCCCGGACCACGCCGACCAGGTCGCAGTGGCCGGCCTCCAGGGCCCGGTCGGCCTGCAGGGGGTCCTTGAAGCGGCCCACGCCCACCACCGGCAGGTCGACGGCCCGGCGGATGGCGCTCGGGATGAACAGGGCGTAGCCCGGCGGTACCTGCATGCTGGCCTCGATCATGTACAGGGTGGCCGTGGCCACACCGATCGAGGTGTTGATGTAGTCGACCTGACCGGTGGCCTCGACCAGGCGGGCCACCTCGACCGCCTCCTCGATCCCCGTGCCCCCCTCGATGAGCTCGTCCCCGCACAGGCGGACGCCCAGGGCGGCGCCGGGACCGATGGCCCCCCGCACGGCGTCGACGATCTCGAGGAGGAGCCGGGCCCGGTTGGCCAGCGGTCCGCCGTAGGCGTCGCTGCGCCGGTTGGTGGCCCCCGAGAGGAACCCCCGGACGATGGAGGAGTGGGAGCACTGGAGCTCGATGCCGTCGAAGCCGCCGGCCATGCAGTGCTCGGCCACCAGGGCGTAACCGGCCACGATCTGGCGGATCTCGTGGAGATCGACGGCCTTCGGGACCTCGCGGAACAGTGGGTCGGGCACCGGGCTGGGCGCCCACACCGGCAGGCGCGAGTACAGGGAGGAGGCCTGGCCGCCGTTGTGGTTGATCTGGGCCAGGATGGGCACGTCGTGGGCGTGGACGGCGTCGGTGATGCGCCGGTAGTGGGGGATGACCTCGGGGTTGAAGCCGTGGATGAGCTTCTCGTAGGGCCAGTCGGTGGGGTGGGTGGAATGCTCCTCGGTGATGATGAGCCCGGCGCCCCCCGCCGCCCGTGCCTCGTAGTAGGCCCGGTGCCGGTCGGTGGGCAGGCCGTCGGCGGCGTAGTTGGTCAGGTGGGCCGAGAAGACGATCCGGTTGGCCACGGTGAGCGGCCCGAGGCGCAGCGGCGTGAACAGGTGGCGGTACCCCGAGCCGGCGCTCACCGGAGCAGCGCCCCGGCGTCGACGGTCATCGTGAGGCCGGTGACGTAGCGGGCCGCGTCGGAGGCCAGAAAGAGCACGGCGTCGGCCACGTCGTCGGGCCCGATGGCCTCGGCGGGCAGGGCGTTCATGAAGATGGGCCCGAGCTCCGGGGCGCCGGCGATGCGCTCGCCCAGCCCCGACAACCCCCCGGCCATGGGCGTGTCCACGCCGGTGGGGTGGACGGTGTTGACCCGCACCGAGTGGGCGGCCAGCTCGTTGGCCAGCACCCGCATGATGCCCACCACCCCGTGCTTGGACGCGGCGTAGGGGCCCAGGAAGGGCTGGCCCTTCAGACCGGCCGTGGAGCTGACCAGGATCATCGACCCGCCGCCGGCGGCGATGAGGTGGGGGGCCGCCGCCGTGGCCGTGTTCCACGTCCCGGTGAGGTTGACGTCGATGATGTCGCGCCACAGTTCGGGGCTGACCTCGTCCCACCCGGCGATGGCGCACACCCCGGCGTTGGCCACCACCACGTCGAGGCGCCCCAGCTCGGCCACCCCGCCGTCGACGGCATGGCGCAGCCCCTCGGCGTCGCGGACGTCGGCCACTGCGGTGACGATCCGCCCGCCCGCCCCGGTGACCAGGCGGGCCGTCTCCTCGAGGTCGGCCGGCGTGGCCAGGGGGTAGGCGATCGTGTCGATGTCGGCGCAGCGGTCGACGGCCAGCACCGCGGCCCCCGCAGCGGCCAGGCGCACGGCATGGCACCGGCCCATCCCCCGGGCCGCCCCGGTCACCAGGGCCACCCGACCGGTGAGGAGACCGGTGGTCACCGGGCCCCCACGGCGATGGTCCGGCCCCGGTCGGGTCCCCGACCGGGGGCGGGGAAGGGGACCGGGACGGGCGCCACGGCGGCGGCGGCCCGGCGCCCCTCGAGCACGGCCTCGAGGGCCGTGCGGGGGGCCACGCAGTCCCCGGCCCGCAGGGTGCCCGGACGGTCGGCAGCCAGGCCGTCGTCGGGCAGCCGGTGGCCGCAGTCCACCAGGACGTCGCAGGCCACCCGGCGGGCCTCGCCGGTCCACACGTCGACGACGTCGGCCCCGCCGTCCCCCACGGCCACCAGCCGGGCCCGCAGCTCGCGGGTCACCCCGGCCCGCTGCAGGCGGGTGTTGGCGTCGGCCAGGTCGCCGGCCAGCGAGAGCAGGGTGCCGGCCACGGGGTCGGGGGTGACCACCGACACGCTGCGGCCGGCGCCGGCCAGCCACTCGGCGATGCCCACGCCCACCGGGCCGCCCACCGGGTCGTGGACGGCCACGGCCCCCGGGACCAGGTCGTCGGGGTGGGCGCCCAGCACCTCCAGGGCGTCGACCACGACCGTGCCCGGCCCGGACCGCCAGGCCGGTGGCGCCGGGCGGGAGCCGGTGGCCAGCACCACGACGCGCCCGGCGGCGTCGGCCGCGGCCAGGTCGTCCCCGGTGACGTCGTTGCCGAGGGAGAGGGTCACCCCGAGGGTCAGGCACTCGTGTTCCAACCAGTCGACCAGGGTGGCCAGCCGCTCCCGACCCGGGCCCACGGCGGCCCGCCGCAGCGTCCCCCCGGCCCGGGCGCATCTGTCGCGCACCTCTACCCGGGCCCCGCCGAGGGCCAGCACCCGGGCGCACTCGAGTCCGGCCGGCCCGGCGCCCACCACCAGCACGTCGGGTCCGTGGCCCGGCCCAGCGTCCCCGGCCCGCCCGGCCTGGTCGGCCTGCCCGGTCTGGTCGGCCCGCCCGGCCTGGTCGGCCCACCGGGCGTCGACGTCGACGTCGAGGGGTTCCGTCGACTCGTGGCCCGACCGGGGGTCGACCACGCAGCTGACCAGCGGGTTGCGGCTGTCGCGGACCTGGCAGGCCTGGTTGCACAGCAGGCAGGGGCGGACCCGGTCGGCCTCCCCCCGGCGGACCAGGCCCACCAGGCGGGCGTCGGCGATCTGGGCACGGGTCATCTCGACCAGATCGGCCACCCCGTCGTCCAGGGCTCCCTGGGCCGCAACGGGGTCGACCACGCTGCCCTGCAGGGCCACCAGCGTCCGCCCGCCCGCCGCCTCCCGCATCTGCCGGCAGAGCTCGAGGTTGGCCATGGGCGGGGTGTAGGCGCCGGGGCGCTCGGCCGAGGCCGAGAAGGGCCCGCCCCGGACCACGGTCAGGAGGTCGACCAGTGGAGCCAGTTCGGCCACCGTCGCGGCCGCATGGTCGGGGGTGATGCCGGCCCAGGGGGCCAGTTCGTCGCAGCTGAGGCGCAGGGCCAGCACCCGGTCGTCCCCCAGAACCCGGCGCACGGCCCCGAGCACCCGGCGGAGCAGCAGGAGGCGGTCGGTGCCGTAGTCGTCGTCGCGGTGGTTGGTCAGCCCCGACGCGAACTGGCGGAGCAGCGAGGAGGGGCCGGCGTCCACGTCCACGCCGTCGAGGCCCGCTGCCGCCGCCGTCCGGGCCGCTGCGGCGAACCCGTCCGCCAGCTCGTCGATCTGCGGCTGCTCCATGACCATGGGCATCTCGCGGTTGACGGCGTCGGCCACCCCCGAGGGGGCCCACAGGGCGTGCTGGGAGTAGGCCGACGAGCCCTGGCCCCCGGTGTGGCCCAGCCCGGCCAGCACCAGGGTGCCGTGGGGCCGGCAGGCGTCGGCCACGGCGGCCCAGCCCGGGCCGCAGTCGGCGGCCAGGGGGGCCCGCTCGTAGGGCCAGTCGGAGGGGTGGACCGAAGCCGTCTCGCAGACCACGATCCCCGCCCCGCCGGCGGCCCGGCGGGCGTAGTACGCCACGTGGCGGTCGGAGATGTCCCGTCCCCGGCCCAGGTTGGTCACGTGGGGGCCGAAGACCACCCGGGACGGGGCGCGCCGGCCGGCCAGGGTCACACGGCCGGTCAGGTCGGCCACGGGCTCAGCCGACGGTCCGGCGCAGGGCCGAGCCGGCCAGCGGGTGCTCGTCGCAGGACCGCTCGGGCGGGGTCCGGGTGAAGGACACGGGGACGGGTGCCGTCGCCGTGGGCGTCGCCGCGGCCGTGTCCGTCGCCGTCGCCGTGGCTGTCGACGTCCGGGACGTCCGGGGCCGGCGGGAGTGGTCGGGTGAGGACGCGGGACGGGCGTCGCCGTTCCGCCCGGCCAGCGACGCTTCGCCGTGACCCACCACGCACTCGGGGTCCGGTCCGTCGAGGGGAAGCCCGGTGAAGAACTTGGCGGCCATGCAGCCGCCCCGGCACGAGTCGAAGTGGGCACAGGATGCGCACGTCCCGCCCGACTGGGGTGAGCGCAGCTCGGCGAACAGCGGGGCGTCCCGCCACACCCCGGCGAACCCGCCGTCGGCCCGCACGTTGCCGGCCAGGAACTCGTCGTGGATGGCGAACGGGCAGGCGTAGACGTCGCCCACCGGGTCGATCAGGCAGACCACCCGACCGGCCCCGCACAGGTTGAGCCCGGGGAGGGCCTCGCCGAAGGCGGCCAGGTGGAAGAAGGAGTCGCCGGTCAGGACGTCCTCGCCGTGGTCCAGCAGCCAGTGGTAGAGGTCGCGCTGCTGGTCGGCCGTGGGGTGGAGCTCGTCCCACACGTCGACCCCCCGCCCCGACGGGCGCAGCCGGGTGAGCCGCAGCTGGGCCCGGAAGCGGTCGGCCAGGGCCTTGAAGTCGTCCAGCTGGGCCACGTTCTGGCGGGTCACCACCACCGAGAGCTTGAACCCGGTGAAGCCGGCGTCG
>Ga0302157_10003518_pt1 | contig 17582 bp, 19 predicted proteins | sample I_Bog_N3_3_FD_193502 | JGI IMG/M metagenome (GOLD analysis project Ga0302157, IMG submission 193502) | Peat permafrost microbial communities from Stordalen Mire near Abisko, Sweden - I_Bog_N3_3 | ecosystem: Environmental > Terrestrial > Soil > Wetlands > Peat | place: Sweden: Abisko, Stordalen...
AAGGGCAGCATTGGAGTCGGGGAGGTTGGTCCATCTGGCGACCATCAACCCGGACGGCACCCCACAAGTGACGTGCATGTACGCCGGCTGGGACGGCGACGACATTGTGGCCGGGCACCTCGCCGATCATGTGAAGCTGCGCAACATCCGACGTGATCCGCGGGTGACCCTGTCCGTCGAGTCCGACGTCGCGTTCGAGGGATTCAGTCCCTATCTCGTGATCAAGGGGATTGCCCGGGTCGAGGAAGGTGGGGCGGTAGCCCTGCTCCGGCGCATCACACACAATCAATTCCCGCCCCCGGGAGACAATTGGCCAGAGGGATTCGTCACGCGTATTTCGCCCCAGCGGCTCGGGGGCACCGGACCCTGGGGTCTCGCCGACTGAGGCTGCTCAGGCGCTCCGGGCGGGGCGCAGCGCCGGTGGCGTCTGTTGGCGTCCGCTGTCGATGATGGGTCCGGGCGCGAAATCCACCACCTCGCCCGGCTCGGCGTCGTAGGCCTCCTCTTCGACCGCCACGGCCGCCTTCAGCGCATTACCGCGGCAGTAGCGAATGGCGAGCGGGAGGCAGGCGGCCAGGGTGGCCACGCCGCCGACCAGGATGGCGACCCGCGGGTTGGTCACGTCGGCGACCCAGCCCATCAGGGGTGCGCCGATCGGGGTGCTGCCGAGGAAGGCGATGGCGTAGAGGGCCATGACCCGGCCCCGCATGGCGGGGTCGGCCTTCAGCTGAATGGTGGCGTTCGCGGTGGCGATGAACGAAATGCTGCAGAGGCCCATGAAGACCAGGGCCACCAGGGCGATCACCTCGGTCGGGGCGACCGCGACCACCAGCAGCATGAACCCGAAGGCCAGGCCGATGAGGCTGAGCAGGGCGGTGCTGGGCCGGCTGCGGTGCGCCACCAGCAGGCCGCCGATGACGGCGCCCACTCCCATGGCCGCCATGAGCGTGCTGTAGGTGCCGGCGCCGCCGTGGAAGGTGCGGGTGGCCAGCAGCGGAAGGGTGGTGGTGAAATTGAAGGCGAAAATGCCCACCACCGCCATGGCCAGCAGGGGGTCGCGCAGCTCGCGGGTCGACCACACGTAGCGCAGGCCCTGGCGGACCTGCCCCTTGGCCCGTTCCACCACGGGGCGTTGGTGGAGTTCGGCCGGGCGCATCATCAACAGGGCGATCAGGACGGCGGCATAGGACGCGGCATTGACCAAGAAGCAGGCGGCCAGGCCGACGGTGAAGATGAGGATCCCCCCGATGGCCGGGCCGATCACCCGGGCCGAGTTCATCACCACACTGTTGAGGCTGATGGCGTTGGGCATGAGGTCACGGCCGACCATTTCGGAGACGAAGGTCTGCCGAGCCGGGTTGTCGAACAGGTTGACCACGCCGAACAGGGTGGAGATCAGGTAGACCTCCCACATGGTGATGCTGCCCAGTGCCACCAAGAGGCCGAGGGCGAGGGCCAGCACACCTGCTGCTGTCTGGGTGACGTAGAGGATGCGCCGCTTGTCCATGCGGTCGACGATGAGCCCACCCCAGCTGCCGAGCAGCAACATCGGCAGGAATTGCAGGGCGGTGACGAGGCCGACGTTGAACCCGTTCCCGTGGAGCTGGTCCGACAGGACCAGAAGGCCCAGGGCGACGGCGTGCATCCAGGTGCCCGAGGCCGAGATCACCTGGCCGACGAAGAAGAGGCGGTAGTTGCGCACCTTCAGCGCTTGAAAGGTCTGCCGGGCCGCCCGGCCGATGGGACTCATTCGTCGGCCACCAGGTGCTCAAGGAGGCTCGTGAGGGTCTCGGCCAGCGCCAGGTCCGCCGGGTCCAGGGCGGCGAGCCGGCGGGCGAGGAACGCGTTCTTGAGGCTCCGGATCCGCTGCAGGTTGCGGCGCCCCTCGGCTGTCATCCTGACCCGGACCACCCGCCGGTCCAGGCCGTCGGTCTCGCGCACCACGAGGCCGGCGCTCTCCAGCGAGGTCACCAAGCGGGTCACCGTCGGGGGCTGGACCTGCTCGGCTGCGGCCAATTCGCCCAGAGTGGGGCTGTGCAGCCGGTTGACGGTGCCGAGGGCGGAGGCCTGGGCCGGCGAAAGCCCAGCCAGGGCCTGCTGACGGAGCTTGCGGTTGAGGCGGACCACGGCCACCCGGAGGCGGCTGGCCAGCTCGTCGTCGGACGTGAGCGCCCCGAACGGTGACTGCTGGTCGGCCACGGCGGTCGGACGGGATTCGCTCATGCCTCCATGATAGTTACTTGTGCTAACTAATAGCGCGCCCGGGGCATCAGGCCCGAGTTTGCGCGAACCCTTCCTGGGTTGCGCCAGCCAAGGCCTCACGCAGCTCGTCCGCGTCGAAATCGGCGCCGTAGGCCGAATTGCCCTGCTGCTGGCGCCAGGTGTCGTCGAGGCCGCCGCCATCAACCGGGTCGAACCCCAACGCGTCCACCAGGTCCATGACGACACGCTTGGCCTCGGCGTCATCCCCCGCCACGGGCAGGGCGATTCGCCCGGTCGTCCCCGGCGTCGTGCCCAATGTGAGGAGGTGCGCAGCCTCAATGCTGTTGAATGCCTTGACGACGCTCACCCCGATCTGCTCCTCGACCCAACGGCTGTCGGTCATGCCAGCCTCGATCTCTTCGATGCGGCCATCGCGCTCTTTCGAGTAGTTGCCGGTGTCGATGACCACCACGTCGTCGGCGGCCCCGTCGAGGAAGTTGTCGGGGAGCTCGGGGACGTCCTTCTCCGGGATGGTGACGATGACCACGTCGGCTCCGTGGGCCGCGTCACCGGCCCATACCGCGGTAGCGCCCCATTTCACAGCCTGCGACGCAATGGTCTCCGGGCCACGCGAGTTGGCCACTGCCACATGGTGACCAAGCTGTGAGAGACGTCGAGCCAGCGTGCCGCCGATATTGCCGGCGCCGATGATCCCGATGTGCATGCCTTCTCCTTCAGGTCGAGCGGTCGCCGGAGAGTGAGCACGATTCGCTCCGGCATCGGTCGGCTCCTCCCGGTCGGTTCCGGCCAGCGTGGCCAGATTGCCCGTCTTCAGTACCAGAGCAGCAACCACTGCACCGACGACGAAGATGAGGGCGGCCCACAGGAATGCTGTGGTGTAGCCGTGCAGTGCAGCCGCCTTGGTCGTGGCCGCAGTGACCGCGCTGCCCACGAGAAAGGCCGCGGTGGCACTGGCGGCCAGCGTGTTCAACAGGGCAGTGCCGATTGAGCCACCGACTTGCTGGCTGGTGTTGACGGCGGCCGAGCCCACCCCGGCGTCTTGTGGGGACAGCCCGAGTGTCCCAGTGCTGAAGGCCGGAGCGAGACTGAGCCCGAATCCGAAACCGAGGACGATGATGTAGGGCAGCACGTGGCTCACGTAGCTGGTGTCGACACCCACGTTGTGCAATTCGTACAGACCTGCCGCTGCCACAAGCAGTCCGACGGGGATGATCGGCCTCGGCCCGAACTTGGGCAGGAGGACGCGATTGGACACCTGGGCCATCAGCGCGAGGGCGCCCACCATGGGGAGGAAACCGAGGCCGGTCTTGACCGGACTCCAGCCCAGTGTGCTCTGGAGGTAGTAGGTCAGGAACAGGAAGACCCCGAAGATTCCGACGCTGGCGAAGAGCATGGCCAGCATCGACCCGCCTCTGGTCCGGCTGAGGACGATGCGCATCGGCAGCAGCGGGAACTTGGCCCTGGTCTCGAACCAGGCGAAGGACCCGAGCAGGATCACACCGAGGGTCAGAAAACCGATGGTGTAGTGGTTGGTCCACGAGGTCGTATCGGCGTGGGAGAAGCCGTAGACCAGGGAGAAGAGCCCGCCGGTGACCATGAAGAGCCCGGGGAAGTCGAGCGGGTCGTGGTCGGTCCCCTTGTCATTCTCCAGCCAGAGCAGAGCACCGACGGTGGCCACGACAGCGAAGATCAGGTTGACGAAGAGGGTGTACCGCCACGACGCGAAGGAGGTGAGGATGCCACCGAGCAGGAGTCCGAGGCCACCACCGGCACCGGCGATGCCGCCGTAGATGCCGAACGCCTTGCCCCGTTCGCCCGGCTCGCTGAAGGTCGTGGTCAACAGGGCCAGGACGGAGGGTGCCAGGAGGGCGCCGAAGGCACCCTGAACGGTCCGGGCGCCCACCAGCATGATGAAGTTGGTCGACGCCCCGCCGACGGCCGAGGCCACGGCAAAGCCGATCAGCCCGATGAGGAGGGCGCGCTTGCGACCGATGATGTCGCCGATGCGACCGCCCAGGAGAAGCAGACTGCCGAAGGCCAGGGAGTAGGCCGTCACGATCCACTGCCGATCGGCGTCGGAGAAATGCAGCGCGTGCTGGGCGGTGGGCAGGGCGATGTTGACGATGGTGGTGTCCAGGATCACCATCAACTGAGCCAGGCCCAGTACGGCGAGGATCCACCACCGTTTGTCGTGAGGGGATGTCCGGTCGGACATTCCCTCCTCCGTGTGAAGCTGCAAGGTCTGCGTGGTTGTCATCAAGTCCTCCATCGATCCCGAGCGAGTGACAGATCTCCGCTTGGAGCGCTCCTGCAATGCATGTCGTCGAGAGCGGTCTCCATGTGCCGGCATCGCCTACCGGCAGTCATGGACGCGGCTTCTTTTCACCAGCTCGTGTTGGCCGGCAACGACCCTTCCGACGGCGCGTTGCAGCTGCTCTTGTGCTGAGCACCGAAATCTGTTCGCCTCTTCCATATACCCCCGCTTCGAGCGCACCAATCTGCTTTCGGTTCTTGAATGAGACCGAGCGCGTCCGTTGCAAGCTGCGGTCGATGGGGGAGTGTCACGTGTTGTCAGGGCACAGCGGTTGCTTCCAGGCAAGCTCGTCCTGGCAGCTCTTGGTCGCATCAGGCGTCGCGCCGGACCATGAGCACCCCGCCGACTGCCAGCGCACCGATCGCATAGGCACACACGACTGCGAATCCCACCCAGGGGTTGAGGGCCGGCGACTGCCCGAATGTATGGCCCACCGAGGTCATTGTGGTGCTGATGTTGAACGGCAGATACTCGGCGATGGGGTTGCCGATCGAAGTGGGCAGTGCCTCGACCAGAATCGGAAGTACGAAGAACGTGCCGACGAACGCGGTGATGGCGCCAGCGGTGTGCCGGATGATGGTGGCGAGACCGAGCGCGAACAGGCCGAGCGCGGCGACCATCAGCCCACCTCCGACCACGGCCCGAAGGACTCCGGGTTGCCCGAGCGTGGCGTGTGGAGCCGGGCTCCTGAGCAGGGATTGACCGACAAGAAAGGCACCGAACGAAAGCGCTTCCCCCATGACGAGGGCGACAGCGGCGAAGACCGCCGATTTGGTGGCCAGCACAAGGGGTCGATTCGGGACCGCTGCCAGGGTGGACCGAATGGTCCCGGTCCCGTACTCGGCACTCATGACCAGTACGCCGAGCACGGCGATGACCAGTTCGCTGAAGAGGAGACCTGTCAGGGATCTGCTGGTCGGGTCGAAAGTGAACCGACTGACAGCCGACATGGTGTGCCAGCTCACCGTCACCGTGCCCAGAATGGCCACGCCGATAGTGATGACCGCCATGGCCACCAGGCTCCACATGGTGGATCGAACCGTCCGCATTTTGATCCATTCGGACCTGAGGACGTGTGAGATCCGAAGATGCCGGTCGAGCAGTACCGGGCTTGCGATGGCAGTAGTCATTGTCGTTCTACTTTCCTGGAAGTGGGTGAGCGATGGCGGAGACACGAGCCGGGTCGTTCGCTCCGTGGTATTCGACGCTGTCTCGAGTCAGTTCCATGAAGGCGTCTTCCAGTGAGGCCATCTGGGGCGAGAGTTCGTGCAGATGGATGCCTGCGGCTCCGGCGATCTCGCCGATGGCAGAAGCGGACATGCCACTGACCGAGAGAGCCCCGTCGTCCTCGTCGATCACCTGAACGTGATCCGCCATCAACAGCCGGCGCAATTCGCCCGAACGGGGGGACCGGACCCGGACGAACTGCGACGTGCTCTGAGCAATGAACTCGGAAACGGAACCCGTGGAGATCAAGCGCCCGCGGCCGATGACCACCAGATGATCTGCAGTCAGTGCCATTTCGCTCATGAGGTGGCTCGACACGAATACCGTGCGGCCATCCGACGCCAGTCGTTTGAGCAGGTTGCGAACCCAGAGGATCCCTTCGGGGTCCAAACCGTTAATCGGTTCATCGAAGAGAAGGACCTCCGGATCGCCGAGCAGGGCGGCGGCAATGCCCAGCCTCTGTCCCATGCCCATGGAGAACTTGCCGGCTCGCTTTCGCGCCACGTCGGTGAGGCCAACCATTTCGAGGACGGCGTCGATGCTGGATCGGGGGATGTCGTTGGACTGGGCCAAGTACCACAGGTGGTTGTAGGCACTGCGACCCGGATGGATGGCTTTCGCCTCCAGCAGAGCGCCGACCTCTCGAAGGGGGACGGGTAGGTGCCGGTAGGTTCTGCCGTTCACCAGGGCTGTCCCGGCATCGGGGGCGTCCAGGCCCATGATCATCCGCATCGTCGTGGATTTCCCCGACCCGTTCGGGCCGAGGAAGCCGGTCACCTGTCCGGACTTCACCTCGAAGGACAGGTCATCGACGGCCAGCTTGTCCTTGTAGCGCTTTGTGACGCCGATGACTTCAATCACTATCTGGTCTCCTCGTCGTCTTGGGTCGAGGGCGAACCCGGTGGATCCTGCCCTTTCGCAGTCGGTGGACGGAGTTTCCGGCTGACCTCAGTCAGTCCTCGGACCATCGACCGGCAGCAGCGTGGCGAAGCTGGTGACAGCAGCGGTGGCGACCACGACATGAGCAACCATCAGAGCGATCACGCCGCCCCATGTCGCGTGATCAGTCCCGAGAATTCCGATGGCGATGTCGGGTATGAAGCTGAGCAGCACCACGACGGGCACCAGAGTCCGCAGAACCCGTGCGGGCTGACCCGCCTTGCTCCGGACCAACTGCCAGCCGACCGCGCCGCCGAGGACGCCGAGGACTATGAGTGCGATGTAGGCGCCCGGCTGGAGCGGCGAGAACGAGTGGGTGACCCCCGCCCCGTGGGCGATGGCGGCGATGGCCGTCGTGCCCAAGGCTCCGACGACGACGGCGACCACGACGGCCAAGGGAAATGCAACTGCGGTAGGGAGGTTGCGCAGATTGCCCGGTCGGGGGTGGACGGCTGCCGTGGGGCTGGTCAACGTGGGCATGGCGTACTCCTTGGGTTGGGTGTGGCTGCCTGTGTTCCACTCTCTGCTCATCGCTTCGCGCTGTCGTCGCCCGTTGGGCTCGTTCTCGTGTACGACCTGCGATGTACGAGGACGGATATGCGGCGATGGTGTGGGAAGTCCAGAGAGCGCCGGCCGGGTGCGAGGCACCACCGTTGCGGGAAAACCTCTCCGAGCGATCGGAACGAGGGTGTCCCGCTAGCGCCGGTCTCCGACAAGGCCAGACTCGTAGGCCAGCACGACGAGCTGCACGCGATCGCGGGCGTCGAGCTTGGTCAGCAATCGACTGACATGCGTCTTGGCGGTGGCGGGGCTCATGAAAAGTGACTCGGCGATTTCCTGATTGGAATAGCCCTGGGCCACCAGCAGCAGTACTTCATGCTCACGTGCAGTGAGTACATCGAACATCTTCACGTCGGCGGTGACCTCATGATGTGACCGGGTGGCGATCTCAGCGATCATGCGACGGGTGACGCTCGGGGCCAACAGCGCGTCGCCGGAGGCGATGATCCTTATCGCAGCGAGCAGCTGCTCGGGAGGGGTGTCCTTGAGCAGGAAGCCACTGGCTCCGGCCCGCAGAGCGGCATACACATACTCGTCAAGGTCGAACGTGGTGAGTATCAGCACGCGGACGTGCTCGGTCCCCGCGCCGGAGGTGATCAGGCGAGTCGCCTCAATGCCGTCGATCCGGGGCATGCGGATGTCCATCATCACCACATCGGGCCGGGTCGCCTCGACCAGCTCGGTCGCTTCCAGACCATCGGCTGCTTCTCCCACGACCACCATGTCGGGGGCGTTGTCCACCAGGACCCCAAAGCCGGCACGGACCAGAGCCTGATCATCGACCACGAGTACCCTGATCGTCACTGGGTCACCGAGGCCAGGGGCAGTGACGCGCTGATCTCGTAGCCGGCGCCAGGAACGGACCGCAGTTCGAGCGTTCCATCGAAGAGTGTGACCCGCTCACGCATACCGAGCAGACCGTGGTGGGCCACGACGGAAGAGCCAGCCGAGCCGGCCGGTGCGACCACACGTTCGCCCGAGCCGTTCCCACTGTCGGCCACTTCGATGACCAAGAAGTCCGGCGTGTACTCCACCAGTACTGAAGCCGTCGCCCCGCCGGCGTGCTTGACGACATTGGTCAGGGCCTCCTGCACAATCCGATAGGCGGTCAAGTCCATGCCTTGGGGCAGACTCACCGGTTCCCCTTTCACTTCCATCTGCACGGCGACGCCGGCGCTGCGCACCTGTTCGAGCAGAGGCGGGAGTTCACGGAGGCCAGGCGATGGCTCGAGGTTCGCTGCTTCCTGGTCACCATCACGCCGGAGGAGCCCGAGAACCCGCCGCAAGTCGCCCAGGGCCATCCGGCTGGTCACCTGAATGGCTTCGAGTGCTTTGGCTGCCTCGTCCGGTCGATCCTTGATCACGTGTCGCCCGACTCCGGCCTGTACGGCGATCACGCTCATGCCGTGGGCCACCACGTCATGGAGCTCACGGGCGATGTCGGTCCGTTGCTCTGCCAGCGCCCGTTCCGCCCGATCCGACTCGGCAAGGAGTCGCTGCTCCGATTGTTCGGCGATCCCTCGCATGTAAATGCGACGGGTTCGAATGCTGTCTCCGATGAACCAGGCGGCAGCGGGCACGATGATGTTCGAAGATCCTGGAGACTGCGGCCAAAGGACCACCGAGACGGCGCTTCCGGCGATGAGCGCGACCTCCGCCGCACCCAGGGCTGTCAGCGAGATCTTCCGGCGGTACTCAATAGCCACCGTGGCAATGGGAAAGGCGATGATCGGTACAACGGCGAACGGCTGCCCGAGTCCGGTGGTGACGGCGACAAGGACCGCGATCACCGCCAGGATCGGAATCGGCCAGAGTCGTCGGAGGGCCACGGCGCCACTCGCCACCAAGGCCAGACCGATTTCGAGATTGCTGGCATGTCGCGCTTCCGGTCCGATGAGGCCGGCAACCTGTATGACACCCAGCATGAGGAACAGCGCGAGCAGCCCGTCCAGCAGCTTCCATTGGGTCGGCGTCACGCGATGGAGCCACGGTGGTCGCAGCTCGACATCGTCGGGACGAAGGGACATTGCTTTAGACGCTACGGGGCGCTCCCCTCCGACGCATCACCCGTTGGTCGGTTCTTCCGTACATCGCTAGGCGTACCGGCTCTCGCCCTTGTACGCCAAGCGCAGGATTCGAGAGCGAGCCTGGCGGCCGATGACGGGGCGGGGCGGCCGGCGCACGATGGTGGCAGGGCAGGCGATTCCCCCGGCCCAAGATCGGAGCAACGTCATGAACGGACAGACGGCCAGCATTGAGGCCCGAGGACTGACCAAGCGCTTCGGCGGCACCCTGGCCGTCGACGACCTGAGTTTCGAGGTCTATCCGGGCCACGTCACCGGATTCCTCGGCCCCAACGGAGCAGGCAAGTCGACCACCCTGCGGATGATCCTCGGCCTGGACAGGCCCACCGCAGGTACAGCTCTGGTCAATGGGCGACCATTCACCGAGCACGAGCGCCCGCTGTTCGAGGTCGGTGCCCTGCTCGACCCGAAGGCGTTCCACCCGGGCCGCAGTGCGCGCGGCCATCTCCGTAGCCTGGCGCTGGCCAACGGTATCGGCGGTGAAAGGGTCGAAGAGGTGCTCGACATCGTCGGGCTGGCAGGCGTCGGAGCGCGTCGGGTGGGCGGCTTTTCGCTTGGCATGGGCCAACGACTGGGTATCGCCTCGGCTCTGCTCGGTGATCCGGGGATCCTCATCCTCGACGAACCGGTGAACGGCCTCGATCCCGACGGCATCCTCTGGATCCGGAACCTGCTGCGGTCGTTGGCCAGCGAGGGTCGGACCGTGCTCGTCTCGTCCCACCTGATGAGCGAGATGGCCCTCACTGCCGACCAGCTGATCATTGTGGGCAAAGGAGCCCTGCTGGCCGACGACTCCGTCGAGAACGTCGTGCAGGCCAGTGGGCACAACTCGGTCCGTGTGCGAACGCCGCAAGCGGACGAACTGGTGACGGTACTGGCTTCGGAGGGTCTGAGCGCCCGCAAAGACAACGCCAACCAGTTGACGGTGGACAGCGGGGCGACCGACCGGATCGGCGATCTGGCCGCTCGTCACCGCATCACCGTCCACGAGCTCACCCTCGTCCAGGCATCACTGGAAGAGGCGTACATGGAGCTCACCCACGACAGCCTGACCTACCAAGCGGAGCCATTCACCTCCCTGAACGAAAGCGCGGCATAACGATGACCATCACCATCTCACCGGCGGAAATCGAAGCCCCCCGCCCCCCTGCACTGCGAACTCTCGACCCGGCGCCGACGTCCAGGCGAGGACGCCGTCTGGTGCCTGACCTCCTCCGCTCCGAGTGGGAGAAGCTCCGGAGCATCCGGACGACCTTCTGGAGCCTGGCGATCGCCGTCGTCGCCATGGTCGGCATCAGCGCCATTGTGGCTGCAGTCCACACGGGTACCAGTGGCCGAGGATTCGACGCCCTTTCGGGCGCCTTTACCGGTGTGCTGCTCGCTCAGCTGGCGATCGGCGTGCTCGGAGTGCTGACCATCACCAGTGAGTACTCCACCGGCATGATTCGCTCTACCTTCATAGCCGCCCCGCAGAGACGAGCGGTCATTGCCGCCAAAGCCGGCGTCGTCGGGCTGGTGACCTTCGTTGTCGGCACCATCGCCAGCCTCGCATCCTTCTTCGTCAGTGCTGCCATCCTTTCGTCGCACGGCATCCACCTCAGTCTGGGGTCACCCGGAGCCCTGCGTTCGGTGATCGGCGTCGGACTCTTCCTCGGGATCCTGGCCGTGCTCGCCGTCGCCCTGGGGACGATCATCCGGAGCAGTGCTGGCGGGATTGCCGCGCTGGTCGGACTGCTGCTCGTCCTCCCCACCCTGTCCCAGGCCATACCCGCCTCCATTCGGGGCTCGGTGGAGAAGTTCCTGCCCGCCAATGCGGGACAGGCTGTGTTCCTCCACACCGATACCGGCAGCTTGTCGCCTTGGATCGGTCTCCTGGTGTTTGCCGGCTACGCCGTGGCGGGCCTTGCCCTTGCTCTGGTCTTGGTGCGCCGGAGGGACGCATGAACTCCACACCCGACAGCGGCCCCAGGGCATCCGTTCTGACCCGGTTGACTACCTGACCGTTACGCTCCAGGTAGGTGAGTGGAGAACCGAGCCAGAGGTCGTGGGGGCTGGACACCGTTGGAGTCCGGTGCCTGGTCGCGGCGATCGTGGGCATTGTCGCCGGCGTCATCGCCACCGCGTTCGTCGGTTGGCAGGCGTCCATCCTGGTCGGTTGGGATGGCGCGGCACTCTGCTTCTTGGTGTGGACGTGGAGCAAGGTCGGCGGATTGGATGCCGCAGGAACCAAGCGCCACGCCAACATTGAGGATCGGAGCCGCGGCACTGCCGAGGGGGTCGTTCTGGCCGCCGGCGTCGCGCTTCTGGCCGCGGTGGGACTGGTCCTGCTGCGCGCCGGTGAGTCCCATGGCGGCACGAAGGCCTACCTCATCACCATCGGGATCATCAGCGTCGGCCTGTCCTGGGCCACCATCCATACCGTCTTCATGCTGCGCTACACCAGGTCCCACTACCAAGCGCCCGAGGGTGGCGTCGATTTCAACGAGAAGGATCCCCCCGCCTACCTCGACTTCGCCTATTTGGCCTTCACCATCGGCATGACGTTCCAGGTCTCGGACACCAACCTGACAACCAAAGGCATTCGTCGGATCGCCCTGCGCCACGCACTGATGTCCTACCTCTTCGGTGCTGTGATTGTGGCGCTGGCGATCAACATTGTGGCCACTCTGCTGGGTTGACCACGCCCGGCGTCTTGACTGGGATGGCTCGCTCGTTTCGTTTCCTGCTACCCGGGTAGAAGTACGCCGAGGGGTCGACGCGTCGACCGCTGCGTCAAGAGCCGGGTCGGAGTACAGGAGGTGTGGCGATGTCGAACGTCGCTGACGAGAAGCAGGGCTCCGAGGGCAAGCAGCCCGAAGAAAAGCAGCCCGAAGAAAACCAGGAGTCTAGAGATGCGCGCCTCGCTCTTCCGACCAGGATCAGCGCGAGTTGGACCGCGGTCGTGGTGGGAGCGTTGGTCCTCGTCCTGTTGATCATCTTCATCGCGGAGAACACGCAGAATTCGTCCGTCAACTTCTTGGGACTGCACGGGACGGCGCCGACGTCGGTCGTACTCCTGATTGCGGCGGCCGCCGGGGCTCTCATCGTCGTGACGGTGGCTGTGGCGCGGATTCTGCAGCTTCGGCGCGCCGCATCATCTCATCCGGAGAGCTGACGCCCACCGGCGGGTGACCCTTTGTGTCAGTCGACCAGCTTCGTCTGGCGGCGATGTTCTCCGAGGAAGCCGTCCGCGGCAAGGGCCGCCGCCTGGGCCCGGTTACGGACACTCAGCTTGGCGTACAGGTGGCGTAGCTGTGTCTTGACCGTGTTCTCGCTGATGTAGAGGTGCGTCCCCAGCTCGCGATTCGTCATGCCCGTCGAGAGCAACGAAAGGAGTTCGCTCTCCCGCTCGGTGAGGCCGGTCGCCCGCCCGGGCCAGCGGAGCGCCTCGTCGATCTGTGCGTGCTGCGAGCGATGGGTGGAGACCACCCGTTCGCCGTTGGCGGCGGCCTTCAGCCCATTGATGATTGTTTCCCGGGGCGCGGCCTTGGAGATGAAGGCCTGCGCGCCGGCCTGCATGGCCTGGCGTACGGCGTCGGGGTGGTCGGAGAAGCTGAAGACGACGATGGCTCCGTTGCTCGGATCGTTGCTGAGGGAACGCACCCGTTCCACCAGGGTCGTGGGCTCGCCGTACGTGTCGAGCAGGGTGACATCGACCTTCCGTCTGGGTCCCTTCTTGATGTCGATCTCAACCACTTCGATGTCCGGGTCGCTCGACTCCAGAAGAGCGCGCAATCCCTCGAGGACGATCATGTAGTCGTTCACCAGCGCGACCCGTATCGATTTCGTCACGCCACAACTCTACGGCCTGTCTCCAGCCGAGAATCACCCGATCGGGTGATTGACCGCGTCGCTTCCTTCAACAATTCTAAAGAGGCCGACGCACTCCCCGTGCGGCACCCTCTCGAAGAAGCGAGGGATGCCGCCGGCGGTGTGCGCAGAGAGCGACGAGGAGAAATCGATCACATGGGCGTGATACTGCTGGTGTTGTTGTTGGTGCTGCTGTTCGCCGGTCTGGGGTTCGCCCTGCATCTGCTGTGGATCATTGCCGCCGTGCTGCTGGCGATCTGGATTGTCGGCTTCCTCGTCTCTGGCGCCGAGCACAGCTGGTACCGGGTCCAGAGAAAATAGGCACTACCAACATGCCAGACGTGCGACGGTCAATCGTGACCGACACGAGAGGGGCGGACACCCGACGCCGGAACAACTGTGCGGGGACGTTCGGGAGAAGCGATCACCTCACCGTCGGGTACGGCACCTCGCTGCAGATGCGGATCGTCCGCGGAGAGGGCCGTCCCGTTACCCTTGTTCTGCGCGGTGAGCTCGACATCACGTCGATGCCGCCGTTCGAGGAGGCCCTCGCCGAAGTGATGGCGCAGCACCCGTCGCAGTTGCTGATCGACCTGACCGAGTGCCGGTTCGTGTCGGCCCAGGGCTACGCCGCCATGGGGCGATGCAGTGCTTCGACGTCAATCGAGGTCCGATCCCGTACGGATATCGCACGAAGGGTCTTCACCATTCTCGGCTACGACCGGGTCGTGAGTACGGCCCCCTGAGGTGCCCCTTTGCTCCTTGGTAGCTTTCGGCGACCATGACGAGCGACACGCTGAGTACCGAGGACGCCCGACGGGTGGCCCTGGCTGCGCAGGGACTCCGCGGCGCCCGGGTGACGAAGGGCGGCGTGGCGGGCATGTTGCGCCGGCTGGGTGCGGTGCAGCTGGACACCATTTCGGTCCTGGCGCGCTCCCATGAGTTGGTGGCCTATGCGCGCCTGGGCGCCGTCGGCCGCCCGCGAGTGGAGCAGGCCTACTGGGGGCCCAAGAGCGAGACGTTCGAGTACTGGTCCCATGCTGCCTGCGTGGTGCCATTGGAGGACTGGCCGGCCTACGGGTTCAAGCGCCGGGCGCGCCGGGCCAAAGGCCGGCGGTGGCACGTGCTCGAGGAGCACGACAAGAGCTGCAACGAGGTGCTTTCCCGCCTGCGCGGTGAGGGGCCGTTGACGGCCAACCAGCTCGGCGGGGCCAAGAACGGTGGCCCGTGGTGGGACTGGTCCGAGACCAAAATCGCCGCCGAGTGGCTCCTCGACATCGGCGAGCTCGTCTGCCGCGAGCGGCGCGGCTTTGCCCGCGTCTACGACCTGGCCGAGCGCGCCATTCCGGCCGAGCTCCTGCACCAGGAGTGGAGCGACGAGGAGTGCGCCGTGCGGTTGGTGGCGGCAGCGGGGCGCGCCCTGGGTGTGGCGACCGAGGCCGACCTGGCCGTCTACCACGGCCTGTCCCGCCGGCTGGTGCGCAACGTGTTGCCGTCGTCGGGTCTGACGGAGGTGTCGGTGGAGGGGTGGGCGCCGTCCGCCTATGCCGATCCCGGCGCGCTCAGCGCGGTCGGTACCCGTCAGCGCGGCCGGACAGTGCTGCTCTCTCCGTTCGACTCGCTGATCTGGTACCGCGAGCGCGTGGAGCGGCTCTTCGGCCTGCGCCATCGGCTCGAGGCCTACACACCCAAGGAGAAGCGCGTGTACGGCTACTTCGCCATGCCGGTGCTCGACGGGACCCGCCTGGTCGGCCTGGTCGACCCGGGCCGGCGGGGCGAGGTGCTGGTGGCCAAGCAGGTGACGCTCCTGCGCCCCGACGCGGCTGCGCCGGTGGCGCGGGCAGTGGCCGAAGCGGCATCGTGGGTCGGCTGCACCGAGTGCGAGGTCGAGCGGGTGGAGCCGGCATCGGCGCGGGCTGCGGTCCGGGCCGAGGTGGCGGCCGCGCTGGCCGGCTGAGTCGATCAGCTGGCGGAGTCGTTCAGCTTGCCGAGAGCTCGGCGATCTTCTCGAACGTCTTCACGTCGCCCTCGTAGGGCCCCGTTTGGGCCGGGTGGTGCAGCACGAACTGATCGAAGCCGAGCTCGGCCACGGGGCCGACGAGCTCTTCGAACTGGCCGAGCGACGTGATGACCGGCTCGGTCGGCGTCCACAACAGGATCCTGCCGATGCTCGACGCGTCCCGGCCGGCGGCGCGGCAGGCCTCGTCGAGGAGAGGGAGCTGGCGCGCAATGGCTTCGAACACAGTCTCGGGGGTGCCGCGGACGTTCCCGGTCGGGCCGACGGTGACCCAATTCGCCCCGTGCAACGCGGCGAGCCGCAGGCCCTTGGGCCCGCCGGCGGCGATCGTCAGGGGGAGGGGTCGCTGCACGGCGCCGGGCGTGCTGGGGGCCTCGGCGGCGGTGTAGTGCGCCGTGGTCAAGGAGGTCCGGGTCGCCGGTTCCCCGTCGACGATCGGCTGCAGGACCTGGAGGAACTCCTCGAAGCGCTCCAGGCGTTCGGCCGGGGTCCAGGGCTCCTGTCCGAGTGCGGTGGCGTCGGGGCCACCTGAGCCGGGCCCGAGGCCCAGGTCGAGGCGACCGTCGCTCAGGTCATCGAGCGCGAGGGCGTCCCGGGCCAGCGTGACGGGATGGCGGAAGTTCGGCGAGGCGACCAGCGTGCCCAGCCGGATCCGCTCGGTGACGGCCGCCGCGGCGGCGAGCACGGGCACGGCAGCGTGCCAGGGCCCGTCGGGCATGCCGCCCCAGCGGATGTGGTCGTAGGTCCATGCGGTGTGGAACCCGGAGCGGTCCGCCCACTCCCATTGGCGGCGGGCCTCCGCCCAGCGGTCGGACGGGAGGATGACGAGGCCGACGTGCACCGGCCTCAACCTACTTGGGAGGGTTACGTTGTCGCCTGTGTCAAACGAAAAGGAATCGAAGCGGTGGAACGACGACCGGTGGGTGGCCGCCTGGCCCAAGCGGGAGCGTCTCACCGAGGCGCTGACGCCGTACCTGCTGGAGGCAGCCGCCGCGCAGCCGGGCCAGCGGGTCTGTGACATCGGCTGTGGCGGGGGAGCCCAGACCATCGCCCTGGCGCAGGCGGTGGGGACCACGGGACGAGTGGTCGGGTTCGACATTTCGGAGCCGCTGGTCGAGCTGGCCCGGGAGCGGGCGGGCGAGGCCGGTGCGGCCAACGTGGAGTTCGTGGTCACCGACGTCCAGACCGAGGGCCTCGGCCCCGAGGCCTTCGACCTCGCCGTCAGCCAGTTGGGCGTGATGTTCTTCGACGAGCCGCTGGCCGCGTTCGGGGCCATCCGCGCCGGCATCCGGGCGGGCGGGCGGCTCGTCTTCGTCTGTTGGGAGTGGGTGGAAAAGAACCCGTGGCACACCGGCACCGCGCTGCGCCCGTTCGTCCCGCCCCCTCGGTTGCCGGCGCCGGGCAAAAGTCCGGTGGGCCCGTTCAGCCTCGGGGACGAGGAGTACGTGCGCGACACCCTGGGCGGCGCCGGGTTCGGCTCGGTGGAGAGCCAGGGGTTCGACATCACGGTGCGGGCACCGGCCAGCGCCGTGGTCGACCGCTCGTTGTTCGAGTTCATGGGCGTGACCCCGGAGCGGATGGACGAGGCCGGGGCGGCCATCGAGCAGCACCTTGCCCGGTTCGCCGTGGGGGACGGGGAGTACGAGTACCCCTTGGCCTTCCGGGTGTATCAGGCCGTCAACGGCTGATGGCTGGGGCGGGCGCCGGGTACAGCGGGACGCCGCTGCCCAAGAAGCTCGGGATCGTTGCGGGCTCCACGGTCGCACTGGTCGGGGCGCCGGCCGGTGTGATCGACGGTTTGCCCGACGACGTGACCGTGAAGCGCCAGGCGCGGGGCAAGGCAGACGTCGTCGTCGCCTTCTTCACGGAGCGACGGGAGTTCGAGCGCCGGATTGAAGCGCTCGGACGCATGATCTTCCCGGCCGGAGGTCTCTGGGTGGCCTGGCCCAAGCGCGCCTCGGGACTCGCCACCACCATGGACGAGAACGTGGTGCGCGCCGTGGCATTGCCGTTGGGGTTGGTCGACAACAAGGTGTGCGCCATCGACGGGACCTGGACCGGTCTGCGCGTGGTGTGGCGGCGCGAGCTGCGCTAGCCGGCGGCCGCGCTCGCAAGAGGCGGCGCTCGGGTGGAACCTCTACTTCGGGCGGGGGATCTGGAAGAAGCAGGTGCCCCGGACGAGCATGGTGCCCTCGTCGTTGAGGATGCGCGAGTCGGCGATGGCCATGGCCCGGCCCTTGCGCACGATTTCGCTGACGATTCTGTAGGTACCGCCGATCGGGACGGGGTGCAGATACTCGACGTTCAGCGAGACGGTGGGTGCCGAAGGGGTTTCGATCAACGGCATCAGGGCCGCCCCACAGGATTC
>Ga0302157_10003520_pt1 | contig 17579 bp, 14 predicted proteins | sample I_Bog_N3_3_FD_193502 | JGI IMG/M metagenome (GOLD analysis project Ga0302157, IMG submission 193502) | Peat permafrost microbial communities from Stordalen Mire near Abisko, Sweden - I_Bog_N3_3 | ecosystem: Environmental > Terrestrial > Soil > Wetlands > Peat | place: Sweden: Abisko, Stordalen...
GGTAGGCATGCCTCTGACACAACGCACCTTGGACGGGCTCGTCGCCACCGATGCAGGCCGCGCGCTGCTCGATCTCGACGCGCGCGTGAAGCTTGCCTTGGACGACTGCATTCAGACTCTGAAGGCGATCAAGGGAATTTCCGCGGGACGCGTGGCGATCGGCGCGGTCTCGACGGCCAAATATTTTGTGCCTTCCGCCATCGGCGCTTTCGCTCGTCTGCATCCGAATGTCGAACTCAAGCTGACCATCGGAAACCGCACCCAAATCATCGAAGGCCTGCGAAACTTCGCGCTCGACGTCGCGATTACGGGTCGTCCTCCCGACGATATCGAACTCGAGAAACGTCTGATTGGCAACCATCCCAACATCATCGTCGCGCCGCCCGACCACCCGCTGGCGAGGCGGAAGCGATTGACGCTGACGGATCTCGCTTCCGACTCCTTCCTCGTGCGCGAGGCCGGTTCGGGAACGCGGCTTTTGATGCAAAAGCTGATGGACGCGGCCGGCTTTCGACCGAAGATCGGGATGGAGATCGATTCGAATGAGACGATCAAACATGCGGTCATGGCGGGACTCGGCGTGGCCTTCATTTCCGCACATGCGGTCGACCTGGAGATCCGACAAGGGCGCCTCGCCGCGCTCGACGTCGTAGGCCTGCCGCTCATCAGGCAATGGTTCGTCGTGCGACGCGTCGACAAGCATCTGCTTCCGCCGGCGCAGGCGTTGCTCGAATTTCTTTCGCGTGAGGCGGCGCGCTTCTTGCCGTCCGCGATCAAGGAGTAAAGATCGACGCCAGCGCGCCGCGATTTTTGAACAAAGGCTGCGAGACACGGCGTTTCGCGCTTGACAACAACTGGATCTGGGAGGGTTTCCGGAACATCGATGAAGCGAGCGCGGCGCCCGAGAGCCTGGACTCCCTGAGGTTAAGAAACTCGTCAGATTTCGTTTTTGATTGCTCCCGAGCGGGTCCTTGCCGCCCGGCCCGCGCGCGTAGCGTTCCGGGGGCGGTTGTGGTTCAGGGCGGCGCCTGGAGGCCCGATTCGGTTGTTTCGTGGAGCCGCTCGTATATGCGGCGAAGTCCGCCCTCCGCGTCATATCGGTTCAGCAGCGTCGAATAACGCCTTTCGACTTCTGCTTCCGCCGCGCGCACGCCCGGGAGCGCGCGCAGCGCGTTCACGCGTTCGCCCACCGCCCGCAAGAACGTCTCGTCCGGAGGATGATAGGTTTCCGGCGTCTCCTCCGCGTTCCACTGGAAAAACAATTCGAACGATCGCCGATACTCGTCATCGGTGATCGGCAGAGCGTCTCCGCGCGCTTTCTTCAATGAGAATTCCTGAAACGATTTCGGCCAATAATGATTGAGCCGTCCCCCGGTGTAATTGGGAGCGCGCGGGGTCCAAGCCTCTTCGACGTCGACCGAAAAATAGCCGGAATCCACCATGCTCGCTCCCGGAAACAGCTCGGGGACATGTTGAAGGCGCATGGTCAGCACGTCGCGCAGCCGAACCATCGGCTTGGCGAGCCAATGGTCGGAAGCGTATCTGAACCGGTCCAACAACAGACCAGGACGTCGATCGAAACGCATCCCGCTATTGTACCAGAGCCATTGATACAGGATTGCGGCAGGCGGAACCTCCTGATGATCGATTTCTTCGAGCAGGGCGCCGATGCGATTCTGGAATCGGGGCGCGAGGATCAGAAGCTCGTCGGAATCGACGAAAAGCCCCCATTCATGCTCCCGCATTTCCGGCACGAATTGCAGCGCGTGGTCGAACGCCTTCACTTCGGGCCGAACCATGCCGGCTGTGCGGCTCTCGACGAAAATGATTTGGCCCTGCTCGGCCAGACGCCTCAGCAGATGCTCCGAACCGTCGAGATTGTCGTTACTGTAAATGACCAGGAGTTCGAAGCCGAGCGTCTGATAGTGAGCCACCCATTCGAGGGCGTAAAGTCCGTCGTCGCGCATGGTGCCGACCACGGCCGCGCGACGGCTAGGCTTGATTCGGCGCATCAGCAGATAGAGCAGCGTCTGCGCGATTGACCAATCCGCGACATCACGTCGCTCGCCGAGGAAATCGAACTCCAAACCGGCGATGCGATGGCCAGCGAGCCTTTCCGTGGGGGTCGTTGGGTCGCCGAACCAGCGCGCACGGACGTTTTCGATCGCGTGCGTGAACAGCGTTCCCACTTCCGACAGTTCCGGCGCAGGGACGCGCCCGTTCAACGCCAGATTGACGAGACGAGATACCGAGCCGACGTCGGGATCGTCAGGATAGGCGCTCCGCAAGAAATGCCGTAAGGCAGCAGGCTCGCGTCCGGCGAACCACTGGTCGGCCGCCGCGAACTGCTCTAGCTGTGAGGCTTCCAATCGCGCACCTAGCTCCGATGGCTGCGGCGCTTGCGGCAACCCTGAGACGCCTTCTACAGCATCTCGCCGCTATCGGCTAAATTATCAGCCGTGGAACAGGTCCGGGTCAATATGGACGGTGCCAATGACATTGATCGTAGACCCATCGTTGAGATGCAAAGTCGTCCCGCCCGGTTGCACCGTTTGCGTCGCTACAACCCCCTGCGGGACTGGCGCTGACCCCCCGGCGTAAGCCACAGGTCCGCCGGATCCTGCTGCCAGCGGTTGTGGCGCCGTGGACCCGGAAACCGTCGCATGACCGCCAAAGGCGAGTCCCGATCCCTTGTCGGTTGTAGCGGACGCGCTCGCAATTTGCGCATGGATCGCGGCAAGATTGCCGTGACTATGGCCAGAAGATCCAGAAATCGAGGCCACTAAACTCTCCCTACTTCAACCCTAGGTTATGTGATAGCAATCGTTCGACGTTTCGATCTATCCCAAAATTGTTGCGAATTGTTTCGAGAATCAACAAGTCATTGCGGCGGAAGTAGGAAGCGAAGTTGTCGCGGCTCCTGGGTTGTATTTTGCCGCTCAAAGTTCGAAATTGCCGTTGATGGAGCGTGAGACAGAGGGCGTGGACAGAGTTATGGCTGAAACGGTGCTGATCGTTGCGCATGGTCATCCCGAGTTATATCCGGGCGGCGCCGAATTGGCTGCCTATGCGCTATTCAAAACGCTTCGCGACGAAGCTTCGGTCAGGGCGCATTTCCTCGCCTGGGGCGGGACCGCGGTTTCCGCTCACGTCGGCACTCCCTTCGCGTCCTTCCGGGGGCGCCCGGACGAAACGATGTTTCACTCCGACGGTTTCGATCACTTCCTATTTTCGCAGGCGGGCGCAGATTTCGCGCGCTATGCCGCCTTCCTGCGGGACTTGAGGCCAGACGTCATTCACTTGCACCATTACACGCGTATAGGCGTCGAATTCATCGCGCTGGCGCGTGGTTTGTTGCCGGACGTCCGCGTCGTCGTCACCCTTCATGAATTCCTGGCGATCTGCAACAATTTCGGCCAGATGATCAAGACGGACGGCCGTTCGCTGTGTGAAGTCGCCACGCCGCAAGATTGCGCCATTTGCTTCCCCGACCGCACGGCGGCGGATTTCTTGTTGCGTAAGCTTTTCATCATGGCGCATTTCGACAAAGTCGACGTCTTTATCTCGCCGAGCGATTTCGTGCGCCGCCGTTACATCGAATGGGGCATCCCGGAGGGAAAGATCGTCCGGATCGACAACGGAACCCGGGCGTTCCCGCCGCCGCCGGCGCGACCCTTGGTCGCGGGGGAGGGGCGCGGCGTTTTCGGCTATTTCGGTCAGATAACGCCGTTCAAGGGCTTGCTCGAACTGCTGAAGGCTTTCGAAATTGTCGCGCAGGCGCCGCCGTCGGCCAGCGCCGGAATGCGCCTGATGGTGCATGGCGGCAATCTCGAGTTCAACAAGCCTGAGTTCATCGAAACAGTCACCCGGGCGCTTGGGCGCAACTCCGGGCGGGTTCTGTTCGCCGGGTCCTATCGGCGGCAAGAACTCAGCGCCCTGATGGCCCAGGTGGATTGGGTCGTGGTGCCTTCGACGTGGTGGGAAAATGCGCCCTTGGTCATCGAGGAGGCGCTCGCGCACAAGCGTCCGGTGATCTGCAGCAACATCGGCGGCATGGCCGAAAAGGTGAGTCCGGGACGGGACGGTTTGCACTTTCCCGTCGGCAATTCTTTCGAACTCGCGGCGCTCCTCATCAGCGCGGCCGGGAGCCCCGACGAATGGAGTCGACTGCGAACCACGATGCGTTCGCCGCTGCCGATGTCCGAGTGGATGAATCTCCACTTGGACATCTATCGTGAGGAAACGTTCGCCGTCGCATAGGAGGCGACCATAGAATCCATCAGTAAGGCGCCCAGGCCGGAAGCAAGATCCGGCGCTGATGTTCCCCCAGCAGGGCGCACAAGGAGCCAATCAGGCAATGCCACGCCTCTGGCGGAACCGGGGTTGCCGAGGCCGGACAGGGATAGTTTGGCGCGGCGGCGCCTCTCGATGGGGCGGAGCCGATGAGTGTCACAGTCGATTTGGACCTCGTTTCCGGCGGCCAGGTCACCGTGTCACTGCCGGCGCAGGGAGCCACTCCTGGGTCCTGCTTCGTCGGCATGCCGCGATCCGGCGCCGACCGGGTTTGGCCAATTGCCAAGGCGCTGCTCGCCGCGGCGGGGCGTCCGATATGCGACCTGTTCGAATGTCTGAAATCTTCGGGGTTGGTTCTGCGCGACATTTCCCCCGCGTCGCTGAACCGGCTGCTGAAGCGCGAAGGCTACGATTTTGGCGTCGTCTGGGGTCTGGGAGCGCTCGGCGACGAAGTCGCCACGGCCGGCCGCGCCACCGTCCTCCTGGTGCGCGACCCCAGGGAATTGGTCAGCCAAAGCTTCCTGGAAACGGATGGCGTAGCTGTTGCGGATTTCCTTCGCTCCGCCACCGTCGAAGCCCTCGGCAAACAATATGCGCAAACTGTCGATTTCTGTCGTCGCCATCCGCATGTCCGCATCGTTCGCGCCGAGGAGGCGGCGCTGGGATGGCCGCGCCTGGTGATTGATCTCGTCGGCGGCTTTGATCTCGAAATCGCCCCCGACATGGCGTCCGGGATCGTTGGCCGCATCGAATCGAAGAGCGCCGTGCAGCCGGAATCGTCGTTCTGGGATCGATGTGACGCCGCGGCCAGCGCGGAATTGGACGCGCGGTTTGCCGAGGCGCTCGGCTTTCTAGGTTACGCCGATCCGCCCGGATCGGCCGCCGCCGGGCGACTGAAGCGGGCATTCTACCGGCAGGGTTTTTGCGATCTGGCGTCGTCCTGGATACGCCCCCCGATGGCCGCGACACGCCGACCGTCGGAGGCGGTCGGCGCCTCGTCCCCAGGGGCTGCGCGGCCACCGTCCAATCTTTTCGAGAACGATCCGGAATTGTACGGCCGCTTGAGGCCCAATGGCTCCGAAGAGGTGATGGTCCTCGGTCGACGTGTCCGCATGGAGGCGGACGCATCGGGCTGTCGTCCGGTGCTCGGGCAGCCTCGCTTAGGGGAAAAGACGGTCGCGGTTTATGGATGCTCGTTCACATTCGGCGCCGGGGTGAACCTCGACGAAACGTTCTGCTCTCGGCTGCAAACGGCGTTTCCCGTCTGGCGCATCGAGAACCATGGCGTTTCCGGCTACGCCGGCCAGCGAAATTTGATCCAGCTCGAGCGCAAAGCGCGCTGGAGCGGGGCCGAGTACGTCACATTCTGCTGGATACCCGACCATCTCCGGCGCAACGTCGCCGCCATAAACATCGTTCAGCGCACCAGCGTGCTGGCGCCGGCCGGAGCCCAGCAAAGGCCGTTCCCGCGCGCGGTGATCAGTCCGGACGGAAGTCTGGCCTATCGCAAAATCAAGTTCCCACGGCCCGACCTGGTGGGGATCGATCTGTCGGATTTTCTGCCGGACCCCTATTATCTCGATTTGGTCGCCGCGAAGATCTTTCAGCGCGCGCACCAGATCGTTGTCGAAGCCGGCGGATCGTTCTTCGTCACCACGCTGCGCGGCGAGTTGTCCCGCGGGCTCGCCAGTTCGCTCGAACAGGGCGGCATCCCGGTCGTCGACGCCAGTCTCAGCGGCGAACAATATTGGTTGTCCCCCGATGACGCGCACCCCAACGCCGCCGCGCATCAGATCTACGCCGAGCGGATCGGAAACTATCTGCGGGCGCGAGAAAACGAAGCGCCCCGGGCGAGGATCGGCGCCGACGGGGGGACAGGCTGACCATGGCGACCATCCTTGGCGTTTCCGCGCTTTACCATGACGCCGCGGCCGCCGTGGTGCGCGGCGGTGAAATCATCGCCGCGGCGCAAGAGGAGCGCTTCAGCCGCCGCAAGCACGAACCACGTTTTCCCGTGGCGGCGATCGCCTATTGCGTCGCGGCGGCCGGCGGGCCCGACGCCATCGACGCCGTCGCCTATTGCGAGGATCCCGTCCTCGCGCTCTGGGCAACCGCTCGATTCTCGCCGATGCGCGGTGACCGGACGGTCAAAGCCACATCAACCTGCGCATCAAGTTCCGCGAGAACTGGCGGCCGTTTGCGCCCATCGTGCTGGCCGAACGTTCGCGCGAATTCTTCGAATTGAGCGGCGAAAGTCCCTACATGTTGCTGGTGGCTGACCTGCGCGAGCCCGTCGACTGGACGGGTTTACGCCACGGCGATGGCGACATGCTGAAACTGCTGACGCAGAAGCGCTCCTTGCTCCCCGGCATCACCCATGTCGACTATAGCGCCCGAGTGCAAACCGTCGATTTCGAACGCAATCCGTCCCTCCATGGGTTGATGTCGAAATTTGACGAAATCACCGGCTGTCCGGTGCTCATCAACACTTCTTTCAATGTCCGCGGCGAACCGATCGTCTGCACTCCGGCGGACGCGACCCGTTGTTTTCTCAACGCCGGGATCGAGCTGCTTTCGATCGGCTCCCAACTCGCGTTCAAGCGTCAGCAGTCGGCCGAACTCAGAGCCATCGTGGGGAGCGTGGAGCATGAACCCGACTGACGGCGTCAACTCCGATTCGTTCTTCGCCGACGTGATCCGTCCTCTGAGCCGGGCCAATCTCAGGCTCGGCGTCCGCTACCTGAATAGGCAGCGCGGGTCCGGGAGCAGCTAGCGGCCCGCGGCGTCGCGCACCGGAGGATTGACGAAGATCCCCGCCTCGCAGGCGAACGGCGAAGCCCTGCTCGATCAACTCGGTCGCTTTTGGGCGTCGGAAGGCGACAAGCTTCTGCCGAAGCTAGCGCCGCTTCTCGTCGACCTGCGCCGCGCCATTCTTGAGCCGCAAGTCGCCAAGACGCAGGACGAGGCAGCCGCGCTTCCCGAATTCGTCTATCCGAATTCGTCTATCCGATCTTTTGAATTCGTAGGAGCGCGCCGAGTCGCGACATCGAAATCGATGCGACTCCGTCCTCCTTCGCTAGCGTCTCGACCTCCACCTTGATCGAGACGGGGAGGCAAAGGGCTCAAGTGGACAGGCAGGTTTTTATGCGCGGAAACCTGTCAGGGATCGTTTTGGCGTTCATGTCTCATCGCGCCCCCGCTCTCAATCCGGCCTCGGCGTCCAGCGCACAGGCCCTTCGCCTCGGCGCATCCAGTAGAAAGCGTCGCTTTCGACCGGCCGCCAATCCTCGGCCGTCCCGTCCGGCCAGATGACGCGCGCCTCGGCTTGCCGCGCCTCTCCGAGTCCGAAATGGACCCAGGTTAATTGTCCGCCGGCGTGCCCGCCGCCGATTGTCAGTTCTCGGCGCTGAACACGGTCGCCGACTTTCAACTCGATCCATCCGCTGATCGCGTTGCGGTTGGCGCCATCCTGCACGGCCTGCAATTCGATCCAATGACCCAAAGCCGGGGTGTCGTTGAGCCAAAACTGCGCCGGCGAATTGCGATTGACGACCAGAACATCAACCCTGCCGCTGAGATTGAAATCGGCCAGAGCCGCGCCGCGCGCCTGCCCAAAGCTCACGAGGCCCGCTTTCTCCCCCATTTCGACGAAGCTCCCGTCCGCGCGCTGCATGAGCAGATTGCTGGGGTCCTTCGCCGCGAAGTCCTTCATCTCTGCGACATTGCCCTTGGCCACGAACAGATCGACCAGGCCTGAATTGGTGACGTCCTCGAATTGCGCGTGCCAACCGGTGCTGGGCCTCATATCGCCGCCGGCATAAGGCCTTGCCGCGGTGACGCCCTTGGGAAAGGCGATGTCGGTGAAGCCGGGTTTGCCCGGCGCCCCGCCGCCAGGGCGATCGACCCGCTGCAGCTTCTGGTCCGCCATGGAAGTGAGGAAATAATCGGGATAGCCGGAGCCGCTGAGGTCATAGCTCGCGATCCCCATGCCCCAAATGCGAAGATATTTCCAGCCTTCCGCCTCCGTGTAGAGGCGGGGCGGCTCACCCGGCGGCACGCGCCACATCTGCTCCTGCCCGCCCTCGTAATATTCGCGATCATTGGTCACGCGCAGCGAAGGCGCGCCCGAACGGTTCCAATCGGTAAACAGCATCGAGAGCGGACAATAGCTTGGCGCGAGCGGAATGGGAGTCGTGAAGCGCCGCTGCGGTTCGCCCTTGTCCTCAGCCGGCCGATAGAGAAGGTTCTGTGTGCAGGTCCCCCAGGGCTCGTCTTTGGAGCGATCGATATACGAACCGAAGGCGAGCGTCGGCCATTTCTGCCCCTTCTCCCAAGTCGCCGAAAATGCCGTCCACCAGGCGTCCTGACTCTGGAAGCCCCAGAGGCCATTGGCATTCTCGAAGCGGCAGTTCCCCAGACCCCGCATCAGGTCGATTTCCCCGATCCGAAGCACGACCAGATCAACCTCGCCGTCGCCGTCGATATCGATGGGATAGGCCCCAATCACGGATTCGAGTTCGAGCCCGCTCGCCTGAAGCTCGAATTTCGGGACGCCGCCCGGCTTCGAAAGGTTGCGGAAAAATTTCGCCTTGCTCTGGCCGCCCGCGATCAGCACGCTCGGGCGCCCGTCATGGGCGCAATCGAATGCGGCAACGCCGCCGCCCACCATGAACTGCCAATCGCCGTCATAACTCGCGGCAATGCCAGATGCGGCTTTGAAGTCAGTAAAATGTGGCGGCGGGGGATCGTCCGCCGCGCGCGCACTGGCCGCGTAATCGCCGGATGGTCCGTAATGGCTGACTCCGCTCGGATCGTCCGCCGCGCGCGCACTGGCCGCGTAAGCCAGCGCCATTAGAATTACGACCAGTAGGCGCATTATTTTGCCGTGATCAACGCATTGGCGTAGCGGCCGACGCAGCGGCCCTGATCCAGCCCCCGCTCGATAGCGGTGCGGAAATGGATGCCTCCGTACAGCCGCGATACAGCCGCCTCGTCCGCCGCCGCCCAAAAACTTGCAAATTTGCGCGGCGGCAATCCGTCGTTGACATGCGCAGAATCCTCATAAGCGAAATTGTCGCCGAAGAACCGGGTCAACACCGCCGCCGCCGCGCCGGACTGCGTCGAATGTCCGCTCGGATATTCAGGGAAAGGCGGCGTTAAGAGAAGCGGGGTGAAGTTCGGGTCAATGTTGGCGCGAATGTAGTTTAAAGGTCGCACGGTCTCGTATTCGAATTTGGTTTGCCAGCACCCGATAAAGGCGTCGGCGGTCGCCACGCCCAGCCTGACCAGCAGATCTGCGCGCTTGTCGATGGGCAGCTCGAGCTTGTCCGAGATGGAGAGCGCGATTTGAATCCAGTGGCCGGGCGGCGTGGTCGACAACATCGGATCGTCGGACCAGAAGCGCGCAATTTCCTTCTGCGCAGGCGTCAGATGGAGGACGGTGTCTTCGACCTCCTGCGCTTCCTTGAAGAAAGCGGAATTCTTATCGGTGGCGAAGGTTTGCGGCGGCGGCAGAGCGCAGGTCGCGCCCGTTGGCATGGCGAAAGTGCGGGTCTGTCCCCAGTCCGGCAGCAACGGGGCCTGCTGCTGAGCGATCGTGCTGGTCGGGCGCCAGTGCTCCGGGCCCTCTTTCAGCTTGTATTCCAGCGGAAAGCCCATGTTGGGGATTTCATTTCGGCCGTCGCCGTCGGCCCAGTTGCTCACCGCCGCCGTCAGGTCGCGGCCGAAGGCTTGAGAACGCTCGACGACGTCCGACGGCAGGCCCTCGATCACGGTCGGCGTGAACTTTGCGTCAATCGAATTCATGGCGCGCTGACCGGTCGGACCCGTGTTGTCGAAGAAACGTCGCGTAGCGGACGACAGCGCCGCGTCGAGCACGACCGCCAAGTCATACGCCGCGCCCGGCTCGCGTTTCGGCAAACTTTGCAACCCGTGAAGCTGGCCGGCGAGCGTGACCAAGTCCGTCCGCCCGCTCGCGGTCGCCTCATAGCCGATCGTGCCGAAATAGGCGAAAGCGCGACTCGCTACCGGCGGCGAATAGGTCGCCGTATGGCGAACGAGATCCAGCACGAGCCGGTAGCGCGTGTCCAGAACCGCTTCGGGCGTCGGGCGGACGGCGTCCGCGAGAGCGAGCGCGGAGAATCCGCCGATAATGAGTTGCATGGCCAGGAGTGGAAACAGAACCCTAGCCCAAATCCTCCAACACATTGCGCTTCCCGTTCCCGTTGGCTTTCTTGGGATTCGTTCTTTGGATGCGCCCCCGAAGGCCGGCCGCCGGCGAAGATTTTTCGTCAGAGCGCGCCGCCCGCCGCCGGAACGAGGCGGCGTCCCAGGCCTTGGATGCGATTCCCCCATTCGTTTCCCTCATCGCGGTCCGACGAAGTGCGCCCAGTCTGTCAGCAACACCCTCGCGCCGCAAGAGCGGAGATTTAGCGACACGCATTTTTTGAGCTCTTGCTCTAAAAATTGAGTTGTGGACGTCAAAAATGATGGGTAAAGCTGACGGCAATGAACATGGAAACGCCCTCAGGACACGTCACCTTGAAGGAGATCGCGCGCGAAGCTGGCGTCAGCGTCGCCACGATCGACCGTGTCATGCATGGGCGCAGCGGCGTGCGCGAGGAAACCGCGCGTCGGGTTCGGGAAGCGATCGCGCGCCATTCCCGCGGCTCGGGAAGAGAGTCCACCTATCGCGCGCGGGCGATGAAATTCGCGTTCGTGATGCCCGAGGGCGCCAACATTTTCATGCAGATGGTTCGCGACAATGTCGTGGAAATGTCCGAATGGCTGTCGCTGCGCAAAGTCTCGGTCGAGACGATCCTGACCGACGTCTTCAGCGCGCCAAAACTCTCGGAAACCTTGGAATCTCTGGCGGGGCGCTTTGATGGGGTCGCCGTGGTCGCGCTCGATCATCAGAGCGTCCGCGCCGCCATCGACGATCTCGTCGCCGGCGGCACGTTCGTCGTCACCTTGGTTTCCGATGTGCCGGGCTCACGCCGCCACCATTATGTCGGCATCGACAACGTCGCGGCCGGACGCACCGCCGGAACGCTGGTCGGGCGTCTCTCGCAGTCCCGCGCCGGCAAGATCGGCGTGGTCGCCGGTTCACAATTGCTGCGCGATCACGCGGAACGGATCTTCGGTTTCCAACAGGTGATGGGGTTGGAACATGCCCGGTTTCCTTTGCTGGGCGTCGTTGAGGGGGGCGATCGAGACGACCTCAACGAAGCCCTCGTGACCAGATGGCTTGCGGACCATCCGGATTTGGTCGGCGTTTACAACGTCGGCGCCGGCACCTCCGGAGTCGCCAAGGCGATCACGGACGCCGGGCGCGAGAGCCAGATCGTTTTCGTCGCGCATGACCTCACGCCCTTCACGCGGCGCAGCCTGCTCAAAGGCGTGATCGACGCGATCATTTCTCAGGACGCCGGTCACGAGGCGCGCTCGGCGATCCGCGTTCTGATGGCCCTCGGGCGCGGCGAACCGATGCTCCCGGAACAGGAGAAAATTCGAATCGACATCATCATGCGGGACAATCTGCCATGAAGGAGAGACTCCGCGTCTCGAAGTCGCAGACCCGGTGCGAAACGCGCTGGGACCCGAGAAGGAGATCTTCGCGCTCGGCCTCGTCGCCGGCGCGTCGATCCGCGGCGAGCGTTGCGTGGCGTGGAAGCGAGGGCTAAAGTCCCCGCGCCGAAACGCGTCGCAGAACCGCGGTTGCAAAGCTGAACGGTCCCTAAAGGACCTCTATGGAGGAAAGTGAATGAAGTCCGTAAAGACTCTTATGATCGGCGCGGCGCTGCTAGCGTCGGCAAGCGTGACCTCGATCCAGGCCATGGCGAAGGACATCGTCGTCGGCGTCTCCTGGTCGAACTTCCAGGAAGAGCGTTGGAAGACGGACGAGGCCGCCATCAAGGCCGCGCTGGCTCCCTCGGGCGCCAAGTACATTTCCGCCGACGCGCAGGCTTCGCCGACCAAGCAGCTCGCCGACGTCGAGAGCTTGATCTCCAAGGGCGCGAACGTCCTGATCATCCTGGCGATGGACGCCGACGCGATCCTGCCGGCGGTCAAGAAGGCCAATGACGAAGGCATTCCTGTCATCGCTTATGACCGCGAGATCGAGAGCCCGAACGCGCTCTATCTCACCTTCGACAACATCGGCGTCGGCCGCTTGATGGCCAAGGTAATCCTCGCCGCCAAGCCCGCCGGCAACTACGCCTTCATCAAGGGTGACAAGGGCGACCCGAACGCCAACTTCCTGTTCTCCGGCATCACGGAAGTCCTGAAGTCGGCGATGGACGCCGGCAAGATCAAGAACGTCGGCGAAAGCTATTCCGACGGCTGGAAGCCCGACAACGCCCAGAAGAACATGGAGCAGATCCTCACCAAGAACAACAACAAGGTCGACGCGGTCGTCGCCGAGAACGACGGCATGGCGGGCGGCGTCGTGGCGGCGCTCACCGCGCAGGGTCTCGCCGGTTCCGTGCCGGTTTCCGGCCAGGACGGCGACCACGCGGCGATCAACCGCATCGCGCTCGGCACGCAGACCGTCTCGATCTGGAAGGACAGCCGCGACCTCGGCACGCTCGCCGGCGAATCCGCCGTCGCGCTGGCTCAGGGCAAGAAGGCGGCCGACCTGCCGAACGTGAAGCCGTTCTCGGGCGGCGCCAAGCACGTGACCGTCAACAGCGTCCTGTTGACCCCGCTCCCCATCACGCGCGACAATCTCGACGTCATCGTCGCCAAGGGCTGGATCAAGAAGGACGAAGTCTGCGCCGGCGTGAAGCCCGGCACGGTCAAGTTCTGCGGCTGATCCGACCTGCTCGATAGACGTCTATAACGGCAGTCGAGGACCACGCCGCCCAGGGCGGCGTGGTCTGTCTTCGATCGAACCCAAGATTTGGGCGAACCCGATCCGCCGGGGCGCCGAGACTCGATAATGCGTGGGAGGAATCATGTCCGCAACAGGGGCCCCTAGCTCGATGTCGAGCGCTCCAGACGAACCCCTCTTGCGTCGATTGATGCGCGCGACCGAGGTCGACACGCGCATGATCGGGATGATCGCCGCCCTGGCGCTCATCTGGGTCGGTTTTCACATCTACACGGTGATCGCCGACGGCGAGGGCCTGTTCCTCACGCCGCGCAACCTTTGGAATCTGATGGTGCAGACATCGTCCGTCGCGGTCATGGCGACGGGCATGGTGCTGATCATCGTCATGCGCCACATCGATCTGTCGGTCGGCGCCATCGTCGGCTTCGTCTCGACGATCGTCGGCGTGACTCAGGTTCATTTATTGCCGCAATTCATAGGGCTCGATAATCCGTTCATCTGGATCATCACCGTCATTCTCGGTCTCTTCATTGGCGCCGCGATTGGCGCTTTTCATGGCTCGCTGGTCGCCTATCTCGGCATCCCCGCCTTCATCGTCACGCTCGGCGGCCAGTTGTTCTGGCGCGGAGCGGCGTGGTGGGTGACGACAGGGCAGACCATCGCGCCCCTCGACGACCGCTTCGCGCTGATCGGCGGCGGTCCGCTGGGCTCGATCGGCGCCTTGGCAAGTTGGGCGCTGGGTCTGATCGCCTGCGCCGGTATCATATTCGGTCTCTATTCCGGTCGGCGGCGACGCGCGCGCTACAATTTCCCGCAACGGCCGATGTGGGCGGAAATCACGATCGCCGCCGTCGGCTGTTTCGTCTCTCTCGGCGCGACAGCGGTCGTCAACGCCTACCCCTGGCCGGAACGCGTCGCGGCGCGCTACGCCGAAGCGCATAACATCGTGGTTCCTGAGGCCGGCCTGTTCATCCCGACCGGCTACGCGATCCCCGTGCTGATCGCGCTGGTCGCCGGCGTCGTGATGACCTTCATGTCGACGCGCACGCGCTTCGGCCGCTACGTGTACGCCATCGGCGGCAACCCGGACGCGGCGGAACTGGCCGGCATCAACACCAAGACGATCACCGTACTGGTGTTCGCGCTCATGGGCTTGTTGGCCGGCATTTCCGCCTGCATCGAATCGGCGCGCCTCGACTCGGCGACCAATGTGCTCGGCCAGTTCGAGGAACTCTATGTCATCGCGGCGGCGGTCATCGGCGGCACCTCGCTCGCAGGCGGCGTGGGCACGATTTACGGCGCCCTGATTGGCGCGGTGGTGATCCAATCGCTGCAATCGGGAATGGTGCTGCTGGGTTTCGACTCGGCTTTCCAGCAGATGGTCGTCGGCATCGTGCTGGTGGGCGCGGTCGGCCTCGACACCTATTACCGCCGCAGAACCGCGAAGGGTTGAGCCATGGAAGCCGGAACCGCGACCCCTCTCGTCGAAATGACGAACATTTCGCTGGCGTTCGGCGGCCTCAAGGCCGTCGACCATGCCTCGATCGATCTTTATCCCGGCGAAGTCGTGGGCCTGTTGGGCCATAACGGCGCCGGCAAGTCCTGCCTGATCAAGGTGCTGTCAGGCGCCTATCCCAGGGACGGCGGCAAGATTTTCATCAATGGCGAAGAAGCGCACATCAACAACCCGCGCGACGCCAAGAAATATGGCATCGAGACGGTCTATCAGGCGCTGGCGCTCGCCGACAATGTCGACGCCGCTTCCAACCTCTATCTCGGCCGCGAAATCCTGACCCGCTGGGGCACGCTCGACGATTCGGCGATGGAGTCGGAAGCCCGAAAGGTGATGGGGAGGCTCAACCCGAATTTCCGTCGTTTCAAGGAGCCGGTGACCGCGCTTTCGGGTGGTCAGCGGCAATCGGTCGCGATCGCGCGCGCGATCCACTTCAACGCCCGCATCCTGATCATGGATGAGCCGACCGCTGCGCTCGGCCCGGCCGAAACGGCGCAGGTCGGCCAACTCATCAAACAACTCAAGGCCGACGGCATCGGCATCTTCCTCATCAGCCACGACATCCACGACGTCTTCGACCTCGCCGATCGCGTCGCCGTGATGAAGAACGGTCAGATCGTCGGCACCGCCAAGGTTTCCGACGTGACCAAGGACGAAGTGCTCGGCATGATCATCCTCGGCAAATGTCCCCCCGGCGCGATTCCGGGGCCGGGGGCGATGAGGGACTGAGTTCCTTGCGCGTTGGGCGGGCAATCCATGGCTGAACTGATGCAAGTCGAAATCGATGTCGCGCGCAGGCGCGGACGGCGGGCGCAGGCCTTGGAACCTCGCGCCGTCTCGGCGCGGTTTGACCGCTGGCGGGCATAGGCGCTAGGTTAGGCCTGACGCTCTCCGGCAAATTTCTTGTTTTCCAAACTTTTCGCCAAGCTTTTTCCAATTCCGTCCTTTTTTCTCCAAGCCGATCCAAACATTTCTGTGACGGTTTTGAGCGATTTCAAGATCTTGCAAGTCCGCCAAGCCCGATTTCGTTTTCTCCAAACTTTTCGCCCGTTGAGGTCGCTGGGATCGACTTCGCCTTCCGCGTTCCGCCGCAGGGGAGAAACCAGGATCGCGCCATTCCGGCGCCCCAAATCCAGCGGTTTTCGCGCCGATTGGCGAAACGGGCGGGAAGGTTGAGTGACGCCATGGGCGGACCCTGGTTGCCGCCCGGAAGCGGAATTTCCAGAATAGCATGATTTCTCTAAATCAGAAAGAAAAAACAGGGGCTCGCCACTCCCGGGAGTTCCGTTGCACGGACCTCCCCATCCTGGAAAGCCCGATGATGAACGCCCAAAATCGTTATCCTGGCGCGAATGCCGCCGGCGGGGCAGGGTCGTCGTCGATCTGGCCAACGGTTGCGTGTTCGCCTTTCCGCCCGGGCTAGCCGAAGGACTCGGCGAGGCGAGCGAAGACCCGCTTTCGGCGATCGAAGTGCTCGGTCTGGGTTCCGGCCTTCGCTGGGAGAAACTCGGCGTCGATCTGCACGTTCCCAGCCTGCTTGTCGGCGTGTTCGGAACCCGCTCCTGGCTTGCGCGCCAGGGCGGCGCGGCCAAGAGCGCGGCCAAGACGATCGCCGCGCGCGCCAACGGCGCCAAGGGCGGGCGGCCGCGAAAGCGCCATTGGCGATTTAATTAGGTCTGATAGGGATTCTTGCCGCGCAGCGCGCGCGATTTCAGATGCGGGGGACGCGCGAGGAGATGTTGGCGCGTTCCTCGCTCATCATGGCGCGCGCCGTCGCTTCGAGTTGCGACCTGCGCTGCTTCGTCAATTCGCCCTCGCGCGGTTCGAAGCCCGCCTCGAAGGATTCAACGAAAGATTGTTCCTCGGCGTCGAGGAAATGACCGATCTCAGGAGTCTTCCGTTCCTGAAAAGGAGATTCCTTCCCCGGTTGCGACTTAGGGGACCGTATGGACGTATACCTTCACATTGACAACGCGCCCACGCTGGCCGCAATATTTGATCACATCGCGACGGTCGACACTGTTGTAGAACCCGCCGTGCGCCGAGGCCCAGCTTGTCGCAGCCAGACACTTGCCACTCGTACGTTGTCCCATTATCAGCTATACGAGGGGCGTGAGACAGATGCAGCCCAACAGAGCCCCCCGCAACAAGTCGCCCAAGGGGCCGCGACAGGACATTCCCAACGAAGCCGCGCGCCTTCGGGCGCGCATGGCCGGCCGGGTAAAGAAGGCCGGCGAAGGCGCCGCCTCGGCTCCGGAATCTATCGAGCCAGATCTCAAAACGACTTGAAGCGGCGTGACCGCGACAAAGCGGCCACCCAGTTGCCGCGATTTGCTCCAAATCGACCCTTGACGCCGTCTCGACGCTTAAATATTGTCGCCGAACTTTTTCAGCTTAGGGAGCCCCAGGTGGGCCAGATCCTTATCGTACGATGCGCGCCGCGAAGGGAACGGGTTTAATCCCGGTCATCCCTTGACGGCGCATACCCAGGCCCCTCGCGGGCCTTTTTTATTGCCCAAAAGTTCCCGACGTCCCGGCGTCGCGGCAAAGACAGACGGAGAGAACGCGATGGCGAAGCAGATGACCGGCGCCGAGATGGTGGTCGAGGCGCTCAAGGACCAAGGGGTGGAGAATATTTTCGGCTATCCCGGCGGCGCGGTGCTGCCGATTTACGACGCGCTGTTTGGCCAGAACAAGGTCCGCCACATTCTCGTCCGCCAGGAGGGCGGCGCCGCCCACGCGGCCGAGGGCTATGCGCGCTCGACCGGCAAGGTGGGCGTGCTGCTCGTCACCTCGGGGCCCGGCGCCACCAACGCCATCACCGGCTTGACCGACGCGCTGATGGACTCGATTCCCTTGGTCTGCATTACCGGGCAGGTGCCGACGCATCTCATCGGCTCGGACGCGTTCCAGGAATGCGACACGACCGGCATCACCCGCAGC
>Ga0302157_10003529_pt1 | contig 17535 bp, 12 predicted proteins | sample I_Bog_N3_3_FD_193502 | JGI IMG/M metagenome (GOLD analysis project Ga0302157, IMG submission 193502) | Peat permafrost microbial communities from Stordalen Mire near Abisko, Sweden - I_Bog_N3_3 | ecosystem: Environmental > Terrestrial > Soil > Wetlands > Peat | place: Sweden: Abisko, Stordalen...
ATGGCAGGCAATGGGTATGAGGGACCGGCACGGCGGACCCTCTACATGCGAAACAAACCGAAGCGCGGCCGTTCCGGAATCGGCTGGTTGAGTGTCGCGGCGAAGGCGAGACCGAGCACGTCGCGTGTCTCGGCCGGATCGATGATGCCGTCGTCCCAGAGCCGCGCCGTTGCATAGTAGGGATCGCCCTCAGCTTCGTAGCGCGCACGCACGGGCGCCTTGAAGGCCGCCTCATCCTCCGCACTCCAAGCCTCGCCGCGCGCGTCCATGGCATCGCGCTTGATCGTCGCCAGCACCGAGGCCGCCTGCTCGCCGCCCATGACGCTGATGCGGCTGTTGGGCCAGCTGAACAAGAAGCGCGGCGAGAAGGCGCGGCCCGCCATGCCGTAATTACCGGCACCGAAGCTGCCGCCGATGATCACGGATATCTTGGGCACGCTCGCCGTTGCAACCGCCGTCACGAGCTTGGCGCCGTCTTTGGCGATGCCGCCGGCCTCGTACTTGCCGCCGACCATGAAGCCGGAGATGTTCTGCAGGAACAGCAGCGGAATGCGCCGCTGACAGGCGAGCTCGATGAAGTGCGTGCCCTTCAAGGCGCTCTCCGAGAACAGCACGCCGTTGTTGGCGAGGATCGCGACCGGAATGCCCCACAAGTGCGCGAAGCCGCAGATCAGCGTCGTGCCGTAGAGCGCCCTGAATTCCTGCAGTTCCGAGCCGTCCACGAGCCGCGCGATGACTTCGCGCGCGTCGTAAGGCGCGCGCAGATCGCGCGGAATGACCGCATAGATGCTGTGCGGTTCGACGCGCGGCGGCCGCGGCGTCGCGAGCGCGATGTCCGCGCGCTGCTCCCGAGGCAGGCGCGCGACGATCTGGCGCACGATCAGCAGGGCCTGCGTGTCGTCCTCGGCGACGTGATCGACGACTCCCGAGCGCCGCGCGTGGGTATCCGCGCCGCCGAGTTCCTCGGCCGAGATGATTTCGCCGGTCGCCGCCTTGACGAGCGGCGGTCCGGCCAGGAATATTGTGCCCTGGCCGCGCACGATCACGGTCTCATCGGACATCGCCGGCACGTAAGCGCCGCCCGCCGTGCAGCTGCCCATGACGCAGGCGATTTGCGCGATGCCTTCGGCGGACATCTGCGCCTGGTTGTAGAAGATGCGGCCGAAGTGATCGTGATCCGGAAACACTTCGGCCTGGTAGGGCAGGTTGGCGCCGCCCGAGTCGACCAGATAAATGCAGGGCAGCCGGTTCTCCCGTGCTATGGTCTGCGCCCGGAGGTGCTTCTTGACGGTCAGCGGGTAATACGCTCCGCCCTTCACGGTCGAATCGTTGGCGACGATCATGACCTCCCGGTCCGCGACCCGGCCGATGCCCGCGATGATGCCCGCGCCGGGCGCCTGATCCTCGTAGAGTCCGAACGCCGCCAATTGACCGATTTCGAGGAACGGTGATCCCGGGTCCAATAAGCGGTCGACGCGCTCGCGCGGCAGGAGTTTGCCCCGCGCCACGTGGCGTTCACGGATCGCCTCGGGGCCGCCGCGCGCGGCGGCCGCGACACGCGCGCGCAACTGCTCGGCGAGCGCCGCATTGACGTGCTCGTTGTCCGGCGCGCGCGACGATGCCGCTTCCGGCATGCCCGCCGCGCTCGTGGGTGCATCGGTGGTGCGCGAATCCGTCATGCGTTCATCAACTCCCGGCCGATCAAGAAGCGGCGAATCTCGTTCGTGCCCGCGCCGATATCATAGATCTTCGCATCGCGCAGGAAACGCTCGACGGGCCAGTCCTTGGTGTAGCCTGCGCCACCGAGCGCCTGAATGGCCTCGAGACAGGTCCTCACGCCGTTCTCCGACGCGAGGAGGATCGCACCCGCGGCATCCCGCCGGCTCGATTTGCCCGCATCGCAAGCCCGCGCGACCGCATACACATAGGCACGGGCGGAGTTGAGCGCCACGTACATATCGGCGAGCTTGCCCTGCATGAGTTGAAAGGATCCCACGGGCCGGCCGAACTGCCTGCGATCACGCACGTACGGCAGCACGACGTCGAGGCAGGCCTGCATCAATCCCAAAGGGCCGGCCGCGAGCACGGTCCGCTCGTAGTCGAGTCCGCTCATGAGCACGCGCACGCCGCCGTCGCGCGGCCCGAGCACGTTTTCTGCGGGCACACGGCAGCCGGCGAACACGAGTTCCGCCGTGTCCGAGCCGCGCATGCCCATTTTCTCGAGCTTGGGCGCGACACTGAATCCCGCCATGCCCTTCTCCACGAGAAACGCCGTGATGGCGTCCGGCGCGTCGCCGGTGCGCGCATAGACGACGACCGTGTCGGCGTGCGGCGCGTTGGTGATCCAGAACTTGTTGCCGTCGAGCACGAAGTGGTCGCCTTCGGCCCGCGCCCGCAGCCGCATCGACAGGACGTCGGAACCCGAGCCCGCCTCGCTCATCGCGAGCGCACCCACATGTTCGCCGCTGATGAGGCGGGGCAGATACCGCAGCTTCTGTTCGGAAGTCGCCCAGCGGCGAATCTGATTCATGCAGAGGTTCGAATGCGCGCCGTACGAGAGTCCGACCGATGCCGAGGCCCGCGAGATCTCCTCGAGCGCGACGACGTGTTCGAGGTAACCCAGCCCCAGACCGCCCCACTCCTCCTCGATCGTGATGCCGTGGAGTCCGAGTTCGCCCATCTCCGGCCACAGCGCGCGCGGGAACGAGTTGCTCGCGTCGATTTCGGCGGCGATCGGAGCAATCCGCGTCCCCGCGAAGCGCGCGGTCGACTCGCGAATCGCGTCGGCCGTATCCCCCAAGGCAAAATCCATGAGCGCGTCAGCCATGCCGAAATTCCCCGCATTGTGTCCTGCGGTCACATGTTAATGCGATTTCGATCCATGATGAAATTGAAAGATCGGCGTGCTGATCATAGTCTATGTCTATGATAGACCGGTATCTCCTGCGGTATTTCCTCGCCGTGATCGACCACGGCAGCTTTTCCAAGGCGGCCAAACAGGCCAACGTCTCGCAGCCGACGTTGTCGATCGGCATTGCCAAGCTCGAGCGGCTGCTCGGGAAGACGATGTTCCATCGCACGAGCAAGCGTGTCGAACTCACCGACGCCGGCGCCCGCTTTGCCGTCCATGCACGGCGCATCGAAAGCGAATTCAACCTCGCCCAGGCCGCAGTACTCGAGATTCAGCCGGTGGCTGCGCTGCGGCTCGGCGTCATCTCGAGCCTGCCGATGGGCGACGTCGCCGCGCGCCTGGGCGCCGTGCGGCGGCAACGCGCCTCCACGGAGCCACCCGAACGCCTGCAGATCGTCACCGGCAGCGAGCGCGAGCTCTTGCAACGTCTGCGCCGCGGCCAGTTGGAGGTCGCCCTGACGCTGGTGCGAACGGACTCAGGACCGTTCACGAGCGAGGTTCTGTTCTCCGAGCGCTACGCCCTCGCGCTACCCGCGGATCATCCGCTCGCGGCGCGCCCGACCATTGCGGCCGAGGAACTCGCCGAGAACACCATGATCGTGCGCCGCCACTGCGAGGCGCTGGCCGCGACCAGCCGGCATTTCACCGAGCGCGGCGTGCGTCCGTTCTTCGCGCTTCGGTCGACGAACGACGAGCAGGTGCTCGCCCTGGTCCAGGCGGGTCTCGGCGTGACCGTCATGCCGATGTGCTTCCGGTTCCCAGGGGTCGTGCGCCCGCTGCTCACCGGCTTTCCATTGCAGCGCCGGATCGGGCTCGTCTATGCCGAACATGCAGCGGCGCTACGTCACGGCGATTCGCCGTTGCTCGGCGCCATTCGTGCCGGCTACGCGCCGGCGCGTTGAGCGGGATCAGGGGGCTTAGTCCGGCATCTCCGCCGGCGCGAACGCCGACGCCCGGCTTTGCCAAACGATCGGTGATGCGCCACGATGCGCGTGAACTCGACCTGGAGGAAGACATGACGCCGACGAAGGACAAGAACTGGCGCCTGGACGGCGTCAAAGTCATCAAGAGCGATCGCCTGGACAGCAATACGCCGCAAACGCCCGGGATGCTGCGCGCCGCCGCGATCAACGGCGCGCGGGGCTCGCAGAAGCTCTGGGCGGGTACCGTGACGATCCATCCGAACGCAAAGACCGGCGCTCACCACCACGGCTCGCTCGAAAGCGTGATCTACGTGGTCCGCGGCATCGCCCGCATGCGCTGGGGCGAGCGCCTCGAATTCGTGGCCGAAGCGGACGCCGGCGACTTCATCTTCGTCCCACCGTACGTTCCCCACCAGGAGATCAATCGGTCGAGCGACGCACCGCTCGAATGCGTACTCGTGCGCAGCGACAACGAGTCGATCGTCGTGAATCTGAATATCGACGCAGCTGAGCGCGTCGAAGAGGTCTACTGGATCGATCCGATCCACCGCGGAGAACCACGCTGAGCCATCCGGCCTGACTTAGATTTCAGGGCCGATGACGATCGGCGAGCCGTCGCTGAAACGTCCCTGACGAAACGCCGTCGGGTCGACCGAGGGCGTCTCGCCGATCGCGAGTTCGGCCGCGAGCGCGCCGGCGCCCGGGCCGATGCCGAAACCGTGGCCGGAAAATCCGGTCGCGACGATCAAGCCGGGCCAGCCGCCGACGGGACTGATATACGGTACGACGTCCGGGGTCACGTCGATGTAGCCGGCCCAGGATTGCACGACGGCGGCATCGCGAAACGCCGGATAGAGCTTGCACATCGCCGCGAGCGCGTCGCGATTGTGGGCCGCATCGGGAGCGGGATCGAGTACGCGCAGCCGCTCGAACGGACTGATCGCAAGCGGCGACCAGCGGCGCGGGGTCGTGAACTCGCGCAGCGACTGTGCGTTCACGAGCGGAGCAAGCGCGCCGGCTTCCTTGCGGATCGTGGGGAGATACTCGCGCAGGTAGCGCAGCGAGTCGGGCACGATGGGCACGCGAAAACCCGAACCTTTGGCGAGAGTGTAGCCGCCGTCGGCGCGCTTCCGGTAGCCGATGTCGGGGAGGTATCCCGAGCACGTCGGGCCGTCCGCCACGGGAGCGGTTCGCATGACCGACGAGAGTACTTTGAGTTGCGGCAGGCGCACACCGAGGCTCGCGCAAAAAAGACTCGACCAGGCGCCGCCCGCGAGGATCACCGCGTCGCAGGCGATGCGGCCCCGCTCGGTGACGACGGCACCGACCCGGCCGGCGTGGCGCTCGATGCCGCGCACGGCGCACGGCGCCAGAATCATGGCACCTCGGCGCTGTGCGGCGCGCGCGATCGCCGGCGCCGCGCGCTCGGGCTCGGCACAGCCATCGGTGGGGACGTACAGGCCGGCGCGATACGAGCGGCTCGCGCCCGGCATCAGCGCCGCGAGATCCGGGCCGTGCACGATCCGGGTGCCGATGTCATAGGGGCCGGCCATTTGGGCCCACGCTCCGAAGCGCGCTTCGTCGGCTTCCGTTTCACCGAGATAAGCGACGCCGCACTCCCGAAAGCCTGCATCGGCCTCGGTGCGTACATTCATCTCGCGCCAGAGCGCGAGGCTCCGCACGATCAGCGGCATTTCGCGCTCGTCACGCCCGGCTTGACGGCACCAGCCCCAATTACGGCCGGACTGCTCCGCGCCGATATACGCCTTCTCGCAGAGCACGGCGCAGATCCCGCGCTCGGCGAGCGTGAGCGCCGCCGAGACGCCGATGATGCCGCCGCCGACGATCACCACCGCCGTCGCGGCCGGCAGCCGCTCGTCCGGTATGATGGAATCGACGTGAGGACCCATGACAGGCATCATCGACCGGCCCATTGGGCGATGCAACAGCACGAGGGTCGTGACATCGAAAAGCCATCGCTTGCGGCGCCGCGCGTCGCCTGTGCCGTTGCTCCCGGTTCGCTCGCCGCCACGCTCGCCGGAGCGTTCCGGGCACTGCTCGATATACTGGCATCGGCAGAGGGCGGCTCCGGCCTCGCGCCGTTTCTCGACGAGTGGCCCAAGGCATTGCAGATGCGAGAGGTGGCGCCGAGCGGCGAATTGCCCGTGTTGCGCTGCCTGCCGGCCGTGCTCACGGCGCGCATCGACGACATCGCGCCCGGTGCGTGCTCGCCGGCGCTCGCAGCGTGCGCGCGTGTGCTCACGGCTGCTGCCGCAGCCGCGCAGACGCTCTGCTGGCGCCAGACTTACACGGCGCGCGAAGTCTGCGGTGCGTTTCTCGCAAACTATGCGTGGACGGAAATTCTCGGGTGCAGCGGTCCGATCGCCGCGCCGCGCATCGCATCCGGCCTCTTGCTGCTCGGCCCGCAGACGCTCTATCCGCGGCATAGTCATCTCGCCGAGGAAATCTACGTGCCGCTTTCGGGCACGGCCGAGTGGCAGCGCGGCGACCATACTTGGCGAGCGCGACGCCCGGCCACGCTCATCTACCATCGCAGCGAGGAGATGCACGCGATGCGCACGGCGGCCGAGCCACTGCTCGCTCTTTACGTCTGGCGCGCGACGGACGCGGCGGGTGCGGACTTGGGTTCATCCGCGCGTTTGGAGACCTAACGGTCCACGAGCTGGCACTCTAGGGACACGCGTTCCGGGGACTCGCCCTCCGGTGACTTGCGATCTAGTGACTTGCGATCTAGTGACTTGCGCCGGCTTTTCGCACCGCTTCGAACTCATCGCCCGGCAGCCATGCGACGTCCGCCGGGGCGGTCAGCGCCTCCCATCCGAGCGCGAAGCCGAACTGGGCGAGCGCAGCATTGCTCGAGAAATCCATCGACGGCAAATATTCGTCGCTCGGATCGTGATAATGCTTGGCCGTATATTCGTCGCGCTGCGCCTTGCCCCACTCGGGCGGATGCCCCGCGAATTTGAGCGCCGTATTGATCGAGAACGCGGGTACGCCTACGCGTGCCAGGCTGAAATGGTCCGATCGGTAATAGTGGCCGGCGCCCGGTTCGGCATCCGCCTCGATGACGAAGCCGAACGCCGCCGCGGTCTTTTCTACGGTGGGATAGAACGTCGTGCGCTCCGCCCCCGTGACGTTCACTGACAGAGGGATGCCGATCGGGGGCACGGCGTCGAAGTTCAAATCCAAGCCGATGTCGCGCGCCGGGATGGGCAAATGCTTGCCCCAATAATTCGAACCGAGCAGCCCCTTCTCCTCGGCAGTCACGGAGACGAACAACACGGGGTGGGGGGGTCTTACGGCGGAAGCGGCGAATGCCCGCGCGAGTTCCAGCAAGATGCCGCACCCCGTGCCGTTGTCCACCGCGCCGTTGTAGATGTTGTCGCCGGCGCGGTTCGGGTCGACGCCGAGATGATCGTAGTGCGCCGTATAGGCGATCGCCCGGGTGGGCGCCCCCAGAGCGGCACCCGGCAGCATCCCGACCACATTTGCCGATTCGAAATCACGCACGCTGCTCACGATGTGCGCCTTGAAGCGCACCGGCAGCTCGCGCGCCTTGAATTGCCGCGTGCCCGCGAGCGCGACCATCTTGTCGAGATCGAGTCCGGCCGCGCCGAACAGCTTGCGCGCGGCCTCCAGATGGAGCCAGGACGCCGCCTCGAGCTTCGGGTCGCGGTCATCGCGCAGGTAGACTTCCTCGCCGCTCCAGGAGTTGCGCACGACGTCCCAGCCGTAGCTCGCAAGATCGGTTCGATGAATGATCAGTACGCCCGCGGCACCGAGGCGCGCCGCCTGTTCGAACTTGTAGGTCCAACGTCCGTAGTAGGTCATCGCGTCGCCATTGAAGAACTTCGGGTCCTTCGACGGGGGCTCGTTGACGATCAGCAGCACGACCTTGCCCTTGACGTCGACTCCCTTGAAGTCGTTCCAATGATATTCCGGCGCGTCGATGCCATAGCCCACGAACACGATGGGCGCGTCCACCTCGACGCTCGCGGTCTGAGTCTGATTGCTGGTCACGAAATCCTCGCCGAGCTTCAGATCGATCGGACCGCCCTTGGCCGGCTGCAGCGCGGCCGTGGTCGCGGGCAGCGTGTGCACACCGGTGAAACGCACCTTTTGCAGATAGGTGCCCGCATCGCCCGCGGGCTCGAGACCATCGAGCGCGAATTGCGCGGCGATGTACGCGGCAGCGATGTCGCCGCCGCGCGCGCCCGTGCCGCGGCCTTCGAGCAGATCGTCGGCAAGAAAGCGCACGTGGGCGCGTATGCGTTCGGCATCGATGCCGACGATGGCCGCCCGCACTTCCGGCGGCAGCCCGAGACCGGCCGCCGCACTTGCGGCATGCTCGGCCAAAACCGACGTCGGCGCGGAAGCCTGGCCCAATGCGGCGCCGGCGCACATCAATGCGGCGGCGCCGATCGGCGCCGCCCGCCAAAACCTGTTCATCGTTGACCTCGTAGTGTATTCGCAGCCCGTGCTCGGCATGACGGGCGGTGCGCGATTATGATACATAGGAGGCATGCGCACACTCATTCTGACTTCGTTGTGGATCCTATCGGCGAGCTTGGGCGTCTCGATGAGCGGCATTGCCGCCGCCCCTGCCGCCGCTGATCCCGCGCTCGCAGCCGCCGTCGCGAGTCCCGAGCGGACGCCCGCTTTCGTGGCCCGCGATGCCGCGCGGCATCCCGCCGAGGAACTCAGCTTCTTCGGTCTCGCCCCGACGATGACCGTCGTCGAACTGTGGCCTGGCGGCGGTTACTGGACGGAGATTCTCGGCCCCTATCTGGCGCCGGCCGGCCACTTTTTTGCGGCGTTGCCGGCTCCGGGCAATGAAGAGGACGATGCGAGTGTCACGCGCTGGCGCGCGCGCATCGCGGCCCAATCCAAACGCCTCGGCGCCGTGCAGGAAACGACGCTCGGCAAGGGCTCCTACGCGATTGCGCCCCCAGGCAGCGCCGATCTCGTCCTCACGTTCCGGAATCTGCATAATTGGATGGAAGATGGGTATGCCGAGGCCGCGCTTGCGGGCTGCTTCAAGGCACTGAAGCCCGGCGGCATCCTCGGCATCGAGGAGCACCGCGGTCGCAACGACCGGCCGCAGGATCCCAAAGCCAAGGACGGCTACGTCCGTCAGGATTACACGATCGCGCTGGCGAAGAAGGCCGGCTTCAAGTTTGAAGGAGCGAGCGAGATCGATGCGAACCCGCGCGACACCAAGGATTGGGTCGACGGCGTTTGGACGCTGCCGCCGACCTTGTCTCAAGGCGACAAGGACAAGGACCGCTATTTGGCTGTCGGAGAAGCCGATAATTTCGTGCTGAAGTTCCGCAAACCGCGGCACTGACGCTCGGCTGTCTGCGGCACGGCTTCGGAATGCCTTCCGCTTCGAGCCGGCTTCAGTTTCCCGGCTGCGTGGCGAGCAAAACCTCGATACCGTGCTCGAGTTCCGCCGCGTCCGGCGTGATCTCACCGTCGAAATATTGCGTCACCTTGCCGTCGGGCTTCACGAGATACTTATTGAAATTCCAGGTCGGTTCGTGCGACTGGCGGGCTAGTTCCCTGAAGACCGGATTGGCTGCGGGCCCTTTGACGGCAAGCGGCGCAAGCATCGTGAATTTCACACCATAATTGATATAACAGACCTGGGCCGTTTCGGACTCATCACGCGCCTCTTGATTGAAATCGTCGGACGGAAAGCCGACGACGACGAGACCGCGGTCCATATAGCGTTCGTACAAGGATTCGAGACCCTTGAACTGCGGCGTGTAGCCGCAATGACTCGCCGTGTTGATGATCAGCAGCGGCTTGCCGGCGAAGGCCTTGCAAAGGTTGATGGTCTCCTCGGAGTGCAGTTTCTTGAACGAATGATCGAGGTAGGCCGGACAATCGCGCGCGCCAGCGGCAGCGGCGAGAGCCGACCAGAGGGTCGCGGCCAAGAAAAGCTTCGCGGTCGCTTGCATCGGCGGTTCTCCGTCTCGAAACACGTTCCGGAGTGTAGCCGGAGCGACGCCGGACCGCCGATCCGGCGATCCGTACGGCCGATGCACGGATGCCGTGGACGGCCGCGCAACGAACGTAGGATACTTCGCCTCCATTCTCCATCCGAGGCCCGCATGCCGTGAAGACCTTCCATCGTGGTGCATCGTCCGGTCCTGCCGCGGCACCCTTGTTCGCCCGGGCATTTTTTTCGCTGCCGCTGATCTGGGCGACCCTGATGTCGGCCATGCTCATCCCTGCGGCGGCGCGTGCGGCGGCCGCAGCCGAACCGTCCCCACCCTGGGTCGAGGGCGTCAACTACTTCTTGATGCGTTCGCCGCAGACTGCGAACCTGCCGCGCGGCAAAGTCGCCGTGACCGAGGTGTTCTCCTACGCGTGCCCGGCCTGCAACCTGTTCCAGCCGACCATGCACAAGCTCATCAAGAGCCTGCCTGCCAACGCGGTCGTCGAATACGTGCCGGCGTCCTTCAACGCGGCCGAGGACTGGCCCATGTTCCAGCGCGCCTTTTATACCGCCCAAGTCCTCGGTGTCGCAGCCAAGACCCAGGACTCGATGTTCGACGCCGTGTGGAAGTCGGGCGAACTCGCCGTCGTCGACCCGCAGACGGGCCGGATCAGAAGTCCCGTGCCGACGATCGAGGATGCAGCACGTTTCTATGCACGTGTCGCGGACGTGCCGGTGAAGAGATTTCTCGATACGGCCAACAGTTTTCCGGTCGATACCGATATCGGCCGCGCCGAGCAGTTCGTGTCCGCCGGTCCGGTCGACCGGACGCCGACGATCGTCGTCGCCGGGAAATATCGGCTCCACTCCGAGTCGGCGGGCGATCGGGGCGACGGGGAGAGAATCATCGCCCTCGTCACCTGGCTCATCGCCAAAGAGAGCACCGCACCCGCGCCCGCGCCGAAGGGCTCGCCAGCCGCTAAATGAGCACTGAAGCGGGACGGTTGCGGGCCGCTGCGCGAGCGCGGCGCACGCATCGGAAGTCGAAGGCGCTGTTCGGTTTGACATCATGAGTTCGCGACTGCGCATGTCCCAGCAGTCTCGTGAACCCGCCACGATGATGTCCCCGCGGGCTCCCATCTGCGCTTGCGAGGCACCACGGCTGCGGCTACCTTGCACACCTACCGGCTTGAAGCCGAACGAATTTAGTAAGCGCTAGGGGACGAAAAAGAAGAACCGGTCAAACGGGATACGGCGAGATCTCCTCGCAGTACTCCCGGGCGGCCCGGCCCCCGGGCCGCCCGGCTAAAAGGCCCTGCTCAACTCGATCCAGAAGTGCACCGTGGAGCTGTCGGGGACGAGCCTCGGCATTCCACCGAGGCGCTTCGCGAGCGCCGCGTGGGCCGTCCACGCTCCCGGGCTTCCCCAATTCAGTCCGAGCCCGGCGCCGCTCAGGGTCGCGGTATTCGGCCCCGCTGCCCATGGATCCTTGTTGACGGTGATGTGCTCGACATCGACGAAGGCGGTCGCCTGCCAGATCCCGCCGGCGGCGGCGCCGAGGTCGTGCTGGAGTTCCGCGGTTCCGAGGGCGCCGTTATCGCCCGCGAGCACTCCGAGATCATAGGCTCGCACCGAATACGGGCCGCCGGCGATCATCTTCTGCGAGGCATCCAGATTGTCGCCGGTCCACTGGCCGGCGAAGGACAGGTACAAGCCGGTCGCCGCACTGAATTTTTGCAGTCGCGCCAGGTTCAGGTTCCACTTCGAGAATTGCCCGTCGGTGCGCGCGGTGGCCGCGTCCGCGGCCTGTGCGGCAGCGTCGTCGAAGTCTAGCCTCCCGGTGATGAAGCTCAGGTTCCACGTATTGACCGCGCCCGCCAGCAGTCCATCGCGCAGATCGCCAATCACGCTCCCGGTCCAAATCGCGAGATGCCGGTTCGTGCGAATCCCACCGGCATCGAGTGCGTCGCGCAAGGTCAGCCGATCGAAATGTGCCTCCAGCGACAGATCGAAGCCCTGACTGCGAACGAGCGGCTGCTTGATCCAGCCGCTGCCGACGCCCGCGGTACCGTGTCCGTCGAGCGCTTCGAGGCCGTGCCCCAGTTCGTAATGCAGGCTCGAATAGGCCGCGCCGAACCGCGTGCCCAGGCCGTTCGCAGTGACTTCGTAAGCGAGCCGCCCGAAGTTGAGGTCGGATCCCGACGTCAATCCGGACAGGGTCAGCACGTCGCCGTGATCCAGCGGATCGAAGAGGTTGACCGTTGCGCCAAGACGCGCGCGGCCCGTGTATTTGTTGCCGTCGTCGTCCACGCTGACATTGCCGCTCCCGCGCGGTCCGTCTGTCACCGTCACGTCGAGGTCGGAGGTTCCGACCGCGGCACCGGGCTTGAGCACGGCCGCCACCGCGACATCGGGCACGTCGGACTCCAATAACAGCGTGCGATCGAGGGCACCCCGCTCGATGATCGCGCCCGCCGCGAGCGGTTCGAGCGTTGCAGCGAGCAGCGAATTGGAGACGCGGCTGCGGTTCACGAGCGTGATCTTTCCGTAATTCGCCTCGAGCACCTGTAGCGTCACGCGGCCACCCTCGACGGTCTGCGCGGGAATGATCGCCCGCGCGAGCGGAAAGCCATGATTGCGGTAATAGTCGGTGATGATTGCGGCGACCCCGGTGAGTTCTGCGAGGTTCAAGCGCTTGCCCTCTGAGGCCGCGACCAGCGCGTGCAGCTCGGCGGTCGAGAAGCGCGTGTTGCCGACGATCTGAAGACTCGTGACCGCGAACGCCTCGCCTGGCGGTAGGCTCGCACCGTCCTCGCGCCGGATCGACAGTCCCGTCACCGGGGACTGCGGCGGGGGCGGCACATTCGGTTTCATCTGCTGCAGAATGTCGCCGGCGCCGGGCGGCGCTTGCTCTGCGGCGCGCGCGGCGAGCGACGCCGAACACGCAAGCACCGCGAGGGCGACCGCCGGCGCGGGGCGTGTCACGTCAGCGGCCTCCGCCGATCGCACCCGCCGGCAGACGCAGTCCGCCGTCGACGATCGTCAGGCTGCCGCCGGCACCGAGTGTCGTTGGAGCGGCGGGAGGCGCCATCTCCGGGGTCAGGCCGAATTGAGGGGTCAGGCCGAATTGAGGGGTCAGGCCGAATTGAGGGGTCAGGCCGAATTGAGGAGTCACGCCGAACTGGGGCGTCACGAAGTTCTCGACGAGTTGCGCGCGTGCATAGAAAGCCAGCAGCAGATCGGCGGCCGACACGGCGGGCGGCGGCGGCGCCGCTTTCGGAGTGATCGTACCCGACAAGCCGGAGGGTTCGACGAGCGTGTAGTCGCCAGCGCTCGCGCCGCCGATCGAGTCCTGCGCCGCGACGGGGATATCGGCACCCGGACCCGGGCGGGCGAAATTGCCCGCCTGCGCGAGCGTCACGCTGTCGCCTGCCACGAGCCCGACCAAGCTGCCGCCCGTGAGCTCGGCCGTCGTATTGCCGTCGTAGGCCTTGCTCGCAACGCTCGTGCCCGAGACGCTGAGCGGAGCCGGCGTGATCGTGCCCGAAAGTCCCACGGGCTCGATCAAGGTATAATCGTCCGCGCTCGCTCCGCCGAGCGTATCGCTTGCGGTCACGGCGATATGGGCGCCCGCATTCTTGCTCGCGAATTTGCCCGCCTGCGTCAGTGTCACCGTGTCGCCATCGACGACGCCCACGAGCGTGCCGCCCGCGAGTTCGGCGGTGGTCGTGCCGTCGTAGACCCTGCTCGCGATGCTCGTGCCTGAGACGCTGAGCGGTGCCGGCGTGATCGTACCCGTAAGTCCGACGGGTTCCGTCAAGGTGTAGTCATCCGCGCTCGCACCGCCGATCGTGTCGCTTGCGGTCACGGCGATATGGGCGCCTGCATTCCTGCTCGCGAACACACCCGCCTGGGTCAGCGTCACCGTGTCCTCGCCGACGATGCCCACGAGCGAGCCGCCCGCGAGTCCGGCCGTGGTCGTGCCGTCGTAGACCTTGCTCGCGACGCTCGTGCCTGAAACGCTGAGCGGCGCCGGTGTGATCGCCGCCGCTTGCGTGCCGCCGGAGAACGTGTAGTTCGCCGCGAGACCGCCGCCCGGACCGTTGCCGAGCGCCAGCGTTCCCAGGGTTACAGTTTGCGTCGCCGCGGCGACGTTGGGGTCGGCTACCATTCCGGCTCCCGTGAGCGTCAGGGTTTGGCTGCCCACGAGGTTGCCCAGCGTAAAATCGGCGGCGCCGAAGCTCGTCGTGCCGTTATAGACACGGCGGCCGAGGAGATCGACGGGCCGTCGCGCGATGTTGAGCGCGCCGCTTGCGAAACTGAGGATATAACCCTGTTGATCGGAATACAAACCCGCCGGCGTGATGACGTAGTTGCCCGCATTCGCGGCGCCCTGCGACGTACCGGAGTAGCCGAGCGTGCCCAGCAGGTGATCGGCATCGGGGATGACGCTGTAACTCACGCCGGCGCCGCCCGTGAACGCGGTGCCATCGTAGGTCTTCGTGACATTGTTCGCGGTGACCGTGAGCGGCGTCATGAAGGTCTGCAGCAAGGGATAGGTATGTCCGTCGTACATGACCCAGGTGCCCGTGAAATCCCAGCCTGGATTCGCGTTGCCGTCGGCGGCCGTCGCCGACGTGAAGTTCACCTGCTGCTGCATGTTGAGGGTGTTCATCGGTAAGCCGCCGTCGGACGCATTTTGCCCCGACGTCGTCGTGTCCCAGAAGCTGTTGGTGACCGTACCGAAACTGAAGCCGATCAGGCCGCCGACGTTGGTCGAACCCGTCACGGCGCCGGTCGAATAACTATTGCTGATCGTACCACCCGCATTGTCGTTGAAGCCGACGAGGCCGCCGACATAAGACGTGCCGCTGACCGCGCCGGTGGCATAGGTGTTGCTGATCGTCGAGTTGTTGGTGTTCGTGCCGATCAACCCGCCGACATCACGGGTCCCGCTGACCGCACCCGTCGCGGCGTAGCTGTTCGAGATCGAGCCCAAGTTCGCTCCCACGAGACCGCCGACCGCAGAACCGCCGCTGACGCTGCCCGTCGCATGACTGGCCGCGATGATACCGCTGCTGAAGCCGATGAGGCCGCCCACGTTGAAGGCGTAGGCTGCCGCGCCGACGCTGCCCGTCGCGTAGCTCCCGGACACCGTGCCGCTGTTGAAGCCGACGAGTCCGCCGGTCTTGTTGGGCCCCGACACGGTGGCACCGGCGTGGCTGCCGAGGATGGTGCCGCTCGAGGAGCCCACCAAGCCGCCGACGGTCGACGTCGTACCGGTGACCGTCAATGGGCCGGCGCCGGCGACCGCGGACGCGTTGCTGAGCGTGCCGCTGTTCGAGCCCACGAGGGCGCCGACGTCATTGGCACCGGTGATGCTGCCGCCGACGAGGCCGACGTTGCGCACGGTGGCGGCGCCCGAGATCGCGCCGAATAAACCCACTTCGTCGTTTGCGGGCGCATTGATCGCGAGATTACCGATCGCGTGACCCAAGCCATCGAGCGTGCCCGTGAAATTGTTCGCGGTCGAACCGATTGGCGCAAAGCCCGCGTTCGAATTCCAGGTCGCCGTCGGGGTCGCATCGATGTTGCTGCCGAGGACGAAGTTGCCGTCGAGGGCGCCTTGCAGTCCCTGCAGATCGGTTCCGGTCGTGCTTCCCGGGGCGCCGAGGCTGTTGATGACCTTGAACGGCGTACCGCCGAGAACGAAGGCGGTGTTCGACGTCGGGGCCACGTTCGGCAGATTGATCGTCGCGCCCGGACCGAGGACGAAGGCGCCGGTGCCGCTCGCGGCGTCGGCCCCGTTGGAAGTGTTCGGATTGAGTGCGATGCCCGCACTCGCACCGGTCGCCGTGATCGGCGCATTGACGTTGACGTTGTTCGCGGCGGTCAGGGTTAGCGTCGAGTTCGCGCTCCAAGTCACCGCGTCGTTGACGTTGATGTTGCCCGAACCCGCGACCGCGCCCTGACTGCTCATCAGCGTGATGTCATTGGCGCCGAGTTCGGCCCCGAGGGTTGCGCCCGTAATGTCGCCGCCGCTCGCGGCCACCGTGAAGTCCTGCGGATCGACGAGCCAAGTGCCCATGAGGCCGTGCGCGGCCGCGGTCGTGATGCGCGCGCCGCTCTCGACTTCGACGTGGGCGCCGCTCGTCTCGATCGCACCGCCGTTCCCGCCTGTGGGCGCACTCGCGTCGAGCGTTCCGTCGACGCGCACCGTGCCCGCGTCCATGCTGCCCCTGAGCACGATCTTGCCCGCACGGTTCTCGAGATTCCGCGCTTCGACGATACCCGTGTCGTTGACGACGCTCGCGAGCAGACTGTCTCGCGCGCCGGCGCTCATCAGGACGACGCCACCGTCGGCGCGTATCACCCCGCCGTTCGCCGCGAGGCTCGCAAGGACGCTTTGGTCGATCTGCAGGCGCACGATGCCGGCGTCGTGGAACGTCAGCGTGATGGCGCTACCGGCCCCGAGGGCGACGCTGCCGAGTTGGGCGGTGATGAGGCCGGTGTTTACGACGCGATTGCCGAGCAGCGCAACCGAACCGCCCGCGGCGGTCGTGATCGTGCCCGCGTTGACGACGCCGGCCGATCCTCCGCCGTTGAAGGTCTGTGTTGTCGCGCCCGGAGCCGCCGGGGCGAGCGCGAGCGCGGCGGCGACGAGTCCCCCGACATCGACTTGCGCGCCACGACCGAAGACGATGCCGTTCGGATTGATCAAATAGACCTGGCCATTGGCATCCAAGTGGCCGAGGATCGACGTCGCGTTCGAGCCGACGACGCGATTGACGGCGACCGCACTCGACGACGGTTGCACGAAATCCACGGTTTGTTGCGGAGCAATGTCGAACGACCGCCAATCGACCACCAACCCTGTGCTGGTCTGATCGATCGTGGTCGTCGCACCCGATTGCGTGATCGTTCCGGATCCGCTCGTGATCTGGCCGCCGGTCGGACTGGCCCCTGCGACGGCGGCTCCGAACGCCCCTGAAAACGCGAATCCCGCCATCACCCGGCGGGAGCGCCCGACGACCCGGGCGCGCGACGTCTCGGCCGCGGGTACGTAACCGCCCGTCGCTTCGTTCCACACCAGTCGGTAGATCCGGTTCATCGAAGCATGACGGTTCATCGCGGCTCCCTCTCGGCGATTCTTGGCACCGCAGCTTGCTAGCGAGCGCGGGCCAATCCGTTAACCATAATCTGCTATCGCCCGCATTGCCAGCGACCCGTATGGCTCAGGGGTCGCCGGCACGCGCGAGCAGCCGTTCGGCCTGCTTCAGATGCGGCGCATCGATCATCTTGCCGTCGAGCCCGAGGACCCCGGCGCCGGGCTGATCGCGAAACGCCGCGACGATGCGCCGTGCGTGGGCGACGGCTTCCGGCGTCGGCGTGAAGGCGGCATTGACGATCGGCACCTGGCGCGGATGAATGGCGAGCATGCCGGTAAATCCGTCGCGCGCTCCCCGCGCCGCGTAGGCCGCCAAGCCCGCGTCGTCGCGGAATGCCGGATAGACGGTATCGATGGCGGGAACGGCCGCGGCATGCGCGGCAAACAGCGTGAGCGCGCGCGCGACTTCATAGGGCGGTGTAAAGCTGCCATCGGCGAGCCGGGCGCTCGCCGCCCCGAGCGCCGCGGACAAATCCTCTGCGCCCCAGGTCAGGCCAAGGAGGCGCGTTGCGACGGCGGCGTACTCGCCGAGGCGAAACATCGCCGCCGCGGTCTCGGTGACGATGGG
>Ga0302157_10003539_pt1 | contig 17513 bp, 13 predicted proteins | sample I_Bog_N3_3_FD_193502 | JGI IMG/M metagenome (GOLD analysis project Ga0302157, IMG submission 193502) | Peat permafrost microbial communities from Stordalen Mire near Abisko, Sweden - I_Bog_N3_3 | ecosystem: Environmental > Terrestrial > Soil > Wetlands > Peat | place: Sweden: Abisko, Stordalen...
CCGGTCTCGCACCGGGGTCCGTCGAGCCGGTGTCCGTCGAGCCGGTGTCCGTCGAGCCGGTGTCCCCGGCACCGGAGTAGCCCGTCACGTAGACGGTCCGACCGTCGCCCGATAGGACCATGTCGCAGGGCTGACCACCGATGTCGACCGTCCGGACCACGGACCGCGTGTCGAGGTCGACGATCCGTACCGTCGAACCCGGTGGCCCGCCCTGACGGTCGCCGAAGTCACCGACGGCGGCCAGCCGACCATCGGCGGTGACGACCGCTGACCGGGGGGCGCCGCCGACGGTGATCGTCGAGGTGACCTGCAGCGTGTGCACGTCGATGACCGACACCGTCCCCGACCCGTAATTGGCCACCACGGCGGTACGACCGTCCGGGGTGACGGTCAGGGCCGACGGTGCCTCGCCGGTCGTGATACCCGGGAGGGCGACACCGGTGGACACCTCCACCGGCACCACGGCGTCGCCGAGGTACTGCGAGATCAGCAGGAGGGAGCCGTCCGGCGTGGCCACGACGTCGGTGGGCCCGTCGGGGATGAAGGTCCGGTGGACGACGGTCCCCTGCGCCGTGTCGACGGTGGTGAGGACGCCGACCCCGGGTGCGGTGGGATCGCCCTGGACGGAGGTGACGTAGGCCAGCTGGTCCGGCGACCGGACGGTGGTCGGTGGCGATCCCGTGGTGGACGATGACGACCCGGAGGAGCCACAGGCGGTCAGGACCGCAGCGAGGGTCACCAGGGCCGTCGCGGCGATGGCCGACGGGCGGGCCCGTCGCCTGTGCCGCGCGCCGACCGGCCGCTCCCGTCCCGGCCTCCGTCCGCCGTCCGGTCTGCCCGGGATTCGATCTGGGTCCACGCTGCCTCCGTCGGTACCGATCCGTGCACCGTACCGTCCGCCCACCCGCCGGACGGGGCACCTCATCCGCCCAGGGCCGACCGCAGGTCGGCGAACCGCCGGGCCGTGTCGACCGGCCGGGGCCCGCCGACGGCCGTCCCGGCATGGAGGCCGACGGCGTCGAGCCACGGTGAGGGCGCCCGTTCGACCAGGCGTCCCCCGGACGAGCGACGGGCGGCGGCCCAGGTGCAGCAGAGCTCGTCCTCCGCCCGGGTGAGCGCCACGTAGAGCAGCCGGCGCTCCTCGTCACGCTCCTCCGGCGTGGCGGCATAGGCGATGGGCACCAGGCCGTCCTCGAGGCCGATCACGCAGACGGCCTCCCACTCGAGACCTTTGGCCCGATGGAACGTCACGAGCTCGACCACGTCGCCGCCAGCTCCCGAGTCGGCCCCGGCCGCCGGGCCCACCCCGGACCTGGTCTCTGTCCCTTCACCGGTCCCGGTCCCGGACACCGGCGCCTCGTCGACCGGGGACTCCCGGCCGGGGGCCGTACGGAAGGGGATGCCGGTCCGGCGCAGGGCGGCGGCGACGGTCGACAGCTGGTCGTTGGTCCGGGCCAGGACGGCGATGTCGGACCAGGACCGCCCGGAGGCGGCCCACTCCGCCACCACGGCGGCCACGCCGTCGGCTTCGGCGGTGTCGTCGGCGAACGACCGGACGACCGGTCGGGGCCCGGCCGGACGGGTGGCCCGGGGTGCGTCGCCGACCCGGCCCAGCGCGTCGGATGCTGTGGTCACGATCTGCGGGGTGGACCGGTGGTTCTCGGCCAGGCGCACCACCTCCATGGTGGGGAGCAGCTCGGGGAGCCGGAGGATCAACCCCCGGTCGGCCCCGTTCCACCCGTAGACGGCCTGGTCGGGGTCGCCCACCACGGTCAGGTCGTCCCGGTCGGACAGGACCGCCCGGAGGAGGCCGAACTGCGCCGGGTTGACGTCCTGGAACTCGTCGACGGCCAGGTGCCGGTAGCGCCACCGCACGTTGTCCCCGAACGCCGGGTCCCCGGTGACCAGGTCGGTCGCCGCGAGCAGTACGTCGTCCAGGTCGATGGCCCGGCGCCGCCGGAGTGCCTCCTCGTAGGCCCGGTACCCGTCGGCCACCTCGGCCGGAGCGACGGCGGCCCGGCGTCCCGCCCGGAGGGCGGCGTCCCCGTACTCCCCGGGGCCGAGGCACCGCGACTTGGCCCAGCCGATCTCACCGCCCAGGACGGCCGCCGCGCCCGGGTCGCCGGTGATCGACTGGAGGACCCGGTGGCGGTGCTCAACCAGGCGGGGGGGCGCCTGGCCGGTGTCGGCCGCCCGACGACGGAGCAGGGAGAGCGCCAGTTGGTGGAGCGTGCCGAGGCGCACCCCGGCGCCCGGCGGCACGCCGCCGGCGGGGGCACCGGTGCCGAGGGCCGTCGGCACGCCGTAGGCCCGGAGCCGCGACCGCAGCTCGGAGGCGGCGCGACGGGTGAAGGTGCAGACGACGGTGTGGTCCGCCGCCGCCGAGCCGTCGTCGATCCGTCGGGCCACCCGCAGCGTGAGGACCCGGGTCTTGCCCGACCCGGCGCCGGCCAGGATGCAGAGGGCCGGCGTCGGTGCGTCGACCGCCTGGCGCTGGGTCGGCGTGAGGGCCTCCAGGTCTCGTTCGAGGCGTGCCACCGGCCGGTCGGATGATCCCACGTGGCCGAGGCTATCGGTAGGGTGTGCCGGTGCTGAAGTCCTTCGCCAGCGGTCGTCTGTTCGGGAGCACGTGGGGCGACGGCCGGCCGTCGGTGCTGGCCCTCCACGGCTGGCAACGCCGTCACCAGGACTTTTCCGCGGTGTTCGCCGACTTGCCCGCCGGGTCCCCGGCCGTCCTCGCCGTGGACCTGCCCGGGTTCGGGGCCACGCCGCCTCCCGACGGGCCCTGGGGCACCCCGGAGTACGCCACGGCGCTCCTCGACGTGCTCGACGAGATGGAGGGGCCGGTCACCGTGCTCGGCCACTCCTTCGGCGGACGGGTGGCCGTCCGGCTGGCCGCCGCGGCGCCCGACCGGATCGACCGGCTGGTGCTCACCGGGGTCCCGCTGCTCGACCGTCAGGGGCGCCGGAGCCGCCCGGCCACGGCGTACCGGATCGGACGGCGCCTGCACCGGCTGGGCCTGGTGGGCGACGACCGCATGGAGGCGCTGCGCAACCGGTACGGCTCCCCGGACTACCGGGCGGCCACCGGGGTCGTGCGTCAGGTCTTCGTGAAGATCGTGGCCGAGCGGTACGACGAGGACCTCCGGTCCATCGTGTGCCCGGTGGACCTGGTGTGGGGTGCGGACGACCGGGAGGTGCCGCTGGAGGTGGCCGAGCGGGCCGTGCCCCTGCTCCGGTCGCCGAGCCTGCGGGTACTGCCCGGGGTCGGCCATCTCACCCCGACCGAGGCACCGGAGGCACTCCGGGCTGCGGTCACCGGAGGACCCGGGTGACGGTGCTCGTCGGCTTCGACCTGTCGACACGCCACTCGCCCCTGGCCTGGGCGGCGACCGTCCTCTGCGTGGCCGCCACCGTCCCGGCCGGACTGCGCTGGCTCCGGGTGGCCCAGCGGGAGCACTACCTGGCCGGATCGGCCAGCCGGTTCGCCGTGCGGTGGTGGACGGCGGAGCGTTCGTCGGTCATCCTGCTGGTCGCCGCGGCGGTGGCCGCCGTGGAGTCGGTGTTCTGGCCGGTGGCCGGGGTCGTGGTGGCCCTGGTGGTCGCGGCCGGACCGGTCGGCCTCGCCGTTCGGGGGCGCACCTCGCCGTTGGCCTGGACCCGACGGCTCCGGACCCTGGCCGGCGTGTGGGCCGTCCTCCAATTGCTGGTCCTGGGGATCGGGCTCCTCACCGGGCTGGCCCTGTACCTGGCCATGCTCGGCGCCGTGGCCGTCCCGGTGCTGGTCGACGCGGCCTGTGCGGTGACCGCTCCGGTCGAGCGCCGGCTGGCCGGGACCTTCGTGGCCCGGGCCGGCGAACGTCTCCGCCGGGTGGACCCGGTGGTGGTGGGCATCACCGGTTCCTTCGGCAAGACGTCGACCAAGAACCACCTGGTCCACCTGGTGCAGGGCTCGCGCACCGTGGTGGCCACACCGGCGAGCTTCAACAACCGGGCCGGACTGGCCCGGGCGGTCAACGAACAGCTGGCCGATGGCACCGAGGTGTTCGTGGCCGAGATGGGCACCTACGGGCCCGGCGAGATCGCCGACCTCTGCCGGTGGTGCCCACCCAACGTCGCCGTGATCACGGCCATCGGTCCGGTGCACCTCGAGCGCTTCAAGAGCGAGGGCCGGATCCTCGAGGCCAAGTCGGAGATCACCGTGGGGGCCGAGCACGTGGTCCTTCCCGTGGACGACGCCCGGTTGGCCGCACTGGCCGATCAGCTCGAGGCCTCGGGACGTTCCGTCGTCCGGGTCTCGGGCACCGGAGCAGGTGACGACGACCGTCCGGAGCCCCGGGTGGTGGTGACGGGTGACGGCACCGCTCTGGTGGTGTCCGTCGACGGGGCGGAGATCGCACGGGTGGCCGCCGCCCCTCCCGGTGTCCATCCCCGCAACCTGGCCTGTGCCGTGGGGGTGGCGGTCGTCCTCGGCATCCCTCCCGAGGCCGTCGGCGCCCGGGTGGCCACCCTGGGCGGTGTCGAGCACCGCCTGCACGCCGTGGCCTCGGACGGGGGGTTCGCCATCCTCGACGACACGTACAACTCCAACCCCTCCGGGGCGGCCGAGGCGCTGCGGACCCTGGTGGCCACGGGGTCCGGGCCGGGGACGGACCCGGGTCCCTGGGCGGTGGACGGAGCGGTGCCGGGGGAGGGCCCGGGGACGGAACCGGATCCGGCCACCGGCACCTCCACCGAGACGGTCCGGCGGGTGGTCGTCACTCCCGGCATGGTCGAGCTCGGCGAACGGCAGGGGTCGGAGAACCGGACCTTCGCCGCGGCGGCCGCCGCGGTGGCCTCCGATCTGGTCGTCGTGGGCCGGACCAACCGACGGGCCCTGGTCGACGGGGCCCGGTCGGGGCGGGCCGCGGTGACCCTGGTCGCCGATCGCCAGGCGGCCGTGGACTGGGTGCGACGGCACCTCGGGCCCGGTGACGTCGTCCTGTACGAGAACGACCTCCCCGACCACTACCCTTGACCGCCGGGCGCCCGGGCCGACGGAACGGCGCGGTGATCGCCCGGACCTGACCACCGGACGAAGGAAGATCCTCACCGTGCCCGAAGTCGCCGTCATCCTGGGAGGCCCCTCGCCCGAGCACGACGTGAGCGTGTTGACGGGGTTGCAGGCCGCCCGGGGACTGGCCGCCGCCGGGACGGCGACCGTCCGGGTCCTCTACTGGTCGAAGACCGGCGAGTGGTACCAGGTCGACGCCGGACTCGAGGCGGACGCCTTCGTCGACGGCGTCCCCCGGAGCGCCACCCCGGTGCAGTTCGTCCTGGGGCCCGACGGTGGGTTCGTCGAGCCGGGGGGCCGCTTGGGCCGGGCCCGGCCGCTCGCCGTCGATGCCGCCGTGGTCTGCTGCCACGGGGGGCCCGGTGAGGACGGGACGCTCCAGGGGGCGCTGGACCTGGCCGGCATCCGCTACACCGGACCGACGGTGGCCGGCGCGGCCATCGGCATGGACAAGTTGGCCTTCGGCACGGTGATGGCCCACGCCGGTCTGCCCACGCTGCCCCGGGTGCTGCTCACACCCGCCGGGGAGGCCCCGTCGTTCGACGGGCCCTACATCGTGAAGCCCCGGTTCGGCGGTTCGTCGATCGGCATCGACGTGGTCGAGGACCTGACCACGGCCCGGGCCCGCCTGCACGCCAATCCCCACCTCCAGGCCGGTGCCGTGCTCGAGCCCTACCGGCCCGACCTCACCGATCTGCAGGTGGCCGTCCGCTCGTGGCCCGAGTTGCAGCTCTCGGCCATCGAGCGCCCGCTGCGCACCTCGGACACCGCCGACATCCTGGACTACCGGGACAAGTACGTGGCCGGCGAGGGGATGGCCGCCGCCCCGCGGGAGCTGCCGGCCGAGATCCCGGACGAACTGGCCGCCGCACTGCGGTCGGCGGCCATCCGGGTCGCCGCACTGGTATCGGTGCGCGGGGTGGCCCGGATCGACTTCCTCTCCGACGGTTCGACGTTCGCCGTCAACGAGATCAACACGATCCCCGGCTCGCTGGCCCGCTACCTGTGGATCGACCCGCCCGTTCCCTTCGGCCGTCTGCTGGCCGACCTGGTGGACGAGGCCCGTGGCCGGGCGACCCACGTGTACTCGGCCGCCGGGGCCGACGGTTCGGTCCTCCGATCGGCCGGGTCCATCGCCGGCAAGCTGGGCTGACGTTGGCCGTCCCCCGGCGCATCCTGCACCCCGGTGAGGACGTGCTGGTGGACATGCACCCGCACTGGATGTTCCTCATCGGGCCGCTGGTGGTGTCCGGGGTCGTCGTTTCGGTGGCAGTGGCGCTCGACGTGGTGTTCCCCCACACCTCGGTGGATCTCCACTGGGTCGAGGGGCTGGTCGCCGCCGTTCCCTGCGTGTGGCTCCTCCTACGGGCGTTGCAGTGGCGCACCACCAACCTGATCGTGACCACGCAACGCCTCCTCGAGCGGGAGGGGGGGCTGCGACCGCGCCTGGTGGAGATCCCCCTGGTCGACATCGACGACATCGAGGTGGAGCAGTCGGTGTTCCGGCGCCTCATCGGCACGGGGCGGCTCCTGGTGGCCGTCGACGACGATCAGCGGTTGCTGGACGACGTCCGCCGACCGGTGGTCCTGCGTCGGGTGGTCCTGCGCCGGTCCGACCGCCTCCGCGAGGAGCGGGACTACCGCGACCGTCGGGGCCGACCGCTGGGTGACCCCGGCCAGTAGCCGCGGGCTCCCGGTCCGGAGCCGGCTCCGGTCCGGAGCCGGTTCCGGTCAGGGCCCGGGTCCGGTCCGGGACCCCGGCTGCGCCGACCTACGACGGGTCGTCCACCGGGGCGTCCACGAGTCCGGCCGTGGGGTCCCCCGTCGGGGGCACCGTCCCCTCCGGGTCCGGTCCGCCCTCGCGTGCGGCGGTGCCGTCGGCGGCCGTGACCCGGTATGCCGGCGTGGCGAAGCGGTCCAGGTCGACGGCGCCCGGTGCGGCGAGGGCCACGACGCACCCGCCGAACCCCGCCCCGGTGAGTCGGGCCCCGAACACACCGGGGGTGGCCACCAGGTCGGCCACCAGGGCGTCGAGCACCGGCGTGGAGACTTCGAAGTCCTCGGCCAGGCTGCGGTGGCTCTCGACCATCAGTTCACCGGCGGTGATCGGGTCGTCGGCGCGGAATGCCTCGGCGACCTGGCGCACCCGTCGGCACTCCGTCACCACGTGCCGGGCCCGACGGCTGAGCTGGGCGTCGCGCAGGCCGATCACGTCGGCGTCGTCGGCCAGGCCCAGGGGCCCGACGGTCACGGCCGCCGCCGTGCACTCGACGACCCGGGCGTGGTAGTCGGTGTCGCGCAGGCTCCGGTGGACCCCGGAGTCGACGACGATCACCTCGATGTCGTCGGGCAGGGGGACGTAGTCGATGTCCAGGGTGTTGAAGTCGATGAGCAGAGCCTGGCCCGCCCGCCCACCGGACGACGCCATCGGGTCCATCATCCCGATCGGGATGCCGGCCAGCTCCTCGGCCTGCTGGCACAGCCGGCTGATCGTCCGGGGTGAGCCCTCGGCCCCGAAGACCCGGGCAAGGGCCACGGCCAGGGCCGTGCTCGACGAGAGCCCCGAGCCCATGGGCAACGTCGACGAGATGTGGACGAGGCCACCCCGTTCGGGTCGCACGGCGGCGATGATGGCGGCGATGGACCGGGCCCAGTGGGGCTCGACCTCCTCCAGGACGGCAGGGTCCAGTGGAATGTCGACGGGGAGCGTGATCCCCGTGGTGAAGGCCGTCGAGAAGATGGTGAACCGTGACGACCCGTCGGGCGTGAAGCGCACCTCGGTGCCGAGGTCGATGGCCATGGGCAGGGCCAGACCACGGTTGTAGTCGGTGTGGTCACCGATGAGGTTCACCCGGCCGGGGCCGAAGGCGCATTCGGCGTGCACTGGTCCTCCTCCCCTCGACAGCGGCGCTCCGGCGCTACTGGGCACCCGCCGGGGCCGATGGTGAGACTATGCCACGGTCGGGACCCGGGGTGCTGGGCGGAGTGGCCGGGGGCCTGGGGGACGGGGACCGGGGGACAGAGAGGACAGGGGACCGGGGACAGAGAGGACAGGGGACCGGGGACCGGGGGCCGCCTGATCCGGTACCTGCGGGCCGGCGGCTTGACTTGACCCCCGCCCGCCCGACCGGTCAGCATGCACGCCATGTCACCGCCCTTCGCCCTGCCCGAGCCGATCGACGCACCGGCCCTCCCGACCGTTCCGGTCGCCGGTACCCCCACCCCGGTCGGGGGGACGGGCCGATGAGCGGGCCGCTTGACGGTGTGCGCCTGGTGGAGCTGGCCGGGCTCGGGCCGGCCCCCTTCGCCGGCATGATGCTGGCCGACGCCGGCGCCGACATCGTGCGGATCGACCGGTACGACAAGGCCGCCTACCCCCCGATCACCGAGCCCCACGTGGATCTGATGAACCGGGGCCGCCGGTCGGTGGCCGTGGACCTCAAGAACCCGGTGGGCGTGGAGCTGGTCCTCCGCCTGATCGACGGGGCCGACGGCCTCATGGAAGGCTTCCGTCCGGGCGTGGCTGAACGGCTGGGGCTCGGCCCCGACGTGTGCCTGGCCCGGAACCCGAAGCTTGCCTACGGCCGGATGACCGGGTGGGGGCAGGACGGACCGCTGGCCGACACGGCCGGCCACGACATCGACTACATCTCCATCGCCGGCGCCCTCGACCCGATCGGCCGGGCCGGCGAGGCTCCCGTCCCCCCGCTCAACCTGGTCGGGGACTTCGGAGGCGGCGGGATGCTGCTGGCCTTCGGCATGGTCTCGGCCATCCTGTCGGCCCGCCAGACGGGCAAGGGACAGGTGATCGACGCGGCGATGGTGGACGGAGCGGCGTCGCTCCTCACCATGACCTTCACCATGCGCTCGGCCGGGATCTGGCACGACGCCCGGGGGACCAACATGCTCGACACCGGGGCCCACTTCTACGAGGTCTACGAGACCTCCGACGGCCGCTACTTCAGTGTCGGGGCCATCGAGCCCCAGTTCTACGCCGAGCTCATCCGCCTCCTCGGTCTCGAGGATGAGGAGCTTCCCCACCAGATGGACCGCGAGCAGTGGCCGGCCATGAAGCGGCGCTTCGCCGAGGTCTTCGCCACCAGGTCGCGGGACGAGTGGGCCGGGGTGTTCGACGGCAGCGACGCCTGCGCCGCGCCGGTGCTGGGCGTGGGCGAGGCCACGGAGCACCCCCACAACAAGGTCCGGGGGACCTTCACCGAGGTGGCCGGGGTCGTCCAACCGGCGCCGTCACCCCGGTTCCTCGGCACCCCCGGCGCCATCCGCCGCCCGCCGCCCAATCCCGGCCAGCACGGGGACGAGGCCCTGGCCGACTGGGGTCTCACCACCGCGGAGATCGAGGAACTGCGCTCGGCGGCGGCCATCCGCTGAGCAGGTCCGGGTGGCCCGGTGCCGCCCGGGGTCAGAGGTTCACGACGGGGCAGGTCACGGTCCGCGTGATCCCCTCGATCCCCTGGATGCCCCCCACGACCATCCGGCCCAGCTCGTCGACGCTGGACGCCTCGGCCCGGACGATCACGTCGTAGGGGCCGGTGACGTCCTCGGCGGAGATGACGCCGTCGACCGCGGCGGCGGCGCGGGCCACGGTGGCGGCCCGACCGACCTCGGTCTGGATGAGCACATAGGCGCAGACTGCCATCGGGCCTCCCGGTCGGTCGTCGGCGACGTCTCCGCATGTTAGTCCCGTGCCCTCCGGCGCCTACCATGCCGGGGTGGGCGTCCGGGAGCGAGGAGACCAATTCCGCCGGTTGATCCGCACGTCGGTGGCGGACCTGTTCGATCAGCGGCGTCCGTTCGGCCGCCTGGCCCTCACCCATGTCCTGATGACGGCGGGCGACACCATGTTCGCCGTCTCGTTGGCCGGGTCGCTCTTCTTCTCGATCTCGCCCACCGCGGCCAAGGACAAGGTGCTGTTGTACCTGGTGCTGACCATGGCACCGTTCGCCGTGGTCGCCCCGCTGCTCGGCCCGCTCATCGACCGGAGCCGGGGGGCCCGACGGGCCATGGTGGTGGTCTCCGCCGTCGGTCGCGCCGCCCTGTGCCCGTTCCTCGCCCGCGACATCCACTCCCTGCTGCTCTTCCCCGAGGCCTTCGTCATGCTGGTGCTGTCCAAGGTGTACCTGGTCACCAAGGGGGCCCTGGTCCCCGAGATGGCCGCATTGGGCCTGCTCGACGGCGGTGGCAGCCGGGAGGCGACCCCCGCCGCCCCCACCGCCCCCACCGCCCCCGCCGAACCGCCGGCCCGGGCCGGCGGTCCGCCGGTGCTCCGGCTGGTGGAGCCGTCACCGCCGGTCCAGCCCGAGTACAGCGACGTGGCCGAAGTACCCGCCCCTGAGGTGACCTATCCGTCCGGAGCCGGCTCGCCGGTGGAGAGCGACCAGCTCGCCCCGGACCTGGCCGGCCTGAACGCCCGTCTGGGCCTGCTGGCGTCGCTGTCGGCCCTGGTGTTCGCCCTCCCGGCCGTCGGCGCCCTGAAGCTCGGGGGCCCCTCCCTGGTGCTGTGGCTGGCCATGGCGGTCTTCGTGGCCGCCGTGGTGGCCGGTGCCCGCCTGCCGGTCTCCAGCCGCCGGTCGGGCCGGGAAGGTGTGGCCACCCCGGTTGAACCGGGGACCCGCACCGGCCCGTTGAGCCCGACCGGCCTGCCGGGACCGTCCGGCCTGCCGGGACCGTCCGGACCATCCGGACCATCCGGACCGTCCGGTCCGACAGCCCCCGACGGTTCTCCCACCGGCGCGGCGCGGCGGGACGTCGACGACTGGGAGGACGAGCAGGACCTGGCGCTCCTCCGGCCCATCGCCACCCACGAGGTGCTCCTGGCCCTCGTCCCGATGTCCGTCCTGAAGGCCCTCCTCGGGTTCATGACCTTCCTCTTCGCCTTCGGGCTGCGGCGGGAGGGCGCGGCCACCTGGTGGTTCGGCCTGCTGCTGGGGTCCACGACGGCCGGCGCCCTCGTCGGCGTCCTGCTGGTGTCCCGCCTCCGGAAGCTCCTCTCCGAGCAGCAGATCCTGGTGGCCGCCCTGTGGCTGGTCTCCGCCGTGGCTCTGCTCGGGTTCTTCCAGGGGACCCGGCTGTTCCAGGCCGTGGTGGCGTTCGCCGTCGGGATCGCCGGGGCGGTGGCCAAGCCGTCGTTCGACGCACTGGTGCAGCGGTACGTCCTCGAGACCAACCAGGGACGGGCCTTCGCCCGGTTCGAGACGCAGCTCCAGCTGGTCTGGGTGGTGGGGGCGTTCGTCCCCGTCGTCCTGTCGTTGCCGATCACCGGCGGCGACCTGGTGATGACCGTCGTCGCCGCCGTCGGGGCCCTCTCCTACATGAGCAGCCTGCGGACCGTCCGGTCCCGGGCCTGACCACGGCGGTGCCCGGCGCCTCCGGGGGTCCCGACGGCGCCGGAGGTCACACCAGGCGCTTCTCGAGGCTGTCGACGGCGGCGTCCAGGGCGGCGGGGAGCTTGTCGCCGAACTGGGCGTAGTAGTCCCGGATGGCCGGGATCTCGGCCCGCCACTCGTCCACGTCGACCGTCAGCAGCTTCCGCATGTCCTCGGCCGACACGTCGAGCCCGTCGAGGTTGATGGCCCCTTCGGCGGGGATGATGCCGATGGCGGTCTCGATGCCGTCGCCCGTGCCCGACACCCGGTCGAACACCCACTCGAGGACCCGGGAGTTGTCGCCGTAGCCGGGCCACAGCCACGAGCCGTCCTCGTCCTTGCGGAACCAGTTGACGTAGAAGATCTTGGGCAGCTTCTCCGGGTCGGCGCCCGCACCGATCTCCAGCCAGTGGGCGAAGTAGTCGGCCATGTTGTACCCGCAGAAGGGCAGCATGGCGAAGGGGTCCCGCCGGAGGTTGCCGACGGCACCGGCCGCCGCCGCGGTGGTCTCCGAGGCCATGATCGACCCGAGGAAGACCCCGTGCTCCCAGTCGAAGGACTGGAAGACCAGGGGCACGACCGAGGCCCGGCGTCCGCCGAAGAGGATGGCGTCGATGGGCACACCGGCCGGGTCCTGCCACTCGGCGGCGATCGCCGGATCCTGGGATGCCGGCACGGTGAACCGGGCGTTCGGGTGGGAGGCCGGCGTGCCCGACTCCGGGGTCCAGTCCTCGCCCTTCCACGAGGTCACGTGGGCCGGCGCCTCGTCGGTCATCCCCTCCCACCACACGTCACCGTCGTCGGTCAGCGCGGTGTTGGTGAAGATGGTGTTGGCCTCGAGGGTCAGCATGGCGTTGGGATTGGTGTGGGAGTTGGTGCCGGGCGCCACGCCGAAGAACCCGGCCTCGGGGTTGATGGCGTACAGGCGGCCGTCGGCGCCGAACTTCATCCAGCAGATGTCGTCGCCCACCGTCTCGACCTTCCAGTCGGGGAGGGACGGGATCAGCATGGCCAGGTTGGTCTTGCCGCACGCCGACGGGAAGGCGCCGGTCACGTAGCGGGTCTCACCGGCCGGCGAGGTGAGCTTGAGGATGAGCATGTGCTCGGCCAGCCAGTTGTCGTCCCGGGCCATCACCGAGGCGATCCGCAGGGCGAAGCACTTCTTTCCCAGCAGGGCGTTGCCGCCGTAGCCCGAGCCGTAGGACCAGATCTCACGGGTCTCGGGGAAGTGCACGATGTACTTGTTCTCCGCGTCGCAGGGCCACGGGACATCGGCCGCGCCGTCGGCCAGGGGTGCGCCGACCGAGTGGAGGCACGGGACGAAGGCGCCGTCGGCCCCGAGGACCTCGAGGGCCCCGCGGCCCATGCGGGTCATGATCCGCATGGAGACCGCCACGTAGGGGGAGTCGGTGAGCTGGACACCGATGTGGGCGATGTCCGACCCGAGCGGGCCCATGGAGAACGGGACGACGTACATGGTCCGTCCGCGCATCGACCCCCGGTACAGGTCGGCCATGGTCGCCCGCATCTCCGCCGGCTCCCGCCAGTTGTTGGTCGGGCCGGCGTCGGACTCCAGGGTCGAGCAGATGAACGTGCGGTCCTCGACCCGAGCGACGTCGTCGGGGTCGGAGCGGGCCCAGTAGCTGTTGGGCCGCTTGGCCTCGGCGAGCCGGGTGAACGTACCGTTGTCGACCAGCAGCTGGCACAGGCGGTCGTACTCCTCCGCCGAACCGTCGCACCACTCGATGTCGGTCGGCTCGGTGAGTGCCGCGATCTCCTCGACCCAGGCGATCAGCGACTTGTGCTCAGTGGGGGGCATGTGGGGGAATCTCCTTGGGTCCGGGCGGGGACGTCGTCAGTTCCTGTGACACGGCAGCTTCACGTTTCGTTCGCCACAGGTTAGTGGTGGACGTTCTGCAGAATGGTAGGCAGGGGGGGATGGAGAACCCCAATTGGCCAGCCGGCAGCGCCCGACAGGATAGCGAAGCCGCCGACGGGGATGAATTCGCGGTGATCGGCCGTTTCCGGGCCAAATTCGGAGCCGGGGACGGGGCGGGGGCGCCGGCCGGCGAGGTCTGGATCGGAGACGACGCCGCCGCGGTGGCGTCCCCGGGAGCCGGGTTGGTGCTGGCCACGGACCTCACGGTGGCCGGTGTCCACGTCGATCTCGACGTCTGCGGGCCCGACGACGTCGGGTACAAGGCCGTCATGGTGGCGGTCTCCGACCTGGCCGCCATGGGGACCCGGCCGTCCCACCTCCTCGTCTCGCTCGCCGCGCCGCCGGGGACGGACCTCGACCTGGTGGCCGACGGTGTCGCCGGGGCGGCGGCCGAGGTCGGTGCCGTGGTGGTCGGCGGCGACCTGTCGACCGCCCCGGTGCTGGTGGTGTCGGTCGCCGTCGTCGGCGGGGGTGGACCCGGGGGCCTCCTGCTCCGGCGGGGAGCGAGGCCCGGCGACATGCTGGTGGTCACCGGGCCGCTCGGGGCATCGGCGGCCGGGCTCCGGGTCCTCCGTGACCAGTGGCGAGGCCAGGGTGACCTCCGGGGCGGGATGCCCCCCTCCCCGCTCGCCGCACTGGTCTCGGCCCACCGCCGGCCCCGGGCCCGCCTCGACGAGGGCGAGACGGCCCGCCTGGCCGGCGCCCACGCCGCCATCGACATCTCCGACGGCCTGGTGGCCGACCTGGCCCACCTGGCCGGGGACTCGGGGGTGGGCGTGGAGCTCGGGAGCGTCCCGGTGGCGCCCGGGGCCACGTTCGAGGAGGCACTGGGGGGAGGGGAGGACTATGAGCTCCTGCTGGCCACCGACGACCCCGGGGGTCTGGCCGCGGCCTTCGCCCGGGCCGGCCTGCGGCCCCCATTGCCCGTCGGTCGGTGCGTCGTCGACCCGTCGGTGCGGACGCTCGACGGCCGGGCGCTGCCCCTGTCCGGCTGGCGCCACCGTTTCGGCCCCGGGTGAGCGGTCCCGACTGAGGAGGATCGGCCGGGTGGTCCCGGCGGGGTCTCTCAGCAAAACCTCAGAATCAGCAGGGAGAATTGTCGCGTGAGGACAACGACATGACCGGCGACCATCGGATCCTGGTCGTCGACGACGAGCGGAGCATCACCGATCTGGTGTCCATGGCCCTCCGTCTCGAAGGGGTGACCGTGGAGGTCGCCCATACCGGGGCCGAGGCCCTGCGGGCCGTCCAGTCGTTCCGACCGCACCTGGTGGTGCTCGATGTCATGCTGCCCGATTTCGACGGGTTCGAGGTCCTGAAGCGCATGGGATGGGAGCGCCGGACGTCGGCGATCCCCGTGCTGTTCCTCACGGCCCGGGGGGAGATCGAGGACAAGATCAAGGGCTTCTCCGCCGGGGGGGACGACTACCTGGTGAAGCCCTTCCGGGTGGAGGAGATGCTGCTGCGGATCAAGGCCATCCTCCGCCGGACCGAGGGCTTCGAGGAGGTGGGCCCCCGGCTCACCTTCGGCGACGTCGTACTGGACGAGGAGAGCCACGAGGTCTGGCGGGGCACCGCCCGGATCGACCTGACCCCCACGGAGTTCCGGCTCCTCCACTACCTGATGGTCAACGCCGGACAGGTCATCTCCAAGTCGCAGATCCGTGACCGGGTGTGGGACTACAGCTTCGACGGCAAGGTCAACATGGTCGAGGTGTACGTGAGTTACCTGCGCAAGAAGCTGGACGCCCACGGTCCACCGATCATCCGGACCGTCCGTGGCGTGGGGTACTGCCTCCGACTGCCGGTAACCGACGAGGACACCCCGTGACCCTGCGTCTCCGGCTCCTCCTGTTGCTGGTGGGCATCGTGGCCACGGGACTGCTGGTCTCCGACCTGGTGACGTACACCTCGATCCGGTCCTTCCTCACCACCCGGGTGGACCAGCAGCTGCAGGTGGCCACCTACCCGGTCGAGCGGGCACTGCTGTCCTCGGCCGGCCTCACCCCGCAGGTCCCCTTCGCCCCACCGATCCCCCAGGCATCGGGTGCCGGTACCTCGGGTACCTCGGGCACGTCGGGTACCTCGGGCACGTCGGGTACCTCGGGTACCTCGGGTACCTCGGGTACCTCGGGTACCTCGGGTACCTCGAGCCCGGCGACCCCGGCGACCCCGACGAGGGGTGGACTCGGCGCCTTCGGTACCGCACCGCGCTCGGCCGACCGCGAGAGCCTGGTCCCCCCGGGGACCTACGGCGAACTGCGGAGCGCCGACGGGAAGGTCGTCACCCACGTCTTCTTCTCCTACGGCGGCAAGGCCCCCTCGGAACCGGTGATCCCCGGTGACCTGCCCGGTTCGGGAGGTGGCGGGTCGCAGACCGTCTACTTCTCGACGACCAGCACGGGGTCGGACGCCGTCGGTTACCGGGCCGTGGCCTCACCGCTGCGCGACGGCGAGGGGACCGTCGTCGTGGCCGTCCCGCTCACCGACCTCAACAGCACCCTCGAACGGCTGCTGGTCGTGGAATTGGTGGTGACCCTGATCATCCTGATCATCCTGGCCCTGGTGTCCTGGCTGATGGTGCGCCGGGATCTCCGTCCCCTCGACGAGATGGCCGAGACGGCGGGCAACATCGCCGCCGGCGATCTCAGCCAGCGGGTGGCCTACACCGACGAGGCCACGGAGGTCGGCCAGTTGGGGGTGGCGTTCAATTCGATGATCGCCGACATCGAGGAGGCCTTCGCGGCACGGGCCGCCTCGGAGGACCGCCTCCGGCGGTTCCTGGCCGACGCCTCGCACGAGCTGCGCACCCCGCTCACGTCCATCCTGGGCTACGCCGAGCTCTTCGATCTCGGGGTACGGGACCGACCGGCCGATCTGGCCACCTCGATGCGCCACATCCAGCACGAGGCCGCCCGCATGGGCACCCTGGTCGACGATCTGTTCCTGCTGGCCCAGCTCGACCACGAACGGCCGCTGGCCCAGGAGCCCGTGGAGCTCGACGCCGTGGCCGAGGTGGCGGTCGACGCCGCCCGGGTATCGACCCCGGAACGTCGGTTCACCCTCGAGATCGAACGGCCGGTGCGGGTGACCGGCGACGAGCTGCGCCTGCGCCAGGTGGTCGACAACCTCCTGGTGAACGCCGTCGAGCACACGCCGGACACCGTGACGGTCTCGCTCCGGGTGGGCCAGGACGACACGTCGGCCTACGTGGAGGTGCACGACGACGGACCGGGGATCCCCGAGGCGGACCGCCGCCGGATCTTCGAACCGTTCTTCCGTTCCGACCCGTCCCGGTCCCGGTCCACCGGGGGAGCCGGGCTCGGGTTGGCCATCGTCTCGGCCGTGGTCGCGGCCCACCACGGGTCGGTCCGGGTGCTCGACGGTCCGGGTGCGACGTTCCGGGTCGAGCTCCCGCTCGACGGGGCGAACCGGCCGACGGAGGCCGTCTGAGCCGGGTCCGGGGGGACCGTCACCGTCCGTCCACCACCTCTGACCAGCCGGTAATTGCGGGTGAAATCACCTAGGCGGAATGCGCCGAATACCTGGTGACATGGTGAAATTCACGGGATACACTCCTTGGACTTCAGTCGCGCATCGAACTCGACCCGCTCGGGTGGCCAACCGGTCACGCCGCGTGAGGGGAGGGAAGGTTCGGGGTGCGACCTCCGGATCCACATCGGGATCACGTTCACCGGGGGGTGATCGTACGCTGTCGGAAACCAGAACACGGGACCTCACGGTGGTGGGCTGTCCCTTCGGCGTCCCGAATGCCGACGTGGTGATCGCCGCGTGCCGGGCCGGGGCTCTCGGTGTACTGGATCTCGGGGTCGACGCCGCGCTGGCGTCCGATTCCCTCCGTCGGGTGGCCGAACGGTGGCCCGGTCATTTCGGTGTGCGCGTCGGCGGTCGCGTCCCGGTGAGCGCCGAAGGCCTCGTCGACCTGGTCGGGACGGTGGGCGCCTCCGGCCGGATCGACACCCTGGTGGTCGGGGCCGATCTCGCCGACGATCTGGGGACGTGGCTCGCTACGGAGCGTTGGGGTGCCACGCCACCTCGTCTCGTGGTCGAGGTGACCTCGGTCGACCAGGCCCGGGCCGCGGTGGAGGCCGGGGCCGACGGCCTGGTGGCCAAGGGC
>Ga0302157_10003541_pt1 | contig 17510 bp, 12 predicted proteins | sample I_Bog_N3_3_FD_193502 | JGI IMG/M metagenome (GOLD analysis project Ga0302157, IMG submission 193502) | Peat permafrost microbial communities from Stordalen Mire near Abisko, Sweden - I_Bog_N3_3 | ecosystem: Environmental > Terrestrial > Soil > Wetlands > Peat | place: Sweden: Abisko, Stordalen...
GGGCCCAGTACTGGTGCCCGTGGGCGCGGGCCGCCTCGGCCATCTCACGGATGGGCGATCCCCCGTCCGACCAGTCCGAATGGCTGTGGCAGTCTCCCCGGAGCTGTCCGAGCAGCTCGGACGCCGCGCTGCTCCGGGCCGGGGGCGCGGTGGCCTCCAGCCGGGCCAGGTACTCCGGCACCCCACCCGCCGCCGCCTCGGCGATCACCTGGGCGCTGGTCTTGCCGACGTCGGGGATCCCCTGCAGGCGGGAGGGGGCCATGGCGGCCAGCGCGTCGACGGGCATCCCGGCGATGGCGGCGGCGGCCTTACGGAAGGCCCGGACCTTGTAGGACTCGGCGCCGTCGCGCTCCAACAGGTAGGCGATGCGACGGAGCGCGTCAGCCGGCTCCACGGTCAGGCGTGCCGGGCCCGGCTCGGGGCCACCCGGGGGGGCTCGTCGGGCTGCTTGGGGTACTCCGGCGGCCAGGGGGCGTCGTGCAGCCCGGCGGCCCGGTCGCTCGCGGCCAGGTCCATCAGGGGCTGGAGCGACTGGGGCGCCGACGCCATGTCCGCCCACGGATCCCCGCGCCGGTCCAGCCGGTCGGGGACCGTCCGGATGGTCAGGGCCTCGGGATCCACCGTGTCCACCTCGTCCCAGGACAGCGGCGTGGAGACCTGGCCGGCCACACGGGGCCGGGCGAACCAGGCCCCGAAGACCGTCTTGTGGGGGGCGTTCTGGTTGAAGTCGACGAAGATCCGCCGTCCCCGCTCCTCCTTCCACCAATGGGCCGTGATCAGGTCGGGATGCCGCCGCTCGAGCTCCCGGGCCAGGGCCACCGCGCCGGCGCGCACCTCGAAGGCGTCCCAGCGTGGCTCGAGCCGGACGTAGATGTGGAGGCCCCGGCTGCCCGTGGTCTTGGGGTAGGAGGCCAGGCCCAGCTCGGTGAGCAGTGCCCGCGTGCAGCCGGCGGCGGCCCGGACGTCGTCGAAGGTGGTGCCGGGCTGGGGGTCGAGGTCGATGCGGAGCTCGTCGGCGTGGTCGGGGTCGCCGGCCCGGTACGGCCACAGGTGCAGCCCGAGGCACCCCAGGTTCACCGCCCACAGGACGTGGGCGGCATCGGCCACCACCAGGGCGTTGGAGGTGGTGCCGTTGGGTGTGGTCACCACCGTGGTCTGGAGCCAGTCGGGAGCGCCGGAGGGCACCCGCTTCTGGAAGAAGGACTTCCCCCCGGCCCCCTCGGGGAACCGCTGGAGCATGGCCGGCCGGCCGAAGGCCGTCACCTCCAGGGCGCCGGCCACGGCCAGGTAGTAGGAGACCAGGTCGAACTTGGTCGCGCCCAGCTGCGGGAAGTAGATCTTGTCCGGGTTGGAGATCTCGACGGTCCGACCCGACACCTCGACGGCTCGGACCTCCTTGGCGGGCACGGCGACCACGCTACCGGGGCCGGTCCCGCCGATCACGTGGCCGGCCGGCTGGGGGGCGGAGTGGCCCGATGGCTATCCTCACGGGGTGGACCCGAGGGTGGACGTGGGCCGGTGCAGCGACGGGAGACGCCGGTGACCGACGGGCCGCCCGTGCTGTGGACGGGGTGGGACCTGCGGACCGGTGCCAACGCCGATCCGGCCGCCCTCGAGCGGTTCGCCGCGGAGGCACCCGGCGACCCGGGCGACGGCCGCCACTACGAGCTGCTGGCCGTGGCGGCGCGGGGGTTCCGGCCGCCCCAGCTGCTGAGCACCCGCCCCGTGGGCGGGGCGTCCGGCCGGACCAGGGTGGACGAGGAGCCGGACCGGCCGGGGCTGCGACGGACGTGGTCACTGGTCTACCGCCAGGTGGCCGAGACGGCGCCGGCCCGGGTGGGACCCTTCGCCATCTACCTGTTGGGTGTGAACCCCCCGGACGACGCCGCCGACGACGACCTGGCCGTCTTCAACGACTTCTACACCGGCGTGCACCTGCCCGAGGTGGCCGAGCGGCGCCACGCCCTCCGGGCCGTCCGCTACGAGCTGACCCAGGAGATCCGGCCGCCCTACCAGGGCGCCCCCCGGTACCTGGCCGCCTACGAGGTCGACGAGGCGTCGGCGGCCAACCGCCGCCACACCGGGCCCCCCTACGCCCAGGGCCCCGAGGTGTGGCAGCGCCACACCACACCCTGGCGGCTCTGGTACCGCCGCCTCCCACCCGGGGCGTAGCGCGGGGCGACGGGCGGTCGGGCCCGGCGCGCTCGGGCCCTACCATCGTCGGTGAGGACGGTTCGTCGAGGGGAATCCATGCCACTGTTCGCCGGGCAGCAGGGACGCATCAACCAGAAGGTCGTGGTCGGGGTCGTCTACGTGGCGGTGATGTTCATGTCCATCATGGACATCACCATCGTGAACGTGGCGCTGCCCACCATCGGACGCGAGTTCCACGTCAGCCCCACGTCCATCGACAGCATCTCCATCGCCTACCTGGTCAGCCTGGCCATCTTCATTCCGGCGTCGGGGTGGCTGGGTGACCGATTCGGTGGCAAGCGGGTGCTGTTGGCGGCGATCGTCCTGTTCACCACGGCGTCGGTCCTGTGCGGCCTGGCCACCAGCCTGGGCGAGCTGGTGGCCTTCCGGGTGCTGCAGGGGGCCGGGGGCGGCATGCTGGCCCCGGTCGGCTTGGCCATGCTTTTTCGGGCCTTCCCGCCGGAGGAGCGGGTGCGGGCGGCGTCCATCCTCACCATCCCGACGGTGGTGGCTCCGGCTCTCGGGCCGGTGCTGGGCGGGTTGCTGGTCACCGAGCTGTCGTGGCGCTGGGTGTTCTTCGTGAACCTGCCCATCGGCATCGGTGCCGTCGTCTTCGGCCTGGTCTTCCTCCAGCACAGCACCGAGAGCCATCCGGGCCGGTTCGATCTGCCCGGATTCCTGCTGGCCGGGCTGGGCCTCGGCTCCTTGATGTTCGGCATCTCCGAGGGGCCCGAGCGCGGCTGGGGGTCCGCCTCGGTGGTGGGCACCATCGCCGTGGGGGCCATCCTGCTGGTCACCATGGTGGTGGTGGAGATGCGCACGACCGAGCCGATCATCGCCCTCCGGCTGCTGGCCAACCGGCTGTTCCGGTCGGCCAACGGCATCATCGTGATGAGCGGCATCGGCTTCCTCGGGGTGCAGTTCATCATCATCCTGTACTTCCAGGACGGCCGCGGCCTCAGCCCGCTGATGTCGGGGCTGAGCTCGTTCCCGGCCGCCGTCGGCGTCATCTGCGGAGCCCAGCTGGCCAGCCGGCTGCTTTTCCGGTCCCTCGGGCCCCGCCGGGACATCACCCTCGGCCTGGTGTGGATGGCTCTGGCCATCGCGCTGATGACCCTGATGGACGGCACGACCAGCCTGTGGTGGTCGAGGCTGCTCCTGTTCGCCATGGGCATGGGCGTCGGCCAGGTGTTCGTGGGCGGCCAGGCCATCTCGTTCGCCACCATCTCGCCGGCGGACACCGGTCGGGCCTCCACCCTCTACAACACCATGCGCCAGCTGGGCGGGGCCATCGGCATCGCGCTCCTCACCACCGTGCTGGTCCTGGTCGGCCCCACCCACGTGGTGGACGGGCACCTGGCCACCAACTTCACCGCCTATCACGTGACCTTCCTGGTGGCGGCGGTGATGTGCCTGGGCGGGATCCCCTGGTCCCTGGCCGTGAGCGACACAGAGGCGGCCCACACCATCCCGGAGCGACGGCCGAAGCGGGCACCGGCGCCGACCGAGGAGATCGCCACGGCGTAGGGGACGCCTGGATCAGCTCACCAGCGGGGATTTCTCAGGTCAGAGCGGTCGCCGAGGCGCACCGGCGCTTCAGGCCCGACCCCGAGGTGCCGATGGTGGAGCCATGAGTGTGTGGTGACCGGCCGGATCGGCGGCCTCGTGAAGATTGCGCCGTACCGGGTCTATCTGGCCGCCAACGTCCCCCTCGTCGTCCTCACCTTCGTGCTGCTGCACCTCCACACCTTCTTGTGGGGGGCCATGGGCGTGGGGGCGGTGGCCGCCGTACTGGTCGGCACGCTCCGGTACCGGCCCCGGAAGACACTGCCGTGGATCCTCATCGCCATGGCGCTCGGGACCTTCATCAGCGGCGACATCGTCTACGACGTCCTGACCATCTACCTGCACGAGCACAACCCGTTCCCGTCACCCGCCGACATCTTGTATCTCGTCACCTACCTCCTGGTGGGAGCCGGGCTGCTCGGACTGGTGCGGGCACGCAGCGGGGAGCGGGACATGGGAGCGCTCCTCGATGCCCTCATCGTCACCCTGGGAGCCGCCCTGCTGTCCTGGATCTACCTGATCCAGCCCTACGTGCACTCCCACGACATGACCTTCCTGGCCAAGGCCACCTCGATCGCCTACCCCCTGGGCGACCTCCTGATCGTGTGCATGTTGGTCCGGCTGCTGGCCGGCGGGGGCGGGCACAACCCGTCGCTCCGGCTCCTCAGCCTCGGCGCCGTCGGGCTGCTCATCGCCGACTGCGTCTACGGCTGGATCCAGCTCCACGGGAACTGGAAGGTGGGTGGGCCTACCGACCTCGGGTGGGTGGCGTTCTACCTGCTCTGGGGTGCAGCCGCCCTGCACCCGTCCATGCGCGAGCTGACCGAGAAGCAGACCGGCCGACGCCGCAACCTGAGCGGCGCCACACTGCTGGCGCTGACCGCCGCCACCCTGGTGGGCCCGCTGCTCCTGGTGTGGCGGGTGCTCGTCGACGGCCAGGCCAAGGACGCCGGGATGATCGCCGGGGTGTCGGTGCTGTCGTTCCTGCTGGTGATGGCCCGCCTGACGGGACTGGCCCGCGCCCAGGCCGTCCTGGCCCGCCGGGAGCACGCCCTGCGGGAGTTCGGCGGACGGCTGGTGGCCGCCAGCGGGCGGGAGGACGTCCTGGCCGCCGCCGTGGTGGCCACGGACGCCATGATCGGTCGTGCCGCCAAGGTCTGTCTCCTCACCGAGCGGGAGGGCCCGGTCGAACGGGTGGTCACGAGTGAGCCGGTCGGCTTCGGTGGACTCGAGGTACGGGAGGACGGCGTCGGCGGGGCGTCCCCGACCGAGGTCCACTTCAGCGGGCTGCCCCCGGCCGGTGCCCGGTTCGGGGACCGGTGGAGCTCCATCCCGCTGTCGGAGCACCGCGGGGGCCCCTCCCGCATCCTGGTGTCGCACCAGGATCCCCTGCCCCTCGATGTCGTGTCGATCCTGGGTGCGGTGGCCGCCCAGCTGGTAGTGGCCATCGAACGGGTCGACCTCGCCGCCGATCTCAACCAGCGCCGGGGGGAGGCGCGGTTCCGTTCGCTGATCCAGAACGCCTCCGACGTGATCGTGGTGGCCCAGCCGGACCGGCCGTGGACTCCGGTGACGGCGTCCATCGAGGTCGTGCTGGGGTACGCGCGGCCCGTCGTCGACACGCTGGACATCGCCCATCTGCTCCATCCTGACGACGTCGGCCAGGCCCGGGCCCTCGTCGGGGGCATGCTGGCCGGCAGCCGGGCGGACCCCGTCCGGTCCGAGTGGCGCCTCCGTCACGCCGACGGACGGTGGGTCCCGATGGAGGTGATCGCCAACGACATGACCCGTGACCCGGACGTCAGCGGCGTGGTCCTGACCCTGCGCGACGTCTCGGACCGCCGGGCCCTGGAGGAGGAGCTGCGCCACCGCGCCTTCCACGACAGCCTCACCGACCTGCCCAACCGCGTGCTGTTCCACGATCGCGTCGACCAGGCCCTGGGCCGCATGCAGCGGGCCGCCACGACCGTGTCGGTGCTGCTGCTCGACCTCGACGACTTCAAGCTGGTCAACGACACCCTGGGCCATGCCGCCGGTGACGAGCTGCTCGTCCAGATGGGTGCCCGCCTGACGGGCAGCCTCCGCCAGGAGGATTCGGCCGCCCGCCTGGGCGGCGACGAGTTCGCCGTCTGCGCCGAGTTCGCCCCCACCGCCGAGTTCGACCTGACGGCGTTGGCCACCCGCATCCTCGACGCCTTCCGGGAGCCCTTCTGGCTGGACGGCATCGAGCTCATCGCCCGGCTGAGCATCGGCATCTCGACGGCCCACGACCACACCTACGCCGCTGCCGACCTGCTGCGCGAGGCCGACCTGGCCCTGTACACGGCCAAGAACGCCGGCAAGAGCACCTTCCGATTCTTCGAGCCCGCGCTCCAAGAGGCGGCACTGGCCCGCCTCGAGCGCCGGACGGCGCTCGAGCACGCCATCGGGTCCGGCGAGCTCCGTCTCCACTACCAGCCCATCGTGCGGCTGTCCGACGGGGCCATCACCGGGCTCGAGGCCCTGGTGCGTTGGCAACACCCGGTGCGGGGGCTGGTGCCGCCCGCCGAGTTCATCCCCTTCGCCGAGGAGTCGGGCCTGATCATCCCGCTCGGGGAGTGGGTGCTCAACCAGGCCTGTGCCGACCTCGGCCACTGGCAGCGGTCGTGGCGGGCCGCCCTGGGCACGGACCCCCAGGTGAGCGTGAATGTGTCACCCCGCCAGCTCCACTCGCGGAAATTCCTCGAGGTGCTCGATGCCGCCCTGGCCCGACACTCGGTGGAGCCGTCGTCCCTCATCGTCGAGATCACCGAGAGCTGCCTGATCGAGGACTCCGTCGAGGTGCTCTCCTGTCTCCGTCACCTCGACGAGCGCGGGATCACCCTCTCCCTCGACGACTTCGGGACCGGCTACTCCTCGCTCAGCTACCTCCAGCGGTTCCCCATGCGGATCCTCAAGATCGACCAGTCGTTCGTCGCCGCCATGCACACCTACGAGGGGTTGACCCTCCTCGTCGCCATCATCGCCATGGCCCGGAGCCTGGGGCTGACCCTGGTGGCCGAGGGGATCGAGGAGGAGGCCCAGGCCAGCGAGCTCCGCCGGTTGGGGTGTGACGAGGGCCAGGGGTTCCTGTTCTGGCGGCCCATGCCCGCCAACGCCGTCGACGGGCTGCTGGCCGAGGCGGGGCTGCCCCCGGTCACGGCCGCAGCAGCCCGGCGGACCGGGCCCAGGGTGATCTGAGCGCAGGCCGCCAGGGTCAGCAGAACGGGTCTGCGGACCGGGGTCAGCTCACCAGGACGTCGGGCCGGGGGAATCCCTCCGCCTCGCACAGCGCGTAGTACACCTCGAGTGTGCCGGGGCCGTCGAAGACGCTGTCGATGCTGCCGTCCTCGGCCAGGTTGATGTTGACCCCGTACATCTGGAACCACACCTGGGTGTTGTCCTCGATGCACTCCAGCGTGTGGACCGACCCGGCCGGCTCGAAGAGGAACGAGCCGGCCCGGTTGACGTAGTCGTATTCGCGGTACTTCCAGGCGCCGGACGTGGTGTACCCGTAGACGGGGCCGGTGTGCCGGTGGGTCTGCACGGCGTAGCCGGTCTGGAAGATGTTCTCGACGATCCACAGTCCCTCGGCCACGTCGACCTGGAGCACCTTGAGCTTGTTGCCGCCGCCGATCTCGACGAAGGGCAGCTCGGCGGCACCCCGGTGCTGGGCTACGGGTTGGACGTCGATGGTCATGGTCGCTCCTCGGTCGCTCGTGTCATTGCCCTCGTCGGCGCCGGTCCTGACCCGTCGGTGGCACCGATGACCCTACCGATCCCCGGAGGACGGCTCCAGCCGCCACGATCCGGAGACCCCCGGACCGGAGGAGGGCGCTGGGCGCGGGTCGAGCACCGGGCGCTACCGGCGGACACCGCGATGGCCTCGCCCGCAGTCGCGTGGTAGGGCAGGCTCTCCACCGGCTCACCTGTGTGGGGCGCAGCCCGACGGGTAGGTTCAGGTCGTGGCTCGCATACGGCGCCGAGTGCGCTTCCTCGGGGTGCTCGCACGTCTGGTCGTCTGGGTGCTCGTACTTCTGGTCGGTGGTGTCGGTCTGGCATCCCCGGGCGACGCGCTGACCGCGGCGGCCCACGCCCCGGTCGGGCCTCTCGAGTCCGGCACCCCCGGTCCGGACACGGTGACGGCCTTCGGCGCCGCCACCGTGGCCCCGGGCACGACGCTGCACGGTCTGAACGCTCCGGTCGTCGGCGTGGCGTCCACCCCGGACGGGCTCGGGTACTGGCTGGTGGCCTCGGACGGGGGTGTCTTCTCCTTCGGGGACGCCACCTTCGCCGGATCGGAGGGCGGTGCCCACCTGAACGCACCCATCGTGGGGATGGCCGCCACCCCGTCCGGTCACGGCTACTGGCTGGTGGCCTCGGACGGGGGCGTCTTCTCGTTCGGGGACGCCCCCTTCGAGGGCTCCGAGGGCGGCCGTCCACTCAACCAACCGGTCGTGGGGATGGCCGCCACACCCTCGGGCCACGGCTACTGGCTGGTGGCCTCGGACGGGGGGATCTTCTCGTTCGGGGACGCCCCCTTCGAGGGGTCGACGGGCGGCACCACTCTCAACGCCCCGGTGGTCGGCATGGCCACCACCCCCTCGGGTCACGGCTACTGGCTGGTGGGCTCCGACGGGGGGATCTTCTCGTTCGGGGACGCCCCCTTCGAGGGCTCCGACGGCGGCACGCCCACGCAGGGGGTCGCCGTGGGCCTGGCCGCCCGGCCGGGCGGGTACTGGATCGCCTACGGCAGCGATGCGGCGTCCCGGATGATCCCGGACATCGCCGAGTACGTCGCCACCCGGGCCGACAACGTCACCGTGGCCGTGGAGGACCTCACGAACGGCCGGATCTACCAGTTCCGGCCCGGCCTGGTCGAGAACACGGCCAGCACGCTCAAGGTCGACATCCTGGCCACCCTGCTGACGCAGGCCCAGGCGGCCGGGACCGCCCTCTCCCCCGAGGAGCAGAGCCTGGCCGTCCCGATGATCGAGGACAGCCTGGACAGCGCCGCCGACACCCTGTGGACCCAGCTCGGGCCCGGAGCCGTCGGAGCCGTCGAGCGCGAGGCGGGCATGACCGCCACCGTGCCCGCCACCGACGGCGTGTGGGGGACGACGACCACGACGGCACTCGACCGCCTGGCCATGATCCGGGCGGTGGTGGAGCCCAACGAGCTGCTGACGGACGCGTCGCGGGCCTACATCCTCGGCCTGATGGAGCACATCACCCCCTCACAGGACTGGGGAGCCACCGGTGGGGTGCCGCCCGGAGTCACCGTGGCCCTCAAGAACGGGTTCGCCGTCATCGACGGTTGGCAGATCAACACCACCGGCTGGGTCGACGGTGACGGTCGCGACTACCTGATCGCCGTGCTCACCAACGGCAACGTGTCCGAGCCGTACGGCATCGGCACCGTCGACGGCGTGTCCTCCATCGTCTGGAACGCGCTCAGGCCCTGACCGTCGTGCGGTCCCCGGCCCGCGGCCTCAGTCGGCCAGGCCCCAGGGACCGGTGCCGGAGAGCTTCCGCGGGGAGATCCGGGTGACGAACCCGTCAGGCCAGTCACCCCCGGGTGGCGGGAACCGGCCGTCGGTGATCCGGCGCAGCAGGGGTACGGCCCCGCCCTCCTCGACCCGGGCGATCCCCTGGATGACCACGTAGGGGCTGAACCCCTCGAACGCGACATCGGACTCGACGGATAGGGTCACCCGCGGATCGCGCCGGATGTTGCGCAGCTTGAGGTGGTCGGCGAGGTGGCCGGCGACGATGTCGTCACCGTCCCACCCGGCGTAGATGCACGTCACCTGGGGGGAGCCGTCGGGGTTGAGGGTGACCAGATGGACGAGCCGGCCGGACGCCACTGCCGCCCGGGTGGTCTCGTCGAGTCGGATAGGGCCTTCCGTCATGCCGCCTCCTTCGTCGTCCTGACCAGGAACCTACCGGTGCCTCCCTGTGATCCCGGCACGACGCCCGTGGGGCACCGTGGCCGGCGGGCGAGCGCCTCGGGACACGGGCGGCTAAGGCTTCCCCTGCCACCTGCCGATACCAGTCGAGGGCCTCGGCCACCCCCCAGACGAGATCCAGCACGGCCGTCGGCCCGCAGTCGTGGGTCGGGGTCACGTGCAGGCGGGATGCACTCGCGGCTGGAGGTAGTCCATGACTGATACGACCGAGTCCGTCACGGGCACCGGGTCCGGAGCCGGCACCGGTGCTCGCACCGAAGACGTCGATCGGCTCATCCGCATGGTGAGCAGGTTCCTGCTGCGCAACAGCGCCGAGGGCACGTTCGACCTCCATCTGCGGCTGCGGGACATCGGCCGGGCCTACGGCGTGCAGATCCAGTCGCTGGCCATGATGGAGGGCCTGGTGGTGACCACCACCCATGCGGACGGGAGCCAGCGGACCGACATCGTCCACGCCCAACCCTCGCTGGAGCGACTGGACCAGGTCTCCTCCTACAAGCAGTTGGACCGCCAGATCGTGGAGGGCCGTCTGACGGCGCCCGAGGCCATCCGCCGCCTCGAGGCGCTGGAGCAGCGGCGGCCTCCCTTCCCCTGGTGGGTGCGTTTCGTCGGCGTGATGCTGTTCGCCGCCGGCTTCGCGCCCAGTGTCCAGGCCAACTGGCGTCAGTTCGGTGGCTCGCTCATCCTGGGTGCGGTGATGGCTGCGGTGTATCTGGTCGGTGAGCGCGTCGCCGCGCTCCGGATCATCCTGCCCGTCGTGGCGGCGACCGCCGTCTCCCTCGTGGCCTTCACCACACTGCACATCGCCCACGCCCACGGTGGCCCGGTGCTGGTCATGGTGCCCGCCCTGTTCGTCATGATCCCCGGGGACTTCCTGTGCGCCGCCGCCGCCGAGATCGCGGTGGGGCAGTTCACCGTCGGCACCATCCGCCTGGTCCAGTCGTTCATCGTGCTGTTCGAGCTGGCGGCCGGGGTGGTCATCGGCGCGGCCATCAGCGGGGCGGGGACCTCGTCGTTGATCTCGGCCACCACCGTCGACAACATGCCCTGGATCATCACCGCGCTGGCCTGGATCCCCTTCACCGTCGGGATGGCCCTGACCTTCTGCGCCCGGCCCCGGGACGCCCCGTGGCTCCTGCTGGGCGTCTACCTGGCCTGGGGCACGCAGCTCCTGGGGACCTGGGTCTTCGGTGCCGCCGCCGGCACGTTCATCGCCGCATTCCTGCTCACCGTGGCCGGGGTGTGGCTGGGCCGGAAGCCCGGCCGGCCACCGACCCTGGTGATCATCCTGGGCGGGGTGTTCGTCCTGACCGTGGGCTCGATGGCCCTCCGCGGCATCACCACGCTGGCCGGCGACCATCTCCTCGAGGGGTTCCACGATCTTGCCAACTTCACGGAGATCGCCGGTGGCCTCACCTTCGGGATGATCGTCGGGACCACCGTCGCCGTCCTGTTCCTGCGGAGGACCACGGTCGGCGGTGGGAACCCTCAGGTGCTCTGACCACCCTGCCCGGTGTCTCCACGCCACCCGACGGGCTGACGCTCAGCCGACCTCCGCCCGGACCAGCGGGAGCACCGTGGTCCCGAGCAGCTCGATGGCTTCCAGGTAGTCGGCGTGGGGCATGCCTCCGACATCCATCTGGATGATGTGCCGGCGGTGGCCCAGCCGGCCATGGAGACGGACGATGCGGTCGGCGATCTGGTCGGGACCGCCGACGAACACCATGCCGTCGGGGCTGTACTCGGCGGCGCGCGCCTCCCGGGTCGGGGCGGTGCGTCCCATGTCGGCCAGGGCCTCGGTGAACATCCGGTGCTCATAGTGGAGAAATTTCTCCTTGGCTGTGGCGTCGTCGTCGGACACGAAGCCATGCGTGGCCACCGCGACGTCGGCGGGCTCACTGTCGTGGACCTCCCGCCAGGCGCTCCGGAAGGCATCGCCATAGCGCGCCCAGTACCCCGGGGTCCCGCCCAGGATGCCCAGGAACATGGGCAGGCCCAGCTCGACCGCCCGCACCACCGACTCGGGGCTGCCCCCGGTACCGAGCCAGACGGGCAACGGCGATTCGGGCCGGGGGACGATCGTCGCCTGGTGGAGTGGCCTCCGACGATGGGGTCCCGACCAGGTGACCGGATCGCTCCGGTCGAGTTCCAACAGCAGGCGCAGCTTGGAGAGGTACAGCATGTCGTAGTCCGCCTCGTCGAAGTCGAACAGGGGGAAGGTGATGCTCGACGACCCCCGGCCGGCGACCGCCTCGATCCGACCGGGGGCGATGGCCGCCGCCGTGGCCAGCTGCTGGAACACCCGGATGGGCTCGTCGGTGGACAGCACGTTGACCGACGTGGTCAAGACGATGCGCTCCGTCGACGCCGCCGCCGCGTTGATGATCGAGGTCGGCGACGACATCGGCATGCCCCGGGTGTGATGCTCGCCGATCCCGAAGACGTCCAGTCCCACCCGGTCGGCGAGCTGGATGGCCTCGAGCAGGTCGCGGACGGCCTGGGCCGTCGGACCCTGGCTGCCGTCGTCGTGGCGCGGGGTGTTCCCGAAGGAGTACACACCGAGTTGGAAGGTCATGGGTGCTCGTCTCTCTGCTGGTCCGTCGCAGGGGCGCGGCGAGCCCCCGGCCCGACCGGGGCGACGGCGGCAGCGTCCACGGTAACGGGGGGATCCTCCCCGTCGGCCTCCGCCAGCCTCAGACACGGGTACGGCGCGGGACCCGCCTGGCGGCATCCGTGCGAGGCGTGTCAAATGGGGCCCATGGGAGCGAGCCGGTCCGACCCGACCGCACGGCGGCGCTGGACCATGCTCACCGCCGGCCTCACCGCCGCCCACCACGGCTTCGAGCTGTCGAGCGGTGTCGGGCTGGTCGGGCAGCCCGAACTGGGCCTGGTCGGAGCCGGCGCCCTGTGGGCGACGCAGATCCCGACGTGGATCACCCTGGCCGCCAGGGGTGGCCACCGGTGGGACAGGCTGCTGGCCGTGTGGTCCGGTGCCGCACTCGGGGGTGCGGTGGTGCACTTCCTCATCTGGCCGTGGCGACGCGGCGCCCTCGGGGTACCGGTGCTGACCGAGGCCGAGGGCCTCGGTGCCGCGACCCTGCCGGCGTACAACGCGCTCCTGTACGCCTGGGGAACCGCCGCCGTGCTGTCGATCGTCCGCGACGTGCCCCGGCGTGACCGGCGGTGGGCCCTCCTGGGCGTGGCCGCCCTCCCCCTCCTACGCGTGTCGGCCCGGCACCACTTCTCGTGGATCGTCGATCAGGCGGCGACCGGGCCGGCCTGGTGGAATCGGGGCGTGCACGCGGGCTGAATTGCCGAGCCGCCGCGGCCGCCGCCCCGACTCCCCGGGGGACCTGTCACTCACTCGACGGTGGCGGGGAACGTCATGGGGAAGTGGTCGATCGACCGGATCCCCCCGGTGTACTCCAGGGTGTGGCCATCGGCCAGGGCGTAGTCCGGGATGCGGCGGTGCCACTCCCGGACGGCGATCCGCAGCTCCTGACGGGCCAGATGGGAGCCGAGGCACCGGTGCACCCCGGCGCCGAAGGCCACATGGCGGTTGGTCTCCCGGTCGAAGCGCACGACGTCGGCATCGGGGAGATCGGCCTCGTCCGTGTTGACCGAGCCGAGCATCACCATCACCCCGTCGCCCGTGTGGACGGGGCAGCCGGCCAACTCCGTGTCGGCCAGGGAGACCCGGGGCACACCCATCACCGGTGTCTCCCACCGGAGCAGCTCCTCGATGGCGGCCGGGATGATGGACGGATCGTCCACGAGCTGCCGGCGCTGGTCGGGATGGGCCACCAGATAGCCGAAGATGCAGTCGAGCGTGGCGGTCACCGTGTCGAGGCCGGCAATGAGGAAGAGGAAGCAGATGTCGAGGATCTCCTCACGCGTGAGCCTCTGGCCGTCCACCTCGGCATCGAGGAACCGGCTCAGCAGGTCGTCCTCGCGCTGCTCTTCCCGGAGGTCCAGGACGCCGTTGAAGTACTCGTAGATGGAATCGGCCATGGCCTGCTGGTAGGCGTGCATCTCCTCACTGCCGTACCCGCCCTGGACGGCCCGTTCCGGCCGGATGATCCCGTCCTTCATGGCCAGGAACCGGGGGAGCTCGTCGAAGGACAGCCCGAGCAGATTGAGGAAGACCTGGGAGGGGAAGGGCACGGAGAACGCACTGGAGAAGTCCACCTCGCCGGCGTCGATGAACCCGTCGATCAGCTCGTTGACGGTCCGGGTGATCGACTCCTCGAGCAGGGCCATCTGGCGGGGGGCGAAGATGGGGTCGAGGAGCTTGCGGAATTTCTTGTGCTCCGGAGGGTCGATCTGCAGGGGGATGAGGGGACGGGGATTCTTGAGGTCCAGCGCGTCGGCGTTGGACGAGAAGACCTCAGGATGGCGGAAGACCTCCTCGGCCTCGGCCTTCCGGGTGATCACGACACCCACGCCGTCGACGGGCATCACCGGCATCGAGTCCCTGAGCATCTTGTACATGGGCTGGGGGTGGGCGGCCGACTCGGGGTCCATCGACGCGAACGGACTCTGGTCGGCTTGGGGTGGCGTGGTGTCCATGGCGCTCCTCGGTTTCCGAAACGGGCGTTCTCACTTTCGCATACCCACCTTCGGGTGGCGAATACCTGCCGGCCTCGGGCCGGCCCGAACCGGATGGGCCTGAGGCGCCCTGGCCGGTCCAAGCAGTGCGTCCGGATCCTGTAGCGTCGCCGGTCGGCGGAGGCTCGGGCGCGACGAACGACCGTGGGAGGGTCGATGAGCACAGCGGACAGCAGCGTGACTCCCGGAGCGACGGGAGCCTCCGACGACCGGCTCCCAAAGGACGTGAAGCAGGTGGCCGTCGTGGTGGTGCTGGGCACCATCATGGCCATCCTGGACACCACCATCGTGGCGGTGGCCCTGGCCACCCTGGCCCGCGACTTCCACACCACCATCACCACCATCCAGTGGGTCACCACCGGCTACCTGCTGGCGCTGGCCGTGGTGATCCCCCTGAGCGGCTGGGCCGTGCACCGCTTCGGGGCCAAGCCGGTGTACGTCATCTCGCTGGCGCTGTTCATCACCGGCTCGGCCCTGTGCGGCCTGGCCTGGTCGGCGAGCGCGCTGGTCGCCTTCCGGGTGCTCCAGGGCCTGGGGGGCGGCATGATCATGCCCGTCGGCCAGACGATGATGGCCCGCACGGCCGGACCCGACAAGATGAACCGGGTCATGGCGCTGATCGGGGTGCCGACACTGCTCGGGCCCATCCTCGGGCCTGTCCTCGGCGGGCTGATCGTGTCCAACGTCTCGTGGCGCTGGATCTTCTTCATCAACGTCCCCATCGGGATCGTGGCGCTGGTGCTGTCCTTCCGATTCCTCCCCTCCAGCCGCGGCGACCGTTCCCACCGGCTCGACGCGGTCGGGTTCCTCCTGCTGGCACCGGGGCTGTCCCTCCTGGTCTACGGCCTCTCCCAGGTCGGCAGCGACGGTGGGTTCTCCTCCCGGGGCGTCCAGCTCAGCCTGGTGGCGTCGGTGGTGCTGATCGTCGCGTTCGTCCTGCGCTCGCTCCGGGCCCCCGAGCCGCTGTTGGACCTCCGCCTGTTCCAGAGGTTCAACTTCACGATGGCCTCGGTCTGCATCTTCCTGGTGGGGGCCACCCTGTACGGCACCATGTTCCTGCTGCCGCTCTACTACCAGATCGTGCGCGGCGAGCCGGCCTGGAAGGCCGGGCTGCTGATGGCGCCCCAGGGCATCGGGGCGGCCATGGTCATGCGGACGTCGGCCCGGATGGCCGACCGGTACGGCACCCGGAGGACCGTCCCGGCCGGCATGGCCGTCCTGGCCCTCGGGACGCTGGCCTACACCCAGGTCTCGGGCTCGACCAGCTACGCCTTCCTGGCCGTTGCGCTGTTCGTGCGGGGCATCGGCCTGGGCTTCGGGATGATGCCCGTGTTCGCCGCCGCCTACCGGGGCCTCTCCCACGAGCAGGTGCCCCGGGCGAGCACGTCGACCAACATCATCCGCCAGGTCGGTGGGTCGATCGGCGTGGCGGTGTTCGCCGTGGTCCTCCAGCACGCCATCACCGAGCGGTTCCCCCGGCACGCCCCGAGCCTCGGGTCGATGCCGTCCGGCGCCCTGCCGGCCACCGTCGCCGACCGGTTGGCCCAGTCCTTCGCCACCTCCTTCTGGTGGTCGTTCGCGGTGTGCGCCCTCGCCGTGGTGCCGGCGCTCTTCCTGCCCGGTCCCCTGGAGCCCGGCCCGGGTGTCCTGGAGGAGCTGGAGGATGCCGAGGCGGTCAACCTCGAGGAGGTGGCCGAGATCATCCCGGAATAGGGGTGGCGTAGGGCCGGCAACGCGGTGCCGGGGGTCGCCACAGGAGCGGGTGGACAGTCCTGCGGTGGGACTGATATCACTGAGAGTGGTGATCTCACTACTCTCAGAGTTTTACCTCAGGCGTGGGGTGGCCACGGCGGCCCCCTGCCCGACCCGGGACACGGCGTGAGTGCCCCCGCTGCCGGGCGCAGCCGCTCGGGAGCCCGGCGCCGACGGGGCTACGCAGTGGTGGCGGTAGGGGCGCTGGTGCTGGCGGTCGTGGGTCCCGGCACGGAGCACGCCGTCTCATTCGCATCGCCCCACGATGGGGCCGGACCGACCCTGACCGTGGACCCGTCGACGATCACCCATCCCATCGATCCCTACATCTACGGGATGAACAGCTACGGCGTCGACCCCTCGTTGGCCACCGAGCTCAGGATCCCCATCGAGCGCTGGGGTGGTGACGGCACCACCCGCTACAACTGGGAGCAGGACTCCAGCAACTCCGGCGGTGACTGGTACTTCATGAGTGGGAGCGGGACCGCCGACCCGACGCCGAGCGCCGGGCCCGACGCGCTGGAGGAGAAGGACAGGGCCTCGGGCGGCACGACGGACATGACCGTCCCCATCATCCCGTGGATCAACAACTCGTCGGCGACCAACTGCTCCTTCCCCACCTCGGTCTACGGGACCCAGCAGTCGGTCAACCCCTATGTCACCCTGCCCGGCGGCTCGACCTGCGGCAACGGACTGACCCCGTCGGGCCAGACCATCACCGACACCGACATCGCCAGCAACAACACGGCCAACTCCCCCGCCTTCGAGGCGGCCTGGGTCCAGCACCTGGTCCAGACGTTCGGCACCGCCGCCGACGGGGGCGTCGCCGTCTACCAGATGGACAACGAGCCCTCGGGATGGGACAACACCCACCGCGACGTCCACCCCGGCCAGACCGGATGGGACGAGCTGGTCGGCCTGACCGAGCAGTACGCGGCGGCGGTCAAGTCGGCGGACCCGACCGCGGCGGTGGACGGGCCCGGCGACTTCGGATGGGCGGCCTACGTCGATGCCGGACCCCCGGGGGACAACCGGGCCAGCCACGGCGGACAGATCTGGGAGGCGCAGTACTACCTCCAACAGCTGGCGCTCTACCAGCGCCAGCACGGGGTCCGGCTCCTCGACTACTTCGACGAGCACTACTACCCGACGACACCGAACGGGCTCACCGGCTGCATCGCTCTGTGCGAGGAGGGGGACGCGGCCACCCAGGCGGCCCGGCTGCAGTCCACCCGCTCGCTGTGGGATCCGACCTACGTCGAGAACGACTGGATCGGCCAGTACTACGGCGCCATCGACCTCATCCCGAGGATGCAGAGCTGGGTGAACCAGTACTACCCCGGCACGAAGACCGCCATCACCGAGTACAACTTCGGCGCCCTCGACTCGATGAACGGCGCCCTG